>Ga0209698_10000922_pt1 | contig 33874 bp, 50 predicted proteins | sample LitLauG_LLR_2012_FD_187203 | JGI IMG/M metagenome (GOLD analysis project Ga0209698, IMG submission 187203) | Freshwater sediment microbial communities from Pennsylvania, USA - Little Laurel Run_MetaG_LLR_2012 (SPAdes) (version 2) | ecosystem: Environmental > Aquatic > Freshwater > Creek >... | reverse complement strand
GGAGCAGAAGATAAGTGATTTATTAGCGAATTTACCACAAAACGACAATAAGAGCATTTCTTATTTGCGCTTTTTGGTTTTCTTCTTTCCAACTTTGCGCGATTCAGAAAGGGCAATTGCTATAGCTTGTTTAGGATTGGTCACTTCGGGTCCCTTTTTAGAACCACTATGAAGTTTATGCTCCTTAAACTCTTCCATGACACGAGCTATTTTCTTTTTTTTAGCCTTTTGTTTAGCCATTATTTCTCCTTTTTGTGCTTCTTTTTTTCAATCTTTTGAATTTTCTTGTGTATACCCGGTGATATCTTTTCTTCCAAACGATCTTCTTTTTTATGCGTCATATGTTTGCAGTGTGAACATGAATGTTTTTTCATTATTTTCCCTTTCTAGCTACGGCTCTTTTTTTTAAGCCGGGGTATTTTTTATAAACTTTTGCTTTTATTCCCTCTGGATTTGGGGCAAAATGTGCACGCGCCAAAGCATTCCGGGCCCTCGCTTCAGTATTTATCGGGAAACTGAACTTGCTTGCTCCTCCAGCGGCGCCAGCGAACTCATTGGGTTTGACTGACTTGTATTTGCCCGCGTTAGAACTGCCTGGACGCTTACGAATCTTCGACTCTTGTCCCTTAGGGATTTTAACCCCAACAGCCACGGTGACTTTCTTAGGCACAGGTTTTTTTTTGATCATAAAATCTTCCTTTTACCGCTGTATAACAGGAAACTACCAGTGGTTTATAATAAACATAAAGCATACAACTAAATAAAATCAATGAAGTTGCAAGAAGAAATTTTGGTTGAGCCTTTATCTCATTTTTAATAAGTTCAAACGTAGGTAATGAATTATTGCGATACGCATTATACGTTTCTTTTGTTACAGCAGTAGCAAATAGACCTGTTGGAATCCAAGGGTTGGTTATACAATCAAAAAGTGTAGCATCGCGCCAACTTTTATCCTGGGGGAACTTCGTTTTTGGTAATGTTGTCGTTCCACTTTCTCTTTCCATTGCCGATATAGATCCTGTTATACTCAAAAATAAAATAAGATACTTAAGCATCGTAAACTCCTTAGCGAACTCGGGACGTTTCTTCAAACCACAATCTTCTATTGATAAACTTCTGTTCTTTTGTTTTTTTAGCTGCAATATTTGCGGGCACTCCTAATATTTTAAAAGCTATTTTAGGACCTTTGCCCGGTATTCTTGGCATGCTTGGCATATACACTCCTTTATATGATGATTTATAAATATCATTAACCATATTTATACTGCGTAATGATTAGCTCTAAAACTTTTCATATCTTCATCGTCGGCGTAATTTCTTCTGCGTGGATGAGGATTTGGGTGAATTGCCGAATTATCATCATAGGGATTCACATAACTATGATGGAATTCTCTATTTATTGGTTGCGTTGGACAATTTGCCATGGCATTACCATCTTCTTGAATAAGACGAGCATCTCTTAGCTCTGGAACGCGCCTCGGATCGATCTTATAGCGTTTTATTAAAAATAGTGCTTCCATAGTTCTCCTTAGATGAACCCCCCCAAAATGGAGCAAAAGGGGGGCTCGTGAAAGATTTCTTAAACTTTTTTAGGAAAAAAATGACGCATTTTTTGGCTATCATCAAATCCAATTTGTCTATCTACGCCACGTATTGTGTCATCAAGTTCTTCAGGAGTATAGCCATAAGCATCTCCATAATGTTTGATCATTACATTTTGTGGAAGATTTGCTATTTGTGATTGATCCTCATGGATCATACCAGCATCTTTCATTTCTTGATGCCGACGACCATGATATCCTTCATAGCGGCCCCTCATATTGTCTTTTTCTCTGTCATAATGATAAGAACCGCTTTTTTCAGCAATACCAGAATGCTTGTCAGCTTCGTGGTGCAATGTATCGTATTTGCTATGATGTAATCCATGAAGGTGTCTTTCTTCACCTGCATGCTCATGGTAACGAGCCTTGCTCATATGCTTTTTTGAGTGGTGATGTCTTTTTTTCATTGCCATTATATGGCCCTTTCGTAGAAACTACCCCATTATGGGGCAAGGTTATACCTCTAACTACTCACCACAAGTCCTTCTTGTGGCTGCTGAGGGTTGGCAGACTGCTGCGGCTGTTGGGCTGCTTGCTCCGCCTTTAATAAATTCGACAGTGATACTAACTTCTCTATATGTGCTAAGTCAACAGTATCTATTTCTTTTAATGCTTTAACGAGATTGAGAAGGCCTATTTCTTCATCTTTTATGGCTGCCGCTCTACGTTCTTCAGCAAGTGCTTGATTCTCTTGTACGCGGCTTAATCTTTCTACGCCAAGTCCTTGATCTGCTTGGGCTCTAGCTTTGGAGAGTTCAACTTGTGCCATTTGAACTTGCATTTGTGCTTGTGCTTGTTGCTGGGCCATCTGTTGTTGTTGTTGCTCTTGTAACTCTATTGCCTGAATAAGCTTATCTTTATTCTGTAACGTAGATGCTTCAAGAAGTTGTCGTGTCGGAATTGGTACACCAGCTTCTTTCAAATACATAAGCTGCGCAAACTGCATTTGACGTTGTGTTGCTGTATTAAGTCCATCCTCAACAACAGCATCATAGCGGCCAAATGCTTTGTTATAAAATTGGGGCGCAGGCTCTTCGCCTTGTAATATTTTTTTAATCTTTCCTGGCGTGAAGTTAGCTTGTATGAGATCGAGCATAAGCTTGCCAAGAAGCTTTTGTGATCTATCTAAATTATCAAAAAGGATCTGAAGCGTTGTAAGTCCTGCTCCTTGACGAAGCATGCTTAGGATTCCGGCTTTCTCATCGGTTGCACTGCCGAGTAACTCTTCGTTAACACCCGATATCTCGCTTACTTCTTTAGCTAAAAGCTCGCTTAATTGAATCATTGATGGTGGAACATTTGGAGGCTGAATCTGTTCCACGTCAGTCATCTGCGCTTCTTCTTTAAGGGCTAGACCTCTACCTTGTCCAGAAAGGAATATATCCTTTGGATTAACTAAAGAATTTTCTTTATATTTCCATCCAGAGTTAATTTGTGATTCTAAAAGATCAAGCTCTATCACACGTCTACGATTATAAAGATATTGAGCGTCACGAAGTCCACGAACCACTCCCTGTATTCTATAGGGAAAATAAGGCATTTGAGGATTAAAATAGCCAAATACCGGAACAAATGGATATGAATCAATTCCCATCGGATTTGGCCCATGATAAAACGATTTGCCCTGTATAAGTATAGCTAGTCGAACGGTTGGAATCTCTTGATCTACGACAGTGACCGTTGGATTTTGTTTAATGAATTCTCTCAACCGTGATTCATCGGTTGATTTCCACTCCATCGTTTCACCAGTTATGGTGTCTACAAGCATCTTTTGTGTACGAAAGTCCCGGTAATAGAATTCGTCATAGGTTAATAAATTTTTTAATCCATAATTATATGATTCTGGCATAAATTGAAATTTGCCATCACGGCCCGTTCCAGAATCATTACCCATAAGCCCTAATATCTCTTCTGCCCTATCTGGCATTAACGATATACATTGTCGTTTGGATAGAAAGGATCTTTTCCAAATAGAATTACAATCTGATAGATCGTGTTTTCTAAAATAAGGATCAACAAGAAAACTATTGTAAGCGCAGTTGTCAACTTTAATATTACCTGAAATAGGGTCTGACCTATAATCCATCCAAACGTGGAGAAAGTTAAGGCCTGTAACCAAAGCGCCGCCATGGAAAGAATCAGAGATTGTTTCATAAACTCCTTCTTGCTGATTAATCCATAAAAGGATCTTTGAGAACTGATCTGCAGTATGGGCGTCGCCATTTTCTACGGGTGTGACGATGGTAGATTTACGATTGCGGCGTTGATGGCCATCAATCATATTTACTACACGCCTAATTCTATTGAAATTGAACTGTCTGCGACGATTAGCAGGAAGGTTACCATAAAGGTCGTTCCATAAAGTCTGGTCGCCAGCTTCAAATCTGGTATCAAGATCGGATTCATTCCAAAAAGATTGGTTAATTGTCACCGCTTCGGCGTAAAATGCTTCCATGCGTGAAATGAGGGGTTTATCCCGATCATCATAATATTGGGGCCCGAGCTGGGGGAATAACATTATTTCTCTCCTTAAATTACCATGGCCATGGTTAACGTAACACTAGGACACTGGGTCAATGGGTTTTGGTTCCCTTGTTACTATGCAGAGCGTAGTACGATGATAAATTCGAGGCAAGATATTTGTAAAATTATTTTTCGATTGTTAGAATAGGCCAACTCAAATCTTCTCCCTAATGAGTGTATTTGTTTTCGTTGCCCAAGGTTAATTCCTATCCTTGGGTTTTTTATTTTACTGAATACATTGAGGGCATTTGCATACAAAATGCTCAACTTTATTTTCGCTATTAATCATGTCTCTTGTTTCAGTCAATATAAGGTCCATTTGTTTAATCTTATCATTAAGGGTTGCTACCTGCTTAATAAATCCAATGACTTGTTGCTGATAAAGAGTTAACGCATCATCACATCTACAAAATAGTCTCATTTTTTTCCTTTATCTAAAATCCTTTAAACTCATCCCTGAACACTGCAGGTAATCCTCTATTTTCTCCAAATAGCGCTTCTTCATAACGACGCTCAAGGTCCTCAGGAGATGTGCCATCACGTGTTTTGGGCAATGACACGCAAAGATACCTCATCGCATCCGCTGCATGACTTGCATAGTTATGTAATGGCTGTGTTTTATAAACCGCCCTTTTTGAGTCATATTCTTGACGATAATTCTCAAGTGATTTAATAAGCTGACTGCATTGTACTTCGTCTATCCATACTTTGTTTAATGTTGATCTCACCGCTTCTATACCGTCCATAATGCCGATATCTTCAGCGATCGTGAATCTTATTCCGAGCTGTCGCGCTTTCTCAATGCGAGTAATGCCTGAACCGAACTCACGAACCCGTATGTCATGAGGAGCAATATGCTTTCCATAGGAATAGGGTTTAGATTCCAATACACCAACATAATGCTCCAAGCCTTCTTTATTCTTTTCATAGTAGTCTATTATCCTTACGGTCGCGCCAATACACTGAAAGAAAATAATGGCGGTAGAGTCTCTCACGCCTATATCCCATGCAGTGTTTACTTTAAATGATGGTTCCCATGAAACTTGGGTAATTTGGTTTTTAAGACGCATCTTATCAAAATATTTCGTATAGAACCCACCCTCTACACCCATATCGAAACTACAATAATATTCTTGTTGGATAAGATCCTCCGACATGATACCTTCGGCGCGCTCTTTATCTATTTCGCGAAGAGATATGTGCTGTGTATCATCAACGCCCATTTTATAACAAAACCAATCGTCTGAGTTTTTAGCTATCTCATAAAGAGTATACAGATGGTTTTTTCCACGGGGGGTGGAGATGAACAATGCCCATCCCCCGTTTGCAGTTAATATGGGACGAAGGAAAGGATAAGCCCTCTCGTCCTGTAGAGCATATTCAGAGAAAATGATCCCACTGGGGTTAGTTCCCATAAGAGAATTGTAATTATCTGATCCTACTAGTGAAAGTATTGATCCATTCTTAAAACGAACAATCATTTCTTGACCGTTCATGGAGTCTATTACTTCTTTGGGTATGTAATCAAGAAAATGCATACCATCATTGTTAATACCGTTCCAAATAACCTTTTTTGCTTGTTGGTACGTAGGAAAGATATAATAGATAGTTTGTGGTCTTTTGATAAGTTCACGAATGGCAAGATTCAACGCTGCAATATCTTTACCTGCGCGACGAGGAAGCACTGCAATTACACGCTTGTAGCCTTTATTGACTATCGCATCTAGCATAGGAGTTTGATACCAGCGAGGAACGAATTTATTGAGCTTTATTACTACTTCGCTGTTCACATACTCACCGCTTTTAATATCTCATTCCGCATCTCTTCTAACATATCCATAAAGGCTGAATCATCACAGCAATCATCAGGACAACTATCATGAAGATCTTTAACTGCTCCACTAATCTCATCAATAGAAATATACTCTATCCCATCATGCTTAAGAATAGTAGGCTCAAAGAAACGATATTTTTCATCAAGCTCAATGTGCACTTCTAAAGTATCAGTATTCACTAAAGCCCTAATTGGTGCTTCTATGACGATATATATTACTTCACTTACCATTGGCTATCTTAAATTCGTTGAGAATGGCTAAACTAATTATCATTCCAACTATTTGTAAGAACAAAGAAATATTGTTATAGGTTATAATATTATTCATCTAACTCCTTTTCTACAGTAAGCGACTCAGATTTTTTATGCGGCACTAAATCAGAATTTGGTATTGGTGTCATTTGTACGTTGATAGTTTGATAGCCATCATTGTTTTTTGACTGTAATCCTGCACGCCACTCAACCAAAGTTTTCCATTCTTCACTATACATAGGCTGAGTAAAGTTCACCATGGCAGGACTATATTTACCCGTCATGCCCCCCTTGTGGCGCCTAATACTTAAAAGCATTAAACAGAACTTAGCTGCATTATCTAAATCTTGATATTTACTTCGAAGCCTCAAAAACTCAAAGGGAAGAATTCCTAATTTAGAATATATCTCTTCCATGGTAAGCAAATCTGGATCTTCCTCAACCCATTTAATAATATCCATGCTTAAATGCAAAATAGACTCTTCATTTAATCGCATAGAAAGCTTAGTTCTTTGATCGGTGAACAAATCAGAATAAGCACTTTTAGTGACTAATGGCGCTTTTATGCTATTCTTTGTCTTTTTTACCATCTCTAATTGTAATTTCGCGCATACAATTATTAATTTGCCTTTGTACGCGATTTAAAAGGTTTTTTTGTTTTTCAGATAGATAATTCTGTCGTAATAAATGTTGTTGTATAGTAAACACTATTTGTAATTCAGAAGCTGTCATTATAATTCCATTAAATAAAATTCAGCACGAGGCTTATCATCATATAATTTATAGGCTTCAACAACAGAAATATGGCTTGTTTCACTAAAAAGAATACCCTTACATATTTCTTCAATATATTTTATGCACCCCGCAATGTCCGGCGAATGTGTCTGGAAATCTCCACTAAAAACATTGCCCCTTTTAGTACCGGGCCTTGTAGGCAAAATAAAATATAAATACAAAAAAAGCTTCAAGGGTCCTCTACAGATTGGCCTATCATCATGTTGAGATCGTACCGTAATAGTGTCTATTAATTTATTGCGTTTAGTTCTATCGTGGATCTTTCCAATACCATCTTTTGTAGTACTGATAAAAGTAGGATCGCCATCGAGTATATATTTGTGTGTATTGCAATCAATTTGGCCTAAATTTAAACGTTTTTTATTTTTTTGATCAATCATAGCAGCTTGCCTTTTTTCGTTGCTTGTAATCGAATCTTGTTGGCGGAAGCTTAGCAAATTTGTATATCGGTTGTCTATACTATTTTAAAAGAGAACTAAATTTATCTATAATTAGCTTAGAATAGTTTTCCATCTCATCTAATTTTTCATAATTCCAATTAATATTTTCAAGTGATTTAACGTTTTTCATATTAAGTGAGATTAATAAAAGTCTTATACAAGTGGCACATTGCCAGAATGTAATGAGTAGTAATCTTGATTCTGAATCGACTTCATCAAATTCTTTACGCGTTTTAATCTGCTCAAGCAATTTATCGCATTCAATTCTATTATCATCAACAAATGAAAGATTCAACATAAGCATTTGAAAGGGATGAATTTTTTCTGATTTTAATTCCACATTATTCCTTTTTTCGCAGAATATAGCATTTAAAATATCGAGTTGTCAAAGATCAATTATGGTATCGCTTAAATCTTCATCATAAAATGAATAATCAGTTATTGGTGGTTCGTCGATAATTAATTCTTGCTTTCCAAAAACAGAAGATAATAAGTTCGAAACCGATTGGGGTTCTTTCTTGTCGGGTTCTTGTCGGGTTTGTGTCGGGTTTAAAAACTTGGCATAGCTTTTATCTGATTCTTCTCTCGAAATTAATGGCCAAATACCACGATATGGTAAGGGCTCATTATCATTTATTAAAGCATTATGAGCTCTTAGCATTGCTCTAAAATTAGAACGAGATTGTGGCTCACCATCAAAATATGGCAGTTCCTTTTTTTGCATAGAGAATCTTTTTGCTTCAGGCTTGCTCCATTCTTGCGTTGGTCTTCTGCTTTCCTGTTTAGGGGTATTAGTAGACTTGCTTTGATAGTTGGCAGCCTTATGAGTAATTTGCTGTTTGTTAACTGCTTTTTTTTCTAAAAATGGCGAGCCTTCAACTATTTTGTAGTAACTATTCAGCCTTGTTGTAAGTGACCAATCAACAACGATCTTATTATCACTACAATACCGCATGCACAAATTTCTGAAGTAGCCAAATGGCTCTAGAATGCCTTTTCTTCGAGCAAATGTTTGATCTGCCCATAAAATGGCCTCATCCGGAAAGCTCATAAGAGCTATTTTGCCAGCCAAAGTAAGATTTAACGTCTTTATTACCTCGATTTGAGGCGAAATCATTGCTTCCATTACTTTTTCTCCTCGTACTATGCTCTTAATATTCTCGTTCCAGCCATTTTGAAGCTGATGGCTTATATCGCCTACTATTTTCTTCGTAGAGAGATAGCTTAGTTTATGCTGTTTATTAGCTAAGCTTTTAATATAAATATAATAATTTAAATTAACTTTTAATTGTGTAACATTTTTAGATAAGTCAGCTCCAGCAGCTGCAATAAGCGTTAGATTCCATGAAAGCCAAATTGCCGGTAAAATATGCCTTAAGCGGAATGCTATTGTTGGGCTGTAAAAAAGTTCGTTAAGTTTGTAAATGCAGGTCTTTTTAAAGCCGCGATTTATAATTGAGATGTAGTTTTCTTCAGCTAATTCCTGTAGCAACCTGTTAGAATGAACTCTGGTGATCTTTGCCCATAAACCTAATGTTGTTTGTGATGGGCAAGCGGTTCTGTATTTTAGTATTAGTTTAATAATTGAATTTAAGACTCTTCTTTTACCTTTAGAAAAGCGCTTAATAACATTTTCAATACTATCTTGATTATTTTGTAAAAGAGTGATATGTTTATTCATGAATATGTTTCTTTTTTGGCTTATTCACTCTGAAATGTTTATTCATATGTTATTCCTTAGTTGGGTTTTGCATTATGTTTCGTTTCATTAATCCCTTAATATCCTTTTGGGGTTTTTCTTTCACTACAATTCCTTCTTAGCTTAACTATAAGTACGATCTTGCTTGGTCGCTAAATAGCGTTCTTATAGTATCTGTGAGTTGTAAAAAATTATTATTAGGTCTGGGGATTCGTCCCCGGATACCTAGTAAAAACATCTAACATTATCAACAATGGGTTAATAATATTGAATTAAGCTCACAGTATGATTTCAATCAAATTATACTAGTATCGTTTGCCATCGGATACTCTGCTGGTACACCCAACACATTTATTTACGCCTAATGTTATGTTTTTTCTCAAAACGAGTCAAGCAGATAACAAATTTATTTATTGTTCTGTCTGTAAACGACTTATCAGTAAGGAAAAAACTCTTGAATGTTCTATAACTTACCCCCACCTCATCGGCCCATTTACATGCCCCTAATAATTCTAAACTAAAAATATGCAATAATCTTTTTTTTAAATCTAATTCATCAACTTTTACTTGATTTCTAATTGTACTATGTGCGAACTCTTTTTTAAATCCTTTAACGATTTCTTCCATTGTAATTCCTTATGATGAATGGATAATATGAGTAAAGCATAGCAAAGTTGATAGATGTTGACAAGGATTTTGACTTTTGATTTGACTAGATATTGACATTGTGAGTAAATAGATGTATAATTAGTTATGTAAATTAATCATTAACTAAAAGGAATAACATGCTATCACACGTTGTTTTCAACCAAAAAGAAGAAACGTATTCTTACAAAACACCACAAGAATTCAATATGGAATTTGACCTCTTAGCGGGCGAACTTTATAGTCACGAAGTTCAAGCTAGGCACTTTAAGGCTCTTGCTGAGAAGATTAAATCGGATCTTAAAAAGCTGTGTAATGGAACCCCGCATATGACACAATCATTTGCATTCATGACCGATACCAGAAAGGGAAATGTTGATTATTCAAAGATCCCAGAGTTAAATGGTGTTGATCTTGATGATTATAGAAAAAAAAATGTTGTTAGTTGGAAATTAAGCAAAATTTAAGAAAGGAAGTTAATGGAAACAGAAGAAATACTTTTTATGAAAGATTCATTTAACGATATCGAAATGCGTTTAGATGATCTTTTTCAATTAATAAAAGAAAAAACTAAAGAACGCGCTACACAATCTGATGACCTTAATGAGCTCGCTACAGCCTTGGCCAAGGCTCAATCAGAAATAGAAGTTGCTGGAAGGAAGGAGACTAATCCTTTCTTTAAATCTAAATATGCCGATCTTGCTGAGCTTATTAAAGTTAGTAGACCAGCACTTACTAAGAATGGACTCGCGGTGATGCAGCAAATAACAACAGATATGGACGCTATGACGTGGTTACATACGTTATTGGTTCATACTAGTGGGCAATGGATTGAGACGCGCATGAGGGTGATTCCTGTTAAAAATGACGTACAATCATTTGGTTCTTGTATAACCTATCTTAGAAGATATTGTTATGCCGCTCTTATTAACATTGCGGTTGCAGATGAAGATGATGACGGAGAGGCGGCGGTTTACGATAATAGAAATGTTGTCGCTAAGGGTACGGCGTTAAATACCAAATATAATCCTAAAGAAAACGTTCAAGAAACGATCACAAAAGAGCAACGTGAAGAACTTGAATATGAACTTACAAACTATCCTGACATTGCAGAGATGATCATTGATGGGTTTAAAATACGCTCAATAGCAGATATGCCTAAGGGAAAATTCATGGCTGCTGTTTTAAGAGTGCGAGAAATTAAACAGGCTCGTGAGGGCAAATAAAAAGGGCGAGTAATGAACGATAGAATATTTAGATGGGAAACGCCGGGGCAATACGATACCTTTCCATACGGTACCGAAATTGTTCGTTTAAAAAGTAGTTTACATACCACAGCTGAGATCTACAGACAAACAAGTAGAGATCAGGAGAGGCCAAAATGGGAATCTGTGGGACTGGTAGGTGGCGACACTGCTAGTAGCTCCCCGATCAGTGATAGGGTCGGGGAGTGAAATTATGCTATAAGAAATCCTGTGATAAATGTTCTTGGATTAGTTAATCCTCCAGGAACAACACCATCTCCCGCTATCGAACCAGTTGCAGATGCTGATATTGAAATTGAAAATGTTGCTGTATCACCAGCAGACATATCTGCTATCGTTGAAAATCCAGAACTTTTCACTGTCGAGGTATTAGCAGGAAAGCATTGATAAGTGTAGGTTCTTGCGGGAGTAATTATATTCATTATCCAACTTGTTGTAATACTTCCTGAATATGAAGCACTTGCCACAAAATTTAAAAAATATTTACCAGTAGTTGGAGCAGTAAAGCGCGCGGGAGTTCCCGAACCATTACCAACATAAAAACTTGAAGTATCGTCATAAATTGTAACCATAGCTTGAGACGTACCCATAACATAGGTTCCTCCGCCTCCAATTACACCTGCAGCAGCAGTTGCTTGCGTTGCTAAAAATGCTGGCTTATTAGTATCTACTCCAGTAACAGCGAAATCGACAGTTCCAGCGCCATATGTTACCGCTATACTACCATCGGTACTCGTGATAGTTGCAGTTCCCAAAAGATCAGTATTGTTTTGCAATACCATTTTTGGGGAATTAGTAGTTATATCCGTTAAATAAGTTCCTGCAAGATAAGCAGATGTTTGGAAAGCACTATTTCCAATTCTGATTACTCCAGCATCGGCAATTGTTCCATTATTAGCTATACAGATATTATTATCTTCTGTTGTATAATTTGATCCAGCAAGATATCCAAGCAAAAGATTGGTATTGCCTGAACTAATGGTTGATCCGGCTGATCTACCCAATCCGGTATTGTTAGTACCGGTCGTAATATCATTTAATGATAAGGTACCAATACCGGTATTTCCATCTGAACTATTAGTTGACGGCCCCGCGTGTGGTCCCAAAAATGTAGAATCAACACCAAGGTTATGCATAAAGGGTGAATTGCCAAGCCAAATTGCACCTTCGGTTAACCCTGCTACTGAATCAGGCCATTGAATATAATCATTAAGTTTGATTTCAACGGTATTTCCCGAACCAAGAGTGTTTATATTGATATAGCCACCAGTTCCTGGTCCGCCAATAACATTAATAACTCCACCAAGACTGTTAGCTATACCAACATCTTCAATAAATTCAGATGCGCCACCTCCGCCAGTTGGATAAAGCTGAACCCAGGTTGCTATTCCAGCATCAAGATTAACAAGAACCCATAGCTCTTCAGGGTTGCTTTGGAATTTGGGTACTAGCCAAAAAGTTCCTAAATTGAAATTAGCATTATCATTTATAGTTGGTGATCTATTTACAATAACGGTATTAGGAGGCGTAGGTGCTTCTACGCCTAAATATGGTAAACTATTGCGACCGCCTAATCTATATGACATGAGATCTCCTTATGGTGCTGTTGCAAGTAGGTTTACAGTAATAAAACTATAATAAGGTGCAGTATTAGTTCCATTTCCACCAGTTATAAACAAATTAGCACCAGTGGAATTAGATGTAATTGTTATACTAAATCTAACTATGTCCGCAGCAGTTAGTTGAATATAAATGGGATTTGGTAAAGAAGGGTTTGAACCGGCCCCAGTATTATTAACTTGATAATATATAGAAGAATTAACTATAATAGTCGCATTAAATTGAATAGCCGCCGAAACTAATCCTAAAAATGCTCGTGCTGCACATTGCCAATTTATAGAATAAAAACCATCTATAGGCGCTGTAAATGATGCTCCTGTTCCTACACCATTACCTGGCGAAAATGCTGCTCCAAAATTATTATATTTTATTTGCATAACTTGTAATGCACCAACAAAATAAATACCCGTTGATGTTCCCAATGATTCATCACTAGGGCCTACCACCGCCATCAAACTGGATCCTGCTAAAGTGGATCCTCCCGATATTGTTCCCAATTTGCCAGTATTATCAATAAATACAGGGGCATTGGTTGCGCCAATTGATCTATTATAAATACCTTCCATATAAGCCGCTGTTTGAGTGCGGCCAATTCTAATAGTCTGACTATCTCCAACAGTGCCAAATGATCCTAAAAGTATATTATTTGACTCGTTTGTTGTGTAATTAGTTCCTGCTAATGTTCCAATCGCAATATTATTAGATCCAGAAACAAGGTTATCAAGAACGCCAAATCCTGCAGCCGTATTAAGGCCAGAACCAGATGCTAGTAGGGTTCCACTATTGCTACCAATAAAGGTATTTTCGGGTGATGTGGTTAGTGCTGGTAAGCAGTTATCACCAACGGCCGTGTTATCTATAGCAGATCCCGTAGTAAGGGTAAGATTTCCCGCTCCTGTACCTAGAAAACAGTTTCCTGTTCCATAAAATTGAATGGCTGGTACGTTATTCCAATAAAGAATACCACCAGATCCATCAGCATGGGTGATAGGGAATTTAAGACTATCATTAAGAACAACGCGTACGGTATTAGATAAAGCTACGGCATTAGTGTGAATGTTATTAACGCCGGATAATATTCCAGGACCACCAAATATGTTGAGTACACCACCAGCTTCATCCGCAGGCCCATTAAGATCTGTTGGGAATTGACTTGCTCCTGCACCTGTTCCTGTTGCTTCTAGGTTTATTGCATTAGGAGCATTGGTAATAACAATAGTGCCGCCCATTGATGTTAAATTTGCCCATAGTGGCGATGCGCCCGTTGAGCCAATAAGTAACTGCCCATTAGTACCGGCGCTTGATCCTAGTTTGAAATTATGATCAATTTGGACCACTCCACTAGGTGATGCAAAACTTCTATTATAAATACCCGCAACATACGTTGCATTTATTTGACCTGCACCAGATCCATCTGTCCCTAAAAGCATAGTATTATTTAGACCGGCAGTTCCTATATTCTGTAAGATAATATTTGATGACTCTGCGCCAGTAAAATTATAACCAGCACTATTTACACCAAGATCATCGGTCCCACCAATAAGAATATTGTTATTGCCGGTTCTTAATCCTGTACCGCCGCCGCCAGGAACACCATTCCATGCGACTTCATTACCAATCAGAACGTTGCCTTGTCCTGTTGTTAAGAAAAAACCAGCTCCGTTACCAGCCGCAACATTCCAACTACCATCAGTAGTTCCATTTAAAGCATTACAACCTAATGCTGTATTTGCTTCACCAAGATTTATATTAGAGGCTACTAAAGAATTAAGCGCTCCTGCGCCAATTCCAGTATTTTCTGAACCACTAATACCCCCACCAAAAGAAAGATTTCCGGCATTTGCTCCAACAAAAGTATTATTACCAATACCGAAATTATGAACAAATGTTGCACCACCCCAATAAAGAACTCCTTCTGTTCCAGAGCTATTGGTATTAGGAAAATAAAGACTGTCATTTAAAATAACATCTACAGTATTTGATGCTCCTGGTGCTGACGTGTGAATATTAGTGCCCGCAGTCGATGCGCCACCAAATATATTAAGCACTCCTAAAAGAGGGGTAGCGGTAAGATTATCTGTTGGAAAAGATGCTGCCTCTCCTGGTGCAGTGATGGTAAGCGTGCTTGTTCCTGGATTGCCGGTAACGAGCACTCCGCCTGCGCCAATTATATTAATATTATTACCGGTCGGCCCTACAGCGCCTCCGACGTTACCTGTTAGAGTTTCTATTACTGGTCCCACGGGCGTGCTCCCTCCTCCACCATATCCTGAACTTGCTGACATGCTTTCTCCTAATACGTTGCACCATAAAACGATGAAATATAGACCGTTCCGGTGCTCGGAATGCCAATTTCTTTTACATAAAATCTTGTACCAACACCAATATAGCAGCCCAACGTTTGGGGAGTGTTAGTGGTTACATCAAATACAAAATTACTTTGTGGCGGCAAAACAAAATGATCCGTTATACCATCCAATGAAAATTGTAATAATGCATCTGTAAAGTTAATAACCCATAAAAGCCGTGAGGGGAAAGCCAGTGGTGTTCCAATACCCATATACGCACCCGAAATCGACCCGTAGGATAACGATCTTTGAGGCTCTGCTATCATTCTAATGGAAAGCGTAGAAATGCTCATTAGGCCCCCTGCGGTTGATAATAACCAGATATAAATATTGAGCCGGTTCCCGCAGCTCCTTTTACGTAAATCTGTTGTCCCTGAGGCCAAAGCGCGACACTAGTATTCGGCTGAATACTATAGATAGCAGGAATATTATTTGCAGTGTTAGAAAATATATAGTCGGCGTCATTTGTTCCATCATAGCTTATGGTTACATCTTTATTAGATTGGTTGGTTATTCTTAAAATAAAGCAAGGCTTGGCAAGTCCGCCGGTAATAACGGGCTGATAGCTTGTCGTAAGCGAAGCTGAATTAAATGTTGCCATAGGAACAGCTTGAATAATATTTTTTACAGCCATTACCACTCTCCTAACTTAGTTTGTTGCAGTAGAATCAGCTTGTTTTGCCTGCTCTGCTGCTTTTTTTGATAGGTCTACAATATGTTGTAAGACTTCATATGCAGCATCATATGCCTTTCCAAAAGGAGAGCCTAGTGGCATAGAAAATCTGAAAACATGGTCATCTTTTTTTATTTCGATGACTACTTGTGAATGAATATCCATAATGATTCCTTTCTTTTGGATGTTAGTATCTATGTTATTAAAGCCCAATTGGCTACGTTAGCAACGATGCTTGTGATTATATAAGCAGTATTATTACTGCTATTTACCCACAAGGTACCAATCATTGCTTTATCATCGCCTGTTGGGTTTCTTTTGCTTGCTATTGGCTGCGGTGATTGATTTATAAGGGGTTGTGATAAACCATAACTTACTTGTGTTAATTGTTTTGCTGACATTATGTCCTCTCGTTATATTTTTCCTCGATACTAGCATAAAACTAGCACCGAGGAAAAAAGGAATTAAGTAGTGCAAGAATGCACTGTAATGAAGCCTCGGTTAATTTTTTTCAAGCTGTTCAATACGCTTGGCCAATTTTTTAATTTCATTAAGAAGCAGTATTGGCAATTCATGGTATTTAACGGATTCTGGCATGCCTTCATTATTATAAAGTACAAGATCAGGAAATATATCGTTAACTTCTTCTGCAATAAGCCCATATTGTTTTTCTTTTGTCTTATCAGCTTTAAAATTAAAATTAACAGGTCTTAAATTCATAACCGCGTTACTAGAATCTGCCATGTCTTGTACATTTTCTTTATAACGTAATGAAGAGACGACTGTTCCCAATTGGCCCGTTGAGGTGTTAATTAATACTGCAGCACTAGAAGCAACAGTTACTCCCGCAATACCAGCAATATAACAGGTAGTTTGATCTGATCCTATTCTAGTGACCTGACTTTCTCCAGTAACGCCCGTATTGGCAATTAAAATATTGAGAGTTTCTGCACCAGTATAGCTAATACCAGCAGCGCCTGCTGAACCAACACCAATTGCCGTATTGTAAGAGCCGGTAAGCAAATTTTGCAATGCACCATTTGGTCCCGTAGGATCAGATCCAATAGCGACGTTTGCAGTTGCGCCAGATGCAGGACTTCCGCTTCCAACATTGAGCCCAGCATTATAACCGCCAAAGAAATTAACAATACCGGCAGCCATATTTCCACCAGCACCATAACCTAGTGCCGTATTATATAAAAAATTATGAGTATAAGGTCCAGGAGTACCTAATGCATTAACACCTACAGCAGTATTATTAACAATAAAGGCACCACTACCTATTGTTCCGGGGCCAGCATTTATTCCGGCATAAAAGTTACCGTTGAAAGATCCGCCATTGTTTATTCCATAAACACAACGATTTGATGCAATAACTATTTGGCCATTAGAAGTTAAATTCAGATTGCCATCTACGGTAAAATCTCCACCCATCGTTGGTGAGCTACTAAAAGAATTTGAACTTCCATCACTCACTAGTGCAGAATTTGCGATTCCTATGCCCATATAAGCCATTATAATTCTCCTTAATAAACTTCGTATTGTGTGCCATCAAAAATAAGCTGCACTGATTCATAATTTGTAGTAAGTAAATAAGTTGTGCTTGCATCAATTAATACTGCGCCAGTGACCGTCGTAACCGTGATATTATTTGTTGCAGAATTTCCTGTGTAATCTTTTACAACAAATATTCTTCCCATTACTGGAGCATCGGGCAATTCAACCGTAATAGCACCACCAGAGCAATCAATCGCAATAAATGTATCGGTACCTGTGGCAACATAAGGAGTGGTTGCGGTTTGAATGATCGTAAGGGTTGCTGCTCCGCCACCAATGGTCTGAAAACTAGGTGCAACACCAGCACCATTACTTGTCAGTACTTGGCCCGCAGTTCCCGGAATTGAGCTAAATACACCACTATTATCAGCAACAATAGCTCCCGCACTAAATGCAGAAACTGTGATGCCGGTGCCTGCAGTTACGGTTGTTCCAGCTGTTACCGTAGTATTAGCAGAAACCGATCCTGATGTGGCCACAATATTACCAGTCGAAGCAGTTATATTTCCTGTAGTGGCAGTTATACCAGTACCCGCAACGACAGTTGTAGCTACATTAATACCACCCAATGTCGCAACAAAATTACCCGTCGATGCTGTTATATTTCCTGTAGTTGCAGTAAATCCTGTTGCCGCAGTTACTGTTCCGGCAAATGATGGCGAGCTTATAACGGCGACAGTTAAAGTACTACCGGAAGCAGAGGTGGTAATATTAGTAGAACCGCCTCCGACAACATTTATATTTCCCGCTGCAGCTAAAGCAACACCTGAATTTGATGTTAATTGATCAAGTGCGCCCGTTCCTGTAGCAAGAAGTTGCCAATTGGCCAAATTATTAACGATGCTTGTTAAAACATAATAATCATTTGATGGCAAATTAATCCACGTTGTACCTATTTGAGCCTTGTCGGCCGCTGTTGGGGCTCTATTAGCTACAATAGGCGCTTGGGGAATATTAATCAGCGCTTGAGTTAATCCATACGCGGACTGATTAAATGGAATTAAGGACATACTATCTCCTCTGTTAAAATTTTTATGTCGCAGTAATCAAAACATAGTTGAATTAATAAAGCAAACTGTGTATAATTATACATATATACATTAGGGGTTGAATGAAAATAGCAGATAAAAAAATCTTAAAAAGAATAATAGTTGATACTGATCTTGAAACGCATAATTTGATTAAAAATCAAGCCGGTATTTATAACATGACCATGAAGAAATATATTTTGTGGGCAATTCAAGAACGGATCAAAAAAGATAAAGAATACGGAATTTAATAAATAACAAATGGAGTTATCATGAAATTAAGAAGATTATTATTTTATATGTTTTTCTGGTGGATCTTTCTAAATCCAATAGGGTGGATCATTTTGCTAATCCACCACAAATGGAGAATTTTAGATTAAACTGGTGGAACTATTCCGCCAAGTTTACTTAAGGCGCTACCAATGCCCCCCAACAATTTTCCCGGTGCACCAACAACACTTCCAAGAAGTGATTGAGCAACAGTAGCTAAAGGATTTTGTCTTTCTGGAACAGACTTAGCTAGATCTTCTTTAAATTTTTTTGCTAGCTTGTCAGCTTTTTTATCAAGCTTTTTTTCTACTCGTTCCATAAGATCAAGCGGGGGTATGCCTTTATGCTTATCGATAATTTCTCGTGCAGCCTTACCTGCTTCAACTTCTAATCGTGCAATACTTTTCAAATTAGATATAACTCGCTTTCTTCCTTCTGGACTTTGTGACAAATTGGGAATTGTTTTAAGAAAGGATTCAAGTTCAAAATTAGAAATACGAGATCCAAAATAAGTTCTAGCGTTCTTTATAAAGTTAGCTGCAATTTTATTGAATTCTTCGGTTGAAGCTCCTTGAAGTGTGGGTATATCAAACCCAGAATTTTTTAAAAATTCAGTATAGCCAGGTGAAGCTAAACCTTCTTTTTCAAGTTCTTCTAATCTATTGAGATCCTGAAGATTCTGTTTTCCAGCTTTAGCTTTATCAATAAACTCTTTACGTTCAGCCTTGGTTTGCTTGAATGCTTCAGCGCGTTCTTTCCTATCATAATGCGCCTCTTTTTGTCGCATTTTAGCTATTTCAGAAGCTTGCTTTTCATTAAGTCCCGCTAGTAATCCCGGATTTTGAAATCCTTCTTGTTGGGTATTTTGTTCTCCACCAAGCCCCAATGCTTGTGCATAAGCTTGTCTTCCAGGAAGTTGTTGTTTTTCTTTAAAAGCAATTTTTTGCAATTCAGGCGGCAATTGTGAAAATGACTGTGCTTCTTGAGGTGAATATCCTTGTCCCTGTAAAGCTTTAGATAATTCTCCCATTTGATTTCGTTGCTGTATTTGCTGTATTTTTTGATTTGCCAAAGCTTGTAATCCTGAACCGAATGCTTGTCCAAATGATCCGCCAAGGGATGGTTTATTTGTTACTGATACTGACATTATCTTCCTCCGGTAACATTAGATATTAATGCATTATAATTGGGCAGCATTGGTATTTGTTGTTGGTTTTGCATTGAAGCTCGAGCTTGTCCTGATGAATTTGTTTGCCCCTTGCTAAATAGATTTTTAAACAGTTCCATTAATCCTGATATGCCTGCACTTCCCGCTGCTCCTGCTGCTGTACCTCCAGGACCAAAGAAGCTTCCAATAATTGTAGGCAAAAACGGTAAAATAGATCCGATAGAAGATAATGCTTTTTCACCAAATCCTTCTTGTGGTTCATTAGCAAAAGTATGTGTTTCAGGAGATAAAGAACTTTGAAGAAGCAACGGTAAAAGTTGAAGCATCTGCTGCTGATCCATTCCAGCCAAATTCTGGTTTAATTCTGATCCAGCTTGTCCCAAGGCACCTTGAAATGCACTTGATCGCTGTGCCCCTTGCCCTAGAGAAGTAAACCTTTCTGCAAGTCCTGGTACTGTATTTTGTTGAAAATTTCTTTGTGCATTTTGTGCAATTGGCGATTGTCCGAATTGTCCGCCCCCTAATCCTTGAAGCATTTTAAGAGCTTGATTACTTGCAGCACTTTTAACACCCATTTGTTGTGGACTTAAAATTGGCACTTGTTGTGAAGATGCCGGAGATCCACTAAATATATTTGCCATTTGCTCTCCTAACTTTGTAAATATTTTAAAACAACCACTCCCGAATAACCTGAATAATCAGCGGCTGTAGTTATGGTTACATAGGTATTGTCGACATCGACTTGTACATTATCTGCTAATACAAGTGAAACATAAGGTAAAGATATTCCTGCAAAAGTAGTAGAATTGGTAGCAGCGCCGCCAATGTATGTCCAAAAAGTACTCGATGTAACAGTGATGTTGTGAGCAATTTGAATAAAAGTATTATTAGGTAATGCAGGAAAATAAACTACCAATGTATAATCTTGTCTATATATTGAATCTGAAGTATCGAAACTAGTTACTTTTGTTTTGGGATTAGGAAACCATAGTTGTCCATTAACAAACTCACTAAGGTCATAAAATCCTGTCTCTTTCAAATTAAGTAATATACTCATCAAGTTAAGATTCTGATAAAGGCGAACCATAATTTCTTTGATATTAGGATCAATATCAGCTGCATAGATTTCGCCAACATCCCAGACGTTCGTAGTGGGAGCAAAGGCGCCAAAGCTTGATGGATTATTAAAAGTAGATTCTGCCATTATTGCAACCTTGAACTTGTAGGCATCGTATGCCAAATCATACCTTCTAATTGAAAGTCTGAAAGGGCGATGTCTGGATTAGTAATTTCTGCATCACTAAATTGTAACAAGAATTGTATAAACTCGCCTTCAGTCTGAAAGTAAACTACATGCCATAAACGAACCTGTGTAGTTTCAAAAGGAATTGCTGTATAAGGTTTTGTTTCTAAAATACTATTACCCAAAATGCAATCGGAATTCATTGCTTCTTCTACCATATCAAGTTCAGAACTAGAAGCAGAATAGTATACGGTAATTTCTCCATCAGTAGTTCTCTGTACGCAGAAATCTATTTTAGCCAGATAAACATTCCTGCCCTTAGAAACGTATGGATTGAGCTGTTTTGATTGTATCTGGATGTTAGATACGCGTGCAGCAGTTCCTCCACCTGCATAGGTTCCGCCTGGTGTTGTCGGATTAGGTAAAACTAATGTAATAGTATTTGTTGTCACAAAAGTAACTTGGAATATTTTATCATTAAGATTGGGCACACTAGGAGCATTTTCTATATAAATATAATCACCCGAGTTAAGGGTATGATCTATTATAGTGAGTGTTATAACTACTGGAGGACCTGCCGCATAAGTAATCTGTGTAATTTGCATTACGCCAGCATTTCTAGCAACATCGGGAGCAATAATATAAACCCAACCTTCTTGATTCCCGGCTATAATTTGCCTAAATTGGGCCTGAACTACACCGCTATTCCAAGTATAATCAGCGTTTTCCCAAGTATCTTGTATAACTTGCCATGTTTGGTCGGTCTGCTGCTCAAAATACCCCCAAGTAGTAATACAATCATTATTCAATGCCCAAGAGCCCGTCTTATAGTTGTAAACCAATATTTGGTTGGGAAACTTCTCACTTTGATTTTCTTCATTGCTCGGGAAAGTCCAATAAACCATTTCAGTGTAATAGTCGCGAACCCCTGCTACGCGCTTAACACCTTCGTTTTTATTTTTTATAGCAAATATTTCATCCGGTATCTTATTATCTATACGCTCAACATTTGCACCAGAACAAGCATGCACCCCAGTATTACCAATTCCAAGAACAACTTTATCAAAGGGCACAACGGAAAAAGTTCCTTCAGCGCCCAATTCTGTGTTAATTTTTTGCCACACAAAAGGAAGAATCTGATTGCCCGTATAAGCTAGTTCCCATGTGCTTCGTTCGAAATATACGATTAATCTATCTTTAATAAACTCAGCACTAATAATGGCTTCTTCAGTTGGTGCATCTATATATCCCGCACCACTAGAAGGCAGGGCCTTAGCGGCAATAGGATCCCATACAGTAAATTTAGGTTGTAGCCAAGCATTTAAAGCAAAAGGGCTACCATTAATACTATAACGGCAACGATTGACATACGAGGTATTTGTTGTTGTTCCGCTATTATATTTAGCTGGTGTAATGCCAGATGCAATCCGAGTTCCATGATTTGTCGGATCATAAGGAGTTGCATTAGTTATAGTTGATTCAATAGTATTAAGAAGAATCAATCTATCCTTAAAGGGTAATACAATACGTGCTGTTTCAACAAAGCTTGTTATAGTGTCGCCTGAATTAGCGGTTGTTTTAGTTTGCGTTACGGTATACGGCTGCTGATTCTCAAAATTTATAACAGCGTCTGGCGAATAAGAAAAGGGCTGCCAACCCGGAACAGCAAACTGTTCGCTATATGCCCAAATTGGATCATCAGTTAAAGCGGGCGATACTCCAACGGTGGCTTGAAAATTGGTAACAAACATAACAACCTGATCGGCTGTAATACCAGACCAGTTACTTACCCAGAAGAAATTAAGATCATTGCCATGCCATGTTGGCGTTATTCCGGCAGTAGATCTCAACCATTGACTCGTTACAAACTTATAAGCAAATTGAGTATCCCATGCAAATGAGGGCTGATTATTTATAGGCCCGAATTCATAGTTAGCAAGACCCATTACAGGAAGCGCTGGATAATATATTACTGGTGTATTATCAATAGCAGGAGAACCTGTAAAGGCAAATACTCCACTAGTAGTATCAAAAGTATGTGTTGTTGTTGTCCCAGTATCAAGCATAGTAACTGGATTTCCTAATGCCTGAACAGTAAATATTTCAGTACCTATAGAAAAAGCTTGTCCAAATTGTAATGGATTAACAGTTCCTGGTACGGTTCCCGTTGCTGCGCCTGCCATAATTGTAGGAGTTAAAGCAACGCCCAATCGGGAAGATAATGGCGTTTGATTCATATAAATTGAACCGAATCGCTTTCTAACTCGTCCCCGAAATACATAGGCATTTGTTAAAGTAGTAAATGCATCTTCTGCTATGAGCCAAGGTCGTAGATCAGTTTGTAAACCTGTATTTATTGGAGCAATAAGAAAACGATCATAAGCCATTAGAACCCCACAACAAGAAAGTCAAAGAGTACATTGCCATTATTAGCTGGATTATTGAGTTGTGTTACATACACACCCAATTGCAAATTAGTATTGGCCCCAGCTGTAAAAGCATCAACATAAATTTGTGCATTTTCTGTTGCATGTGTTCTTTTTGGAGTTAATAGTATTAATGTTGGGGTCGCAGTAAATACTGGCACACTATTATCAACAGGGTATACAAATTGTTGTGTGCCTGTGGCATTAAAAGAAGATCCCCATTTCATAATGAGACCACTCGGCAAATAGCACCATGAAACACCACCAAAAATGCCCTGTGCGGTAAGTGGAAAGCTGGCTCCTGTAGATTTCACAAGAAATATTTCATTAACGCCCGTAGTTGGAAATGGCAACGCAGGAACTTTTCCATAAAGTCCATCTGTACCTACTGGAAAAACAGGTATCGAACCACTAGGGGGAAATGATATCTGCCCTAAAATCAATGGATTCAAGGCTTGGAAGTTTCCTAATATATCAGCCTGAGATTGTGATATTTGATCAGTAGGTTGAGGAATATTGCTATTATAAGCCATTAATCTACCTTACTTTTTATAAATCTTACTAATTCCAATACAACAATAGCCATGAAGCATCCTAGCATAAAAGTAATGGCAATTTTTGAAAAAGTAACAACGCCAATTATGGGTAATATCATTTTTATCTCCTTAAAAGCTTCCAAAGCCCCAACCCCAACCGCCCGATCCACTTGGACCTGATGCTTGTTCTGTATAGATTGTTGCGACTCTTTCATTAGTATATTGTACAATGGTTCTGCGTAAGCATAATGCTTCTTGCTTTTTGTATTCAGGCATTATTTGAGCAACCGAATCAGTATCCATACGATCTTCAAATATCTTCTTTGCGGCTCCGTAGGCAATATATTGCCACCATTCCTCAAGTTGTGGACTTTGATTGCCCGCAAGTAATGCAGTAGGCCTCATATATGCTTCGAAATTAACTCTATAGGGCTGATCAGGAACCGGTCTAATAGTAAATTGATTATCATAATACATAAGCGCCTGTGGTAATGCGCAATTCTGTGGCACGGTCTGGCTATTAATAAGTACTCCAGCTGCTGGTGCGCTCGGAAATGTAATATTAAAAGCTCCCGTAACATAATTTATGGTACCATAAGGCGCTGGATCTAAGGTTGTTATAGGCCCTACTGGTAATGCATTAGGAACATAAAGGTTACCAATCGGCAACTTATTACCCGTTACGCTATCAGTTAGGGGTACATCTACTAGAGCTAGCCCCTCCCCATTAGTAGCAATTGAGCTAAAAAGGACATTGTTTTGCAATAGGGTAATTGTCTGCTGAAAATTATTAGGCGGCAAAATTGCCTGCTGACTATTTATGACGCCAATAAAGTTTTGAGTAACACCATTACCCGTTGGCCCAATGCTGGCTATGCTATTAACCATAGGATAAATACCAAAGAACTGCTCTCTGCTTTGAGTATAAAAGCTTTGATAGCCAGCTATATAAACTGGATCATGGACGCTTATATAAAGATTTTGGAAATTATACAATGGGTTAGTAGTAACGCCAAGGAAAGAAATAGTATCAGTTGGGTAAACATCCTGAAAAGGGTTAGCGTAAAAAGTAAAAGTGGTGCGCAGATTAAACATGCGCAAATGTTCTGGAAAATCATAGACCACAAATGTATTAATATACTGATTAATATCATCATCGGATAATTGAGCTGTTGAAGGTGTTCGTGTTAATCGTCTTACTTTCTGTTGTATTGTAGCCAAGCTACTCGTTGGCGCAGCCATTAGATCGCTCCATACGGCAGCACATTCTGAGTTGCTGCATTTAAAGTATTATTATTTTCAGCAATGGGCACCACTTGAGCGCAGGTATTAACATACGGTGGTGGTGAAACGGGTATAGCAAAAGGTTCAAATAAAGTACTATCAATCGGCAAACTGAAACTAGTTGGCGACAGAACGACAAGCGGAGCAAATTGTTGATTTGCTTGTTGCATTCCATCAGCTGGGGGGATATCAAGTCTAACAACGGTACCAGAAATATATTGATGAGCAAAGGTGGTAGTAACCACCATAGGAAATGAATTCGTTATTGCTGCAATTAATCTCATGGCAGGTTGAAAGACTGGAAATGGTATTGCTATACACGTTGACACCACAACTCCTCTATATAAATTCAACCGACATAACATTGGTCGGAACTTCTTCTACGTCAATAAACTCTAAGCTCTGAAAGCTACAACGTCGTACCTTTTTAGTAGCCTTCATGGTCTGATTAGGACCAAATCCATTGTATACACCTTCAGATTTAACATAAGAATATTCAGGATACCAGAGATTTTTATTAAGATGTTTAGCAACACCTAAAGGAATCGAATAAACTTGACCGTCGACCATATCATAACGTTCTACTTCGTCTTGCTTATAACCTTTATAAACAAAGCTCATACAACCACCAGGAACTTCATGAAATCTAAAGATACCCTTAACAATCTCTCTATCTTTATCGCGCATATATTTAAGGTTTTGCGCTACGGTTTTTTTCTTTTCTTCTAACTTACTTACTGTTTCTGAAATCTTAGGAGCAAGATTAACGGGCTCATTTTTTGCAGCTTCTTTATTTGCTTTAGACATTTCCATAAAATGGTTCCTTTTCAGTTGTCGACAAAATGTCGACGATTCAATTCGTGACAAAATGTCACAGGTTGATAAACTATCTGGGGTATTGTTCATAATTAGTTTTTTCTAATTATTGAGAGGAGAAGCGTATACTTCTCCTCTTTTTATCTTACAATCCGCCGTACGTAGATTTACCAGCAACCCAATACATTACATCTCGTGCAGATATAACGTTAGAGCTATTGAAATCAACAGAACCAGCAGGCCCAACAATAGGCGTTGTTAGCTCAAGACCATTACCACCAGATCCAAATAGCATTCCAAGGAAACCAGTATTAACGGTAGAATCTGACAAGAAGCCAGTATTGGTAGCGTTAATTTGATTGCCAAAGATATCAATTGGCGTTTGAGGTTGAGTTGAAGCCAATGCAAGCGCACTATCTTCGCCAACAGGTGCAACAATAGGGAATTGTGATGGCTGTTGAGCAATAGTAGGCCACGTAAATGCTGTGAATGCTGTCGTGTCTATATTGATAGTAAAGTTATAACTATCAACAACAGTAACAACAGTACAAGTTAAATAGTTATTTTGCGGCGTAGCATCCAACTGAATCATTCCAGAAACAGAAGGGATATTAAATCTTACCGCTTGTCCAGCAACATACTGATGGGGAACCGAAGTACTTACTTGAGCATTAACTGCTTGTGTAATATTGGTTACATAGCGTCTGCGTGGGTAGAACAATGGATCTACATTAACAATTCTGTAGAATCCAGCACCACCAATAGCGCCTGGAGCTGTAGCTAAAGCATTACCAGCAAATAAAAGCTCAAAGCTTGTGTTTGCTGTGACAGCACTAACTACCATATCAATACCATTAACATCAGTTTGAGCTGTGTTGCTCATTCTAACAATTGTACCCACAGAAATGCCGGCAGTATTACCGGTAGATACTACCGGTCTTGTAGCATTCGTGCTCGCTGTTGTAGCAACAGGATTTCCGAGCAACGGTACAGCGCCAGCAGTATTTCCTGATGGATCATAAAGCGTAAAGCCGCCTGAAACTAGCGTATCACCCGAAAGAGTTGCCGCAGCAGCGCCCTTATACGTTACAATAGCAGTTCCGGGAGCCATTCCTCTTTGCCAAAAAAACTCTATACCAACGGCAGCGTTCCCCGTTCCCTGAAAATAAGCAGTCGATGTGCCAGCAAGACCCCAACTTGAATAGTTAGAAACCTTAAGCCAATCTACGCCTGATGGTATCGCAATAACACGAGCATCGCCAGCTTGTATTGAAGCACTACCAGGATTTGGGTTAGTAAGAGATGTTGAAGCAGTAAAAGTACCTTGTCCAATTATAGTTCCGTCCATGTTATCTCCTTAAACCGCTTGGGTTGCACGAAGGTTAATCACCCAAAGATCATTAGTGATCCGTGGAACTTCAGCAAATTTGTACCCAACGCTGACGTTGAGCGCTAATGGACCATCATAAATTGGTGGTCTGTAAATGAATGCCGCACTATATCCATCTTGTTCGATGCAAGCATAAGCCTCCATGCCAACACAAAAGATGTTGTACACGTTTTGCCCTAAAGACGAAGCATTAGCAAAAAAAGACCCAATACTAGAAATAAGGAATCTTAAGTTGCCAATAGCTCCCCACTCTGATCGTAAAGCATTCATAGGCGCCGGATACTGGTTCTTTTGAATGAAACCAGCAACGTTGTCTAAGTTGCCCGTAAGTTGAGTAGAACACAAAGCAAAGTACGCATCACGAACTGGTGCAGTACCAAACTTATCTTCACCCTCAATGTTATCCATAATTGTATAAGCATTGTTGTTGAGAAGTGTACGAACTACCGTATCAACATCTGAACGAGTAATTTCAGTAGGATTATCACCATTAACACCACCAGTACAGTTGATAAATGACGCGGTAGATGCAAGCATATCACGCGTTAATTGATCTTCTGTTTGGCGGAGAGATACGCCTAAACGAGCGGCGCACTCATTGAGAACCATTCTGTTACTTTTATGACCTATTTCTAGGCGGGGAAGCTCTTCGGCATTCCCTCACGATCTTATCGAATCGTGGTCAGACTATCGCATCTTCTATTTCTAGAAGTCTTTTCGTTTAGTCGTTCAGCCTTGACTAGTAATTTTGCTTCGTGTATAATTATACCGTAGTTTTGTTTAATTATAGAGGATATATTATGAAAGAACGAAGAAAATATTACCGTAGATCTAAGGATTTTGTACCAACAATTCATAAAGAAAGTGATCTTGCTTATATGGCTGGAATTGTTGATGGTGAAGGATGCTTTTGGCTTGGAAAAATACCTAAAAAGGCTGGTGATGGTTATGTCACCGAACATTTTAGAGGTTTGCTTAAAATTGATAACACTGATTATAAATTGATGGAGTGGCTTGATAATATATTTAGTGGCACTGCCTCGGCTGTTTCCAGATATACTTCTTCTAAAAAATTTGAAAGAGAAGTTTTCACTTGGATTGCAACTGGAGATAGATTGCTTGATATATGTGAACAAATACTTCCATATCTTGTTATCAAAAAAGAGCATTGTGAGAATATGATAAAATTTAGAAAAACCTATTCCACAAAACTTGGAAGCAATAAACTCTCTGATGAATCTATTGCCATTCGCAATGAATGTGTTTTGGCTAGTCGTAAACTCAATTCTCGTTGTCATTTGCATCCTTTAAAAAATAATCCTTAAATCTTGTCATTGGCCCTTGTTGCCGGCTCTTAAGCTTCGGTTTCCAAGTCAATTAGAAAAGATTTAACGACCCCATTCATTTTAGGGTCTTGATTTTGTAATGTGCAAATCTGTTACTTTTATGACTCTTTCGAGCGGGACTCCCTCTTCGGAGAATCCTCTTCATATTACTATGAAGTTCAGACTATCGCTTCGCTTTCGCGCCCTCTCACTTAGTCGTTCACGGTGCTTTCGCTTCCGCCCTGTCTTCCTATAAGGAGGTCCAAGTCAATCAGAGTGGGTTTAAAGCAGGCCAAATTAACCTGCTCGTTTATCTGTACATAGGTCTTAATCAGATAAACTCATACGGCACCTATTATTTACCGTAAAACGATATCTTAGCATCGATATCTATTGCAGTTAAGTTTTGTGGAGGCAATTCTGTTACTTTTATGACCTCATACGAGGCGGGGACTTTCTCTACTTATCCCTCACTGTGTTTCCACAATGTTCAGAGTACCGCATCCCTTTTACATCGGCAGCCACGTTGTGAAAAATATCTATAACTATCCGTATTGTTAGGATATTCATGGAAGCATTTTTCTTGAGGAGCTTTCCAATTATCATAAGGGTCTTCTCGCTTACTACGTTCAGGCTGATTATTTTGTTTTCTACTGCTATTAACAATTTTTGATATCATTTGCTGTGTTAAAAAATTTGATAAAAAACTCATAATCTTGCCCCTTGTCGCCGGTTAACTAATTAGTCACTACGGTTTCCAAGTCTATCAGAGAAGATTTTACACGCCCACTCATTCTAGGCGTGACACCGCTATTTCCTAATGGAACCATGGCAGTATTTAATGGGTTGTATCTACGCATCCTGAGCGTTGTTCCACCATTCCTAGGCATATTTTTTTTCATCGCCGGGATTTTCATTCTGTTACTTTTATGACCTATTGCTAGGCGAGTCAGATTCTTCGATCCAACTTCTCTATGTTGCCATAGAGTTCAGACTATCGCATCGCTTTTTAAAGCGCCCTCTCGCTTAGTCGTTCACGGTGCTTTCGCTTCCGCCTTGTCGTCCCAGTGGGAGATCCAAGTCAATCAGAGAGGGTTTTCGATTCACAACTTACAGGCAATGAATCATGTTCGGAACCGGGACGCTAAGCAACTTATAACTAAAGCTTTGCTGAACTGGCGCCGGTAAACTACTTGTAGTAGTAATTGACATAGTTTTATCCTTTGCTTAAATTTACTATTTGTAAACCAACAAAGATTGACGAAATCTTGTCTATATGTCACAATGAGCATATAGTACGTCGTTTGCGATGACGAATCGCGACATCTACCTAAAAGTAGAATACGTCTAAATCAAAGATGCGGAAAGCGAACCGCTTACGCTGAGCACATTATAATATAATCCTAAGGATAATTGCAATGAATGATGTAATTAATTCTGGGGAGTCTATTGGAGCAAATTGCAAAAAAGTTATAAATCCTGGTGATGTTTTTGGTGATTGGACTGTCATTAATGAGGTCAAAATGGCTGAAAAAAGAAAACATTATTTGGTACAATGTAAATGTGGATTTCAACGTATATTAAAGGGAATTCGTTTGAGATTTGGTGATTCATTAAAATGTAGAACTTGTGGATCTTCAAAACATAAAATGTCACGCTCGCTAACATATGCCGTTTGGGAATGTATAATGCAAAGAACGACAAATCCAAATCATACTAAATTTGAATATTATGGTGGTCGAGGAATAACAATTTGCGAAGAATGGAAGGATTTTAAGAACTTCTATGCAGATATGGGAGATCGACCAAAAGGATTTGAAATTGACCGCATAGATAATAATAAGGGTTATTCAAAAGATAATTGTCGCTGGACTACCCATAGTGAAAATCTAAAAAATAGGCGCGCGTCTAATCTAAAGAATTATAAACCAAAACACGACCAACTTAAAATAACCGACTTTGAACAGGCAGGATAACAATGGAAAACAAACCACTTGATTTACCCCTTGAAGACTACTTTGTTGAGGGTAAAACGCCCAAAGAGATCCTTGAACAATTGACACAAGATGACAATAACGAAGAGTTAATTAAATTTAAGCGTTCTATCAATAACAGCATAATGGACCAACTTGAACCCGTATTAAAACGATTAGCCAAGGAATAACAATGACATTCACCCCCTTTGATATTGCCATCATAGCAACATATCTTATCTTATCGCCCGTTTTTGAACTTAATAGGGCCATAGAAAAAGAACAACGAAAGCTGAATGCCAACCTAACAAGAATATACAAAGATATTGAGAAGGAATAACAATGGATCCATTGTTAATAGCATATCTTGGAGCACTTATAATAGGCGCAGTATTTATTAGAATTGATGATGAAGAATCTCCAAAACAAGAAGATAAAATATTTAGATGCAAGTTATAAATAACCATTTGATAATCGATTCTTATTGTAATATAATTAAAGAGCAGTTAATAAACCAATACCATTACTTTAAGGATATCTTATGACAATAAGAAAATCTCTTCTTTCTTTATTAGTATTACCATCATTATCTTTTGGAATGAATAACGGTGGTGATGAGATTACTAAAAACAATGACGTTCAATCATCCTTTATTTGTGAACAGCCACCATTAAACTTTTCACAACCACCAATAGATTTCTATGTTGGGAATAAGTAACGAATTTGGTGATGTAAGTATACACCCCTTCTTTGTCGCTCTTTACATACTATTCATACTGTATTATATTTATAAAGCAGTTACTTTATAATACCAAACTAAAAGGATATTCTTATGTCAATAAGAAAAACTTTCTCTATGTTAGCACTTTTATTCATAGTTCCAGCTTTTGTTGCAGCTATGGATTCTAATGGTTCTTTAACCGATACGACAACAACTACGACCTCTAGCGGATCATATAATGATGATGGTACTGCTTCAAGCCGGGATTAATAAGAAATAAGAATAAATACTCTACTTAGTAGGTATTTTTACCTCCCATTCGTGGGAGGTTTTTTATTTTAAGACAATATCCCGGCTTTTTATCACCGGGATACTAAAGAATGGAGCAGTAAGTGTACTTTGGGGAAGTACAATAAAGTAGTATGAATGCCTAAATTAAATTTTTTAATATCCTCTTCTTGATTGATTCATCTCTCTATTAAGTTGTGCTTTAAGATCATCAGTAAGTCCTTCAGCGAACGCATTTGCTCTGGTTAATGGACTTTCTCCCTGCTGGGGTCCTACAGAGCTTGCTGGCCTTGGTTTACTTACATTCTGCTGCACTCTGCTTCGATTGGCAATCTCTTGCTGATCGGGTGCTATATTAAGCTTTTTTAAGAGAGTATAAGCTGAAGCTGCTTGCGTATAGAGGTCTGGCGCTGATTGGAGGGTCGCCGCCAATTCTGGGTAGTTATCCCGTAATAGAGCAAGATTATCCACAGTAACAACAGAATCGAAATCATGATACTGTGCCTTAATCCTTGTTTGGACAAGTTCTTCTTTGAGCGCCTTAATCTCCCTTTGGACGCGGTTAAGGTGCTTCCCTTCTGCAAGATCATCATCGCCTAAAATGCTCTCATTTTTATCCTGCAACTGACGCAACGCGGCATCACGTTCCCTCTGTGCTTGTTCGAGCTGTTTGCGTAGATTGGCTGCGTTCTTATATTCATCATTCTTAAGTTTACGTTGCGGCTGTTGAGGTTGTTCATACGTTTCAAGCGGTTCTTGTTGTTGATTGAACTCTTCAGCGTCTTGTAATGGATTCTGTTGTTGGCGTAGCTCGTGTGGCATTTCAGTAGGCTCACTAACACTAGGCCCAATAGACTCAGGAAGATTTGTTTCAATAGCACCGGTTTGTTGGATATATTGGTTCTCATTCATAGATTCCTTCTCTTTCCTTTTTTATCCAATAAAGACAATCTTGTATGTCATGCGTGTAATTTTCCAGTAGCTTAATACGTTCCTCAATATCAGGCAAGTTTATTATTTTAATCATGAACTCTAATCTATTTAAAATGATGATAAATTGTGCGCTAGATTCCATGATTATATCTCAAGCAATGGACTAGCCTCTTGTTCCTTATTAAGCTTCTTAGAGAGCGTAAATAGTTCCCCCATGGAAAATTGCATAACAAATCCTAGAAGCTGTTGCTCTTCTTGTACCACATGGTTTTTGTTTTTAAGAAGATAGTAACATGTTTCTTTGTTGGGTATTGTCCAGATATATTCTATACGTTCGGCGGCGTTATTATATTTATAGACAGATTGATCATAATTTGGCGTTGGGCAACTTTTACGAGCAGCGAAATAGTTTCTAAATACGTTAGGTAAAAGCTTTTCATTTTTGGTTGTTACTTCGACAAAAAAATCGCCCTGTATTTTAGACTTATTATTTTCTACACATTCTACGAGATATTTAAGATAATCTTCTTGCATGGCCCGTTCTAATTCTATAGGGTCACGCGATTCAGGAGTTTTAAGAGATAATTGTTGTGATATTTTACCAACTGTTTCTTTGTTTGGATCTAGGATCAACTTCATCATCTTCCTTTCTTAAAGCAAATGATTGAAAAAATTGTATAACACCTTGTTCTAAATCAGATTGTGTCTCATCAAGCTCAAAATCATCAGAATAATCTTCTGATTCTCCCGCAAAATTACGCATTGCTTGCCCTTCAGTACTTTGAGCTAGTAAAGATATTCTATCAGATGATTGGAGATCAGGTTTACTTTTGCTTGATTTCGATTGAGATTCTGTTGTATTTTCAGCACTTGTATTAAGACTTAAACCGGCAAGATAACGTATTATATTAGTGCTTGCTAATTCATAATTATCAGACCAGTCTTCATCAGAATCAGACAATTGCTCCTTATAATTCCATTCTATTTCATGTTTAACATTATCTTTTATAACCGTGAGTTTGCGCGGGTCATTATTCATGCAAAAAATAGGGGAAATCCACAATGCTAAAACTATTTTTTTCATTAGTGCTCCACAAAAAAGCCCCCCACTCGGAGTCGTGGGGAGCAGAAGATAAGTGATTTATTAGCGAATTTACCACAAAACGACAATAAGAGCATTTCTTATTTGCGCTTTTTGGTTTTCTTCTTTCCAACTTTGCG
>Ga0209698_10000921_pt1 | contig 33876 bp, 24 predicted proteins | sample LitLauG_LLR_2012_FD_187203 | JGI IMG/M metagenome (GOLD analysis project Ga0209698, IMG submission 187203) | Freshwater sediment microbial communities from Pennsylvania, USA - Little Laurel Run_MetaG_LLR_2012 (SPAdes) (version 2) | ecosystem: Environmental > Aquatic > Freshwater > Creek >... | reverse complement strand
GGCTCTACGAAGGCGGCGTCACCTTCGGCACGCCCGGTGCCATCACCGGCGACCCCAACACGGCCGTCACCCTCGACGGATCGTCGGGCTACGTGACCAGCCGGCTGGCCAACTCGGACCCCGAGACGTTCTCGGCGTCGATCTGGTTCAACACCACCACCACCTCCGGGGGTGTGCTGTTCGGATTCGGCGACCAGCAGACCGGCCTGAGCGGCAACTACGACCGCCACCTCTACATGACCAACTCCGGCCAGCTCGACTGGGGGGTGTGGACGGGCTCGCCGCAGCTGGTGACCACGGCCAACGCCTACAACGACGGGCTGTGGCACCTGGCCGTCGCCACGCTCGGCCCGGCGGGCATGTCGCTCTACGTCGACGGCGTGCTGGCCGGCACCAACCCGAACACCCAGGCCCAGCCGTTCACCGGCTACTGGCGTGTCGGCTACGACAACCTCAACGGCTGGCCCGACCAGCCCTCGAGTGACGCGTTCGCCGGGTCCGTGGACGAGTTCACCCGCTACCAGTTCCAGATGAACGCCGCCCAGGCCGCGGGGCTGTGAGCGACGAGCCGGCGCTCCGCTGAGCACCGGCACGGCCGACAGGTAACTTCCGATTCAGGCGCGAGCGACGTGGCACGGCCGTCGACCCCGGCCAGATGAACCGCCGGACCGGCTCGCCGGGCGGGAAGCCGACCGGAGCCGCACCGTCGCCCCGCGGTGGAGTCCGGATTCGGGATTGACGCCGTGCCCTCGACGCCCTCGAGTTTCCTAGTAATCCACTTGGTTGCTTAGCTTTATAGGCCAGATTCGTTGTCGGAACGGCGGCCATCACCCAGGAGCAGGAATACCCATGACCATCACCTTCCCCACCACGACCGGCAACCGGTGCAGGTCCGACGCCCGGGAAACCTGACGCACCCTGCGACGGGGCCCCGGGCCGCTGCGCCTGCGGATCGTCCTGTGCCTGGCCGGCATCGACGGGACCGAAGTATCGGCCGCTGGCCAGCAGGACGCGGCCGCAGGGGGTCCGGTCAGCACTCTGACCGAGTTCTGCTCCGACCACTGGTCGGAGGGGGTACCCGCCTGACCGGACCACGGGTCGGTCGACAGCTGTGGTCGACCGTGCGGCGTGCCGTACTCCGTCCCCGGGGCCCGACGCTGCTGGCGCCGGGACCCTCCGCGTAGGAGCCCCTCCCCCGCTGTCCGCCGGACGAGCGCTATCCGACGGTGACGACCGGCGTCAGCGGCGACTGGCAGAACATGTCGGAGGCGTCACCGGCCCAGGTGGCGTAGTAGCGCCAGGAGCCGGTGGGCGGCGTCACCGTGATCGACCACTGGCCCGACGCGTTCGTGGAAGCCATGCGACCGGCCTGCACCTTGTGTCCGAGGGAGTCCACTTGCCAGAGGATCCCCTTGGCGCCCTTGATCGGGTTGCCCGACGTGGACCGGCTGATCACGCCCGTGAGGCTCAACGTCCCGCCGTGGGGAACCGTCGTCGTCGCAGCGGCGGCGGTGATCTTGGTGTTGTACTTCGTAGCCGTGGGCGTCGCCGCACTCGACGGTCCGTACCCGGCCGTGGTGAGCGCCTGGGCCGTCACGCTGTACGAGGTCCCCTCGGGCAGACCGGTGGCCAGCACCGAGGGCGTGGTCGAGGTGAACGTCAGGACGGGACCAGTGGACGCCAGGGTGATCCGGTAGCCGGTGATCGGCAGACCGCCGGTTGCGGCCGGAGGCACCAGGTTGACCGTGAGCTGCTTCGAGGTCGCAGCGACCCCGGAGATCGCCGGGGCCCCGGGGAGCGTCTGCTTGCCCACGGCGAGCGTGGTCGGGTTGCTGACGTTGCCCACGCCGTCGGTAGCGGTGACCGCAACGGTCAGCGTGCCGTCGGGCACGGTGCGGACGTCGAGGGTGAGGGACCAGTTGCCCGACGGGTCCGCGGTCGTGGACCCGACGACGGATGATCCGCCGTTGGCCACCGACACGGTCACCGTGGAGCCCGGCTCGGCGGTGCCGCCGAAGGAAGCGGCCGGTGCCGTGGTGGAGTCGATGGCAGCCGGCGGCGTGACCGTGGGCGGCGTCGGGGCCGTGGCGTCGACGGTGAAGGCGACCTGGACGGCCGTGGCGTTGGCGAACGCGTCGACCGCTGTCGCCGATGCCGTGTAGTTACCGGTCGGGATGGCGGACGACGGCGTGAAGACCAGGGACTGGCCGTTCACGACCGACGTCCCGAGCAGGTTCGACACCCCGTTGTTGACCTGGAGCACCGAGGCGCCGACCAGCGGCCTGTCGAACGTGAGTGTGATCGAGCCGGGCGACGCCACCGTCGAACCCAGTACCGGCGTGCTCGACACCAGCTTCGGTCCGGAGGTGTTCTTCACCAGGGTGGTGGCCGTCGGAGTCGAGGCGTTGCCCACCTCGTCGACGGCGACCGCGCTCACCGTGATGGTCCCGTCGACGAGGTTCGAGATGTCCATGGTGGTGGCGTAGGCGCCGGTGTTGTCGACGGATGTCATGGCGCTGGCGGAGCGCGATCCGTCGGTCGCCGTCAGATCGACGGTCGACAGCGGTTCGGCGGTGCCGGACACCGGGACCGAGACCTGACCTACGCCGTTCACCGTTGCAGGCACCGCCAGCGTCGGAGCGGCCGGAGGGGTGGCGTCCACCGTTGCGGCCAGGGTGGACACGGTCGGGTTGCCGGCCAGGTCGGTGACGGAGGCCGTCGCCTGGAGGGCTCCCGTCCCGATGGGGCTGGTCGGCGTGAACACCACCGTGGCGGGATCGGCGAGGATGGCCGAGGTCCCGGGGACCGCCACACCGCCCAGGGTGACGGCGACGGAGGCGCCGGGTGCGATCGGCTGGGTGTAGGTGAAGCTGATCGTTCCCGGCGACGCCACGGTGGTACCGGCGGCCGGCGACGTCGAGGCGAGGGTCGGCGGGACGGTGTCCTTGACCGCATTGACCGTGACGGTGGGCGAGGTCTGACTTGCGGCATCGGTCAGATAGACCGAGGTCGTCACCGGGCCGTCGGCCAGACCGCTGGCGTCGAGCGTGGAGGCGAAGTTGCCGGACAGGTCCACCGGGACCGTGGCGGTCACCGTGGTGGACGCCTGGTCGGTCAGGGTGACCGTGGCCGAGACGGCGGCCGAGGGCGACGAGCCGCTGACCGTGATCGACGTGGCGTTGGACTGGGAGATGAAGCTGGGGGCGGTCACACCGATCGGAGCCGTCGGGCCCCCGGCCACCACGTCATGGCAGAATTCCGACGTGTTCCCGTTGGCATCGGTGGCGTCCGCGGTGTACACCTGTCCCGCCGTGACCGGCGTGGCCAGCACGAGGGTGAACGCGCCGGTGGAGGGGTCGGCGGTCGCCGTGCCCTCATAGGTCTCACCCTGTCCGTAGTTCTTGAGGGTGTAGGAACCGGTCACCTTGGTGATGTCCGCAAGGTAGACCTCGACGGCACACCCCGGGCAGGCGGTACCCGAGATGGTCGAACCCAGTACCTTGGCGATCGCCGGGGCCTGGATGCCATCGGCAACGTTGGGGTCTGCCGTGCCGTTCTGGTTCGCCTGGTTGTAGGGGGCGAGGTCGATCCCGAGGACGTCGTTGTCGTGGATGCTGTTCCGGGTGATCGTGTTGTAGTGGGTCATCAGGATGTACGACGACGGCGGCTGGCTCTCGGTGGCGTCGATCTCGACGCCCACCGGGTTGTAGGCGATCACGTTGTTGGGCCCCACCGTGTTGTAGATGGCACCGTGTTCGATCCGCACGCCGTAGAGGGCGTTGCCGGCCGGCGTGCCGTCCGGCAGGACCCCGATGAGGTTGTCGTGGATGGCGTTGTGCTGCTGTCCCTTGTCGGCGAGCAGTCCGCCCTGGTTGCCGACGACGACGTTGCCGGACACGTCGGAGTACCCGGCGTTGGGAAGGCACGGATCACAGGTCTTCGCTCCCTCGAGTCGGATGCCCATCATGCCGTTGCCGGTGTACGGGAGCAGCTTGGTGCAGGTGATGTCGGTCCCCACGCAATTGCCCTGCACGTTGTTGCCACGGTTGTCCGTGCCGTGGGAGACCTCGATCCCCTCCTGGATGTTTCCCGATGAGACGTTGCCCTCATTCGGCCCGAGCCCGCCGACCTGGTTGTACGAGGCGCCGTAGTTCAGATCGATTCCGTGGGAGAAGTTCGGCAACGCCGCCGTACCCGACGGGTTGAGCCCGACGAGGTTGTTCTGCACCTTGTTGAAGTCGGTGCCGACGTAGCTGATGATGACGCCCCGGTGCGGACAGCCGGAGATCACGTTGCGGTCACCCAGGGCCGGGGTACCGACCACGTTGTGGGAGGCTCCGTCCTGGATCAGGATGCCGCCGGCTCCACCGTCGACCGCAGGGGCGCGCGCGGTGCCCGATGCATCGGTGCACACGAAGTCGCCGACGATCGAGTTGTTGTCCGCCGTCGGACCTTCGAACCAGAGGGCGTGCCGGAAGTTGTAGATGGCGATGCCCCGGAAGATGTTGTTCGACGTCGTGTACTCGAGGCCGTCGAACGCGGCGTCGCCCTGGCCCACGATGTTGATCTGGAGCACGGCGTTGCTGCCGTACTGGGCCGTGTTCGGCGATGACCCGACCTGGCTGTAGCCGTCGATGGTGATGCCGTACGGATTGGTGACGTTGGGCAGTCGTGAGGTGAGGTAGATGGAGAAGGGTCCGGTGCCCGGAATGGCGAAATCGATGGTGGCCGGACCGGCGTACGCGTTGGCCTCGGCCAGCGCGGCCCGGAACGAGCACGTCTTCACCGAGGTGGCGCACACCCCGTTGATCATGGCGTCCGGCAGGTCACCGGTGGAATTGACCACGAACACGGCCGGTGTGGTGGCAGCCGCGACCGTGGCACCGGCGGCCGCCGAGACGGCGACCACGGGCGCCACCAGGGCCAGGGCCAGTGCGAATCGGGCGGTGCTGCGCGCCAGGCGTGACTGCATCGTGGAGAACCTCCGTGTTCAACTGCCTCGGCCGGGTCGGCATCTTCGGGGCGGTACGTCAGGAGTCCGCGCACCTGGGGTGACCCAGGGAATGCCAACGACCACGGCCACGCCACCGTGCCGGCGCCGCCACGTCCCACTGCCCTAGGGGAACGGTAAAGGCATGCAGACACCGGGGTCAACAGGGGACGGGTGCAGTTTCGGCCGGAATTACCCTCCGTGGCCATTCGACCTCGCAGCGCTGTCGCCGGGATGCAATTTCGGTCCATCCGGCCAGGGAACGGCCCACCCAGCCGCCCGAACCCGGGTCCGAATTGACCACGCCGGGCCTCGCGGCCCGGCGTGGTCAGGGACTCCATTACCGCTGTGAGAGGCGGGTCCTGCGGTGTGGGGTCCGGTTCAGGGCTGGATGGTCAGCGCCGTGGCGTCACCCTGGAGGCCGACCGTGAAGGTCGAGGTGTTGGACTGACTGGCCTGCGGTGCCCCCGACAGGGACGGCCGGTACTCGGTGATCGACGAGACGGGGGACCGGAACGTCACCGTGACCGGTGTCGCCGGGACCGGGGTCGCCGTCGGGGTGGGGGTGGTGATGTTCGACACCGAGGCGTCCTGCCACAGGAACAGCTGGAACTGTCCGTTGCTCTTCTGGAGGAGCACCGAGGACACCTTGGTCGTTCCCGAGGAGATCGAGTAGGTCAGCGAGCCCGGCGTGAAGGCCGTGCCGGTGTCGGCCAGCAGCCGGTTCATGTTCTGGATGGCGTAGTACTGGGGCTTCGGGTTGCCGTTGTTGTCCACCAGACCGAAGTGGGCCTGGTAGTTGGTGTTGCCGGGATCGGTGATCTGGTCGTACAGCTGGTAGATGTTCACCCGGGTGGCGCCCCGCTGGAACCACTCGAGGAAGAGCCTGGGGAGGTACGTGGCGATCGCCGCGTCCGACGCCGAGTAGTTGCCCGTGTTGTTGACGGCATCGTGGTAGCCGGCCTCGGTCACCCACAGCGGCTTGTTCGGGGCCACCAGGTTCTCGGCGGCCTTCGACAGGTCCATGTTCCAGGTGGGTGTGCGGCCGCCCGGGTAGACGTGGAGGTTGCCGGCGTCGAGCGTGGCCGACAGGTTGCCGAGTGCGAGGAAACCCGAGTCATGGTTCTGCAGAGCCAGGAAGTTCGCCAGCGACGGCCCGAGCACGGTCACGTTCCGGAGCGCCGGATCGGCCTTGGCGAGGGCATACATCGACTTCAGGTAGGTCACGTCCAGAGCGGCCCAGTTGGTGAGGCCGGGGGTCAGGTTTGCCTCGTTGGGGGATTCCACCGCGTCCACCGCGTTCGGGAAGTACGTGGCGACGGCGTTGAGTCGGGCGGCGAGGTCCGCTGTGCTGGTGTCACGCGAGATGACGAGGTCCACGCCGATGCCGTTGGCCTTCAGCGAGTTGTAGTAGCTGTACTGGTCGGTCCGAGGGACGTTCGGGTTGTACGCCAGCGGGTCACGCACGTGCTTGATGCCCAGGTTGACCAGCAGCGACTCGGTCTGCGGGTAGTTGGCGTACGGGGTGTTCCCGTAGGACGAGTGGGTGTTGACACCCTCCATGTCCTGCAGGGCGGCGGACCGGGATGCGGTGACCGTGGTCATCCCCGCGGTCGGGACCGTGGTGGTGGTGGTGGTCGTCGGGGTGCCGACCGTTGTCGTGGTGGTCGTGGTGTCGACCGGAGTGCTGGTGGTCGTGGTGCTGAATGGATCCCGCTGCGCCAGTTCGACGGACGGACCACCCGACGGATGACCCAGAGGGGTCGCTCCGTTGGAGGAGGCGAGGCCCCCGAGGAGGATGCCACCGGCAACCGTCAGCGTTGCAACCCCTGCGGCAACCGCCTTGTGCGCCCCTGCCCGACCCGATCGCAGGCGCTGCCCGTAGGCCGCGCGATCCGAGTGGGGCCCGTTCCACTGCCCTTGGAAGTAAGCCATGCCCCTGCATCGGTTGCCACTGGGTACAACTTGAGTAGAATTTTGGGCGAGCGGTCCGATCAGTGGGGACAGCCGGCCGCCAGGGTGGCCGCCTGTCCGGACAGCGTCTGGGCGTTGGCCACCGACGCGTCGGCCTTGTCCCGGTACGACGTCATCGTCTGGGTGAACGCGGTGCGCCGGATCCCGAGGGAGGTGGTCGACAGCTGGAGGCTCTGCAGCGCGACGGTCTGGGCCGGCGTGGCGTTGGCCGCTGCAGCGGCAATGTCGGCGGTCAGCTGGTCGACCTGGGCCTGGCTCTGCGCCAGTGCGTCGAGCACCTGGGTGGCCCTCGCGCTGATCGAGCCGGCCAGGGTGGCGACCGAGGCGGTGGCGGTCTGGACCTGCGCGGTCGAGGCGAGCACGCCCGGACAGTCCTGTGGTTTCGCCCGGTGCGCGGCCCGTGCCGCCTGGAGCGCGGCCAGGGCCGACGCCTCACTTGCACTGACCGTGCCTTCGTCCTTCTGTATGCCAGCCGACGTGGCGTCCCAGCCGGTGGCGAGCGTCAGCAGCCCGGTGAGGGCGGTGCCGGCCGCCGACACGTTGGCGGTGTAGCCACCGGACGGAGCGGACGTGGTGGTAGTGGTCGGAGCGGCCACCGGGTTGAGCTTCGGGTTCGACTTGGCGAAGACCACCAGCAGCCCGGCGATCACCAGCGTCGCGCCGATTCCGGCGACGACGAGTGTGCGGCGGCGGCGGCGCTCCCGTCGGTCGTCATCGGTGGGCAGTCCGTCGGCGGTCTGTGCAGCGTTCACGATCGGGCACCCTTCCGGCGGCCGGTGATGAGCCTGCCGCCCTTGCGCATGAGGTCGATCGAGAAGTTCCACACCCATACGGCATCCTGTCTGCGGGGGATCACCGAGTCGACGTACCGGATCCTGGTGACGTGGTGGAACATCACGAGCGTGATGATGAAGTTGATCGTGTACGCGGCCAAGCTCACCCAGGCGGCGCCGATGGCGCCGAGGACCGGCACGAGCAGGATCAGGCCGACGACGGTGATCACCGCCGACACGATCTGCCCCGACGAGCGGAGTCCCGGCCTGCCGCTCGACAGCAGGCCGGCGGCCAGCACGACCTCGGCGATCCACGGGACGTTGCCGACCAGAAGGATCCTGGCCATGTCGACCGCAGGAAGGAACGAGTGGCCGAACAGGATCACGATGATGGGCTTGGCCAGGATGGCGACGGCGACGTCGATGATGACCGCGATGAGGATCACGGTGCGGGTGGAACGGGCGGCGATCCGCGGGTCCTTGCGGTGGGAGGCCTCGGAGAACACGACGTTCTTGGTGGCACCGATCATCATCGAGGGGATCTCGGCGAGGCTGACGGCGACGGCGTAGTACCCGAGCTGCGTGGCGTGGGTGAGCGCGGGCAGGAAGGCCTGGTCGAGCCTCCAGTTCACCAGGTTGGCCGACACGCCACCCCAGCCCTTCAGCGCGTAGGCCCCCATCTTCGTGAAGAGCTCCCGACCCGTCGGGCCGCCCGAGGACGTGGACTTGACCCGACGGATGATGACGAAGAGCAGGGCCATGGCCGCCAGGTTCGGGGCGATGTTGGCCCACACCGCTGTCGTGGCCGTCAGCACGCCGACCAACGCGAACCCGATGATCAGGCCCAGTCGCCCGAAGGCAGCGGTCGACCGCTCGAGGCTGGCGAGCCGGTAGTTGCGGTTGCCCATGATCGCCCCGCGCTGCATGAGGGCGATCATCAGGAACGGCAGGACCCACACCACGGCGCGCAGGGTGGGGATCGCCTCCGGGGTCCCGTGCATCAGGATCGGCGCCGCCAGCCAGATGGCGACGGCGGCGATCGTCCCGAGGGGGACGAGCATGAGCGTCGCCATGTTGGCCGCCCTGCGGATGGGCGTGCCCAGTCCGGCGATGACGTAGACGGTGGCGTCGGGTATGGCCAACGAGGCGACGAACGACGCGACGAAGAGCGGCGCCAGGACCGCGGCCATGATGCCCCGGGCCTGGGGGCCGAGCACGTGGGCCAGGATCGGCCCCGACGCGAGCGATGTCAGCGGCAGGATGGAGTTGGAGAGCGCGGTGATGAGCGCGCTGTGGCCGATGCGCTGGGTCCCGCCCTTCTCGATCTCCTCCTCGAGGCTCGGGACGGGGACGGGTGCCGGTGCGACCGGGTCGGTGGACTCGCCACCCGGATCGCCGGCGTGCGGTCCTTCCGACGCCGGCAACGCCGCCGGATCCGGCGTCGCCGGACCACCGGACCGACGGTGCTTCGGTGCCGTGCGGCCCCGTCGCTGCCCCGACGTCGGTGCCTCGGCGGACTCGGGGGTCGGGGTGCCGACCGGCGGCCCGTCGGTGGGGGTCATGTCCCCGCGGGGACGCGCAACCAGTGGCTCAGGTCCCTGTCGATCAGCTTGGACAGGAGCGCAACGTCGTCGGTGAACATCTCGGCGAGCTCACGACGCACCTCGGGGGCGACCACGTCCTTCTGCAGGCCACGTTCGAGCCGGACGTCGAGTCGCCGCTGCACGCCGCGCGGGACGATCGGCTTGAGATACGGCTGCAGCCGGCGACGGGCGATGTAGGCCCCGGCGACCAGCGAGTTCCTGGGCACGCCCGACGGGTTCATCATCTCCGAGACATTCGGCTCGAACGTGGGGTCCACGCCCAGCCACGAGAACAGCGAGCGCAGCACCTCCGCCGGGTCGGCCCGCAGGTCGTCGTGGAGATACACCTTGAGCTGTTCCTCGGGGAAGGTCTCGAAGAACGGCTGCAGCTGCTTGCCGTACATTCCGGTCTCCACGTAGTGACCCATCGGCTTGATGCTGCGTGGCCGGTGGATGACCACGTCGAACGGATCCTTTTCGATGCCGTCCCGGACGAACATCGAGTAGTCGGAGAAGGCCCGGTCGATCGGGTTGCGGAGGATCGCCACCAGCTTGCAGTCGGGGACGAGTGACCGGATCCGCTCACAAGCCGCCGGGTGGGTCATGTACTGGGGCGACGACTCCCCCACCACGCATCCGGCGGGCACATCGGCGAAGAGGTTGGTGTACTGCGCCAGTGTGTTGGTCCGACGCCGGCCGTAGGCGCCGTCGACGTCCCGGCGCGCGCCTTTCACGCCCTCCAGCGACAGGCTGAAGTCCTCCGCTCCGAAGAAGTTCGGCTCCTGCAGCCAGGGGACCATGACGTCGGGGTGCTGGCTCAGGTAGCTCATGAGCGACGTGGTCCCGCTCTTGAACGCGCCGATCACCAGGAAGTCGGGAAGTCGTGGGTCGGGAGACGTGGCGGACATCAGCGCACCAACCGGTCGTAGAGATCCTCGACCTGGGCGCCGGCCAGTTCCGGAGAGAACCGCAGCGCCGACACCAGGGCGGCGTCACCCAGCCGATCAGCGGTGTCCCCGGCGTGCAGCCGCGAGATGGCCGCCGCCATCGCTCCTGGGTCGTTCGGTGCCACCAGCATGCCGTCCTCTCCGTCCTGGATCACCTCGGTCGGCCCCCCGATCGAGCTGGCCACCACCGGAAGGCCCGCTGCCATCCCCTCGACCACGACCATCCCGAATGGCTCCGGGATCGTCGAGCAGTGGACGAGCACGTCCAGCTCGGCGAGCTCCGACTCGACGTCCGAGCGGAACCCCCGCCATTCGAGGATGTCCTCCAAACCTAGCCCCGACTCCAGCTCCCGCAGGCCAGCGGCGTACTCGGTCTCGTCGAACATGACGTCACCGATGATCCGCGCCCGCAGGTCCGGCACCGAGGTGCGGAGCTCGGCCATGGCCCGCAGGAACACGTCCTGGCCCTTCCACGGGGAGATCCGGCCGACCAGGCCGACGGTGAACACCGACCGGTCACGGTGCGACCGGTCGGGGGGCTGCTCGCGGCGGTAGGGGTCGTAGACGACCTCCCGGGGCTGACCGCGACGGGGCGATCCCAGCGTCGCCAGCGTCACCTGCGAGTTGGCGATGACGCCTTGTGCGCCGAACCGCACGGCGGCGCGCGTCATCCGACAGGCGATGTCGGGCATGTAGTCGGTGGCCAGGCGGTCCCGGACGTGCCACACGAACGGCACGCCGGCCATGCGGGCCGCGGCGGTGCCGTAAAACCCGGACTTCAGGCTGTTCGCATGGACCACCGCAGGGCGGAGCTCCCGGATGCGTCGCCGGAGGCGGAGCGCATAGGACAGCGACGACGTCATCTGCCGGACACTGGGTCCCCGGCCGAGTCGCTCCCGACTCATGTTGAGGGTCTGGGCGTCGAGCGGGAGCACTTCGACGGAGATCCCGGCATCTTCGAACCGCGTTTTCATCGGGCCCTCTTCAGCCAGAATCACGTGCGGGTGGTACTTCTGCAACCCGGGAAGCAACCGGAGAAGAGCGATCTCGCCCCCGGACACCCGACTGCAGTGGTCGAGGTAGACGACGGTCGGTCGACCGGCGCCGGTCACGCGTCCGACCGCGAACATGCAGGTAGTGCGGCACGTCCGACCAGTCCGAACAGCATCCAGGTCCACGCGCCGTCGGCCGACTTGAGGGTGTTGGTGAAGATCAGACTGACCACCAGCCCTACCAGCGCAGCCGCCGCATATGCATAGAAACGATCCTGGATTCTTGCCCGCTTCCAAGACCGTATGGTCACCCAGAATACCATGCCGAGAATCGCCAATCCGGTCACCGAACCAAAGGTGAATAGGATCTCCAGTAGCCCACTGTCGAAATTGGCCACCAGCGCCTGATCGGAAGCCGAGATGGCGATCTTGCTCAGGTAGCCGGGAGCCGAAGAGACCGCGCCGGCGGTACCGCTGCTCGCCAGTTTCGCCGAGGTGCCCGACGATCCGAATCCGTTGCCGGTGAGGTCCCGCAGGGCGCTCGGCGCGATGGCCGTCTGGAAGGTGACCCGGGCGGTGAAACTGGTGTCCGACGTGCCGGCGGACACGCTGTTGGTGAAGCGTCCGCCCACGGTGGCGAGGACCGGACCGCCCACCGCCAGCAGCAGGAGCAGCGCGATGCCGAATCCGACGACCATCCGGCCCAGCTTGATCCGTCGGGCGAGTACGAGCAGCACCACGGCCACCCCGAGCGAGATCCAGGCGGACCGTGCCTGCGACAGTCCCATGGTGATCACCGCCGCCGAGACCGCGCCCACCCGGAGATAGGCGTTGCCCTTCAACTCGGCCACGGCCAGGATGATGAGCGCGACCAGTGCCTCGCCCAGCGGACCGGCCGTGTCCAACGTGGAGAACACCCGGACCTGCAGCGGGTACGGCTTGCCGGCGGTGGAGATGCCCGACTGGATCATCCAGTAGGAGTCCCAGTGGGGCAGCAGGAAGAACTGGACCAGGCCGTACCCGCCGACGATGAGGCACCCCCAGACGGCCAGGTTGCGGATGTTGGCCCGCAGTTGGTCGCGGTCGATCTCGGAGCTCAGGACGACATAGCCCAGTGCCACCGGGCCCCCGTACTGCAGGAGGTCGGCGGCAGCCCCCTTGGTGAGTCCGTGGAGGAGCCCGACGCAGACCCCGTAGACGATGGCGATGGCCATCAACCCGAAGAGCATCAGGGTGTCCCGGTAGGCGAGGTTTCGCTGGCGCCGGCAGAGCACCACGCCCACCAGGCCCGCGGCGGGAGCGCTGACCATGATCGGATTGAGGGTGTGGTAGGTCGAGTGGAAGTCGACGATCCGCCGGACCTCGGGCTCGAGCAACCACAGCCACAGCACGAACTCGATGTAGGCGGCGCGCCGGCCCTTGAGGAGCATCCACACCGACGCGACGATGGCGGCGACGGGAAACCCGTACTCGACCGCACGCGCGCCGACGTGCACCATCGCCACCATCGCCCCGCCGCCGATGACGACCCCGGCGAGCGCCGAGCCGAGGCGATCCCGATCGGGTTGGGTCCATTGCTCGGGTCCGACGACGTCGTCGGCCCGCTCCGGCCGCACGGTGGCCTCGCCTAGCAATGCCACGTCGCCTCCACGGATACTCCTCAGTCCCTGACCCCGGTCGTGCAAGTTTATAGGAGGTGTTGACACCTCGCAAGATGACACCACTTCCGTGTAGAATGCACCGATGCCTACCATTTCGGACGTTACCGAAGCCGACCAAGGAACGGTGTTTCGCGTGGCGAAACGATGGGCGGGACTCATCGTTCTCCTCGCAATTCTATTTGCGGTAATCGGGGCGGCGGCCGGGTACTCGCAGCGGACGTACTCGGCGACGGCCCAGGTGGCGCTGGCCAATCCGCTCGCACTCTCGGGCAGCCCGTCGTCGATCTCGTCGAGCCAGGCCGCCCAGACGGTGGCCAACGAGACCCAGTACCTCGAGAGCAACCCGGTGACGGTGACCGCCCAGAAGGCACTCGGCAACAGCTCGGCCACCGTGACCTATGCCGCGGTGACCGGCTCGAACATCGTGGACGTCACGGGGTCGGCCAAGTCGGCGACCACCGCCGCCGCCATCGCCAACGGGTTCGCCAACGCCTACGTCACCATGCGCACGGCCGACATCGACAAGGAGCTCAAGGCGGCCGAGGCGCAGATCCAGAGCCAGATCGACGCGGTCGCCGCCCAGATCAAGCCCCTGAACGACACCCTGGCCGCGGCCGGAGCGGCCAACTCGACCCAGCTCGCGCTCATCACCGCGCAGGTGGATCCCCAGCGGACGGCGCTGCTCTCCCAGCAGCAGGCCCTGCAGACCCAGCTCAACAACCTCTCCAACGCACGCATCCTCAACAACGCCGACCCCAGCGTGGTCGCACCGGCCACGCCTCCCACGAAGTCGAGCCTGAGCGGGCTGGCGATCTACGCGCTCGGCGGGCTGCTGCTCGGGCTGCTGGTGGGACTGGGGCTCGCCCTCCTGCTCGACCGGAGGTACGGGCGGATCCACAAGGAGTCCGACGTGTTCGTCCGGGGCGCAGTGATCCCCTTCGTCGTGGCGGTGGCTCGTGCCGACGGCAATCGCAAGGCGGTGCCCTCCGCCGCCGACGTGACCCGCACCTACCGACGGGTGGCGGGTGAGCTGATGAACCGTGAGAGCCCCGGGTCGGGCGCCACCTACATGGTGGCCGCCGTCGGTTCGACGGTCCGCTCCAGCGAGGCGTCGTCCGGACTGGCCGAGTCGGTGGCCGCCATGGGGTGGACGGTCGGACTGATCGACACCGACCTGGAGAGTCCCGCGCTCGAACGCGAGTTCGGCGTCGACCTGCAGCCCGGCCTGTCCGACCTCCTCGACCGGGAGGGCACGGATCCGGCATCCGTCCACTTCCCCCAGGTCGGCCCGGACGGTGGCATCACGCTGGTGCCGGCCGGGGTCGCCACGGACACCTCGCGCATCCGCCTCCTCGGACCCCGGCTCCCCGCCATCGTCGAGTCGGTCGCCGAGCGGTCCCGGATGGTGCTGCTCCGCACGCCGTCCCAGGACTCGGTGGGTACGGCGGTGCTGACCGGGATAGCCGACGCGGTCGTGGTCGTGGGGGTCGCCGGCAAGACCCTGCGACGCGAACTCGACGGTGCGGTGGAGGAGTTCGGAGCGGCGGGCATGCCGATCGCCGGAGTCCTCCTGCTGTCACCGGAGCGGCCACCGGGAGGTGGGCCGGTGGGCACACTGACAGTCGCCGACCCGTCCACCGTCTCCTCCTGAGTCACCCGCGACCGTGGACGCACCGAATTTCCTGGTCTGCGGAGCGGCGAAATCCGGGACCACGTCGTTGGCGAACTACCTCCGCCAGCATCCGGACGTGTTCGTGGCGCGCGAGAAGGAGTCCCACTACTTCATCTGCAAGTCGGGGATGCCGGTGATGAACGGGCCGGGCGACGCCAGCGAGTTCGTCCCGCTCCTCATCGGGGACCCCTACCGCTACCGGCAGTGCTTCAGCAGCGCACGGGGCGAGCGGGCACAGGGCGAGGCGTCCGTGTACTACCTCTACCACCGTGAGGCGATCGTGTCCGCGCTGGAGGCGAATCCGGAGATGCGGTTCGTCTGCGTGCTGCGCGACCCGGTCGGCCGGGCGTTCTCCGCCTTCTCCCACCAACGCCGGGACGGCTGGGAGCCCGAGGAGGACTTCGCCGCCGCGCTGGGCCTCGAGGACCGTCGCGTGGCCGACGGATGGGGCTGGGGCTGGCACTACCGGCGGGTCAGCGACTACGCACCGCAGCTGCGGGCGCTGCGCGAGCTCGTTCCCGAGGACCGCATCCACATCCTCCTCTACGAAGCACTCGGGGATGACCCGGTCGGGGCGATGCAGGACGTGTTCGCCTTCCTCGGCGTCGACCCGACATTCGTCTGCGACTCCTCACTGGTCTTCAATGCGTCGGGCACCCCGCGCGCCGCTACCATCAACCGGCTGTTCACCCACCAGAACCGACTGAAGTCGGCGGTCAAGCGGGTGGTGCCCTACTCGGTGGGGCAACGCGTGGCGGAGCGGGTGCGCAACTGGAACCTGGAGGGGACCGATCTGTCGCCGGAGGTCGAGCGGGCGCTGGCCCCGGACTTCCTCGAGGGGACATCCCAGGACGAGCTCACCGAGCTGGTCGGACGGGACCTCTCGAGCTGGAACGTCTTCCTCGATGCGTAGCGGGGCACCGAGGAGGCGGAGGGTGACCCCGCTGGTCCTGGCGCTCAGCGTCCTGACCACGGTCGGAGGCGTCGGCGTCACGACGGTCGATCCCACGCCCACCGGGGCGTCCACCACCGGGAACACCGCGGCGGTGAGCGCTGGTGCGTTCGGCGACGCGGTCGGCGTCAACGTCCACCTCGGCACGCCGGGCACGTCCTACGCCGACTTCCCCCGGGTGGAGTCGCTCCTGGTCGCCCTCGGCGTGCACCACGTGCGGACGGCACTCCCCCGGGAGGCGACGCCGGAGTTCTACTCCGAGGTCAAGGCACTGGCCGCGCAGGGTATCCGCACCGACCTGATCCTGGGCTCGGCGGGTGCCCTCAAGGGCGGGTCGGCGACGCTCACGCCCGTCTCCACCGAACTGGCCCGCATCGACGACAACGGACTGGCCCCGGCCCTCGACGCCATCGAAGGGCCCAACGAGTGGGACAGCCGGGGCGGACCCACATGGGCCACCCAGGTGCAGTCCTACCAGGCCGAGCTGTACACCAGTGTGAAGGCAGACCCGCTCCTGGCCGGCGTCCCGGTCATCGGACCGTCCCTGGCCAACATCGACCACGCCGGCGAACTCGGCGATCTGAGCGGCTCGCTCGACTACGGCAACGTGCACGCGTACCCCCGTGGTGACCAGCCCCTGAGCAGACTGTCGGTGGAACTCGCCGGCGAGCAGGTCGTCTCGGGTTCCAAACCGGTGATGGCGACCGAGACGGGGTACCAGACGGCGATCAACGGGTCCGGTCAACAGCCCCCGGTGTCCCCCGCCACCCAGGCGGTGTACCTGTCCTGGCTCTACCCGGCCTTCGCCACGTCCCACGTGCCCCGCACGTACGTGTACGAGCTGCTCGACGGCCAGGTCGACCCGACCCTGACCGTCGCCGAGGCGAACTTCGGCATCGTCACCGCCACCGGCGGTGCGAAGCCGGCATACGCCGCCATCCAGGGGATGCTGGCCCTGACCGGTGCCGCCGGCTCGCCTGCGGCCACCCCGGGCGCTTCGGCCCCGGCGGCGACCCAGGCCAGTCCCGTGGAGATCGCCGGCGGTGCCGCCGCGACGGACCACCTGGTGGTGCACCGGCCGGACGGCGCCTGGGTGGTCCTGCTGTGGACGGTGACCACGGTGTCCTCGGACCTGCCCAGCATCAGTGCGCTCCCGGCCGGCACCGCCCCGGTCCAGCTGCACGCGCCCGGCTACATCGCCGTCACCTACCGACCGACGATCCAGGCCGGCCCGCTGCGGGCGTTCGCCGCAGGATCGACCGTGTCCGGCACCGTCGGTCCCGACCTGGCGGTGGTCGTGTTCAGCCACAGTGCCCCGGCCGGTGTGTCGCCGATCGCCGCGGCCGACGCCGGTTCGGTCGACGCATTCGCATCGTCGTCCCATCCGGCCCCGAAGCCGGCCCCGGTGGCGGCGTCGTCGTCCCATACGATCCTCGTGATCGGCGTGGTGGTCCTGGTGCTGCTGGTGACCGGCGGCACCGCAGTGGTACTCGGCCGGCGCCGGCAACGTACGAAGAGAGGAACCCGAATTCCGTGACCAGTCCGTCCGACACCCCGCGCCCCCCCACCGGTCGGCCGGGTCCGCCCCGCACGCTCTTCGGCCGGACCGTCCCCGAACCGGTCCTGTCCGGAGGACGCAAGGTCACCGACGGGTTCGGCCTGCTGAGCTACCGCTTCCGGCCGCTTCCGGAGTTCATGGTCATCGGGGCGAAGCGCAGCGGCACCACGTCGCTCTACTTCCAGCTGCTCCAACACCCGGGGATCCTGCCGCTCTACCCCTCGGCCAAGCTGCTGCCGAAGGCACGGGACACCAAGGGCGTCCACTACTTCGACACCCAGTACGACCGCGGCGACGCCTGGTACCGCTCCCACTTCCCGTCGGTGCTCAAGCGGAGCATCGCCGCCACCCGGCTGGGCTATGAACCGCAGACCGGTGAGGCGTCGCCCTACTACCTGTACCATCCGCTGTCGCCGCAGCGGGCGGTGACCACCAACCCGTCGGCGCGCCTGGTGGCGCTCCTGCGCGATCCGGTGGAGCGGACCTACTCCCACTACCGCGAACAGCGTCGGAACGGCGTAGAGCAGCTCAGCTTCGCGGAGGCGATCGATGCCGAGCTCGAGCGCACGGACGGCGAGTACGACCGGCTCATCGCCGACGAGCACGCCGTCAGCTTCCCCCATGAACAGCAGTCCTATGTGGCACAGAGCGAGTACGTCCACGGGATCAACCGGTGGCTGGCGCTCTTTGACCGTCGGCGGCTGGTCGTCGTCCCGAGCGAGCGCTTCTACCAGGACCCGTCAGGGACCGCCGACTCCATCTACAGCTTCCTCGGCCTGCCCGAGCTCGGGCACCGTCCCGAGCGCGTCCTGAACGCAGCGCCCAAGGACACGATGGACCCGGGCATCCGCAGGATGCTGACCGAGCACTTCGCCCCCCTGAACCGCCAGCTCGAGGCGGTGCTCGACCAGCAACTCGGCTGGGACGGCTGACCGGCACTGCCCCCGGGGTGCAGTCCCGCCCGCAGTGCCCCGCAGGATCTAGGTGACCGTCAGGACCGACCCGGTGCCGCGCCCGAACCCGCCGGTCGGTCCGTTGGTCACGACCACCACCCGACCGGTGCCGGGTGCGACAGTTGCCGTGACGTGCATCGTGGCGGTGATGGTCCCGCCGTCGACCACGGTGACCCCGGTGAAGAAGACGCCCTTCGGGCCCGCCAACGTCGCGTCAGGGGTGAATCCCGTGCCGGTCACGGTGACGGGGACCGCAGTGCCGTGCCTGGCCGAGGACGGCGTGATGCCGACCAGCGTCGGATCGGCCGACACGGTCAGGCACGACGGACAGGTCCCGGTGGCCAGGTCCGGGTTCCGCACGGTCAGCGAATAGCTCCCCGGAGCCGCCGTCACCGCGACCCGGACGGTGGCGGTCAACGTGGTCGGCGTCACCGACACACTGCCCGCCAGTACGGTGACCCCGGTCGACGGACCGGTGGCGGACAGGGTCGCACCCTCCTCGAAGTTCGTGCCGGTGACGGTCACGGTGTGGCTGACCCAGTCCGCCAGGGTCGCCGGTGACGCACCGGACACGGTCGGGAACAACGTCCAGTCGGTGAGCCCGAGCCCGGGACGGGACCCGATCAGCAGGTCGTTGCCCACGAACACGGCCTGACCGAAATTGCCGGCATTGGGCGTGGCGATGAAGCCGACCTGGGTGCCGGTGGCGGCATCGATGAGGTACACGCCGTACTGACTGTTGTCGGACTGGTAGGCGGGTGCGGCCACCACGCCGCCGGCCGCCTCGGACGGGCTCCCCACGACGGTGCCGTCGAGGTGGGTCCGCCAGATGACCGCACCGGTCGCCGGGTCCAGCGCCTGGATCGAACCGCTGAAGGGCGCGTCGGAGGGTGTGGACGGCGCCCCACCGCCCTCGATGAGATCCGTGCCGTTCCACACGGCTGCGGCGTCGCACTCCTCGGCCGAGTAGAGGCCGTTGGTCGGGTACGGGATGGTGATCGTGCGCTGCCAGACCGGGCCGGCGGCCAGGTCGGACTGGCGGAACGCGTAGTAGACGCCATTCTTGTTGCAGGCGCCGACCATCGGTGTGGGCACACCGCCCAGTGTGGCCGTGAACGTCGTCGCCGAAGCGCCGAAGTCGCCGTCGCCCGACTGCTGGGCGGCCGGCACCTGCCACCCGTCGAGCACCCGCAGCGTGTTCGGGTCGAGGCGCACGATCGACTCGGCGTAGAGCGGCTCCACCGCTGCGCTGGCCCCGTTGCCCGTCGTCACGATGATCGAGCCGTCGGCGGCCACCGTCTCGCTGGACCACACGGTTCCGCCGACCTGGCCGTCGGGCACCGAGTGCCAGGTGGCGATCGTGGCGCCGGTGGACTGATCGAACGACACCACTCCGCCCTGCACCAACGGCTGGTCGCAGTCGGACGCGATCCCGGCGTAGACCTTGCCGTTGACGACGAGCGGCGAGCTCCACGAGAAGTAGTCGTTGACGGTGGCCGAGGGTGTGTCCACCACACCCTTCCACACGACGGCACCGGTGGTGGCGTCGAGTGCGTACAGGTAGCCGTCGGGTCCGAAGACGAACACCCGGAGCAGACCGGACGACGGGTCGGGGGCGACCGTCGCGGTCGAGACGATCCCCAGTGAACCCGCTCCGCACTGCCCCTGCGACTTGGCGGTGTCCTTGCCGAGGAAGGTCGACCACAGGGTGCGGTGGGTGGTCTGGCTCACCGCGTAGAAGTAGCCGTCGTCGGCGCCGATGTACACGACTCCGCCCGCGACGGTGGGGCTGGCCAGGAGGTAGGTGTTCCCGAGCTTCCCCGCACCCGGCGGCAGCCACCGCCACCCCTGCTGGAGGGTGGATGCGTTCTGGGGCGTGATGGCGTCCGTCCCGGCGTTGTACGACGAGTGCGCCGCACCGAACAGATAGCCCGGCCAGTCGGCTCCCGCGGTGGACGCGGCGTGTGTCGGTCGAACCGGCTGGGCGGCCGAACTCGCCGAAGCACCCACGAGCACCGATGCTGCGACGGTACACGCCGCCAGCACCGTCCCCCACGTCGCCACGGCGGCCCGGCGGCGGCGCGTACGACCGGTCTCCACATGCTTCATGATCCGTGCCCCTTCGTCCGCCCTCACGGGCTCCACCAGTCCGCCGATCTCCGACGGGAATACGGAAAATGGTACGGACCGAGGTGTGAGCCGACAACAGGCGGGACAACTTGCAACCGTCGAGGGCACGCACCGTCACCGCCCTCACGGTCGGTCCGGCTGGCGCCACGTCACCCCCGCGAGCCTCCGACCTGGAAGAATGGAGGCCATGGGGCGAACCGTCGATCCGATCCGGCGTCGGGAACGACCGTGGGGTCCCGGGTGACCGCTCCCACCCGTCGTGCACACACCACCACGCCTGGTGGCCGCGTCCGAGCACCGCGTCGCCACGCGGGTCGGCACGGCAGGGATCGACGTGGCCGGTCGTAACCCCTACGCACGGGGCCGCGGGCACGATCGGGCCGGGCGGGTGCTCGAGGCGTACTGCGCGTCACGTGGGTGGTCGCCCTCGTCGTTCCGGCGTGCACCGGAGGGCCGGACCAGTGCCGTGTTCCTCGGCGGGTCGTTGGGCGTGGTGGTGTCGGTGGCGGGCCCCGACACCACTGCGGGCACGGTGGCCGACAGGATGCAGCTGGCTCGGACCGTGGCCGACCACGCGCCGTTCGTCCGCCCGTCTGCCGACGAGCCCCACCCGGTCACCACGCAGGACGGCGTGCTGTCGGTGTGGGAGTACGTCGCCACGGTGCCCGATCGTGATTTCGCGGCCATCGGGAACGCCGTGGCCAGGTTCCATGCGGTGGACGGCTCGACGCTGCGTGTCGGCTCCGCCGGTCTCGGCCCGGCGCGGGTCATGGCGGACACGTCGGCATGGATCGACGCGCTCGCCGTCGGCCGCCGCCTCCGACCGGCGGACGCCCGTGTGCTGGTGGCGGTGGATCGCCGGCTGCTGGGCGCACTCGGTCCGCCGGACCCCGCCGCCACCCGCCTGGTGCACGGCGATCTGTACTGGCCCAACGTCCTCCTCACGCCGGGCGGCGCCGTCCTGTGCGACACGGATGAGTTCGGACTCGGCAGTCCCGAGTACGACGTGGCCTATCTGTTGGACCCCGACCGGGGGGGCACCTCACCGTCCGACGTGGAGGCGTTCGCCGCGGGCTACGGGGTCCCGGTTCCCGGAGCCTCGACTCGTCGGTTGCTGGTGCAGCGCAGTCACCTGACGTTCACCTTGCGCCTGGCCGAGCGCGCCGGCACGGCACGGGAGCGCTACTGGGTGGACCAGTGGATGGCCGCCTGGCGGCGTGTCGTCGCCGACGGAGGTACGGCGATCGTCCCACCGAGGGAGCGCAGCCGGCTCGGCCAGCTGGGCCTGGCGGCACGGGGGCCGATGGAACGGCGGGTGGCCGACCGTTCGGTCGGCCCGCACTGAGGTCGGCTAGGGCTTGATGACCAGGGCGACGGCGTCGCCGCCCACGTCCACGGTGACCGACGAGGTGGCGCTCTTGTTCATCTGGGAACGGGAGGACACCGAGGGCCGGAACTCCTGGACCCGCTTGGCCGGCGCCGCCAGCGACACGGTCACCGGCACGCTCGGCACGGGGAGCAACTTCTGGGTGCTCGGGTCGTACAGCGGGACGTCCCGCCACAGGAACAGCACGAACTCGCCATTGCTCTTCTCCACCAGCTTCGAGGACACCGGAGTCGTCCCCGAGCCCACCGTGTAGGCGAGCGACCCTGGAGTGAAGGCACCCCCGGTGTCGACCAACAGCCGGTCGAAATTGCTGACGGCGTCGAACTGGGGCTTGCGCTTGCCGGCCAGGTCCACCAGGCCGAAGTGGTCGTGGAAGTTGACGAGGCTCGGGTCTGCCTTCTCGTCGTAGAGCTCGTAGATGTTCACCCTGGCGGCGTGGCGCTGGGCGAATTCGAGGAGGACGCGGGGCAGGTAGTCGGCGATCACCGCGTCCGGCGCCCAGGCGTCGCGGCCCGATGTCGTGACCTGGTCGTGGTAGCCGGACTCGGTCACCCACACCGCCTTGGTGCCCGACACGATCTGGACCCCGGCCAAGGTGGTGTCCATGTTCCAGGTCGGATCGCGCCCGCCCGGGTAGAGGTGCACGTTGCCGTCGGTGATCCAATTGGTGAGGTTGCCCAGTTGGCGGAAGCCCTGGTCGTTGTTGCGGATGGCCAGGTAGTCCGCCAGGGAGGGTGCCAGGACGGCGATGGGGCGCAGTGTGGGGTTGGCCCGCACCGCGGTGGCGAGCGCCTGTTCGTAGGAGGCGTCCTGCGAGGCCCACGCCGTGTCCCCCGGTGACAGGTTCAGCTCGTTGGGTCCTTCGAGGGCATCGACCGCCGTGGGGGAGTACGCCGCCACCGAGGCCAGGCGGGCTGCGAGGTCGGACTGGGACGCGTTCTTCGACACCACCAGGTCGATCTTGATCCCCTGGGCGCTCAGCGTGTTGAAGAAGTTGTACTGGTCGGTCCGCACGAAGTTCGGGTTGTAGGACAGGTCGTCACGGACGTGATGGACGCCGAGGGTGGCCAGGAGCTTCTCGGTGGCCGGGTAGTTGGCGTAGGGAGTGGTCCCGTCGTTGGAGTGCAGGTTCACGCCCACGATGTCGAGCAGGCCGGAGGCGGTGGTCGCCGGCACCGCCGTCGAGGCGAGCAGGCGCACACGGCCAGTGGCCGACGGTCCAGGCGCGGCGTCCTTCGCCGGAACGGCGACCACGGCGGTGGCGATGACCGCCGCGACGGCGACCACGGCGGTGGCCGCTCGGGTGACTGCCGCTCTCCGGCTGCGAACTGAGGTGTCGCCACTCATCTGTTCTGCATTCCCCTGCCCGTCGTCGATCCGACGCCACCGGGCGACCGACGGGTGACCAGACGTCATCGGAAGGGTGCGGTGGCACGGACGCCGGCCTCCTCCGACCGGAAAGGTGCGTTCCGCCCCTTCATGCTATGCCATGTCACTCCACGCCGGAAGCACCGTGATCCGGGCGCGCCTGACCAGGGAGTTCGCGCCTGGAGCGATCGGGAATCGTCGGGTCACCCGCCGCCGGGGTTCTGCCGGAGCCGTCGTCGTCGGGGCCCGGCGTGCCGGAACCGGAGGCCTGCCAGCCTCCGGCCCGGCCACGCAGCCAGGAGCCGGTTGGGTCAGGTGGCCATCCCGACGATCGGCTTGTTGAGCAGGATGTTGCCGGCCGAGCCGTAGAACTGGGCGTTCCCGTAGGTGAACACGCCCCCGTCACTGGCCACCAGGGTGTACCCGAGGCCGTCCGGCGTCCGGGCCATGCCGACGATCGGCTTGTTGAGGGTGAGCCCCGCCGCCGAGCCGTAGTTCAGGGCGTCGCCGAAGTGGAGGACGGCACCTCCACCGCTCACCAGCCAGTAGCCCTTGCCGTCCGGGGTCGCGGTCATGCCGACGATCGGGCGTCCCAGCACCACTCCGGCGCCCGATCCGTGGAAGACGGCGTTGCCGAAGGCGAAGATGCCGCCGTCGGAGGCGACCATCCAGTAGCCCTTGCCGTCGGGGGTGGCCGCCATGCCGACGATCGGCTTGTTGAGGTGGATGTTGCCGGTAGAGCCGAAGAAGTTTGCGTCGCCGTAGGCGAAGACGCCGCCGTCGGAGGCCACCAGCCAGTAGCCCTTGCCGTCCGGGCTGGCAGCCATCCCCACCACCGGGTTGTTCAGGTGGATGTTCCCGGTCGAGCCGAAGTAGCCGGCGTCGCCGTAGGCGAAGATGCCGCCGTCCGAGGCGACCAGCCAGTAGCCCTTGCCGTCCGGCGTCGACGCCATGCCGACCACCGGCTTGTTCAGGTGGATGTTCCCGGCCGATCCGTAGAACGTGAGCCCCCCGTAGGTGAAGATGCCTCCGTCAGAGGCGACCTGCCAGTAGCCGAGCGGGCTGCCCACCCCGCCACCGGTCACCGTCTGGCCGCCGTTCGTGCAGCCGGCCGCCAGGGTGCCGGTCCACGACAGGGTCACCTGCAGCTGGGCGGGGGCGGGCGAGGCGCCGTTGAGGGTGATCACGAACTGGGGCTTCGACGTCAGCCGGGTGAGGTCGAGCGGCGCCAGGTCGACCGAACCGGTGGCCGACAGCGCTTGCGGGGGGACGCTCGGGAGGGGTGCCGCGTTGGAGTTCTCCACGGTGACCGTTCCCGACTGATAGGTGTTCCGGGCCGGCGACGTCACCTGGAGCGACACGTAGTTGGCGGGCGTGCACACCGCCGCCGGCTCGACCAGCGCACTCGACAGCACCCGGGTCGACCCCTGACAGGCCCCGCCGATGTAGGCGTCGACGCTCTGGATCTGGCCAACACCCCCCGCAGGCGCGCTGTTGTTGGCGTTCGTCCAGATGCAGCCGGGTCGGTTCGGGTCCAGGGTCAAGGTGTAGAGCGAGTCGGTGTGGGCGATGACCTTCGGGAACCCGGTGCACGACTCGGCCAGCGCGTAGTCGAAGCAGTCGATCGTGTCGGTGTTGCCGTTCGGCACATAGACCCGGGTGCCGAGCACGAGGGCGGGTCCGTTGTCCGCGACGGTGGTCCCGATGGCTGCATCCAACGTCGGCGGGGCCGTCGCGTGACTGCCGTCGAAGCCGTAGCAGGGCGCCAGGTCGATGGGCAGGCAGGCGCCGATCGGGGTTCCGGTGCCCGAGAGCAGCGGGAACGGCGCACCGAACTTCCCGGTTCCGCCGCTGATGGCGATCGGCCACGAGCCGGTGCAGGTGGCGTTCGTCGATGCGTCGAAACAGGTCATGGTGTACGACGAGCCCTGCTCCAGCGGCACCATGACGTGCGAGCCGGCCGCCCCGATCTGGGCGGACCCGGTCAGGAGGGCGCTACCCAGGTTTACGGCGTAGGGCTGGCTCGCGCACGGCGAGAACGTGGCGAGGTCGAAGCAGAGCATCTGGTCCTGGGTGCCGATGTGGGCACCGAGGACGGCGTTGAACGCGTACCAGTAGTGGCTGATCTCGATCGGTCCGGAGATGGCGGCCTGCGGCACCGTGGTTGCGTCACCCACGTTCGACAGTGCGGTGAATCCGCAGAATCGCTGCAGCGGCGTGAGGCCGTTCGCGGTGCCGACGCACACGACTCCGGCCGCGTTGTGGGCCACGTTGCCATCCGTCTGGACCGCGAACACATAGAGGTTGTTGGTGGCCGGGTCGAGGTAGAGGCCGGGCGCGCCCGAGGTGGCGTAGTTGTGGCCACTCCCGTCGGTGATGGTGACCGGCCCGCCCCAGCAGGCCGTGGCGTCCGACTGGTTGAGGCACTGGACCTGCAGGATCGGCGAGTGGTGATAGACGGCGAACACCTGTGAGGTGGCCAGCGACGACGTGGTGTTGGGCGCCACGTCCCAGCCGTCGCCGCCCCCGTAGGCGGTGAACGCCAGCGGTGCCGGCGTGTTCACCGTGGCGGAGTTCGTGTACGTCGCCAGCGAGCTGCCGGTGGCTCCCGCCGGGGTCCCCTGCAGCCCGAGTGCGCCCAGGACCAGCGCCAGCAGTCCCAGGCCGGTGACGACTGCCCTCCGGGTCGGGCGGTTCGACGGAAGCATGCTCTTCATGGCACCCACTGTTCGTTCGGGCCGCACGGCTACGTGCATGCGGCTCTGGCAGACGGCTCGCGCGGGGGCCCATCGGTCGCAGTCGTGTCCACACTCCGCAGGTACGGTTCCCGCACGCATCCCGTCAGGCCCGCATCCGGGCGAAAGACAATCGTAACGCACGGGTTCGCGCTTTCGATAGACCTCCGGGTCGGATTGCACGGAGCGCCCGTCGGCAGTCGCGCCAGGGCACGTCCGGGCGTTCAGGCGCCCGGTGCGGCCCGCCGGTGGCCCAGCACCTCGGGATTGACGACGTTGGTCGGGTGCCCGGCCGCATACGCCACGACCTGGCCGAAGATGTCGGCGAACTGGAGCTCCCACTCGTCGCGTGTGACGTACCCGATGTGCGGCGTGCACACCACGTTGTCCATGGCCAGGAGTGGGTCCGCCGTGTGGAGCAGCGGCTCCTCGTCGAACACGTCGACCGCCGCCAGGCCCGGACGCCCGCGCTCCAACGCGGCGACCAGCGCCCCGGGCGCCACCAGCCCGGCCCGGCTGGTGTTGACGAAGAGCGCGGACCGCCCCATGCGGGTGAGGTCGTCCTCGGTGATGATGCCGAGGGTGGCCGGCGCCAGTCGGAGGTGGACCGACAGCACGTCGCTGCGCTCGAACAGGTCGTGCTTGCCCGTGGCCACCTCGCGGCCGTCCGCCGCGGCGCGCGCGCGGGACTCCTCGCCCCCCCACACCAGGACCCGCATCCCGAAGACGTCCCCGTACCCGGCCACGACCGTGCCGAGTCTGCCGTACCCGTACACGCCGAGGATCTTGCCCCGCAGGGTGTGGCCCAGTCCGTCCTGCCACCGACCGGCGCGCAGCGACGCAGCCTGCTGGGGGATGCGCCGCATGGCGGCGATCACCAGTCCCCAGGTGAGCTCCGCCGTGGCGAACGACGGGGAGCCGGGGTGCAGGTCGGAGGAGACCACGATCCCGAGCCGGGTGCAGGCGTCGACGTCGATGTGCGGATACACGCTGCGTTGACTGATCAGTCGGAGCGCCGGCAGCCGCTCGAGCAGCTCCCCACGGATCGGCGTGCGTTCACGGATCAGCACCAGCACCTCGGTGTCCGCCAGCCGTCCGGCCAACTCGTCGAGGTCGTCGGTGTGGTCGTTCCACACGGTGACGTCGTGGTCGGCGAGTGCGGTGAAGCAGTCCAGCGTCCGCAAGGAGTCGAAGTAGTCGTCGAGGATCGTCACCCGCACCGCGCTGCACCTCCCGAGTCGGGTCCGTCGGCCCGTCGGGGCCGGTGCCCACGATACGCCCGACTCCGACGCCGCACCGGTGGCCCGCTCGGTCGTCGTGGGCGCACGACTGCGGCCCGTGTACTCTGCGAGTGTCCGACCACACCCCGGGAGCGCCCGATGCCCACGCTGCAGCGACACGACGACGTCTACGTTCTCGACCTCGGGGAGGGCGAGAACCGCTTCACCCGCGAATGGATGACCTCGGTCACCGAGGCGCTCGACGAGGTCGACGCCGCCGAGGGGCCGCGGGCGCTGCTCACCGTGGCGACCGGCAAGATCTGGTCCAACGGGCTCGACCTCGACTGGCTGGTCGCCAACCTCGAATTGGCCGGCGAGTACACGGGTCAGGTACAGGACCTGTTCGCCCGGACGCTGTCGACCCAGTACCCCACCATGGCCGTGCTCCAGGGCCACACGTTCGCCGCCGGGGCGCTCCTCGCCCTGGCGCACGACGTCCGTATCATGCGGGCGGACCGGGGCTACTTCTGCCTCCCCGAGGTCGACATCTCCATCCCGTTCTCCCCCGGCATGTCGGCACTGGTCCAGGGACGGCTGTCCCACGCCACGGCGCACGAGGCCATGACCACCGGACGCCGCTACGGCGGCACCGAGGCACTCGACGCCGGCATCGTGTCCGCCGCGCTGCCCCTCGACGACCTGCTGCCGTTCGCCTCGGAGTGGGCGCAGTCGCAGGCTTCCAAGGCCGGCCCGACGCTGCGGACCATCCGCACGACCCTCTACCGCGCGGCCATCGACCTGCTCGGCCAGCCCGTGGTGCTCGACATCCCCGGCTGATCCCGTCGCCGCAGCCCGCCCGGGTCCGTCCCGGGCGGTCCGAGGGGGCCCAGGGTCGGCACGGACGGGAGCCGCCCGGTCCTGCGACGCTCCACTACCGTGTCCCCCTGATGACCGTCGACGCCCGGGACGCCTCCGCGTCCGACGCCCCCGTCGCCGCGGGCACCGGGTCCGTCGCCGGGCGCCCGGCCCTGGCCACCACGCTCGTCGTGGTCTCCTACGTGGCCCTGGCCGTCGTCGTCTACTGGACCGCCTGGTCGACCGGTCTCACCACCCACATGCAGCTGGGCGGCGACCAGTACGCCAACGTGTGGTTCCTGCGCTGGACCCCGTTCGCGTTGCTCCACGGCCTCAACCCGCTGTTCAGCACGTACGCCAACTATCCGTTCGGCGTGAACCTGGTGACCAACACCAGCTCACCCCTGCTGGGCCTGCTCGGCCTGCCGATCACGGTGTCCGTCGGCTCGATCGCCACGTTCAACGTGCTCTCGACCGCGGCGCTGGCCGGTTCGGCCACCGCCGGCTACGCCTTCGCCCGGCGGTGGACGACGTGGCGCCCGGCGGCCTGGGTCGCCGGCCTCGTCTACGGGTTCTCGCCCTACCAGATCGGCCAGGCGTCGGGGCACCTCAATCTGACCTTCGTGGTGCTCCCGCCCCTGATCCTCCTGGCCGTGCACGAGGTGACGGTGCGCCAGGTGTGGCCCGCCCGCCGCGCCGGCATCGTGCTCGGGCTGCTGGTGACCGGCCAGTTCTTCGTGTCGAGTGAGATCCTGGCGTCGACCGTCGTCATGGGGACCGTGTGCGTCGTCACGGTCGTCGTCATCGGGCGGCGGTCGCTGGCCCGGCACGTGCGGCCCGCCGTCATCGGCACGGCGTGGGCCGCCGGGGTGGCCGGGGTCCTCCTCGCCTATCCGGTGTGGTTCGCGGTCCGGGGACCCGGCTACATCTCGGGGCCGATCCAGTTGGTGCCCGAGGCGTACCGGGCGGACCTGCTCGGACTGGTCTATCCCGGTGCCTTCGTGTGGATCGCCCCCGCGTCGCTGACCCGGACGTCGGCCGCATTCGCCAACAGCGTGGTCGAGAACGGCTCGTACCTGGGCATCACCCTGGTGGTGACCGTCGTGGTCGCCGTCCTCGTCCTGTGGAAGCGGTCGGTCCCCGTCCGGGTCGCCGCCGCCGGTGGCGGGGCGGCCTGGATCCTGTCGCTCGGGGGTGGCCTGGTGGTGCGGTCGGCGCCCGGCGCGTCGCTCACCGGTCTCCCCCTGCCCGAGCGGGTCTTCACCCGCCTGCCGCTGCTCTCCAACACCATCCCGGTGCGCTACTCCCTCTACGTCGCCCTGTTCGCCGGACTCGTGCTGGCCATCGCCCTCGAGGCGATCCGGCGACGGGTGCTCGAGCGGTCCGGGTCCGGCTGGCTGCACACCCCGGCCGGCGCCGCCCTGGTGCCCGGTGCGGTGGCCGTGCTGTGCCTGATCCCCCTGATCCCCTCGGTTCCGCTCCAGGGGTTCGGGGACCCCGGCGTTCCGGCCTACTTCAGCTCGCCGTCGCTGGGGCGCGTCCCCACCGGATCGGTGGCGCTGCTGTACCCGTTCCCCTCGTCGGCGACCCCCCAGGGCGAGCTGTGGCAGGCCCAGAGCCAGTTCAGGTTCGCCATGCCCGGCGGCTACTTCCTGGTGGCCCAACCGCCCGGCCACGCCATCGCCTTCAGCCCCACGCTCGGGTACGACACGGACACGTTGACCGCACGCACCCTGATCGCCCTGGAGGCCGGTACCCCGCCCGCGAAGACCCCGGCGCTGCGGGCCGCCCTGGTGGCCGAGTTGCGGTCCTGGCACGTGCGGACGCTCCTGGCGTCGACCACCGGGTTGGCGCAGCCCGCGCAGTCGGTCGGATTCCTGACCTGGCTCGCCGGAGTGCCACCGACCCGGGAGCACGACGTGCTGGCCTGGTACCACCTGTTCGGCTGAACCGACCGGGCCGGCCGGCCGACCGGGCCCCGGGTCGCGTCGCACCGACCGCGGTCACCGGACGGGCCCGGTGCTAGGTTGCGGCACCATCCGCCGCCCCGGGTAACCGACCCGCGGGCAGGCGCCGATCGAGGAGGACCGCGTGGACCGAGTCGCATCCGCCGCAGCACCCGCTGCTGTCGCCCTCCCGAGGACCTGACCGTGCGCGGCGTCAAGATGACCACGGACGGGATCCGGCTGGTGGCTCCCGATGCCGGACCGCCCGAGGGATCGGTGCGGGTGACCGTGGCGAGCTCGGGCATCTGCGGCTCCGACCTCCACATGGCGGCCATGGGCCCGTCGTGGGCGATCCTCGGACACGAATTCAGCGGCACCCTCGACGACGGGACGCCCGTGGCCGTCCTCCCGGTCGTCCACTGCGGTGCCTGCGACCGGTGCCTGGCCGGCGAGGTGCAGCAGTGCAGGAACGCACTCGGGGCCATGTACGGGGTCAGCCTCGACGGAGGGCTCGCCGACGAGGCATGGGTGGACCCGGCGTGCGCCGTCCCGCTCCCGGCCGATCTTCCGGTCGACCACGCCAACCTGGTCGAGCCGCTGGCGGTGGCGCTCCACGGTCTCAACCGGGCGGGCGTGGTCGACGGGATGCGGGTCCTGGTGCTCGGCGACGGGCCGGTCGGACTGTGCACGGTGGCCGCGGCCGGCCACCTCGGCGCCCAGGTGGACCTCGAAGGCCACCGTGCCAACCGCACGGCGGCCGGCGAGCGCCTGGGGGCGTCCACGGGGATCCGCACCGACTACGACGTGGTGCTCGACGCGGCCGGCACCCAGGGCTCCCTCGACAGGGCCACCGAACTGGCACGTCCGGGAGGGACCCTCGGAATCCTGGGCACGTACTGGAGCCCGGTGGCACTCGGCCTCGGCTTCCAGATGAAGGAGCTCACCCTGCTCCCCTCGTTCACCTACGGGCACCATCACGGGGACCTGGAGTTCGCCGAGGCCACCCGCATCCTGGCCGCGGTCCCGGACCTGGCCGACGCGCTGGTGACCCATCACTTCGCCCTCGACGACGCCGCAGAGGCGTTCCGGGTGGCGGCCGATCGGGACGCCGATCCGATCAAGGTGGTCGTCCACCCCTGACGGCTGTGGCACCCCCCGGTGCGACCGGTGGAGCCGGACGGCCCTAGCCGCCCCGGTCGCGCCGGTCGTAGCGTCGGGTCCATGGGGACCGGACGGGCAGGCCGGGATGCTCGTGCCACGCCCCCTGGGGGGTCGGGCACAGACCGCCCCACCGCCGCGACCCACGGTCAGGACCTGCAGCCGGTCCGTCACCGCCACGTCGACGGTCGAGTCGCCCGGGGCCAGCAGAACCGCGCCCGGCTCGTCGAGGCGCTGGTGGACCTGGTCGACGCCGGCGCCACCGCGCCGACCACCCAGCAGGTGGCCGACCATGCCGGACTGTCGGTCCGCCTGGTCTTCCGCCACTTCCGGACCATCCACGGGCTGCACATGGCTGCCGCGGCCCTCCAGGCCGAGCGTCACCGGCACGTCCTGTTCACCGTGCCGGCGCGCGGGTCGCCCGCCCTGCGGACCAGGGCGCTGTGCCGCCAACGGCGCATCTACTTCGAGGCGCTCGCACCGGTCCGACGGGTGGTCGGCACCGCAGGGACGGCGGAGCCCACACTGGCCGAGGACCTGGACCGGATGCACCGACAGCTGGCGGAGACCTTCGCGCCCGAGGTCGCCGACCGTGGCCCGGAGGCGGCCGCCCTCCTCGGCGCACTCGAGCAGGCCACCGGGTGGGAGGCGTGGCGGGCCCTGCGGGACACCCGGGACCATTCGCCTGCGGCGGCCGAGCGGGCCATCGCCTTCACCGCCCTGCGCCTGCTGGACTGAGCGTGCCGGGCCCGTCCCCCGATCGGGTCGGTCAGGTGGGGTCCGACCAGGGCGTGTGGTTGAACCCTGCCAGCACCGGTCCGCCCGGGCCCCAGGTGATCCGGGTGACCGAAGCGTTGGCCAGGTAGAGGCGCCACGCACCTTCGTCACCCATGCCGAGCGCCCAGCAGGCGGCGGCCTTGATCGGCGACACGTGACTCACGACCACCACCACCCCGTCTCCCCGGGCTGCGCCGGCGGGGTCGACCAGCAGCTCCTCGCACGCCGACCGCACGCGGGCACCGGCGGCGGCCAGGCTCTCCCCGCCCGGTGGGGTGAAGTCCGGGTCGGCGCGCCACCGCGCCCACACCTCGGCCGGCACCGACCCGAGGGGCTGCCCGTCGTACTCGCCGTAGTCCACCTCCACCCACCGGTCGTCGATCTCGACCGGGAGTCCGGTGCCGAGGGCCTCGGCCGTGTCCCTCGCCCGCGCCAGCGGACTCGAGACCACGCGTGTGGCGCCGGCCACGGCGGCGGACAGCGACCGGGCCTGCGCGAGGCCCCGCTCGGTCAGCGGGGCGTCCAGCCGACCGAGCAGGAGGCCGGCGGCGTTCCCGGTCGACTCGCCGTGGCGGACCAGGATCAGCATGCGGCGACCGTTCGGTCGGCGTCCGGCATCAGTGGACCAGGATCCGGTCGCACTGGGGACAGGTGGCGAACGTGTCGGCCGGGAGCTGGCGCATCCGCTCCACCTCGACCGACGACAGGGTGAGGTGGCAGCCGTCGCACCGGTCGCCGACCAGGCGGGCCGCCCCGACCCCGCCGAGGTGGGAGCGCAGCCGCTCGTAGCGCTCCGCCAGGTCGGTCGGGAGACCCTGGGCCCGCTCCGCCCGCGCCTCGGCCACCGTGGCCATCGAGGCGCGCAGCTCCACCTCTGCCTCGGCGATGGCCGCCATCAGGCGCACCTCGTCGGCGTCGAGGGCCGCGGCGAGGGCCTCGTGTTCGGCCAGGGCCACGTCCAGCGGCTCCTCCTCCTCCATGAGCTCGAGCTCCTGGTCCTCCAGCGTGCGTTGCCGCTCGGCCAGCTGACCGACCTCCTGGTCCATCGCCTGGAGGTCGCGTGCAGCGGTGACGCCCCCGGTGCGCATCCGCTCCTCGAGCTCGTGGCGCCGTTTGGCCGACGCGGCGATCTGCTCCTCGAGTGCGGCCTGGCGGCCGGCCAGACCGTCGACCTGTCCCCGGACCTCGCCCATGGCCGAGTCGAGCGCCGCCCGCCTGGCCCGCACGTCGGTCAGCTGGGCGCGCTCGGGCAGTGCCTCGATCCGGTGGCGCAGCTGGTCCAGCTCGGTGTCCAACTCCTGCACCTGCAGCAGCGTGTCGTACGGCTCAGCCATCGGTCTCCTCGGGAGTCGCGCCCGGCACCTCGACGGTCCCGGTGGCGATCAGCCTACGGGCAGTGCGCAGGGCCCCGGCAAGGGCGTCGTCCGCCACTGCCGCCGCTTCGTCCCACCGGAACCACGCCACTTCCTGGCTCTCCTCCGGCGGCGGCGCCGGATCCCGGTCGGGACCGAGCACCAGGTAGCGGAGGTCGAGGTGCACGTGGCCGTCGGCGGCGTCGTGCACGTCGACGTGGACCAGGTAGGGACCGGGAGCGGGGTGGTGGACGACGAGCCCGGTCTCCTCCACGCACTCCCGCAGAGCGGCATCCTGCGGCCACTCCTCCGCATCAAGGTGTCCGCCGGGCTGGAGCCACCGGCGGAGCCGTCGATGGCGGTGGAGGAGCACCCCGCGGGTGCCCACGACCACTGCGGACGCCGTGACGTGCACCGGACCAGCCGCCCGGTCGAACGGCGAGGGCAGCGAACGCAGCCGGTCGCGGACCACGTCCAGCGACCGGGCTTCGCGCTCGTCACCGGCCGGATGGGCGTCGAGCGCGGACAGCACGGCCGCGCGTCGCGATCGATCGGGTGCGGGCGGCTGCCCCGAAGTCATCCGGTCACCACCGGCCGACGGCCGACCGCAGGTGGCCGATGCCGGGATCCGGCGGCGGGACTCAGGCCGACTTGCGTCGCTGGCGGTGGATCCGTCGCCGCTCGCGCTCGGTGGTCCCGCCCCAGATGCCCTCGCGCTCACGATTGGCCAGGGCATGCTCCAGACACGCCTCGCGTACGGGGCACACACCGCAGATGGCCTTCGCCTCGTCGGCCTCCTCGTCGGAGACCGGGTAGAACACATCTGGATCGATGCCCCGGCAGGCAGCGTGCTTGCGCCAGGTGGCACTCATGGGAACATTCCTTGCTACGGT
>Ga0209698_10000919_pt1 | contig 33902 bp, 26 predicted proteins | sample LitLauG_LLR_2012_FD_187203 | JGI IMG/M metagenome (GOLD analysis project Ga0209698, IMG submission 187203) | Freshwater sediment microbial communities from Pennsylvania, USA - Little Laurel Run_MetaG_LLR_2012 (SPAdes) (version 2) | ecosystem: Environmental > Aquatic > Freshwater > Creek >... | reverse complement strand
TCGAGCCCCACCGTCACCGCCATGATCTCCGTCAACACTGCAATCTCGGAAGGCAGTTCATCGGGCACGCGCACCATGAAACTGCCGGGAACCACGTAGAGATATTGCGACCAGCCGCCGAACAGGTGCGGCGCATTCTGGCAGCTGATGTTATTTCCGTAGTCGACCGTATTCTCGCAGCAGTAGTAAGGAAAATCGTGGCTGCAGTAGTAGCAGTGCCCGCAGCTGACATTCGGCCCGACGACCACGCGATCTCCCACCGCCAGCCGGACGCCCTCAAAATCCCTGCAGATTCCGTCGCCACCCACCGCAGCGATGGTGCCGACATTTTCGTGCCCCTGGATGATCGGAAACGGCACCGGACGCGACGCTCCCGCGCCACCATATTGCCCGACATATCCCTGATACGTGTGCTTATCCGTGCCGCAGATTCCCGACACTTCCATCTTCACCAGCACACAACCCGGCTCGGGCGAGGGCACCGGATACTCGCGAATCTCATAACGTCCGGGTTCGACCAGCGTGGCCGCCATGGCGGTCGGGGATGACATGCAGCAAAGCCTTCCTGAGCGATTCGTGTTTCTCCGGCGGGGGCGACCGGGGGTTTTAGGAAACGTCCGGGGGACTTGAGAGTCCCCCCGGATGGCGTGGCGCGATGGTCTTAGCCTTCTTTAGAACTCAAGCTTCAGAGAAAGCTGGCCAAGACGTGGATCCAGCGCGCCTCCGACTGAGCCGAAAGATTGCGTGGTTGGCCCCGAAGCATTGTAGGCGCTGATTCCGTTTGGTGGTGCGAACTGGGTATGGTTGAACAAGTTGAAGAATTCCGCCCTGAACTGCAGGCTAACTCGTTCATTGACCTGGGTGTTCTTCACCAGGGCGGCATCCCACTGGTTGATCCCCGGGCCATGGAAGAACCTTCGCCGTGACGAACCTTCCTGTCCCAACGGCGCCTGCGAAAACGCCGCAGTATCAAAGTAGAGGCCACCCGAATTACGTGGATTGAGAATGTGGATAGGCCCTGTGAAGTTTGGCGTATCGACCGGCAAAATGATGGGGCCGCCAAAGGAAGTGCCGAGCAGAGACTGATCGTCCGTCTCGACGATGGTGACCGGCAACCCCGTTGCAAACCGGGTAATTCCGCTAATCGCCCAGCCTTTTGTCAGCCGGTTGGAACGGCCCCATTTGTCGAAGGGCAGCTCATAGTTGTAACTCACGACGAAGTTGTGAGTAGTGTCAAAAGCCGAGAGGCCGCGACTTAAGTTGGCATTGTACGGATTAAACTGCTCTCCATATCCGGAGGCGTTATCGATCGCCTTGCTGTAGGTGTAACCAAGCAGCAGTTGAAGCCTCCCAGAGGTGTGCCGGTAGTTCACCTGAGCCGAGTTGTAGTGCGATGCGCCCGCAGTGATGAAGTAGGAGTCGTTGCCAAACGGCACGATCCCCTGGTTTCCATCCGGAAGCACTGGCGCGCCGGGAACCGTTCCGTTGGGGACTTCGGCACCACCCAAAAACCGAGTACCTAGAACCGCTGACGCTCCGTTGATGTAGATGTTGTTCTCGCCACCCGGCCCGCAGCCCGGCGTGCTCATGCACAACGCCGGATTACCCGGATTCGCAGACCGCGAAGAGAGCAACCGATGTCCCTGCGTGCCCACGTAGCTCAGGGTTAACAGGTCCGAACGCGTCATTTGGCGCTGGAACGAAAGTTCGTAATTCTCAGCGTACGGTAGCCGATTCCCGTTATAGAAGGCTGGCGAACTGCCGATGCCGCCGAAGGCGTTGTAAAAATTCGACAATGTGTCGTACGGCGGCAGTTTATCTGCGGGATTCGTGGGCGAAGGATGCCTCGGCGGAGGGGCCACTGGGAACAAGTTCGTGCCCGGGGTGGGAGAATTTCGAGCCGTGAACGGGAATTGAAACAACGGCTCTCCGGGGCCTGCGTAATTGCCAAAGGGAGCATCTCCGATCTCGTTGAAGTCTGTCGCTCCCTCGAATGCTGCATACGACAAGGTGTAGCCGATACGAAGGCTCGACGCACCAGACTTCCCTAAGAGCTTACCCATGGCGCCTTCATGTTCTCCGAAGGAATATGCAAGGCCCACACGCGGCGCGAAGTTGTTCCAGCGTGTTGGAGCCAGCGTTCTGGGAACATGGGGATCTCCGGGGAAGACCCAGCCTTTGGGTGCCCCGGGGAATACGACTGACTGTTCACCCGGAATGATGGTCTGGATTTCGTTGTACTTTTCCCACCACGGCGTACTCACGTCGTAACGCAGGCCGTAATTCAGGGTCAGGTTCGGTCGCACTCTCCAGCTGTCTTGGCCGAAGAACCCCATATACCAACTCCGGCCATAGGAGGGGTAGGACTGACCCTGCACATATTGACTGGGCGCACCGATGAGAAAGTCCACAACATCGTTCCCCGTCTCACTGGGGCAACAACTGAAGTTGTTCCCAAAGAAGAAGTTGCCATTGGCGACGTTGGAGAGGTTCTCTTCCAGTTGGTTGAAGTGGAACTGCCCACCAAACTTGATGGTATGGGTTCCAATTACTTTGCTGAAGTTATCCGTCACCTGATAGATGTTGTCGATCAACTGGTTGGGGCGGCTAGGCACTCCGATGATGAAGTTGTTGAAGTCAATTTCAGGCACGCCTTCCACGCTGGGTGTGCCGACGTAGATACCCGGCGCGCCGCCAGTCCCTGACCCGAAGCCAAGTTTGGCGAGCTCCCCCTTGGCAGTGCCCCCAAGTGGCCGGTTAAGCTTTGTATTTAAGCGGAAATACCCGACCCTGAATTCGTTCACGGCGGCGGTACTCAGTGTCTTAGTGACGCCTATATTCACGTTCTGGGTAACACCGCGGCCATCTACGGCGAACCCTGGGTAGAGTGGCGCGTTGCCGGACCAATAAGGATCCACCCGGTCGTAGTGGTCAAAGTAATAGTAAGCACTCACCAGCCCCGCACCCGTGTTGGCATCGAGACGGGCACTAAACTTGTGATCTTTCAGGTTCGTGCTGTTCGCCGTCGTAGAGAAGATGCCAGTTCCAATCTGAGGGCCAGACCCAAAAATCGTGCTCGGATCCGCCGGTTGGATATAGTTGCCCGCCAGGATGTTGGTCGCAATCGGCGAGAAAAGAGTTTTATTCAAGGACATATTGGGGAACACACACTGGGCAGTCGTGGTGCAACCCGCCGTGTAATAAGGCTCGTTGACGCTTACCGGTTGCCCATTCAATTGACCGCTTAGAGTGTTCGCCCATGCTGCGCTGGAAACGCTCTGAGTAACAGTGGAAATGATCCCACTGAAATCGCCGCCCAGGGTGGCCGCACTCGGTGCTCCCACAATTCTTTGCGTGATTCCCTGCACGACTCGATTGCCCTGGTAATCCGCGAAGAAGAAGAGCTTGTCGTGAATGATCGGCCCGCCGAAAGTGCCGCCGAACTGGTTCTGGTGGTATGCACCCCGGCTGCCCTTGGCGAAATAGTTGGCCGCGTCCAGATCGGTGTTGCGCAGAAATTCAAACGCGTTCCCATGGAACTGATTGGTGCCCGACTTGGTCACGACGTTGATTTGCGCGCCTGCATAATTGCCAAATTCCGCGTCCGTATTGTTCGTTAGGATGCGGAACTCTGCAAGCGAGTCGAGATTCGGAATCGCTCCCGCGCCGGAATAGCCAATCTCCTGAACCAGCATGCCGTTCAGAATGAATCCGTTGGCAGACTCGCGCATGCCATTCACCGAAAGCGCCCCTGAGTTCAAACTGCCGGAAACCAGCGGCACCGGGAAGCCTGCCGAGATGAATGGCCCGGCGTAAGCGCCCGACATTTGTGAGGCGCTTGCCGCCACCCCCGGTTGCAGCGCCAGCAGATCCGTAAAGCTGCGGCTGACCAGCGGCACATCGGTCATCTCTTTGCTCTCGATCACTTCGCCATTCTGGGTGGACACCGTCTCCACGTGCAGCGCGTCGGCGGCGACTTCCACTTTCTCGGTGTTCTGGCCCACCTGCAGCACTGCGTCGACCGAAAGTGCCGAGTTCACATCCAGCACCAGCCCGATCTGCCGGTACGCCTTGAATCCCTTCTGCACGATATCGATGGTGTACGGGCCGAGCGGCAATGACTGGAAGGAATAGAAACCCTGGCCATTTGTGGTCTGGGTTTGCGAAATGCCGGTGCCGGTATTAGTGGCTTTCACGGTTGCGCCGGCAACGGCGGCTCCGCTCGGATCTTTCACCGTGCCGGAAATGCTGGCGGTCACGCCCGCGAAAACCTGCCCACACAGCAGCAGAATGAATACGCACAGCAGAACGCCTCGACGCCGACTGCATTCCGTCACGAACATATCCCCTCCGGGGTTGAGAGCCTTGCCGCCAACTCTCACGGGTTTTTGAGGTGCTGAACGCTTGCCGCGTGCGGCCGAACCAGCACCGCGAACGCCGCAATCTAACCGGTTATAAACTGCATCCCCGGCTTATAGTTTAGGCCTCGCCTCTTTGTCAAGATGTTTCCCCGTCATCGCAAGGCAGCGGCGGCAGGCCGGTGCGGCGCGCGTCCTCTTCTCAAATCACAATTTGCTTCTATTGTAACGATTCAATACAAGGCCAGCGCCGGAACGCATCGCTTTCCACAATCGCATTCGCAAAGATTTTCGCTGCTCCTCCCAGCCCTTCCGCACTCATTCCCTGACCGCGTCAAACCGCTGAGAGCTCCGACCGAAACTGTCCCCCGCACCCGCGGGACTCAATCCGCCCTCTGGAGCCGGCGGGGGGCGCGCCGCCGGCTCCGCGCGATAAGTGCGAAAGATGCGTCCGTCGAAGAGATCCTCTCGCCGGGCGTCGAGCAGGAAGGCGCACGGCAAACCATTGGAGCGAACGCTCCTTTTCCGGACTGCGCCACGAAGCCTGTCCTCGCCCGCAGGGTCTCGACGGTGCAGCGAGGGCCTTATTAGTCGAGCGCTCGGGCCGCGGCCTTCGTCACAAATTTGTAAACGGGCTGCAAAATCAATGTAAAAGCCGGGCCTTTTGCCCTGATTTGGCCTACTAACGCCAAATCCTGCCCAGCAGAAGGATTATGATTAGACCGCTTGGAGCCATTCTTCTGGGCCTCGCGTATGCCCTGGCCCTGGGGATCCAAAAACGCGGAGGCGACCCAATGGACACCGTTTTGATCGTGGAAGACAGCCGCCCCATGCAGCGGACCCTGCAGCGTTTGTTCGAGGCGGACTCTCTCCAGGTCCAGCTCGCCTCCGACGGTCCCAGCGGTCTCGACTTTTTTCGCGCGCAGCATCCCTGCGCCGTGGTCCTCGACCTGAAGCTGCCCGGCATCTCAGGAAAGGAACTCTGCCGCGAATTCAAGGCCATGGCGGCCTCGGTCCCCATCGTCATCCTCAGCGCAAATTCAGAAGTGGATGACAAAGTTCTGCTGCTGGAACTCGGTGCCGACGACTATGTCACCAAGCCGTTCAGTCCCAAAGAGCTGCTCGCGCGTGTGCGGCGCGCCATGCGCCGGACTTCGAAACCCGCATCTGCCACCGCGGTCGCCCTGAGGCCCCGCAACCACGAAGTGCTCGACCTCGGCGACGCGCACGTCGACTTCACCAGCATGGAAGCCATGCGAGCTGGAAAGTCCGTCACCCTGACCGCTCAGGAGTTCAAACTTCTAAAATATCTGGCCGCTTGCGCCGGCCGCGTCGTCTCGCGCGAGGAACTGCTCAACGAAGTCTGGGGCTACCAGAGCTACCCCTCGACGCGAACCGTGGATAACCACGTCCTTCGCCTGCGTCAGAAGCTCGAGCCCGACCCGGCCGAGCCACGTTTTCTGCTGACCATGCATGGCGCCGGGTATAAGCTCGTCCTGGAGGCTTAGGGTCAGACTCTTAATTATTGGGCCTGATTACACTGATCCGCCATGGCTACCTACCGGCTTCGTTCTCAACTCTTTATCGCTGCTTTGTTAATCATTTTCGGATTGGCCGGTTCTCTCCTGCTCTTCATTCAGCACACGGTCAACGGAGAAATCCGAGACCAGGTGCGCAATGGGACCGAGGCCTCAGTGCGCGCGTTTGAAACCGTGCAGCGCCAGCGGGAACTTCAGCTCTCGCAAAGCGCAGCCCTGCTCGCGGAGTTACCTCCGCTCAAGGGCCTCATGTCCACGTCCCACGCTCCCACCATCCAGGACGGATCCGAGCCTTTCTGGAAACTGTCGGGCAGCGACCTGTTCGTGCTCTACGGCGCCGACCGGCAGGTAGTAGCGCTGCACATGACCACACCCGGATGGTCCTCGGCCACCGTCGAACGCGACTTGAAACGATCTCTCGATGCGGGCGAACACGCCTCGTGGTGGTATGACGATGGAAGGCTCTACTGGGTCTTCCTGCACCCGATCGTCGCCGGCGAAGGCCCGACCACAAAGCCCCTGGGTCTTCTCGCGGTGGGATATCAGGTCGATTCCGCGGTCGCGCAGCAGCTTGCCATCGTCGCCGGAAACCACATCGCCCTCAGCACCGGCGACACCATCATCGCTTCCACGCTTCCGGCAGCCGATGAAGCGGAACTGCAGCGGCAAGTTCGCCTCGGGAATGTCAACACCACTGCGGCTTCTGGAGGGCTCACGCTCAAGACGGACCAGTATGCGTTTTCGACCGTCCTGCTGCCGGGGTCGGCCCCATCTCCGGTTCGCTGCTACGTCATGATGCCTCTGGTGCCGGTCAACGCTTTCATCCGCCGCTTAAATTCCACCATCTATCTCATCTGCGGCCTGGCCGTCCTGTTTGGCGCGCTGGTGTTTGGTTTTGTCTCTCGAACCGTGACCCGCCCCTTGGACAACCTGGTGGCCGGCGTGAAGGCGCTCGCTGCCGGCGATTTCACTTATTCCATCAAGCCGCGCGGCTCCACCGAGCTCATGGAACTGAGCACTTCGTTCGCCCAGATGCGCGGCCAGCTTCTCGCGTTGCAGCAGCAGCGTATCGAGACCGAACGCATCAACGCCCTCGCCCAGGCTGCGAGTTCCATTTCCCACGACCTGCGCCACTACCTCGCCGCCGTCGTTGCCAATGCTGAGTTTCTCTACGAGGCCGATGAGCTGAAGATGAAGAAAGACGAAGTCTACGAAGAGATCAAGACCGCCGCCACTCAAATGACCGATCTGATCGACTCGTTGCGCGAACTTTCTTCGCAGGGCAGTTCCATCAACCCAACGCGCAACCGGCTGACCGACATCATCCGCCGCGCCATCGAGGCCATTCACGCCCGGCCCGAATTCCGCTCCGCCAAAATCGTGCTCTCGGCCCCGGACAATCTCGAGGCCATGCTCGACGCACGCAAAATGGAACGCGCCTTCTTCAACCTCATTCTCAACGCCTGCGAAGCTTCGCAGGCGGTGGACGGCGCCGTTTCCGTCACCGCCGCCGATACCGGCCGCGATCTGGAAGTGCGCATCACCGACGTCGGGCACGGCGTTCCTGAGTCCATTCGCGACACGCTCTTCAATCCATTCGTGAGTTACGGTAAGCCCAACGGAACCGGCCTGGGCCTGGCAATCGTCAGCAAGATCGTGCACGACCACGCCGGCACCGTCGCGATCAAGGAAACATCCGAACGCGGAACCACGGTCGTGGTGACCATGCCTGCGTCTCACGATTCGGTCGAGGACGGGGTTACCTCAACGGTCGGTTAGGCACACCTCAGTGCTGGGAATATTGTGGCGCCGGGGGTGGCGCGTAGTCCTGCCCGTATTTGTTCTTGTGCTCGGGCGAGAAATTAGGATTTTCACGCACGGTGATCGTGCCCAGGTCCTGACTCGATGCCGAGACGCTGACCGTCTTCGAGAGCGCCTTCAGGTCTTCGTCCATGCTTCTTTCATACCAAACATGCATCTGGTATTTGCCGTCGGGCACGTTCGGAATTCTGATGTCTCCCCCGCGGTCGGAGACTGCGTAGTACGGGCTGTCCACCGCGACAACGACGGCGCTCATCTCGGGATGGATATTGCAAAACAGAAAGCTCACGCCCACCCGGTCGAAACGGACCGAATTCGACGCCCCGGATTCATACAGTCCGAGGTCGAACCGCTTGCCCTCGAACAAAGAAAACACATTGTGAAAAAACGGATCGCGATTCGGAAAATCCACCAGCGAGCCTACAGGAACCACCAGCAGATGCGGCTGAAAGCTCTTGTTTTTCTGCACCAGTTGAGGCCGCTTGTGCGGCGGCTCCACAGCCGCGGGACTGCTGGAAGCGGCATCTAGCGCCGTCAACCACACCACAACCTCATCTGAACTCGAGGTGCGTGGGTCGCCCTTGACGCTCCTCTTGATCCCCACATGCCCGGTGACCGTGTTCGCCTGTGCCCGAACTGGCTGGCAAACCACAAAAGGCCAGCAGCAGAGCACACCTGCTGCGATACACCGGATTGGTGAGCGCCAGGACACTAGAAGATATATCCAATGCTTAGGTTGACTCGGTTGGCGGCATTGGTGCCGTTGTTCAATATAAAGGTTTTCAGCTTGCGGTATTCGACAGAAAGCTCAAAGTCCGATCGCGGCTGGAAGATGAAATTGACCAGCCCGCTCTGGTTCTTCGACAACAGTTGCCCAGTATAGGCGCCGTTTCCGCCAAAGTTGCGGAGATCGGAGGCAAAGGGGTTGTCCTGCCCGAGGGCTGCGTTGAATTGCAACTTCGGCGTTGCCCGATACTTCATCTGCGCCCAACCTCCAGTGGAATCAAGGCCATAGATTTCCGTTGCCGGATCGGTAAATGGAGCGTTCCACAGCGCCGTCTGTCCAAGCGCGCCGCCGATACCTCCTACCGCGCGCCCACGGTAGAACTGCCCGGTGAACTCGAACAACCGGCCCAGGGGAACCTTTAGATCTGCCGTTCCCGCCCAGCCGTCGACTTTGCGGCCCAAGCCCCAATTCTGCCGGCTATAATATCCACCGGCGCCGACCGTGAGGTCTTCTCCAGCCATTTTTTTTGTCCAAGCCACTCGCGCTGCATAGGCCGGCTGCCCCGATTGTTCGCCCCAGCTCGGGGACCGCGTATACGTCCCATCCGGCACGTCTCCCGTCAGATTGTCCAAAATTCCGCCCTGGACCAGCAGGCTGGAAGTCTCCGACAGTCCGAACCGGTGCTCCAGTCGCACCTGCGGCGCCCAGTTCCATAAATTTCCAGAGTAGGCCAGGGCCGGAGTGGCCAAAGTCGCCAGCGACGTGGGATTCAACGGTGCGATAAACAGAGCGTCCTGGCCGCCTACCAGCGAAGTGTTGGCCCAATCGAAGCGGAAGGTGCCCGTCCGCAGCCGCAAAATTCCGAACGACACTCCGTTCGACGCTCCCGGAAATCCGCCCGCCAGGTCAAACTGGATCTCTGCGCTGGTGCGCGCCCCGGCGATGGTCGGCCCAAACGCCTGAAGGCCGATCTGCGATTGCCGGATCGAACCAGCGAACGATCCACCTGAGGCAAGCGGATCGGGCGCGATGGCAAGCTGCGGAAAATCGATGGTGTCTGTATGCCCGCGCTCGCCAAACATATTGAGCAACACAATCCCCGACAGCCGCACCCGGTACTTGGACTGGCTTTCCACCTTCGTCTGGCTCTGCTCCGCAATCTCGGCGTTGGCCAACTGCTGGCTCTCTTCCAGCCGGGCAATTCTCTCGTCGATCGAAGCCGGGGCTGCCGGGTTTGCCTCCCGCACCTGGCCCGTCGCAACTGCCTCGGACTTCCCTGGATAAGACTGCGTTTTCGCCAGATCCAGCTCCCTTCGGAGTTCGGCGGTTTCCACCTGCGCCGCCTGCTGCTGCCTCTTGAGGTCGCGTACTTCCTCTTTCAGGCCTTGCACCTCCGTCTGCAGCGCTTGCAGCAGAGTTCCGATCGCAGCAACATCTGCATTCGCCGCCGGACGCGTCACTTTGAGCACATTCCGGCCTACCTGTTGCGTTAATGCAACCTGCGCATGGAATAACGACAACACCAGCAACGCCGACAGCCCAAGGTTGCGTGTCGCCTGAAATGTGCTTCGCATAAGGCCTCCCGATCGCCAGCAGGAAAATCAGTCCAACATTTCGTTTGTACGTGACCAACCGAGTCGTTTCTACCAAAAAGCGTTGTTGGCCCACAACCGGGCATGGGCGTGCGGCGAAAGCTGACTTGGGGTCCGCGAAGGTCTGAAAATAGTCTGCGTTGGGAAGGTGCGTTTAAGGAAGTGCTACGCCCTGTTCATCGCCGCGGGCTCTGGTCCAGGTCCAGATTCAATTCCAGAACGTTCACTCGCGGCTCTCCGAGAAAGCCGAGTTGTCGGCCTTCGGTATGTTTGGCTACCAGTTGACGCAACTCATCCTCGGCCATTCCCCGAGCCTTGGCAATTCGCGGAACCTGAAATGCTGCCGCAGCCGGAGTGATGTCGGAGTCCAGCCCGGATGCGGACGTCGTGACCAGATCAATCGGCACCGGCACACCCGGGTTCTCGCCGTGAGCTTTGGCTACGTCGTCGCGAACGCGCTCGACCAATTGATGGTTCGTAGGCCCAAGCTGCGATCCGTTCGAAGCCGTCGCGTCATATCCCGCACCGGCGGCCGAAGGGCGCGAATGAAAATATCCCGGGCCGGTGAAAATCTGACCAATCAGCCGCGAGCCAACCGTCTTTCCCTCGATTTGGATCAAATCTCCATTGGCTTGCCTCGGGAACAGAACCTGCGCCAGCCCTGTCACCACCAGCGGATACACGATCCCCAACAGCAGCGTCGTTGCGATGGTCATCAGCACTGCGGTAATGAGGTTTTTCTTCACTTCGCGCTTTCCTAAGCCAGCCCAATTCTTGTGATCATCATGTCGATCAGCTTGATGCCCACGAACGGAATCACGATTCCGCCCGCTCCATAGATCAGCAGATTATTGCGAAGCAACGTCGCGGCCCCCATGGGCCGGTACTTCACTCCCCGCAGTGCCAGCGGAATCAGCGCGATGATGATCACCGCGTTAAAGATGACGGCGGACAGCACCGCCGACTGTGCGGTTTGCAAATGCATGATGTTGAGCGCATTCAACACCGGGAAAGTTCCGGCAAACATCGCCGGAATGATGGCGAAATACTTCGCCACGTCGTTGGCAATCGAGAAAGTCGTGAGCGAGCCCCGCGTCATCAACAGCTGCTTGCCGATTTCCACAATCTCGATGAGCTTGGTTGGATTCGAGTCGAGGTCCACCATGTTCCCGGCCTCTTTCGCTGCCTGCGTGCCGGTGTTCATGGCCACTCCGACGTCGGCTTGCGCCAGCGCCGGAGCGTCATTCGTGCCGTCGCCCGTCATCGCCACCAGCTTCCCTTCACCCTGCTCTTTCTTGATCAGTTCCATCTTGTCTTTGGGCGTGGCCTGCGCCAGAAAATCGTCCACGCCCGCTTCGCGCGCGATCGCCGCCGCGGTCAGCGGGTTGTCGCCGGTGATCATCACGGTCTTGATCCCCATGGCTCGCAGTTGGTTGAACCGCTCGCGCATTCCGCCCTTCACCACATCTTTCAGTTCGATCACTCCCAGCGCCCCGCGACTCTTTTCGGCCACCACCAGGGGAGTCCCGCCTCCGCGCGCGATGGTCTCCACGTTTGCCTTCACTTCGCCCGGCACCTGCCTGCCAAGCTGCAACAGATAGTTGTAAACAGCATCGGCGGCGCCTTTGCGGATTTCAAATCCGTTGAGGTCCACGCCCGACATGCGGGTTTGCGCCGTGAAGGGAACAAAGTGCGCTTCATGCGCAGACAGTTCGCGCCCGCGGAGGCCGTATTTCTCTTTGGCCAGGACTACGATCGAGCGGCCCTCCGGCGTCTCGTCCGCGAGCGAAGACAACTGCGCCGCATCCGCCAGTTCCTTCTCGCTCACTCCCGGTGCAGGAATGAAACGGGCCGCCTGCCGGTTCCCCAGTGTGATGGTGCCGGTTTTATCCAGCAGCAAGGTGTTGACGTCGCCCGCCGCTTCCACCGCACGACCCGACATCGCCAGCACGTTGTGCTGCACCAGCCGGTCCATGCCCGCAATTCCGATCGCCGAGAGCAATCCGCCAATCGTCGTCGGGATCAGGCACACCAGGAGAGAAACCAGCACAAACACGGTTTGCGGAGACCCGGAGTAAATCGCAAACGGCTGCAGCGTCACCACCGCCAGCAGAAAAATAATCGTCAGCCCGGCCAGCAGGATGTTGAGCGCGATCTCGTTCGGCGTTTTCTGCCTTTCCGCGCCCTCCACCAGCGCGATCATGCGGTCCAGAAAAGTCTCGCCCGGGTTTGCCGTAATCTTTACTTTGATCCGGTCCGATAGCACTCGCGTTCCACCGGTCACTGCCGAGCGATCGCCGCCAGCCTCTCGAATCACCGGGGCCGATTCCCCCGTGATCGCCGACTCGTCGACCGAAGCCACGCCTTCCACGATCTCCCCATCCGATGGAATGAACTCGCATGCCGAAACCAGCACCAGATCGCCGGTGCGCAGCTTTGAACTGGGGATTTCTTCCGTGTCGTAACCCTCCCCAATCAAACGGTGCGCCACCGTTTCCGACCGCGCTTTGCGCAGCGTTTCCGCCTGGGCCTTGCCCCTGCCCTCGGCCATGGCCTCGGCGAAATTTGCGAACAGCACCGTGAACCACAGCCACAGTGTGATCTGCAGATTGAACTTGAACCCCGCGCCGCCTTTGAACAGCAGTGCGGTCGTGATTACGCTACCGATCTCGACCACAAACATCACCGGATTGCCCATCATCTTGCGCGGATCCAGCTTCAGCAACGCGTCCACGACCGCGCCGCGCACGATGTGCCATTCCCAGATCGCTCTCTTCTTCTTCGCCATCAGTCCCTCAAAACGTCTTTCCCACCCCCAGCAGCAAATGCTCAAGAATCGGACCCAGGCTGAGCGCCGGGAAAAATGTCAGCGCTCCCACGATCAGAATCACTCCAATCAGCAGCACGGTGAACAGCGGCGTCGTCACCGGAAACGTTCCCAGCGAGGGCGGCACATATTTTTTGCCCGCGAGGTTGCCGGCGATAGCCAGCATCGGGATGATCATTAGAAAGCGCCCGACCAGCATGGTCACGCCCATGGTCGCGTCGTACCACAGCGTGTTGACGGTGAGTCCGCCAAACGCTGACCCATTGTTGCCCGCTCCCGAAACGAACGCATAAAGCATCTGCGTCAGACCGTGCGGCCCCGGATTGCTGATGCTCGCAGTCCCGAATCCATTCACGCTCGAGATCGCCGTAAATATCAGGATCACGAGCGGGAACACCAGCACCACCAGCATAGCCATCTTCACGTCATAGGCTTCGATCTTCTTGCCCAGATATTCCGGAGTACGCCCCACCATCAAACCTGCGATGAATACGGCCAGCACGACGTAGATCAGCATCCCGTACATTCCCGCGCCGACGCCGCCGAAAATAATTTCGCTCAGCATGATGTTCACCAGCGGCACCATTCCGCCGAGCGGAGTATACGAATCGTGCCATCCATTGATCGCGCCGCAGCTCGCATCGGTCGTCACGGTCGCGAACAGCGCGGAGTTCGCGATTCCGAAGCGAACTTCTTTCCCCTCCATGTTGCCGCCCGACTGCAAGGCAGTCGCACGCTGGTCGGTGCCCGCCAGCAGCGGGTTGCCCCGCGCTTCCGCCCAATAAGCGACGCTCACTCCCGCCAGAAACAGCACCGCCATCGCCGCCCACACCGCCCACCCGTGCGCCTGCGACCCGGTCATGCGCCCGAGTGTGTAAGTCAGTCCCGCCGAGATCGCAAAGATCGAGAACATCTCGATCAGGTTTGTCAGCGGCGTCGGATTTTCGAACGGATGCGCGCTGTTCGCATTGAAGAACCCTCCGCCGTTCGTTCCCCACTCCTTAATGATTTCCTGCGATGCCACCGGCCCCTGCGCAATCGTCTGCTGCGTGACCGTATCCATCGCCGGCTTGCCATCGGGACTAGTCACGGGTTTGCCGTCCGTGCCCACTCGCTGCACTTGTTGAGGCTCCAATAACGTCACTTGGTCGTAGGGCCGAAAATTTTGCACCACGCCCTGCGACACCAGCGCCAGCGCTCCCACAATGCAGAATGGCAAGAGCACCCACAGGCAGCCACGCACCAGGTCCACCCAGAAATTCCCTATGGTCTCCATCTGCCGCCGCGCGATGCCGCGAATGAACGCGATCGCCAGCGCGATACCCACCGCTGCCGAAACAAAGTTGTGATACGCCAGCCCGGCCATCTGGGTGAAGTAGCTCATCGTCGACTCGCCCGAATAGGCCTGCCAGTTGGTGTTCGTGGTAAACGAAGCCGCTGTATTGAACGCCAAATGTGCCGGTACAACCGCGCCGAATTTTTGCGGATTGAGCGGCAGCATCCCTTGCACGCGCTCGATCAGATACAGCAACAACATCGAGACCGCGCTGAACAGGAGCATCGAGATGGCGTACTCGGTCCAGCGCATCTCATGGCTCTCATCCACTCCCGTCACCCGATAGAGCAGACGCTCCAAGGGCCGCAACGCCGGATCAAGAAATGTTCTCTCCCGGCCGTACACACGCGCTAGGAACACTCCCATGGGTTTCGTCACCAGGAAGATAAGCCCGAGAAACACCAGGATTTGCAGCCACCCATTTGCAGTCATGTCAGAACTTCTCCGGCCGCAGCAGCGCGTAGACCAGGTAGACGAGCGTGAGGGCGCTCACCACGAGAAGCACAACGGATTCCGCGTTCATGTCTTCCTCACTCTCGCTCTCACTTCACGCGCTCGCAGAAGTACACATACGCAATCGACGCCGCAAAGAATGCGATCGTGACTACGACCCAGACGACGTCACTCATGTCTCGCCCTCCGCCGTTTCTTTGCCGCGAAACTCAAAACTTCACCAGGATGGCCATCGTGCCGCGATCCTCAGTGTTGCGGAGGTCCGGCTGCCAGCCCGGGATAGTGGCTCCGGGATTGCCGTTATTTCCGCCCGGTGGCGTCACCCCTCCGGGGCCACTCCAGTAAGGCACGTTCGCATGCCGGTGATTGAACTCCCACCGGAACGTGATGTACTGACTGGGCATGTAGTCATAGGTAGCTGAAACGTCCCACGCTTTGAAGGGATCGCCGGGATTCTCCGTAAAGTAAGGCGTGCCCGAGGTCGCGGTCGCGCCATTGATCGGCGGCAGCAGTACCAGATAACGGCCGGGATTGTTGATCTTTCCTCCGCCGAGCGTCAGGCCGTAGCGGTCATGGTTGAACCACCACCGGTTGTAGAGCATGTAGCCGAGAAAGCTCTGCTTGTAAGAAACGATTTGTCCCGAGGAATTTTTCTGATTGGTGGTGCAGTTCACTCCTCCGCCGCTCTCGCAGCCGGCGTCGCCGGTCAGGGAGAACGCCATCTTGTCCAGAAACTGCCCCGGACGGTCGTAGTACTTCACTTCAATGCTGTTGTCGGTGTGATAGCGAGTGCGAGTCGGGATGCCCAGCGCATCGGCGCCCGCCCCGTAATTATTGGAGAGCATGGAAAGCCAGCCGGTGGGGCGATACAAGACCTGCCCGCCAAACCCCAGGCGTCCATTGAATCGCCCGTAAGACTGCCATCCGTTGATGATCCACGGCTCGATCTTTAGCTTCTCGGTGGGGAACACCTGGATGCGCATGCCGGTGAAAAACCACGGCGTGTTCGATGAAACATAAGACGGCTGGTAGGCCCAGTTATCAAAGTTGTAAAAGCTGAACAGACCTACGTACGAAAGAAAAATTCCAGCATCGACATTGATCCCGTGCAGCGCGTCCCAGTGATAGCCGCCATAGGCCTCGTTGACATACCGGTAGGCGTTGGCCAGGTCCCATTGCCCCCGTGTATAGCTGGCGTCGTTGCGTGGCGTTGCCGTTGAATACAAACCGATCTGGCTAAGCACTCGTGCACGAACGTGGTCGTAGTGAAAATCTCCACCCAATCCCAGATGCGTAAGACTAACTTCATTCGAGCGAAATACTTCGCTTGAGCCGCCAATCGTATCGTCTTTGGGGTGGTTGAAATCGTAGTGGTAGGCAACGTCGGCGCGAATTTCGGGGGTGAAGAATTTTGAATCGAAGGCCGCCTCCTTGGTCCGCGGGTTGCCATTCAGCCACGTCCAGTCAGCGAAGGCGAACGGTTCAGCCTTCGCCGGCTTGGCTTCCGGTGAGGGGAGGGTTTGCTGAGCACCGGTCGGCCTTGTGCTGCTCAGAACCGAAATCGGCTCCGCGGGATGTGACTCGCTGATTGGCTCGGCGCCTGAAGCAGCGGGACCCGATCCCTGCTTCAGTTGCGCCTCCAACTCCTGGATGCGCTGCCGCATCATCTCAAGCTCACGAAGAATCTGCGCGTTCGCGTTGCCGGAAGCTGCAGCCGCGCCACTCGCTTCGCCGGTCGCAGCCACTGAGGGTCCCGCGGACGTTGCACTTTGAGCCACCGCGCGCAGCGGGGCCAAGGAACAGATAAGCAATAGGGCCAGCCCGACCCAAGCCCGACACATGAAAACTTCCAGATGCAATGAATTGTTCTGCATAGCCGACCATCTTTCCGGGCCGGATCCGCTCGAACCGCCAAGCGCATTTCGGCCAATTAACACTCCATTGAAACTGGCCGCGCATAAAGCTGGTCTAAAAAGTTGATAAAGAATTGATAAAAATCGGAGGGGAGTTTGCGGGGCAGCTAATCCGTTTCGCCCGGCTCGAACCGGTAACCGATCCACGGCTCGGTCACCAGATATCGCGGAGAGTTCTCGCTTGCCTCGAGCTTCTTTCGCAGGTGCCCGACAAACACCCGCAAATATTCCGGCTGTTCCACGCTCGCTTCGCCCCACACTGCGGAAAGAAGCGCTCGGTGGGTCAGCACTCTTCCCGGGTGCCTGGCAAAATGCACCAGGAGATCAAATTCCTTGGGCGTCAATCGTACTTCGCGCTTGGCGACGCGGACGTTCCGCGTCTGCACGTCGATGCTGAAATCTCCGATGTCGATCCGTTGCGGCTCCGGTTCGTCTTTCACCGTCGCCCTGCGGAGCGCGGCCCGCACTCGCGCCAGCAGCTCGTTCACGTTGAACGGCTTGGTGATGTAGTCATCCGCCCCGGCATCGAGCGCTTCCACTTTGGTTCGCTCCTCGCCCTTTACGGAAAGTACGATGATGGGGACCTGCGAGGTCTCACGCACATGGCGGCACAGGCTGAGGCCGTCCATGTTCGGCATGCGCAAGTCTGTAATGATCAGGTCGGGCGACCAGTCCCTCAGGGTATGCAGCGCTTCCTCGCCGTCGCTCGCGGTGCGGGTTCCGTACCCCTGGCTCGATAACGTGGTCTTCAGCACCCGGGTGATCTGCGGCTCATCGTCGACCACCAGGATATTTCCCTTGCCCGCCATCTTTGTCACTTCGCTTCCTGCGTGACAATGTGCACATCCACCGGCGGGGCGTCCCGCAGAAACCGGTGAATGGCCGACAGGTATAAATACCTGCGCCAACCCGTCTGCGCCGAACGTCCAAACACAACCTGCGTAATGTATTTTTCGCGCACCACCTTGGCTACTTCCTCGGCCACCTTGTCGCCCTTGGTGGTAATGATCTGCGCGCCCAGGTCGCGCGCAAACTTTATGTTCTGCTCCAGCGCGCGCTGGTCCTGCGGATTGTCGTCCACGCCCGTATCCACGTAAATCACAAACAGCTCGGCGTCCATGCGGTCCGCCATCCTTGCCGCGCGCGCCACCAGATACTGCGCCGAGGGACTGGAACTGATGCACACCGCAATGCGCTCCCGAACGCCGACACTCTTTCCGCCCTCTTCTTTCTCCAGATAGGACTCGAGGCTGCGGTCCACCGCATGCGTCACCTGCTGCAGCGCCAGTTCCCGCAGGGCCAGCAGGTTCCCGGGCCGAAAAAAATTCCCCAGCGCGCGTTCCGCCCGGTCCACCGGGTAGATGTCGCCCCGCTGCATGCGTTTCCGCAACGCTTCCGGCGTAAGATCGGCGAGCACAATCTCGCTGACTCTCTGCAGCACCCAGTCCGGCACCGTCTCCCGCACCTTTACGCCGGTGATGTTGTGCACCATCGGCGTCAGACTCTCCACGTGCTGCACGTTCATCGTCGAGAGCACATCGATGTTGGCATCCAGCAGTTCGATCACATCTTCGTAGCGCTTCGCGTGCTTGGCGCCCTCCACGTTGCTGTGCGCCAGCTCATCCACCAGTGCGACCTGCGGCTTGCGCGCCAGGATCGCGTCCACGTCCATTTCTTCGAAACTTGTGCCCTTGTAATCCAGCTTGCGGCGGGGCACGGCTTCCAGCTTCGCCGCCAGCTCGGCAACGCCTCTTCGTCCGTGCGTCTCCACAACGCCGATCGCCACATCCTCGCCGCGGCTGCTCCGGCGGATCCCTTCGCTCAGCATGTTGTAGGTCTTGCCGACACCGGGAGCGTAGCCCAGAAAAAGTTTGAAGATTCCCTTCTTCTTCTGCGGGGACGCTTCTTCCAGCCATTGTTCCGGGCTTTTCGCCATCGTCCGTATTGTCCTTTGGAAACGGTCGCCTTGTCTATTTCAGTTAGAATCTGCCACGTGAACCGAGTCGGCAACAATCCGATCGCGCGTTTCGGCGTGGCCGCTGCAGTGGTTGCCGCCGTGACCACTGTTTATTTTCGTTGGCTCCACGTCAATCCCACCACGGTGGGCTTCACTTTTCTGCTAGCCATTCTCGTCGTCTCCGCGGTCTGGGGTCTGCGCTACGCCATCTTCATGGCGCTGCTCGCCACACTCTCCTATAACTACTTTTTCCTGCCGCCCATTCTGCACCTGACCATTGCCGATCCGCAGAATTGGGTGGCGCTGTTCGCCTTTTTGTTCACTGCCGTCGTCGCCAGCGAGCTCTCCGAACGCGCCCGCAAGGAAGCCGAGACGTCGCACGAGCGGCGTCGCGAAGTCGAGCGCCTCTACGTGTTCAGCCAGCAACTGCTTGGAAGCGACAACGTGCTGGAACTGCTCAATGCCATCCCCCGCCACATCGTTGATTCCTTCGGTGTGACCCACTCCGCCATGTTCCTCGCTTCCAAGCAGGAAGCTTATTACTCGTCCCACGCCGCGCTGGCCCTGTTCCCCAACCAGCAACTGAGGGCCATCAGCGGACGCGGTGAGCCGGTTCTCGATCGCGAGCACAGCACATGTTTCATGCCGCTGCGTATGGGAGTGCGCACGGTGGGCAGCATCGCACTTGCCGGATGCCGGCTTTCGCGCGAGACCCTCGAAGCCATCGGTAGTCTCACTGCCATCGCCATCGAACGCGCCGGCACGGTCGAAATGCTGGCCCGGAACGAGGCCTCGCGCGAAAGCGACCGCCTGCGGTCCGTCCTGCTCGACTCCGTCACCCACGCCTTTCGCACTCCGCTCACCGCCATCAAGGCCTCGGCCGAGACGCTGCTGTCTGACGCCGAACTCGACCGGCCACAACGCCGCGACCTGCTGACCGTCATCAATGAAGAAAGCGACCGCATCAACCGGCTGGTCGGGGAAGCCTCTGAAGTCGCGCAGCTCGATTCCAATCAACTCGAGTTCCATTTCGCGCCGCACTCGATCCGCGAAGCGATCGATCGCGCCGTGGAAGGTGCGCGGTCCTCCCTGCAAAATCATCCCCTCCAGATCGACGTACCCGAAGATCTGCCGCCGGCCCGCATGGACCTCGCCCGCATCGCCGAGATCCTCATCCAACTGCTCGACAACGCCGGAAAATATTCCCCCGCAGGCACGCCCATCCGCATCACGGCCGAGGGCCGCGACGGCCAAATCGTCACCAGCGTCGCCGACCAGGGTCCCGGCATCGACGACATGGAACAGGAAATGATCTTCGAAAAGTTTTACCGTGGCCCCAACCAGCGCATGATCGCTCATGGGACCGGCATGGGGCTGGCCATCGCCAGGGCCATCGTCGAACTCCATGGAGGGAAAATCGGGGTCACCAGCCAGGTCGACCGCGGATCGGTCTTTCAATTCTCCCTGCCGGCCGCCTGATAGTCGAGAGCGCAACTCGTACTGCGCCGCCTATTGGCCCAGCGGAACACTGTAGTGAGAACAGATCACTCGCCAGCCGCCGGCAGATTTCATCCACACATCGGTCAGGCGGTCGTGGTATTCGTAGGGCTTGCCTTTCGAACTGCCCTTCTCGTGATACGCCCCGGTCACGACCGCGGTGGTTCCGTGCATCCGCACATGTAGATCTGAAAGTTCAGCGACCTCCACCTGCGTGGTGCTGTCCGCCGTGTGGCTGATGTATCCCGTTTTCCCGTACGTGTTGCCGTCCTCCACCGTGATCACAAAATCTTCCGCCAACAGAGTCGACAGCATCGATACGTCGCGGTGCTTGTAAGCCTCGGTCCACTGCTTCTCCAGCGAAACAATCTTCGCTCCGTCAGCCGAGCTTGGTTGCGCGACCGAAGAACTCGGCTGGCTGCACAGCACGCAGAGGACAAGGAGACAGGGCAACGGCCTCATGCCTTACGTTTTGTCATGGATTTGAAGGGCTGCCAAGTCGCTATCGAGAGACCCCGGCGAAACGCTGCGGCCGACCTCCGCCTCTACGCGGAAGTTCAGTGTCCGGTAGGCCCAGCCGGTTCTATGTCGTCCGGGTGCCTTCTTGGTTCAAGGTTCCCCGGAAAGCCTCCGATGGCCAAGTTGCAGGCGTCATCCCCGGGAAATCTCGTGGCACTTTTCGCGATTGAGTGTGCGCGGTCCCCTGGATTCATGCCCGCCAATCGAGCGTCAAGGAAGAAACGCGGCCCATGTTCGAGGAAGCTTTGCCGGAAGTTCTGCTGGTTGACGACAACCCAGCCGATATCGATTTGACCACCGAGGCGCTCGCCACCAGCAAGCGCCGCTTTCGCGTCAACTTCGTGACCGATGGCAGTGAAGCCGTTTCCTTCCTGCGCCACACCGGAAAGTACGCCGCCTCGCCCGTCGCCGATCTGGTCCTGCTCGACCTGAACCTTCCCCGCAAAGATGGCCGCGCAGTCCTTTCCGACATCAAGAGCGATCCGGAATTCGCCCGCACACCCATCGTCGTCTTCACTACTTCAAACGCGAGCTCCGACATCGCGCGCAGCTATGAGCTCGGGGCCAACTGTTACTTCTGCAAGCCGGCGAACCTCCCCGACTTTATGGCCGCCGTGCAGTCCATGGCCGACTTTTGGCTCGGCCACGCCAACCTGCCCCCGAAGGAGAGGCCATGAGCGCGAATGGTACGCACATTCTGCTGATCGAGGACAATCCCGGCGACGCCGACCTGGTTCGCCTGCGCCTGGTCGAAGCCAAGCCGAGCGTGGATGTGAGCTGCGTAAGCCGCTTGTCGGACGGACTCAGCTCGCTCAAAGAAAAGCCGCCCATGGTTGTCTTACTCGACTTGAACCTTCCCGACAGCCACGGCGCAGAGACCTTCCGCAAGGTGCTCGAAAAAGCGCCGGACATTCCCGTCGTCATCCTTTCCGGCCAGGACGACGAGGCCCTTGCCGTCAAAGCCCTCCACCAGGGCGTGCAGGACTATCTGGTGAAAGGAAGCTTCACCAGCGCCGGCCTCGACCGCGTCATGCGTTACGCCATCGAGCGGCAGGCGCTTTTGCGCTCACTCGAAATGAGCCGCAAGCAGCAGTTGGAATTCAAAAACCAGTTCCTGTCGCACGTGTCCCATGAACTGCGTACTCCTCTCACCTGCATCCATCAGTTCGCCAGCATTCTGCTCGATGGCCTTGCCGGGGACGTGAACCCCGAGCAGCGCGATCACCTGCAGACCATTCTCAAGAGCGCTCACCAGCTCGGGGCCATGGTCCGCGATCTGCTTGAGGCCACCCGCGCCGAATCCGGCAAGCTTCGCATCGAGCTCCGCTGCGCCTCCATTGCCGAACTCGTTCATACCGCAGTCACGATGATGCAGGCCACCGCGGTCGAAAAGAAAGTACAGCTACAGGTCCGCCTCGACGAGGCCATCCCTTTTGTTCACGGCGACCCCGACCGCATTCTCGAAGTCCTCATCAACCTGATCGACAACGGCCTCAAGTTCACTCCCGCGGGTGGAACTATCATGGTCCAGGCCAGCTGCGTATCTACCGACCAGGACTTCGTTTATCTCTCGGTGGCCGACACAGGCTGCGGCATCGAACCGGCGGCGAAAGCGTTGATCTTCGAACGCCTTTACCAGCACCCCAACTCCGTCGACAACAGCCGCAAGGGACTGGGATTGGGACTGTTCATCGCCAAGCAACTCGTGGAACTTCACCGCGGCCGCATCTGGGTCGCCAGCGACCTCGGACGCGGGAGCACTTTCTCATTCACGCTGCCGCTTTATTCGCTCGCCAAGCTTCTGCAGCCCGTCATCACTCACGATGGCGCTCTGCGAGACTCGCTGGTTCTGGTCAAAGTGGATTTGAAGCCGAAGGTGACTCCGCCGCGCGGAAACTGGAAGGAAGCCGGCCGCCACTGTCACGAACTGCTGGAGCGCTGCGTCTTTCTCGACAAGGATCTCGTGCTGCCCCCCATGACCGCCGCAGGCCCGGTCGAAACTTTCTTCGTGGTCGCCTCCACTGACATGGACCGCGCCGCCATCATGACCGCGCGCATCCGCAAGCAGCTCGCCAAACTGCCCGAGCTGAAGTCCAGTTGTGACGTCAATGTCTCGGCACGACCAATCTCAATGCCCGCCCCCGGCGCTGGACTCTCCCTGGAAGACAGGGTAGGGGAAGTCGCAAGACTGGTGACGGAAATGACTCAATCCGCCATGACCGCCAGACCGAGTAGCAATGCAGTGCAATGAGGCGCACGATGTCAGCTCAACGTGGCCCTCGGAATAGGGAGAACAGAACAATGAACAGCGACAAGATCCTAATTGTGGACGATGATCCGGATTTGCGAAAAGCCTTGCGCCTTCGCCTGCGCGCCAACCACTTCGAAACCGTCCATGCCGCCGACGGATATTCCGCCATCGCCGCCGCCTACAAGGAGCAGCCTAACCTCATCATTCTCGATCTCGGCCTGCCCGCCGGCGACGGCTTCGTCGTGCTCGATCGCCTGCAGCGCGACGATAAGCTCTCAACCATCCCCGTCATCGTACTCACCGCGCGCGATCCGCAAGGCAACGAACAGCGGGCATTGCGCTCGGGTGCGACCGCATTCCTTCAGAAGCCCGCCGACAATGCCGAGCTGCTGGAAATGATTCGCGCCGCCCTGCCCAGTCACGGACACGCCAGCGCGCTTCCGTCCTAGCCCTCCCCAACCGGAATGACCGCCTCTTGCGAGGCGGTCGTTTCCTGCTGCCCACCTCCGCGCTGGAATTTTGCCCCGACCCGACGTAAGATTCTCCATTCCACAGGAGGTCTCTATGGTCCTGGGCATGTCTCTCGCGACGTTCACGCTCGTTCACGTTCTGATCAGTCTGGCCGGCATCGCTTCCGGACTCGTGGTGGTTTACGGAATGCTCACCGCGCAGCGGCTTGACCGCTGGACTGCGTTCTTTTTGGTTACAACCGTGCTGACCAGTGCCACCGGCTACCTGTTTCCTTTTGAACATCTGCTGCCGTCGCACATCGTCGGCGCGATTTCACTGGTGGTGCTCGCCATAGCCTTCGTGGCGCGCTATGCGCGGCGCATGGCCGGGACATGGCGCTCGACCTACGTGGTCTCTGCCATCGTCGCTCTTTACCTCAACTGCTTCGTGCTCGTCGTGCAGTCGTTTCTGAAGGTACCGGCCCTGCACGCGCTCGCGCCCACGCAGAAAGAGCCGCCCTTCGCCATCGCTCAACTTCTGGTGCTCGTCATCTTTGTTGCGCTGGGAATTTTTTCAGTGAAGCGGTTCCGGCAGGCGTCGGTCGCCGAAATGCCCGCCTGGCGGAAAGCGTCTTGAGTCCAGCCACCTACAACCGCTTCCTGCTGCTGGTGGCCGGGCTCGGCGGATTGCTCTATGGCGTCGACGTCGGCATCATCTCCGGCGCGCTGCCTTATCTGGAAGCGACCTCGGGGTTCAACGCCGGCCAACTCTCTTTCGTCGTCGCCGCTGTGCTTCTCGGCAGCGTGGTTTCGACGCTGTTCGCCGGCATGCTCGCCGACTGGATCGGCCGCCGCCTTCTGATGGCGCTCAGCGGCGTGCTGTTCGTCATCAGCATTCCTGTAATCGCGCTCTCGCACGGCTACTCCGCGCTGGTGTTGGGACGCTTGCTGCAAGGCGTCAGCGCCGGACTCATCGGTGTCGTGGTTCCGCTTTATCTCGCGGAATCTCTCGTAGCCGCTACGCGCGGCAAAGGCACCGGGATTTTTCAGTGGCTGCTCACGCTCGGCATCGTGACCGCAGCGGTAGTTGGGATCTTTTTCAGTATTCGCGTGGACCAGATCGCCGGCCTGCATGACTCCGCCCGCCTGCTCGCCTTCAAAGACACGGCCTGGCGCAGCATTTTCTGGGTTTCGCTTCCGCCCGGGATTCTGTTCGTCATCGGCAGCCTCATGGTCGCCGAGTCGCCGCGCTGGCTGTTCCGCAAAGGCCGCATCGACGAGGCTCGCACCGCGCTCATGCGTTCGCGCGCCGCCGCCGAAGTCGAAACCGAACTGAAAGAGATGGCCGCTGCCGAAAAATCCGGCTCCGGAGAAAGTCAGTCCTCCGGTTCGCTGCTTCGCCGCAAGTATGTGATCCCGTTCGTGCTCGCCTGCGTCATCCTCGCCTGCAACCAGGCCACCGGCATCAACTCCATCATCGCTTACAACACCAACATCCTCATTCAAAGCGGACTCTCCGACGTCGCCGCGCACTGGGGATACGTTCTCTTCACCCTCGTGAATTTTCTGGTGACGTTCCTCGGCGTCATGCTGGTTGATCGCAAAGGACGCAAGTTCCTGCTCTCGCTCGGCACCGCCGGTATCATTGTGTCGCTGATCTGCGTCGCGCTGCTGTTCCGTCAAACAGAGGGTTTGCACGTGGATTCACGCGCCGCGCTGCAATCCCTGGTCGCCGCTGATCAGAGTCTCTTCATTACCTACGATCAGAAACTCGCCCAAGCCCTGCTGGCGTCGTCGAGCAACTCTCAGCCTCAAGCCACGGAAACTCCCACCACCCTGGTCGTCATTTATTCCTACGGAGACTTCCGCGCCGCCACCAAAGTCGCGCGCTCCGACGACGTGGCCGCCAAGCCCGTCGAAATCACGCGCGACGGCGGCCTGCCTCCAAACCCGGTGCTCGCATTTTTTTCCAACCCATTCGGCGACCTCAGCGCGGCCCGCACCGCGCCGCTGAAAATCGAAAACGCATTGATCACACCCGTACCCAGTTCTCAAAACGGCTGGCTGGTGGCGATCTGCTTATTTGTCTTTATGGCATTCTTCGCGGTCGGCCCCGGCGTGTGCGTGTGGCTCGCGCTGTCGGAACTGATGCCGACGCGCATCCGCTCCAACGGCATGAGCACCGCGCTGCTGATCAACCAGGCCGTCTCCACGACCATCGCGGCAATCTTTCTGCCCACCGTAGGCCGCTACGGCTACTCCACCATGTTCTTCGGATTCGCCGTCTGCACGGTCCTCTACTTCATCACCGCAACATTCTTCCTTCCCGAAACAAAAGGGAAGACGCTCGAGGAAATCGAGGCCTTCTTCGAAGCCGCGAAGTGAGCTTGCTAACAAACTGTTTTGGGCGGCGCAGCGCTTTCAGCGCCCGCGAGCAAGCCGACAGGGGGCGAAATCCTTAGTGTGACTTCGTGTCCTTAGTGGTAGATGACTTAGAGCGGGGTCGAGTAGGATTCAGCCCTGCGTTGAGTTCGCCATCATCAGAATGAACAGGATGGGAAGGTAGATCACGCTCGCGCGCAGCAGGTGCCGCGCCCGCAACTTGGAAGCCGGGTTCGTCACCGGCATATGAAGCGACGCCAATCGCGTCCCGTAATAAAAAAACGCCGCGCCCAGCAGCGCCGCGCCTACTAGATAAACTTTGCCGGCCATGCCCATCATCGCGGGCAGCAGGCTGATCGGGATCAGCACCAGCGAATACGCCAGAATCTGCCGCACCGTGGACTTTCCATCTTCCTCCACCACCGGCAGCATCTTGATCCCGCCCTGCGCATAGTCCTCGCGATATACCCACGCGATCGAGAAAAAGTGCGGAAACTGCCACGCAAACAGAATCGCAAACAGCACCAGCGTTCCAGGATCGAGATGTCCGCGCGCCGCCGTCCATCCCAGCACACCGGGCATCGCGCCGGGAATCGCGCCCACGAACGTACACCAGGGTGAAACTCGCTTCAGAGGCGTATAGGCCGCGAGGTAAACCACTGAAGTCAGCAGCGTCAAAAGTCCCGTCACCGGATTGGTAAACAGCGCCAGATAAATCGAGCCGCCCACGGACGCAAGCGTGCCGACGATCGTCGCGTGCGCCAGGCTCATGCGCCCAGCCGGCAGCGGACGCCGCGCCGTACGCCGCATTTGGCCGTCCACTTTATATTCCATCACTTCATTCAGCGCCGCCGTGCCACTCGACACCAGCGCGATTCCCAGCAGCGCGTGCAGCAGTCCCCAGGTCAGCGAAGTCGTGCCACTCTTCTGCGCGCCGAAATAGTACCCGCACCACGCCGTCATCACGATCAAGGTCGTGACCCGCAGCTTGGTCAACTCCGCATAGTCGCGGAGCAGTTCCTTCGCCCGATTTTGAAAATTTGCCAGCGGTAGCGTCATCGTGCTCATGCGGCAACCGGAGAATTCTGCTTCATTGTTTCTCTGAAGCGTTCACTCACAGGATAAGAAGACCGAAACAAGTTCACCACTCTACAAGGAAACCTTCGCAAATGCCACACGGAAGTTTCCTGCAGTCAAACAAATTTTCCCGGCCCTTAGGGCCCGCCGGCAGCACTCGGCGCGGTGAAAGCCTCCGGTGGGTCAAAAAAACATTGGTGCCAAAGCGCCGCATCGCTCAGTTTGCCGGCCTTCCATTGCTCCAGCGCCGGCAGCGTCGCGGCAATCATGCCCCCGTCCGCCGAGTCGAAAATCAGCACTGCTCCCGACAGCTCACTCGACTTGCGCGAAAGTTCGTCGTAGTTCTTCTGTAGCAAGTACTTGGCGAAGTTCAACTTGATCGCCAGGTCCACATCTTTCGCGTCTTCATCGGCCTTCTCAATGGAAATGATTTTGACCTTCTTGCCCCGCAGCGGCCCCCAGTCTCCAGGGAAGGGCGCGACTTCTTCCCGTGATACGTGGAACATGTCCGCGCCCGCAACCGGGCCCGGGCCGCCTTCGGCCTCGCCCTGGGGCAGGCTGCCCGGCAACTCCACGCTGTTGCGCCACACCCACCCCCGCGACAGGCCCGAGATCTTCACGTGTACCCAGTCCGGAGTAAAGTCCAGCATTTCAAATTCATCGTGAATGCTGGCCAGAAACAGTGTCTTTGCTTTCAGGCTCGGCCCATCGACGATCGCCGTACCCGACTTCTTCACGGCCACTATGTTGTCCGGATGTGCCTGATTCTTCAGCACATCCTCGAGACTCGCGGCCTCGGCGCGCAGCGCCTCGATCTGCCCTTCTTCCATCACCGCGGGCGCAGGCTTCGCTAGCGCAGATTCGCGCGCCGCCAGACTCGGCGACAATGGCGGTGCGGAAAATGGGCCAGTCGCGGGCAAACGCTTCTCGGTCGATGGAAATCCCGATTGCGCGGCCGGTTTGCCAGTCGACGCAGCCGCCGCGCCGCTGTCCGTTCCCCCCAACTGCTCCGCCAGTTGGTCCAGCAGGTCGTTTTCCAGCCGGCCATTCGAGGTCAGCACTTTATATCCGGACTTCCCTGACGATGAGTCGGCGTACCACGCCGTCACTTTCGTGCTCACTCGCACCACCGTCCCGCCTGACGCCGCGGTTTCCACCTGCGCGGAGCTCTGGTAATAGGCGCGGCGATAACTGCTCAGCGGATGCTCGTCGGCGAGTGCGAACCCATCCAGCACAGGCAGCCGGCCCGACATCGCCGGCTCCAATGCTTTCAGCGCTTTCTCCACTTTAGGTTTGGATTGCGCAAACTTCCTCTCGACGGCGGAACTCTGGGCGCCGCCCAGGCCCGCGAGTTGACCGATCAGCCACACCCACAGCAGGCCCCGCGCGCTTGCCGCACATGCCCGGTAGCACGCCGCTTTCATCGCAACGCCTCCAGTTGTTCGCGCGCCAGCCAACCGTGGTCGCCTTCATGGGTCTCAACCCCATACCAATAAGGCGTCACGATCACCAGCAACACTTCGGTCCCCGTCGGCAGGGACTTCAGCGTCGCCGCCGTCTGGTAGGGTGCCGATTTCAAGGGCGCTCCCGGCGATTTCACCTTCCGCTCCAACTGGCTCCGAAGGTTACGCACGCGCTGCTCAACGCTCTCCCCCGGTTCCGGAGAAACGGCCGGCGCGGCGTCGGCTGCGGCTTGAATCGGCTGCGCGTCCGCCGAAACGTCGTTGAGCGCCGCCGGCTGCGACGAAGACGACGATGAAGACGAAGAACTTGCGGCCTTCCTTTCCGGATGCTCGCGCGCCTCTTGCTTCACCCGCTCGGCCTCGACCGTTTCCTTCTTCATCAATTCGATCTTTGCCACGTGGTCCTGAATGTCCTTGTACTCGCTGCTCTCCACCATCCCGTTTGAAAAATGTATCGTCTTGCGGAAGTCTTCCACGTAGACCGCGTCGATGCGCAGCAGCGTGTTCTTGTCTCCCTGGGGCTGCACCACATATCTCACCGCCAGGGTTCCCGAATCGCCGCTGTCTTTGAAATTTCTGGGGTCCAGCGTGTGCTTCTTGAACTTGTAGAAGACTTTTCCATCTTCGGTCCAGGCGGGGAACACCGGAGTGCTCGATCCCGACTCCGCCCCCGTAATGTATTCGTCTTTGTTGTATTCCTTGGTCCCGCGAATGATTCCATTTTGGGCTACGTCGGCCACCGCCTGCGACACCTCGTCCGCCGGCAGCGGCACATTCACAATCAGGCCCATCCCGTATTCGCCCTGGTTCTTGGAACGTCCCGGGATCGGGATCTGCGCAACGCAAGTACCCAGCAGGAACATCGCCACCGGGAGTCGCAACCATGAACTAGAGGGCCTGAAATTCACAGAAAAATGTCCGACGGTCACGCCACCCATCGCTTCCCCGATGGCCGACCGAAAGCTGCCGTTACTCTTACCGAGGCCGGCGGGGCCTGTCAACTGCCGCCGTGGTCAGGATGCTGCCTGTAGATCGTTTTGATCGGCGTTCAAATTCGGCAATTCAGGTTGTCACGAAAATGTCAAAAATTTGTAAACTCCCCTTGCGCTTTGAACTGTCTAGTTGTAGGATTCGCTGCCTTGGGCCTACTCCGCGAAAAAACCGCGAGGTCGATCCGTGGCTGGCCGGCAGCAGATGTTGGCCTGCTTTTTCAAGGGCTTTAACAAATCGAATTCCGCCTGAGGAGTCCGGCATGAACGTCTTGTCTTCCACTCCGTTGTGGAGAAAAGCTTTCCGCGCGGTTCGGTTCTTCGCCTCCTTTGTCTTCCTGGCATCCATCTTCGTATCCCTAAATCAGCCGGCACACGCACTTCCTGCCTTTGCCCGCAAATACGGCCTGCGCTGCTCGGCCTGCCATGAATCCTGGCCCATGCTCAACTACTTCGGCCAGAAATTTAAAGACAACGGTTACCAGATCATGAACGACCGCGATGCCCCGATCTGGCAGAACCCGGGATATTGGCCGGTCACGTTCCGTATCCTCCCCATCTGGCACCGGGTCAGCACCGGAAAAGTGGCTGTCGATCAAGGGACCGGCATCACCCGCATTACATCTTCCGGATTCGACCTCAGCGGCCTCGACTTCCACACTGGCGGCACGCTCGAGAAAAATATTTCGTTCTACGTCCTGCCTTCCTCCGACAACACCGGCGCCTTCCACTTTGAAACCGTCATGGCCCGGCTCGACAACATCAAAGGTACCCCCTGGCTCAACCTGAAACTCGGCAAGTTCGAGCTCGACAACCTGCTCTCGGAAAAGCGCGTCCTGACGCTAACGGCCAACGGAGGCATCTACCAGCTCTATCACTTCAGCCCGCAAGGCGACGGGAACACGTTCGGACAGATCGGCTCCAACCAGCTCGGCATCGAGCTGATGGGCCATTCCTACAATGACCGCACCCGCTATTCAGCCGCGCTGCTGAGCTCCAACAACGGAAGCGTCGGATTCACCTACGGCGCCAATGCCTATACCGGTTTCTTCGCCGCCAGTCAGGCCTTCAACGCCGGCAAGATGGGCGTGGACCGCATCGGCTTCTACGCCATGCTGGGCCAGGCTCCAACCTACTACCTGACCAGCGGCGGCAGTCCGATCTCCGGCTCCGGCGTCGGCAACAAGTCTTTCCATCGCGAAGGCTTCGTCGGCCAGTTCTACTTTGGAGAGCACGTCGACCTGCAGGTTGTGACCCAGCACGGCTGGGACAACGCCTGGTTCGGCCAGGGATACGGAAACATCATCGATGCTCCCGGTCCCAACAATCTTCCCGGCACGGTTCTTCCGGTGGGAGCGCAGGCGCCAACCTGGAACGGCGTCCTGCTTGAACCGCACTACGTCTACAGCCCACAGCTGATCTTCATCGGCCGTTATGAAACCATTCGCATGTCGCGGCAGGCGAACGGATCGGCCTCGGCCAATCCGTCTCCGTCCAACTTTGGCGACCTCTCCACCTACACGGTCGGCATGCGCTACAACCCGTTCATGCACAGTCGCGCCGGCTTCGCCTGGCACAACGAGTACAACTGGCTGCATTCGGTTGGCACCGGTCCCGGACCAGGGCTGAATGCGAACATCAACACCAGCGAGGTTCTTTCGGGTTTCGATTTCGATTTCTAAGCTGCGGCTGCCGGTGCCTGTGGCCGGCGATTTCATGTTGGGGGACGTTTCGTTATGAAGAACCGCAAGTCGTTCAGCTTCGTCGCTCTCATCTCTTGCGCCCTGGCAGTAGGCCTGTCGGCCTCCGCCTTCGCCCAGGATGCTCCCGAAGTCGGGCCCATGCCGCCCAAACCGTTCAAGAACACCGAAAGCCATATCGGCAACCTGACCGGCCACTCCAAAGACGGCAAGAGCGACTATCGCCGCTACTGCGCCGGATGCCATGGCGACTTGGGAGACGCCAACGGCGAGAACGCTCAGTGGATTGATCCCAAGCCGCGCAACTTCACACTAGCCACCTTCAAGTGCCGCTCCACGCCCACCGGCACTCTGCCTCTGGACCAGGACCTGTACAACTCCATCGGCCGCGGCTTCACCAACTCCAACATGCCGATCTGGAATACGTTATCGCCGCAGCAGCGCGCCGATCTCGTCGCCTACATCAAGACCTTCTCCGCGCGCTGGGACAAGGAAAAACCCGGCGACCCCATCAAGGTTCCGGCCGAGCCGCCCGTTACCATCCAGAGCATTTCTCACGGTAAGTATCTTTTCACCAAGCTGGAATGCTGGAAGTGCCACGGTCCGCAAGGCAAGGGCGACGGCCCATCCGCCGCAACCCTCACCGATAGCCAGGACAACCCCATCCGACCCTATAACTTCGCCGCCGGCGCCGACGATTCCCGCTTCAAGTGTGGCTCGACCAACCAGGATATCTATAAGATATTCATGACCGGTGTCGATGGAACTCCTATGCCTTCCTTCGCGGATGTGATCCAGCCCAACGATGCATGGGACCTGGTCCACTTCCTGCGAACTCTGCAGGTCAAACGGCACAGCCCCGAAAACGCTGCGCTCAAGGCCGCAGGAGGGTCCATTCCGCCCTATGTCGAGAAACCGGACGCGCCGGCTGCTGACAGCAAGCCGTCTGGCACTCAATAAGCCAATTGCCAAGGAGACTTAAATGAACAACAAGAGGTTTTGTAGCGCAATACTAGTTTCGGTAGTTGCCCCATCGCTTCTTTTCGCCGGCACGATCTCCGGAAAAGTGACCTACACCGGAACTCCGGCAAAGCAAAAGGCCATCGATATGTCGAAGGAACCTTCCTGCGCCAAGCAGCACGAAACCCCGCAATTGACCGAAACCGTCGTGCCCGGCTCCAACAACACGCTGGAGAACGTGGTCGTTTACATCTCGGCTGGCGCGCCCGACGAGAACGGCGCATCCGCCAAGCCAGTCCTCTTTACCCAGCAGGGCTGCCACTATGCTCCCCACGTTCTGGCGTTCCAGGTCGGGCAGGAGCTCGACGTCGCCAACAAGGACCAGACTTCGCACAACATTCACCCGCTGCCCAAGCTCAATCGCGAGTGGAACAAGTCGCAGCCGCCGGGATCGCCTGACATCAAGGAAAAATACGACCAGGCGGAATTCATCTCGGTAAAGTGCAACATTCATCCCTGGATGCATGGCTGGTTCGCGGTGCTGAAGACCTCGCACTATGCCGTGACCGGCGACGGTGGCACATTTACTCTTCCCAACTTGCCTCCGGGTAAGTACACTGTCACCGCTTGGCAGGAAGACTACGGGACGAAAACGGCTGAAGTAACCATCACTGGGAACGAAACCAAGACGGCAGACTTCTCGTTCGTCGCAAAGCCTTACTAGATCACCCCGGCGGCGGACCGCAAGGTCCGCCGCTTTGTTTGAAAAGTAAATACGCTGGGCGTCTCGCTCATCGGAGGACGAGCATCATGGCGAAACTTTTTGCGGTCACCCTGCTCATCATCGCGATTGTTTCCGCGGTCCCCATCATTCGCAATACCTGGCACCCCGTGGAGGACATCTCTGCCCATGGTCAGGCGATTGACGACCAGATGTCGGAAACCATGTGGGAGGCCGGTATCTCCTTCCTCGTTTCCCAGATTTTCCTGGCCTGGCTGATCTTCCGCTTCTCCGGCAGCCGCCCGGGCGAGAAAACCAAAACCTTCCCCGGTGGCGCCAAAGGCCTCGTGGCCGCCGCCATCATCCTCGTCGGCGTCGAAGTGTTCGCCCTGGGTGCGTTCGGAGTGAAGGCGTGGGGCAATATTTATTTCACCCAGCCCGGTCCCGATGCGCTGCCCATTCAGGTGCAGGCCGGTCAGTTCGCCTTCTACTTCCGCTATCCCGGCCCGGACGGCAAACTCGGCCCCATTCATGCCGACAAAATCAGCGAGGGCAACCAGAACTTCTTCGGCCTTGATCCGGCCAACGACGTGGAATCCCGCGACGATATTGTGACCGCCGAGATGGCCATCCCGGTCAATAAGGAAGTCCGGCTGCTCATGCACGCCAAAGATGTCAGCCACTCCTTCTATGTGCCGGCATTGCGCATCCATCAGGACTTTGTGCCGGGATTGGACTTGCAGCTTCACTTCACCGCCACAAAGGTGGGCCGCTACGAGATTGTTTGCAGCCAGCTTTGCGGCTTGGGTCACTACAACATGAAGGCTTATCTCAGTGTGCTGTCGCAGCCGGATTACGATGAATGGCTCAAGAAGGAAGCGGCGCTGCAATAGTTTCGGTAAAGAGTGAGGCAGTGGTGCGGTAGCTTGGTGCGGAAGACCGTTCGCATTGGTGCGGCGGGAACGTCACTTTTCGAGGTGAGGACAATGCACGACGCAGCAGCAGGAGTACACCATGCTCCGACTAGTTTCATTCGGAAGCACGTGTTTAGCCTGGACCACAAAGTGATCGGCAGGCAGTACTATGCGCTCGGCCTAGTCGCAGTGATCATCGGCATGGTGCTGTCCTGGCTGATGCGCATTCACCTGGCTTGGACCAACGCCCCGATCCCCGGCCTCCATCTGCTTTCCAGCGCCGGCGCGCCCGGCGACGTGATGACCCCGGAATATTACCTCCAGGTCATGACCATGCACGCTACCTTCATGGTCTTCTTCGTCCTCACGGTCGCTCCTTTCGCCGCCTTCGGCAACTTCTTCATCCCCATCCACACCGGCGCGGAAGACATGCCCTTCCCCCACTTCAACATGATGTC
>Ga0209698_10000918_pt1 | contig 33922 bp, 27 predicted proteins | sample LitLauG_LLR_2012_FD_187203 | JGI IMG/M metagenome (GOLD analysis project Ga0209698, IMG submission 187203) | Freshwater sediment microbial communities from Pennsylvania, USA - Little Laurel Run_MetaG_LLR_2012 (SPAdes) (version 2) | ecosystem: Environmental > Aquatic > Freshwater > Creek >... | reverse complement strand
GAATTGCCACACAAGGGTAAATCATTGCACTTTTCAACGGGATGCGGACCCGCGTTGGCCTGCCTCGTCAAAACCACCCTCAAGATCGACCGGCCCCTCCAAATTCCGTGCAGAGAGCGTTGTTTCCGGCTTCCTCCTCCACGTTTTCGGCCAAAACTCGGTGTTTCCCGGCGGCAGTTCCCGGATTTGGCCCCTCAGGTGCCACCATCCCCGTGTAAACCCTTACGTTAGGGGATCCCCTTGATCCGACGCCGATCCGAAAAAGAACGTCGCAAATGGACCCGCTTGGCCCTAGCCATTCCTGTATTCGTCCGCAGCCGGGATGACAAGGGCAAGGAATTTCTTGAGTTCGCTACCGCACTCAACATCAGCGCCGGGGGAGCCCTGGTGGCCGTGCGCCGCTCCCTGCCGCCATCCGCGCAGGTTTTGCTCGAAATCCCCAGTGCACCGCTGGCCGCGGCGGCGTCGCTGCCCCGGGCCGCTCGTACCCTTCGCGCCCGCACCGTGCGTGTTTCTCACGCCGAGGGCTACCACCTGGTCGGCCTCAAGTTTTCCCGTCCTTTGTTGCGGAGCGCGCCAAAGGTTCTTTCCTCCCGAAGGAAACTTGCTTCTGCAGTGTGAAAGTTTTTTCCTACACTTTCGTGGCATACGTACTCGTCTGATTCTCTGCAAGCCCATGCGCCGAGGCAGTACCACGATCCAGCTAACTCATTCCGAATTAGCACGATAGGTCGATGTTCCCGGCCCGCCAATCCGCCTGCTCGGGTTTGGCGTCCGGGATGCACATATCCGGTCGTTGCGGGTCGGACCCGCCGTAAAAACATGACAACGACAAATTCCGTCAGTTCGCTGGTTCAGCCCATCGGGGAGATTCCCCCTGAGTCCGTCGTTTTCGGACATTCCGACGCCATGCAAGCTCTCAGGGCGCGCATGGACAAGGTGGCTGCCGCCAATGTGCCCGTCCTGATTCAGGGCGAGAGTGGCACCGGCAAAGACATCATTGCGCGCATGATTCACGGCCGTTCCCCGTGGAGAACCGGCCCCTATGTCAAGGTGAACTGTCCCGCGATCCCTGGAACCTTGTTGGAAAGCGAGCTGTTCGGCTATGAAAAAGGCGCCTTCACCGGCGCTTATGGTACCAAGCCCGGACGCGTGGAAATGGCCCACCGCGGCACGCTGTTTCTCGACGAGATCTCGGAACTGGATCTCGCGCTGCAATCGAAATTGCTGCAGCTTCTGCAGGACGGCCAATTCTGCCGCATCGGGGCTCAGGAAGACAAGAAAGTGGAAGTGCGCGTGGTTTGCGCTACCAACCGCATCCTCGAGAACGAAATCGAGAATGGAACGTTCCGTCAGGATCTCTTCTACCGCATTAACGTGGTGAACCTCTCGTTGCCGCCTTTGCGCGAGCGCCGCGGCGACATCGAGGAACTGGTGAACTACTTCCTCGAGCATTACAACCGCAAGTACAACTGTCGCGCCAAGGCGCTCTCGGTCGAACTGATGGCGGTCCTCCAGAAGTACCACTGGCCCGGCAATATCCGTGAGCTTGAGAACCTGGTGAAGCGCTACGTCATCCTGGGCTCGGAGGAAGTCATCTCCAGCGACCTGGTCACCCGGGAGCAGGAATACTTCAATCCTGAGATCAACCTGGACGGCCCGATCTCCCTGAAAAAGCTGACCCGCCAGGCCACCCGCGAACTCGAGCGTAAAGTGATATTGAAAGTCCTGCAAGCCAATCACTGGAACCGCAAGCAGGCAGCCCGCGCGCTCAGCATCAGCTACCGTGCGCTACTGTACAAGATTCGTGATGCCGGCCTGCCCTCGAATCGGACCGTGCGTCGCCGCGAGAACGCCGCAAGCACAGGCATCGCCGCCGACTGAAGCGGAAGGCGCAAACCCTCGCTACTTCGTCCTGGAATGCTCCGGGATTCGACCTTTCCGTTGCGTTTGGGAGTCACCCTTTCCCTACTGTCACATTTGGCCCAAATCCCTTGTCCGGCGCGGGTTTCCGAAGGGAAGTTGCATTCATGCGCAGAGGTTTGCAGCTTGGGTGTGATAACCGTAAGATTACCTCCCCTAAACGGGTGAAAATGAGGGTGTTGTTTTCCAATGGCTTTGGCACCCAGTGTGCTCTTACACAGCGCGGGCGCTAGTCTTCCCCCGACATGGGGCCCACAGCTTAGGTCTCGTCCCCCGAGGCTCAAGTGATTCGGAACCTTCCTAGGAGGCAGTAAATTCATGGTTAAGAAAGTATTATTGCTGGCTGTCCTGGCACTGGCCCTGCCCTTGGCAGCTTTTGCGAGCGGCGTGGACATCACGAACGACGGTGGGACACTGTCGGGCAGCAGCAGCGGCCTTTCGCTGACCGGCTCCACCATCGTCGCTGTCAATGGGCTCTACGGGGGCGGCCGTGATCTGGGCTCCAATCTGGGCAGCTTCACGTTCTCGACCGGCGCACTGACCAGCGGCTCATTGAGCGGTGGTGGCACGTTCGCGGGTGGCGGCTCGTTCAGCATCATCGGCAACGGCACCAACGGCGTTCCCAATGGTGCGATCTTCACAGGTACGTTCAGTGGTCCGTTGACGTGGTCAGTGGTTACTCTCGCCAATGGTACCCATAACTACACCCTCACGGGCGCGGTTTCGGGCGCACTGGGCAATGGTTACGCCACCAATGGCGCCACCATTCAGCTGACCATCAACACCGGCAAGGGCTTCTTCAACGGTTCGACGACCATCTCCAGCGGCGATACCAACATCGTCGTTCCGGAGCCGGGAACTCTGAGCCTGTTTGGAACCGGCCTGATCGGTCTGGCGGGCGTCATTCGGCGCAAGCTCAGCCTCGCTTAAGCCGTACGTTCGGAAACAACTCCTGTACCGAAAGACCCGCCGTGGGGATACGGCGGGTTTTTTCTGTTCTATGGGACCGCCCCAACCCGTTCACTTCCTGGCCCGCTCCTGCCGAAACGACTCCAGGTTCGTCTTGTCGATGAGCGCGGTTCCTGTATCGACGAATGCGGGTACCGGCGCGAAGCTGTCCTTCGCCCAATCGCCATCCAGACGGCCTGCTTGGTTGTGGTGCAGATCGTCCAGCATGTGTAGTCCCACCCTTGCCATGGTGTAAGGCTTCTGCGCAATGGTAGCGGCGATGACGCCCTTCTGAATCCAGTCCAGGGTGTCCGCGTCGGTATCCATCGCGATGACTACTTTGTCTTGCACGTGCCGGCTGTTGAGCACGGTCGCCACTTCACGCCCCGCCTGCGCTTCCAGGCAAACGAACGCATCGACCTGGCTACGGTCTTTGCCCAGTACGTCGGTGACAGTGTCGAAGGCGACCCGCGGATTCCCTTCGATGTCCACAACACGCACCACGCGAATCTCCGGCGACTTCGCCAACACTTCACGATATCCGCGCAGCCGGTCTGCAAGGTTGGTTTGCTCCGGCATGGTGAAAAACATGACTTTGCCTTTGCCTTTCAGTTCCTGCGCCAGCCGCTCACCCCCGAGCAGTCCTGCCTGGTAATTGTTAGTTCCGATGAAAAACAGCCTCTTGCTGGCAGGAGCGTCGGCATCCATCGTGATCACCGGCACTCCCGCTGCGATCGCCTTGTTGACGTCGTAGGTCAGCAGTCCCGGCTCGACAACATGCAGAAGAATTCCCGCTGGCTTCTCCTGCAGCGCCTGTTCGAAAGCCTGCTGCTCGGCCTTGGCATCGTAGTTCTGCGGCCCAACGAACTTTGCCTGCACGCCCAGTTCGGCGGCCGCGTCCTGGAATCCCGCGCCCGCCCTTTGCCAGTACGGAAGCTGGATATTCGCTGCCACCAGGAAATATTTTTCTTTGGAGTCGTGCCGTCCGCACGAGCAGTTGGAAATCAGCAGCCCGGTCAGCAGGAGAAGGGAAGCAACGCTATTCCAACGGGACATGGCAACCTCCAGCGGATCCGTCACCGCCTCCGCATTCCGACGCGTCCGGGTTTACCTCGTACCCGAGCGCCCGACAGCTTCAATCACCAGCCCAAGGCACAGGGATTACAGCGCAGTTCCTCAGTCCTGTCCAGCCCGACGTTCGCTTCGATTCTTGGGATCTCAGTGCGTGCCCGGTGAAAACACTTCTCGATGGGCTACCGACCACCCTTCTGCTCCGATTCATCCTTAAAGATTTTGCGAATTTGCTGCGCCAAACAGGCCGCGGTGTATCCGTTCGGCGAAGGCCGCTAACCGTCGGGTTAGCGAAATCTCCGTGAGGAGCCTCGCCACACCGAGCCGCCATCGTCGACAACTGAGAGCGATATCCTTTGCTGCCAACGCATTAGTTAAGGTTCCCCGTCTCGAGGGCAGCGAGTTTCCTACGCGGCCCTCCGATTGCTTAATTCATACGCGAGTTCAGAGCGTCCGATCTAACGTCCTGTGAGCCGGGAACGGTGGAGGGAATGTATGAAATTCTTCAAGAAATTTCGACTGAATGAGACGCTGCTCGCAACCTTAACCCTGGTGATGCTTCTCGCCCCGGCCTTCGCGCAACAAGAGATGGACCCGACCTGGTACGATCCCTGGGCTAAGCCCAGTCCGGCGGTTGCTGCCCCTGCGAAGCTACACAAGGTCCGCCCGGCTAATTCGCGCTTGAGGAGTTCGTGGACGTCGGACGCGCGCAAGAGGGAAGTCCGCGCGTCGGCCCCACTTGCGGTGATGCAGCCTGTAAAGAGTGCAGCACTGCGGCCGTGAGAGGGTAAGGCTGCCGTCGCGGGAGGATTGAGTCGGGTTCGGAACTTCGTTGCCTTGCCGCGAGGCGAAATCGCGCCGGCCGGCGTGCCAGATCTATACTGGACTTTACGGTCCACTAATTACCTGCAAAGCGAAACGTCCCGTGACTCAAAGAGTCACGGGACGTTTCGTTTTGAGCAGCTCTCCCCCAAACGCTGCTCTAGCAGCCTCGACACTGCATAGTTCCGGAGTCGAATTCCCTCGGCTTCAGAACTTTCCCTCCGAGGCTGCGATCGGTTGGAACTTGGACAGGACCCAGACAGACCTCGAAAGCCGGCCCAGTCGGCAATGGGGTAGGCTAGCGCGGCTCGACTGAGCGAGACATAACTTACACCCAGGTCCACGATTGTCAAGCAAAATCCTTGCTGGGCGCGGCATTTGGCCGAACGTGACAATCAAAGAGTCTGGCCAAAAGCGCGCAGGCATCCCATAGACTCCCGCGGTTGCTCAGGGTTCGTTGCGAGGTCGTACGCTCGCGCATTGCGAAGGCTGGCCTTCCTGGGTGCGACACCCAGCCGCAGGATCTGCCATTCGAAAATGCGTGATCCTTCCCTGACCATGCACGGAGATTGATCATCATCGCCTGAACGTAGGCTGCGGTCGCGGGGATGGCAAGTGACAAGCTACGATGCGGGACGGATGTCGGACTTTGTCGGGGGTATTTTCGAACTACAACGGGAGGGCGAGACGCCCTTCGAGTGCGCTCAAGGCAAGCTGCCCGAGTCTCAGCCGATGGGAATGCGGGTGCTGAAATTTGTGCTCTTTGATTATTCCCGCAAGTGTTGGAGCAGTGACCTATTTCGCCGTGGCTAGCTGGCCGAGTTGGGCCAGAGCCTTCTTTACTGCTTCGGCGTCAGGGTAGTTCGGGTTCAGCTTCAACACCAACAGCAGCTGTTCCTTCGCCGGCGCGGGCTGATTCAGTTTCTGGTAGGTCAACCCCAGATGGTAGCGGAATGTGGCGTCGTTCGGACTCTTATTCACCGCTTCCTTGAAGAGCTCCAGGGCCGTGCCCAGGTTGCCTTTCTGATAGTAGGCCCAGCCCAGGGTGTCCGCCGCGTTGGCGTTGTCGGGCATAAGGCGGCGGGCGGTCTGCGCGAGCGAGATAGCAACGTCGATGTTGCCACCGGTGAGGAGCATCACGTAAGCGAGATTGTTGGAGGCGACCGGGTTGTCGGGCTGGATAGTGAGCGCTTTCTGGTACATGTCTTTGGCGCTCGTCCAGTTTTTCTGCGCTTCATAGAGCTGTCCCAGGAAGATGGGAAAGAAGACCTCGTTCGGGTTGTCCTTGGCCGACTGCTGGTAGGTAGCGATGGCTTGGTCGACGGAGCCTTCCGCCTTGAAGACCTGGCCAAGTTTGAGCAGGGCATCGGAATTCTTCTTATCGAGTTCGGCCGCTTTGCGCAGCGCGGCTTCAGCTCCCTTCGTGTCCTTCTTGTTGTTGAACAGGGCCGTTCCCAGCAGGTCGTAGAACGCGCTACTGTTGGGAACCTTGGCGATCTGCGCGTTCGCGGCGGCGACGGCTTTGTCGACGTCCTTCTGCAGGATGTAGACGGTCATCAGCCCGTTCAGAGCATCGCTGTTGGCGGGATCGATATCCAGGGCCTTCAGGTAGGACTTCTCGGCCTGGGGAAGCTGGTTCTGGATCTGGCGCAACTTGCCCATCTGTACGTAGCCGGCAGGATTCTGGGGCGCGACTTCGATGGCCTTGTTGATGTCCTGCTCAGCCTTGCCGAACTGCTTGCGGTTTACGTCGGCGATGGCGCGAAGGGCGTAGCCTTCGACCGCCGCGGGCTGAGCCTCGATGATGGTAGACGCGGTCTGGTCGAGAGCTTCCCAATCGCTCTTGCGAATAGAGACGCCGGCGAGGGCGTGTTGGGCTTCCATGAGGTCGGGACGAATGCGGACGGCTTCGCGCCACTCCGTCTCCGCGCGCCCGCTGTTGCCCTGTTGATCGAGCGCCAGGCCGAGATGATAGTGCGCGACGGCGTTTTCGGGATCGTTCTTGAGCGCGGCCTGGAGAGAATTGACGGCTTCGTCGAGATGCCCGTCGCGTATTTTGATCTGCCCGCGGTATACGAGCGCTTCAACGTCCTGGGGACTGGTCTTCAGGATTTCGTCGTTCAACTTGCGAGCGTCGTCAAGCCGGTTCTTCAGGATGAGGAGCTGGATGTAGTTCTTCTTGGTCTGAATGTCCTTGGGGTGATCGCTATAGAGGGAGCCGTACTCGGTGACCGCTTTATCGAGATCGCCGATGGCAAAGTAGTAGTCCCCTAACATGCGATAGCCGGCGGGAATGTCAGACAGATCTTTCTTGGTCTGCGTGAGGAAGGCTTCCGCATCCGCCTTCTTGCCTTCCAGCATGTAAAGACGGGCCAGGGAAGAGCGCGGATCAGGATTCCTCGGGTCGACGGAGATGGCGTGCTTGAACTGCTCCTCGGCTTCGGGAAGACGGCCCCGCGACTGGTAAAAGCCGCCAAGGGCAAGCTGGGCGTTCATGGCCTTGGGATCAAGAACCGCGGCCTTCTTCAGGCTGACTTCAGCGGCGTCGTACTGCTGGGCCTGAATCTGCATGATGGCGTAGTTGAGGAAGGCTTCGGAGCGATTGGGGTCGAGAGCGATGGCCTTCTGCATCTCCTGCATGGCGCCGGGGAGGTCGCCCTGCCGGTCCTTGAAATTCGCCAGGGCCATGTGGACGTCGGGATTGTTGGGCTGCTTGGCCGTCAGGATATCGAGGTTTTCTTGCGCCTCCTTGAAGTACTTGGCCGAGACCAACATGTTGGTGATGTCGATGCGGGCCTGGTAGTTCTCGGGATCGAGTTCGAGCGTCCGAGTCAACTCCTGGAAGGCGCGGTTGCCCTCTTGCAACTTGAGGTAGGTGAGCGCGAGCTGGTAGTGAGCTTTGGCGAAGCGCGGGTCGACCTGGATGGCGTTGCTGTACTGAATCGCGGCCTCGCGGTACTTGTTCTTCTCAGCATAGCGCTGGCCACTCTCGAAGTATTTCTGCTTGCGCACGTTGGGATCGCGAGAACAGCCTGCGAGCAAGCCGGCAGTCAGAAAGAGGAGCACGAACAAGCGGAATGCGGAACTACGCCTCATGGCTAAGTCTCCCAACGTGAGCGCGCTGAGCGCACCCTGGAGTGGTGTTCGATGATGGCTTGAGCGGTGCAACCGAGGAACCTGAAGAAGGCCCACTTGACGCGATGACGAGAAGTCTATTCATGAAGTCCGAAGTGGCCGGGTGCGACCGGGTACAGGAACATCGTAAGGTCTGGCGGTTCATTGGGGGATGTACTGATTGAGTAACGGGACAACTTTCCCCGTGAAGGGAAGCACTCGCTGGAGGGCGGAGTCGACCGATTCCCCCGGGAGCATGTGAGTGGTGATGCGTACCAGCGATCCATCACTGCGATTCATGCGGATGGAATCGGTGACCAGGTACACACGAGCCCAGTACTCGCTGGCGACGGCGCGATCATGCGCCCAGTACCAGTAGAGGACCAGCTGGCGATCGGTGCCCTTGGCAATCACGTAGCGATTGACGGTGAAGGGGGCATGGCCCTCCACGGAAAGCGTGATGCGGCGCGAGTCGACCGGCGTCCATCCCGCGCCGGGCAGGCAGTTCTTGGGGGAGTGAATGGTGTCTCCCGCACGCTGGGTCGGGAAGTAGGCGATGAAAAGGTCAGTAAAGGGCTTGGTTTCATCGTCGGGACGGTAGACCCGGAGGAGGAAGTCTCCGGGGCCGAGCACGTCGCGGACGTCCTTAGGGATTTCGACGTCAGTGCCGGTCCAGTTGCCGACCCGATCGGGAAACGACGCCAGTGGCAGGCGCGGCGGGAAGACTTCACTGCGGCCGCGTGCCTGCAGAAACAAAGCCGTGCCGGCCAGGAGCACGAGCGCGATCAGGAAACGAGCGTTAAGGCGCATCAGCGGGACTCTCCTTTCAGCCACACCCACTGCAGGGCGCGGTGCAGGAGAAAGAGCAATGCCAGCGATACCACGAAGATAAGCCAGCCCGAGAAGGCGTGAAAGAAACCCTCGGCCTTTTCGGGATCCCAATACTGCACGAGTAACCCGGTGCCGACGATGCGAAAGCTATTCGCGAGGACCGCGATGGGAACGGCACCAAACGCCAAGGCCACGCGGATTACCTTGCGGGGCTCGAGCAGGTATCCGTAAATCACTGCCAGGGTGGCAAGCGACATCAGGGAACGGATTCCGCTGCAGGCCTCGGCTACCTCGAGCGCCATGGCGGGTAACTGGATCACGTTGCCTTCGCGCAATACGGGAACGCCGAGGGCGGGCAGCGTCCAGGCAGCGGCTTTGGACGCCAGCAACTGCAAGGGGAACGTAACCTCATTAAAGATGATGTTGGGGATCGGAATCATGAACAGCAGAAAGGCCCAGGCGAACAGAGCGGCTCCGAGATGATTCCAGCCGTAGACCAGGACGACCAGTCCTGCGATGGCAAGCAGGAAGGAGAAGCGCGACAGGAACAGCTCGGCACCCAGCACTCCCGCCATCAGAACAAGGAGCGCGCAAAAGAGAACCAGCAGTCCGGACCAGGACGGCCGCAAGGGCAGACCGTGCAAGCGATCCTTTTGCTGCCAAAGCACGAACAAAGAGAAAGCCGGGACGAAGAAGCCGTGGGAATAGTTCGGGTCGCGATTCCACTGGCCAATCAGATGCCCGAGCACGGGAGCGTAGAGCCACGCCAGCACGGCACAGAGCACCAGCACCTGCCAGAGCGGCGTGGGCTCAAACGCCGCGCGATCACTGGCGAGCGGCGGGGACGCGGCTTGTGCGGCGGGGCTCAAAACGGAAGAGTTGTCGGGGGGTGTCCAGACAGAGGATATGCGAACCGCGGGAGGGGTGCAATCACGGAGTGCATCAAGAGTGACCTTAGGTTTGCCCAAGTGCGGGTGGCGAGATCGGGGGAGGAAGGGAAAAAGATTGGACACTTGAACGGGTGAGATTTCCCCTCGGAAGTGGGCTCAGTTGAGCCCCGTCTGAGCAGGAGACTCCTTTTTTGACAATAAGTTAGAAGCGTAGTTTCGGGTATAGGAGAAAAGTAATACCCACTTGTTACTTTGGAGTGGGTAAAAACTTTCCCTTCCTGGGGGCATGTTGTAGGCTATGCGACAGTTGACAGGGGCGGATGGACGAGACCTCTTCTCGGCCCAAACCATTGAAAACAAGCAATAAAGATGTAAATTGAGAACTGACCGTCGGGCCGGGTAGATGGCACATGTCGTGCTCTTAACCAGCCCGCCAAGACATCCGACCCAATAGTGATATTCCCCCGGTAAGAAACTAGCGTTTATATGTCCAGAGATTTCCCTGAAAAAGCGGGAAGCAACGGTACCCCAGGCCCCGAAGCTGCGGAGCACAGCTTCGTCGAGAGCTTGGGCCAGAGCATGCGTGCCCTGGAGGTCGTGATCCGCGAACTGGCGAGGAACGAAGTTCCTGTCCTGCTCCTGGCGGAACGGGGAGCGGGGAAGGAAGCGACCGCGGAACGGATTCACCAGATGTCGGAGCACAAGCAGGAGCCGTTTCAGGTTGTACCGTGCGCGGAGATCGTTCCCGAGATGCTGGCCGCCAACGGAACCGAGGGGCTGCTCGAGACTAAGGGCACGGTGTACCTGGAGGAGTTGGCCGATCTCAGCCCGGCCTGCCAGGAAGGCTTGCTGCAATCGCTCGCTGGGCCGAAAGAGAACGGACACTCGAACCGGACACGCGCGCGCCTGATTTGCGGAAGCGCTCGTGAACTCGAAGCCGAGGTAAAGGCGAACCGCTTTCGCGAGGATCTTTATTACCGCGTGAGCGCGGTGTGTTTGCGGCTTCCACCCTTGCGCCAGCGGAAAGAGGACATTCCGTGCCTGGTGAAGTTCTTTCTGATCAAGTATGCGCGGGATTTCCGCCGTCCCGTGCCTCAGCTAAGTGTCCAGACGCAACGCTTGTTCCAGGAATATGCCTGGCCGGGGAACATCCGGGAGCTGGAGGATGCGGCGAAGGCGATCGTGGCCCTGGGTGATGAGTCAGTGGCGATGGGTGGATTGCGATCTTTATTAATGAGGTCGGAAAACGGAAGCAACGGCGAGCGGATCTCGCTGAAGCAGGCGTCGCGGGCGGCGTCGCGCGAAGCGGAGAAGGAATTGATCCTGAAAGTACTGAATCGCACCCGCTGGAACCGGCGGCGAGCGGCGCAAGAGTTACAGATCAGTTACAAGGCCCTGCTCTACAAGCTGAAACAGATTGGATATCAGGACTACGGAGCGTCATAGCGGTCAGGAGAGGATTTTATGGACGGGACAATGAAGCTCGGAATTTTCTTGCTGGTGGGGGTGCTGGCGTCGGGCGCGTCGGCACAAGCGAACGCCAAAGCGAGTGACGGTCCGGCGAAACCGGACAAGGTGCAGAGTGAGCCGGCATCGGTGGCTGGACCGGATTACGTGATCGGTGCTGACGACATGCTGCACATTTCGGTGTGGAAGGAACCGGATCTGACCGAGACGCTTCCAGTGCGGCCGGACGGGAAGATCTCCATGCCGTTGCTGAACGACGTGGTGGCGGCCGGACTGACGCCCTCCGAACTCGCGGATTCGATAAGCACTAAGCTGAAAAAATACGTCTCCGACCCGCGCGTGACCGTGATCGTGACGGCGATGAACAGCCAGAAAATCTATGTGATGGGCGAAGTGGCGCATACCGGCCCGATGCCGCTGCAGCCCAACATGACGGTGCTGCAGGCGCTGGCCACGGCAGGCTTCACCCAATTCGCCAATACCAAGGGCATCTACGTGCTTCGCACAGACAGCGGAAAACAGCAGAAGATTCCTGTGAACTACCGGGCACTGATCAAAGGCGACGCAATCGACCAGAACCTGGTGCTTAAACCCGGCGACACGGTCGTGGTCCCGTAAGGATTTGATGATGAACATACGCAAAACAACATGCGTGCTGGTGGTGCTGGTGGCGGGCTCGCTGGTGGCCTGGGGACAGGATCCTGCCGCGCAGGTTCCGGCCGAGGGGCAGCAGAGCGCTCCTCCACCGGCAGCGTTCGGGCAGGACAACCCGCCGGTGCTGGTGAATGACAATCCGCCGATTTCCGGGCTGGACCGGCCATCGCTCGAACCCAATATTCAACCGCGCAGCATGCTGCTGGGCGGGGTCGAGGGCAGCGAGTCGCTCGATACCAACCTCGGCAGCGACGCCTATCCCGCGATCCACTCAGTGACGCGCGGTCTGGGCGGGTTGACGATGCAGCGGCTATGGAGCCGCTACCAACTGGCGGCGGCTTACGTCGGGGGCGCAGCCTACTACAACCTGGCCGGCCAGGGCGTGAAGCAAATCCAGGAAGTGCAGGCGCAGCAAAGCCTCTTGTGGAGAACGGGGCAGTTCACAGTGCGCGACTCGTTCAGCTATTTGCCGGAGGGCTCCTTCGGCTACGGATCTTACGGAGGGTCGGGCGGATTTCAGCTGGGTCTGGGTGGAATCGGCGAAGGCATGGGCGTGTTGGGCAGTGGGTTCGGAGGGCACTACGGAATCCTGGGATCGGAGCAATTCGGTTCGCTCGGCCAGGAGTCGCGTATTACCAACGTCGCAGTGGCGGACGTGGTCGAGAACCTGACTCCGCGCTCCTCGTTGACGGCGGCCGGTTCCTACGGCCTGGTGCACTTCGACAATGCGTCCGCCGGGCTCATCAACAGCCGGCAGGTGGGGGCGCAGGCCGGGTACAACTACACCCTGGGTCCGAAGGACCAGATTGCCGTGGTGTTCGGCTACCAGACGTTTCATTTTCCGGGGTTGATCGGCGCCGACAACATCAATACCGAGTCGGTGCAGTTCATGTACGGCCGCAGGGTGTCGGGCCGCATGGACCTGGTCCTGGGAGCAGGACCGCAGTGGACGCGGATCCAGGATCCGCTGTCGGGAACGACTTCGCGGCTGTCGGGAAGTGGACTGGCGACGTTGCGCTACAAATTTAAGAGGGCCACGGCCGCGGTCAGCTACGAGCACTTCAATACCAGCGGGTCTGGATTTTACGCGGGAGCGGAGAGCGACGTGGTGCGCATCAACGCAGCGCGCTCGTTCTGGCGGCGCTACAACGCGAACGCGGATATCGGGTATTCGCGCAACAAACGGCTGGAGACCAGCCTGCTCGGTGTGAACTCGAACTCCTACCAGTACGTGTTCGCCGGCTTCGCGGTGCGCCGGCAATTCGGCTACAACTGGGGCGCATTCCTCAGCTACCAGTTCAACGATCAGATTCTGGACAGCTCGTGCACGGTGGGGGGAGTCCCGTGTGGGAACCGGATCTCGGTCCGGCATGTTTTGACCATCGGCCTGGATTGGCACTTCCGGCCGATACGGATCGATTAATTTCACGGTTGCCGGGAGCGGCGGCCAGAACGGAAATACGGGAATGATTGAGAATCGCGATCTGACGATAGACGACTACCTGTCCATGCTGCAGCGGCGGATGAAGTTGATCCTGATTCCGACGCTGCTGGCGCCGCTGGTGGGATTCCTGATCTCTTACGCGTTCACGGCGAAATACACCTCGCAGGCCCTGGTGCTGGTGGAAGGCCAGAAAGTGCCCGAGGGAGTGGTGCAGTCGGTGGTCACCCAAGACCTGGCGCAACGGGTCGCGACCATGCAGCAGCAAGTGTTGGGGCACAACCGGCTGCAGCCGATGATCGAGCAGCGCCACCCGGGGCTGCTGCGCGGCGGCAAGAACCTGGATGATGTGATCGACGACATCCGCCAGGGCGTGACGATCGAGCCGGTGGTTACGGATCTGAGCCAGATCGCGAACGCGGGCGGCGTGAAGCGGAAGCCGGGACAGGGCACGAGCGTGCCCGGGTTCTATGTGAACTATACCGGTCCCAGTCCGAAAGAAGCGCAGGACATTTGCAACGATCTGACCTCGATGATGCTGTTCGAGAACCAGAACACGCGCGAGCAGGTAGCGCAGAGCACGACCGATTTCATCAGCCGTCAGCTGGATGAAGCCAAGCACAACCTGGACGACCAGGACTCGAAGCTGGCCGGTTTCAAGCGGCAATATGCCGGGCAGCTGCCGGGCGACGAAGACAACAACCTGAAAGTGCTGGGCTCGTTGAATTCGCAACTGGACGCCGATACCCAGACTGTGAACCGGGCGCAGCAGGACAAGGCCTACACCGAGTCGTTGCTGGCGCAGCAACTCGCGGCCTGGAAGTCGTCGCAGGGAACCACCAATCCGCAGAGCCTGGAGCAGCAACTGACCGCGCTTGAGGGGCAACTGCTGTCGTTGCAGGCGCGCTACACCGACGACCACCCCGATGTGATCAAGACCAAGGCCGACATCGCGGAAGTCAAGAAGAAGCTGGCCGAGGTCAACGACGCAGCGTCCAAAGGCGCGGACCCGACCGATAAGGCGAGCTTGAGCGAGCCCCCAGAGATCCGGCAGTTGCGACTCCAGATCCACCAGTACGGGGAGGTGCTGGCGCAGGCGGCCCGCGAGCAGAAGCGGATCGCAGACCAGATCCGGATCTACCAGAGCCGGGTAGCGATCAGCCCGGAAGTGGAAGAGAAGTACAAGCAGCTGACCCGCGACTATGACACGGCGCAGAAATTCTATACCGACCTGCTGGCGAAGAAGAGCACCTCAGAGATGGCGACCGACATGGAAAAGCGGCAGCAGGGCGAGCAGATGCGCCTGCTGAATCAGGCGAGCCTGCCGGAGTCACCGAGTTTCCCGAACCGCTGGCTGTTTGCGGGCGGCGGACTGGGCGCAGGACTAGTGGTTGGACTCGGACTGGCGCTGTGGCTGGAGATGCGGGACAAGTCGATCCGCAACGAGGCCGACGTCGAAGCCAGTCTGCAACTGCCGGTACTGGTCTCGCTGCCGTGGGTGACCGACGACGTAGAGAAGAACGGAAACGGCAAGTTCTGGAACAAGGACAAAGAGAAGGACAAGGCCAGCGCGGATACCGCGAAAGAGAAAGTCGGGGTCTAGGCGACCGCTATGTACAAAGAGTTTTTTGGCTTACGGGCGAACCCGTTCAACGTGAATCCGGACCCGCGTTACCTGTTCCTGACGCGGCACACGGAGGAAGCGCTGGCTTGCCTGACCTACGGCATCCAGAGCCGCAAGGGGTTCGTGCTGCTGACTGGGGAAGTGGGCACAGGCAAGACGACGCTGATCAACAAGCTGCTGGAGTGGCTGCGGTTGCAGCAGGTGGCGACCGCGTTCGTGTTCAACTCACGCATGAATGTGCCCCAGTTCCTCGACTACATGATGGCGGACTTCGGCATTCCCTGCGAGACGAAATCGAAGAGCCAGATCCTGCAGCGTCTCTACAACTGGCTGCTCGACCGCTACCGGGCCGGAGAGACGGCGGTGCTGATCGTCGACGAAGCGCAGAACCTCACCGACGAAGTGCTGGAAGAGATCCGCATGCTGACCAACCTGGAGACGTTCACGGAAAAGCTGCTGCAGATCGTGCTCGTGGGCCAGCCCGAACTGGAAGCCAAGCTGAAGCAGCCGCAGTTGCGGCAGTTGCGGCAAAGATTGACGCTGCGGGCCAAGACGCATCCGCTGACGCTGGAAGAGACCAAGGCGTACGTGCAACAACGTCTGCGCATCGCCGGGTCCGACGGGCGGCAGATTTTCGAGCCGGAAGCGCTGGTCGCGATTCATAAATACGCGAACGGGATTCCACGCGTTGTGAACCTGGTGTGTGAGCACTGCCTGGTGAGCGCGTTCGTCGATCAGAAGCCGACGATTCCGGTGGCCATCGTAGATGCCGTCGCCGGGGATTTCGATCTGGGCGACAACACGGCATCGGCGGCAATGACGGTGTCGGCTGCCCCGGCGGCCACGAATGGCGAAAAATTTGACTTGGTGGAAGCGCTGCGAACGCTGGCCACGCTGGCGGACAAGCTGCGACAGTCCGAACAGGATATGCCGAAGGAAAGGAAATCATGAGTCGAATTCACGAAGCACTCAAGCGAGCGGAACAGGAACGGGCAGCGTCCCAGGGCGGGCGGGTGGAGTCCACGCCCGCGGCAGATATGGGAGCCCCGGTGACCGGACCGGTCATGCCGGAAACGGCGAATCCGGGCGGGAACTCGGCCGCTGTGGCGACCGCTCCAGCCCCGGCAGTCCCGGCAGGGAGCGGGATGCCGTCGTTTGCCAGCCAGTTCACCTTCGACACGTTGCTGGCGCGCTGCGCGCAAGGCGAGTGGAACCCCGATCCCAAGACGATGCTCTTCTTTAACCGGGAAGAGAACGCGCGCGGCGCGGAACAGTTCCGCACGCTGCGTTCGCGGCTCTACCAGATGCGCGAGAAAGTTTCGCTGAAGAAGATCCTGGTGACCAGCGCGCTGCCGAAAGAAGGGAAATCGTTTGTCTCGGCGAACCTGGCGCAGGTGCTGGTGAAACAGCACGGGCGGCGGGTCCTGTTGATCGACGGGGACCTGCGCGTAGCTCGCCTGCATTCAGCGCTCGGGACAACGTCGGCACCGGGACTGGGAGAGTACCTGCTGGGCGAGAGCGACGAATTCTCCATCATGCAGCGGGGGCCGATGGACAACCTGTTCTTCATTCCCTGCGGGCGCTACGTGGCGCAGCCGGCAGAATTGATCGCGAACGGCCGGTTGAAGATGCTGATGCAGCGGGTGGAGCCGTTGTTTGACTGGATCATCATCGATTCGCCGCCAGCGGTGCCGGTCTCCGATGCCAGCCAGCTGGCGAATTTCTGCGATGGCGTGCTGATGGTCGTGCGCTCGAACTCGACTCCCTACGACACGGCCCAGAAGGCGCGCCAGGAGTTCCACGGGAAAACGGTGGTCGGCGTGGTGCTGAACGGAATCAGCCGGGCGGATTCGTACGCTCGTTACTACTACGACGTTTACGAGAAGACACCCCAACCGAAGGGGTAACGGCCCTTGATCAGACTCTTCAATGTCTACTACCCGGTCCGCACGCTGGTGTTGCTGGCGGTGGAAGCGATGGTGGTGTTCACCTCGTTCTTGCTTGGGGTGGTACTCGCCTTTCCCGATGAGCGCTACATCGTCCTGAACTACCAGGGCGGCTATTTCAAAATCTTGGTAGCAACCGTCGTTGTGCTGATCTGTTCGCACGGCTTCGACTTGTACGATGCCGCCCGCTTCGACGCGAAAGGGGAACTGTATTTCCGGCTGTTCCTGGTCCCGGGACTACTGGCCCTGCTGCTGGCGGGAATCGGGTTCGCTTTTCCCAATGCGTTGCCGGGGAACAACGCGCCCCTGATTGCCTTGGTGATTCTGACCATTGGTCTATTCGGCTGGCGAACAGCGTACGGATGGCTGATCCAGCAGCCGTACATGCAGGAGAAAGTGTACGTGCTGGGCACGGGGGAACAGGCGCAGCGGTTGGTGCAGGGGCTGCGGCAGCGCCGGGAACTCGGTGTCGATGTGATCGGCTGGAGCGGGAACGTGGAAGGCGCGCTCACGCGCGAAACGGCCGCAGAGCACTTGATGGAACTGGCTCGGTCGCATCGCGTGCACCGCGTCATCGTGGCCATGCCTGACCGGCGCGGAACCATTCCCGTGCAGGAACTGCTCCAGTTGCGTCTGAGCGGGGTCAGCATCGAAGAAGCGACTTCGTGGCTGGAGAAAATTTCAGGGCGCATCGAGGTCGAGCAGCTTTATCCGAGCTGGCTGATTTTCGCGGAGGGGTTTCGCTTCAGCTCTAGTTTCAACCTGATGCGGCGGGTGCTCTCAACCGTGATGTCGTTGACCCTTCTTCTGGTGGTGTTGCCGGTTCTGCCCTTCGTGATTCTGGCGATCAAGCTGGATTCCAGGGGACCGGTTCTCTACCGGCAAAAGCGGGTGGGCCGGGCAGGCCACATCTTCTATTGCTATAAGTTCCGCACCATGCGGCAGGACGCCGAGGCCGACACCGGGCCAACCTGGGCGGGGGACGATGATCCGCGAATCACCAGGATTGGGAAGCTGCTGCGCTCGTCGCGCATCGACGAGATTCCACAGCTGTGGTGCGTGTTCAAAGGGGACATGGCGTTCGTGGGTCCTCGTCCGGAGCGGCCGGAGTTCGTGGAGTGGCTCACGAAAGAGATTCCGTACTATGGCGTGCGCCACGCGGTGCGCCCGGGAATCACCGGGTGGGCGCAGATCCGCTACAAGTACGGCAATACCGTCGAAGACGCCAAGCAAAAGCTGCAATACGACCTGTTCTATATCAAGAACGCCTCGCTCGGTCTCGACATCCTGATCATGCTCCAGACCATCAAGATCGTGCTGCTGGGCCGGGGCGCGCAATGAAATGGGTGTTCTGGGCGGCAGTCGCCCTGATCGCTTACACCTACGCCGGCTACCCGGTGTGGTTGTGGTTGCGGAGCTGTTGGTGGCCGCGGCCGGTGCAGCGGGGAACGATTCAGCCGCGCGTCTCAATCGTCATGGTGGTGCGCAATGAGGAGCGGGTGCTCCGGAGCAAACTGGAGAATCTGCTGACGCTGGACTATCCGCAGGAACTGACAGACCTGGTGGTCGTTTCGGATGGATCGACCGATGGCACTGAAGCGATTCTGCATGAGTATGCGCGCAACCCGAGGGTGCAAGCGGTCCTGAACCAGTTGTCGCAAGGCAAGGCGTTGGGGTTGAACGACGCCCTTGCTTGGGTGCAGGGCGACATTGTGATTTTCACCGACGCGCGCCAGAAGATTGAAGCAGGCGCGTTGCGGGCTCTGCTGGGGAATTTTGCGGATCCAGAAGTGGGGTGCGTCAGCGGCGAGTTAATGATGGGCGACCCGGATGCTGGCGAGCACGGCCAGGGTATGGGGCTGTACTGGCGAGTCGAGAAGAAGGTGCGCGCGCTCGAATCGGCTTCGGGGTCGGTGGTTGGGGCGACCGGAGCGTTGTACGGAGTGCGGCGCGAATTGCTGGGGCGGGTTCCGCCGGAAACCTTGCTGGACGATGTGTACATCCCGATGCAGGTGGTGCGCCAGGGAAAACGCGTGATCTTCGAGACCCAGGCGCGGGCGTGGGATCTCGCCGACCAGGGCGCGGGCAGGGAGTTTGGGCGCAAAGTTAGGACGCTGAGCGGGAACTACCAGCTGTTGCAGCTGGCGCCGTGGTTGTTGAGTGGGAGCAATCCCATCCGTATGGAATTTGTGAGTCATAAACTGCTCCGCCTGGTGGTACCGTTTGCCCTGCTGGCCTGCTTGGGCAGTTGTGCATTCCTGCCGGGATCCTTCTATCGAGCGATGCTTGCCCTGCAGGTTGTGTTTTACGCTCTGAGTCTGCTGGGCATGGCGCGGATGAAAACTGGCCTCTTTTCCCGTCTGGGAGACGCCGCGTACACCTTCGTGGTTCTGAACACGGCAGCGATCGTTGCCTTTGCCAACTTCGTCACGGGGAGAAAGACAGCATGGACGCGATGAGGCGCTCCTCGGCGGAGGCAAAGGCGGTTGTCGTTGACAAACGTAGCGCGAACCCGGAAGTCATCCCCGCTCCGCCCGTGAACAAGTGGCTGACGATCCGCATGCTGACGTTAAGCCACGACATCGTGGTGCCGCGGGATCGATTCGCGTTCGTGCGCAACTCCGCAATTCCGACAGGCATGGTGGGGAAATGAATCAAGAACCACAGGTTCCGTTGAGAGGGTTCGCCGCCCTGCGCGCGAAGCGGACGACCCTCGCCTACCGCGCCCTGGTCTTGTTTTCCGCCATCTATTTTCTGCGGCCAGAGGACTTCATCCCCGGACTGGTGATGGTTCCGATTGGAAAGATTGCGGGCGGTGTCACCCTGCTGGCCCTGATTTTCGGGACCAAGCCGAAGGAGCGGGGCAAGCTGCCGATCGAGTGCAAGCTGCTGCTGGTGCTGCTGGTGCACATGATCCTGACCATCCCCCTGGCGTACTGGCGCGGCGGCGCGTTCGACACGGTCGTGAACAAGTTCTCCAAGGGAGTCATTGTTGCCCTGCTCATCACCCTGGTGGTGACCCAGGTGAACCAGTTACGTAAACTGCTGTACATCCAATCTGCGGCGGTGGCGTTCATCGCGGTGGTTTCGATCCTAGTACACCACACCGAGGAAGGGCGATTGATGGGCATCCAGAAGGGAATCCTGGAAAACCCGAACGACCTCGCCATCAATATCGCGATTAATTTTCCGCTGTGCATGGCTTTCCTGTTTGCGGCCAAGGGGGGACTGCGCAAATTCCTGTGGACGGTCGGGCTACTCGGCATGCTGTATGCGGTCGTGGCGACGTACTCGCGCAGCGGCATGATCGCAATGGTGATCACGGGCGCAATTTGCCTGTGGGAGTTTGGGGTACGGGGCAAACGCACGCTGCTGCTGATGAGTACGGCCATCATCGGAGTGTTCGCGGTCGTGATTATGCTCGCGACTCCACACTACCTGATTCGGCTGGAGAGCCTGGTTCGAGGCAACATCGAGGGGTCCGGAGACAAAGGGTCGATGGAGGCACGCAGCGAACTATTGCGCGAAAGCCTGAAGCTGATGGTGCACCATCCTATTTTTGGCGTTGGTCCGGGGAACTTCGGAGTGATCACCGAGGAGTGGCGGGTCGCGCACAACACCTACACGGAACTGGGAGCGGAGACGGGTTTTCCCGGCCTGATCCTGTTCTGCGCCGTGCTGGTCAGCGCAGTGCGCCGAGTCCGGAGCGTGCGCAAGCTGCCTGGCTACGCAACCAACGAGCATATCCGCCTGTGGACGAGCGCGCTTTGGGCGGCGCTGGCCGCGTACCTGGCGGGCGCCGTCTTTGCGTCGACTGAATACAACCTGTTCCCGTATTTCATGGTGGGCTACATCTGCGCCCTGTACCAGATTGCGAGCAAACCCGCAGACGAGAACAGCACGGGTGGCGGGAACACATCGGGCGGAGGCACGAAAGAACTTGGCTATGGTGGAAACAAAGAACGCGAACTCGTCTGGAGTCGCTGAGGAAGTTCTGGCGATTCTGCGATGCCTGGATTGCCAGAGCGGCCTGAACTCCGAGGTGGACGGACTGGTGTGCACCGGATGCGGGCGGCAGTATCCGCTGCGGAACGGCGTGGTGCGCTTCGTGGGCGCGCAGGAGTATGCGGGCAGTTTTGGTTTCCAGTGGAAGCTGTATGCGCGGACCCAGCTGGACGACGCGACCAGCCAGAAGTCGGAGCGGGCGTTCCGGCGGCGCACCGGTTTCCGGCCGGAAGACCTTGCAGGAACACTCGTGCTGGACGTGGGTTGTGGCATGGGACGCTTTGCCGAAGTCGCGACGCGCTGGGGCGCCCACGTGGTGGGCATTGACTTGAGCCTCGCGTCGGAGGTGGCGGCCAAGAACCTGGCAGAGCGGAACGCGACGATCTTCCAGGCCGACGTTTTCAAGCTCCCATTCGCCGCGGAAAGCTTCGACTACATCTACAGTATCGGCGTTTTGCATCACACGCCCGACTGTGAGCGCGCGTTCAAGTCGTTGCCCGGACTTCTGAAACCGGGCGGACGGATCGCCATCTGGCTCTACAGCGCTTACAACCCCTGGTACCGGATGAGTGACGTCTACCGTAAAGTCACGCGGCGGATGTCGCCGCAGACGCTGCACACGCTGTGCCGCGGGGTAGTACCGCTGTACGGAATACACCAGGTGCTGAAAAAGATTCCGCTGCTGGGCCAGGCTGCTAGCAGAGTGCTGGCGTGGATGATCCCGATGTCGTTCAGCAGGGATTCGACTTGGCGCATTCTGGACACGTTCGACTGGTACTCGCCCTGGTACCAGTCCAAGCACACCTATGAGCAAGTATTCCGCTGGTTCGAGGCCTGTGGATTAGAAGACTTGCGGGTGATCGAGCAACCGATCGCGGTGCAAGGCACGCGGCCGCCAGTTAGCAAGGGAAGCTCCACAGCGGAGAAGGTCGAGGTGTCGCAGTGTGCGGAATAGCTGGCCTGGTCGGGCGTCGCGACGAGGTGGTCGAAGCCGCGGACGTCCACCGCATGTGCCATACGATTGTGCACCGCGGGCCTGACGACGAAGGTATCTACGCTAAGGGACCGGCTGGCCTCGGGATGCGGCGCCTGAGCATCATTGATCTGGCTGGCGGGCGGCAGCCGATTCACAACGAAGACCAGACCGTTTGGGTCGTCTTCAACGGCGAGATCTACAACTTTCCGGAATTGCGCCGCGAACTCGAAGGGCGCGGGCACAAGTTCTACACCCACAGCGACACGGAAGTGATCGTCCATCTGTATGAAGAGATTGGTGCGGACTGCGTGAAGAAGCTGCGCGGCATGTTCGCCATCGCCTTGTACGACGAGCGCGAACAAAAGCTGCTGCTGGCGCGAGACCGGCTGGGGAAGAAACCTCTGCACTACGCGCTGCACAATGGGCGGCTGCTGTTCGGCTCGGAGATCAAAACCATCTTCGCTGTTGCACCCGAGTTGGCCGAGGTCAACCCCGAAGGGCTGCTGCAGTATTTTTACTTCGGCTACATTCCCGATCCGCAAACGGCGTTTCGCCACATCCACAAGCTGCCGCCCGGACACCTGCTGGAGTTCGCCAACGGGGAAATCAAGATCCGTGAATACTGGGATGTGCCGGAGTACGGGACGCATCCGGCGATGTCAGAAGAAGAATGCCTGGAAGAGCTGGAGCGCCGGCTGGAAGAAGCCGTGCGAATCCGGCTGATCAGCGATGTTCCTCTGGGTGCCCTGCTGAGCGGTGGCGTGGATTCCTCCATCATCGTGGCACTGATGGCTCGCGTCAGTTCAGCTCCGGTTAAGACGTTTTCCATCGGATTTCAGGCGGAACAGTTCAACGAGGCGGAGTACGCGCGGCTGGTGGCCGAGCGCTACGGGACCGACCATCACGAACTGATGCTGGACCCGAACCTGGAAGAAACGCTCACTTTTTTATCGCGCATGCTGGAAGAGCCTTTCGGGGATTCCTCGATGTTGCCCACTTACTACGTCTGCCGGATGGCACGGCAGCAGGTTACGGTCGCGTTGTCGGGCGACGGCGGAGACGAGCTTTTCGCCGGATACGACCGCTACCTGGTGGCGATGGAGCGCAAGAAATTTGACCGCGTGCCGCGCTGGCTGGGTCAACTCTACCGGGACCAGATGCACGACCGGATTCCGGCGGGGATGTACGGGAAGAATTTGGCGTGGAACGCGTCCCTGGCGCCGCGGGACCGATATTTGGATGGCGTGTCGTATTTCCCCGTGCTGCATCGGGAGCGGAGACTCTTTACGAAAGAGTTCCTGGAGAGCTCGAACCAGTTGCCCGATCCTCTGCGGCAGTGGCATCGGTTCTACGATGATGCTCCGGCCACCGACGTGCTGAGCCGGCTGCTTTATCTCGACACGAAGACCTACCTGACGGCGGATATCCTAGCGAAGGTGGACCGGATGAGCATGGCGACGTCGCTCGAGGTGCGGGTGCCGATGCTCGATCATGAATTCGTGGAATGGGTCGCCGCGTTGCCGGTGGAATGGAAATTTCGCACGGGGACGCGAAAGTACATTTTGAAGAAGCTGGCGGAACGGCTGGGGATTCCGGCGGAGTTGCTGCATCGCAGGAAGCAAGGTTTCCAGTTGCCCCTGGTCGACTGGATGCGAAACGAAATGAAGGACCAGTTCCTGCGCGTGTTGCTGGAACCACGAACGTTACAGCGGGGCTATTTCAAGCCCGAGGCAGTGCGGGCGCTGGTGGATGAACATGCGCGGGGGCGCCGGAACCGCTCCGGCATGCTGTGGCGCATGCTGGTGCTGGAATTGTGGCACCGGAATTTCATGGAAGCGAGCGCTGGCTGGAAGACCACGCCGGCGGCTCCAGCCGTGTTGTCTACCGAAGTGAGCCGGGCGGAGCACCGGCCGGCGGAGGTGGACATTGCCCCCAGAGTGGGCGCGCGCTAGGGACGTCGAGGGAGCGATCTGAATTCTATGCAGGGTACAGGGACAAGCGTCATGCCACGCAAGCCGCGAAACGCCAGCGCGCGCAGCAAGGCTCCGGTGTTCGTGCTGGGATGTCCGCGGTCGGGAACGACGTTGCTGTACCACATGCTGCTTTCCGCGGGGAACTTTGTGGTGTACCGCTCGGAGTCGCAGGTATTCAACCTGCTGGAGCCTCGTTTCGGCGACCTGAGCAGCATGCGCAACAAACGAAAGTTGCTCGCAACTTGGGAAGACAGTGACCTGTTTCAGAAAACAGGACTCACCGGGGCCGAGGTGGAGCAGGAAGTGCTGGCGAATTGCCAGAATGCCGGCGACTTCCTGCGCATCGTGATGGAAGCGATGGCGCGGGTGCAGGGAGTAGAGCGCTGGGCGGACTGTACTCCCGAGCACCTGCTGTCGCTCACGCGCATCAAAGAGACGATTCCGAACGCGCTGGTGATCCATATCATTCGGGACGGTCGGGACGTAGCTCTGTCGATGGAGAAGCAGAAATGGATTCGACCCTTTCCCTGGGATCAGGGGAAGGGGTTGCTCGCGGCGGCGCTGTACTGGGAATGGATCGTGAACAACGGCCGGGAGCAGGGAGAAGAGCTCGGGGCCGACTATCGGGAGATCCACTACGAGGATTTGGTGAGTAATCCTCGGGAGACCCTGGCGCTGCTCGGAGACTTCGTGGAGCAGGAACTGGATTACGACCACATCCAGCAAGTGGGCATTGGTTCGGTAAGCAAGCCTAACAGTTCGTTCACGCCGGAGTCCGGTAGCGGGGAATTCAAGCCAGTGGCGCGCTGGAAGACGGCGATGTCGGGCGACCGCTTGCGAGATCTGGACTGCGTGCTTGGGGGAACGCTCACGGATCTGGGGTACGCCGTGGACAGCGCGGCTGCGGAGGCACCGAACCGCGGCGCCCTGGAGCGAATGCGCGGCCTCTATCACGGGTACTTTGAAGGCAAGCACGCGCTGAAGAGCAAGACGCCGCTGGGACGGTGGTTCGCATCCCGCGATCTTTCGTGGGTGTAGTGTTCCCGGCAATCGCCGATCCAACATGAAAGAGCCCGCTAAGATATTACAGATTGGAAACTATCCGCCGCCCATGTGCGGGTGGGCGATCCAGTTGAAGCTGGTGACCGAAGAACTGCGCCGGCGTGGGCAGGTCTGCGAAGTCCTGAAGATCAACGAAGGCCGGCAGATCAAGAGCGCAGAGTACGTCGACGTGCAGGGGGCAGCCGACTACATGAAAAAGATATGGCGGTACGCATTGCGCGGGTACCGGCTGAACGTGCACGTCAACGGGATGTCGAAAAAGGGATACGGACTGGCGCTCGCAGCAGCGTTGACGGGACGGTTGGTGGGCCGGCCTGCGCTGGTCACGTTTCACGGAGGCCTCTCTCAGGACTTCTTTCCGCGTCACGACAACAGTCTCTGGCATTGGGCGTTCTACACCCTGTTCCGCCTGGCGGGTCAGGTTGCCTGCGATAGTGAGCCGATCCAGGATGCGATCGTCCAGTACGGACTCGAGCGCGACAAAGTGCAGTCGATCGCCACGTTTTCTCCACAGTACCTGCAATTCACCGCGGCCGCATTGCCGGACGAAGTGGAGACTTTCCTGAAGCACCGCTCGCAGGTGTTCCTGTCCTACGTGTCGTTCCGCCCGGAGTACCGGCTCGACGTGTTGCGCGAGGGGATGCGACTGCATCGAAGGCAGTTTCCGGGAGCGGGATTTATCTGGCTGGGGTTTCCCGGCAAGGAGTTGCCGGCCGCGGAAGAGTTCGTCCGGGACTGGCCGGCCGAAGAGCGAGTCAGCTTATTGCTGCTCGGGAACTTGACGCATGACCAGTTCCTGACGCTGTTACGGCGGTGCCTGGTGTACTTGCGCACGCCCGCTTGTGACGGGGTCGCGGCGTCGGTGCTGGAGTCGCTGGCGTTGGGGGTTCCGGTGGTAGCGAGTGAAAACGGGCGCCGGCCGCTGGGCGTTGTCACCTACAGCGACCCAGACGCAGCCGACATGGCGGAGAAGCTGCGCTACGTCGTCGAGCACATCGACGACGTGAAGTCCGGTCTTCACCTGGACGCAGGCGACGACAACGTCGGGCGGATGGCGGACTGGCTGGCGGGTGAATCTATAGTGGGGGCCACCGAGCACGCCGTGGCCATCCGTTAGCAATGCGCCGTGTCATCGTAATCTTTTTCCAGAAGAATTTCAGGAGGTACGTTGTGCGATGTTTGCGTGTTGCGCCGGTTCTGGTTCTGTCTCTGTCTCTGGTGCTTGGCTCGGTTGCGGCTTGCGGGCAAGAGTCGAAGGCCGCGCCCGCGGGACGGTTTGACGGTCCAGCCGAATTGCCGCGGGAGTACGTGAAAAGCGCGCTTGTGGATACGCCTGCTCCGGGCAAGTCCGTGCTGGTCAAGAACAGCGACGAATTGAAGGCGGCGCTCGATAAAGCCAGTTGCGGAGACACCATCCGGCTCGAGGCTGGGGCGGCGTTTGCCGGAGATTTCAAGTTTCCCGCAAAAGCTTGCGACGACGCGCACTGGATTGTTTTGCGCACGAGTGCGGCCGACAGCGACCTGCCTCCGGAAGGAACCCGCATTACGCCTTGCTCTGGGGGAGTGGGGGCGTTACCGGGACGCCCGGCTTTCCTGTGTCCAACACCAAAGAATGTCATGGCGAAAGTAGTTGCGAACGGCAAAGGCAGCGGCCCGATCAGCTTTCTGGATGGAGCCAACCACTACCGCTTCGTCGGGCTGGAGATCACCCGCGATTCGCCAGGATCGGTCATCTATAACCTGGCGTTTTTGCCGGGCGGAGGAGCGGCGGATCACCTGGTGTTCGACCGTGTTTGGATGCATGGGACGGCGCAGGACGAAACCACGCGCGGAATCGCGCTAGGCGGCAGCCGCTACGTGGCGGTGGTTGATTCCTACTTCAGCGATTTTCATTGCGTGGCGATCACTGGGGCCTGCGTCGATGCTCAGGCGATTATGGGCGGGCTTGGGAACCGTCCGATGGGTCCCTACAAGATCGTGAACAACTTCCTCGAAGGTTCGGCTGAAACCATTCTGTTTGGGGGAGGGCAGGCAACGCTCACACCAGCCGACATCGAGATCCGCCGCAATCATATGTTCAAGCCTCGGACATGGAGGTCGGGGGAGGCGGGATTCGTGGCTGGAACGTCGGGCAAGCCGTTTATCGTGAAAAATCTTTTCGAATTGAAAAACGCACAACGAGTGCTGCTGGAAGGCAATCTCCTGGAGAACACTTGGGCAGGATTTTCACAAGCCGGGTTTGCGATCCTGCTGACGCCGAAGAATCAGAACAATCAATGTCCGCTGTGCCGGGTCACCGATGTCGTGATCCGGTTCAACCGCGTGAGCCACATGGCGAGCGGACTGCAAATGGGAACAGGGCTGTCGGATGCCGGGGGCGCTTCCAGTGGTGGGGAACGGTACAGCATTCACGACAACATTTTCGACGACATCGCCGGTAAGACCTACGGCGGGTTCGGAGCGTTTGCCCAGGTCGCCTCGTACTCCCCGACCCTGCGCGACGTCCACATCATCCATAATACGGCCTTCCCCTCGGTGGCGTTATTTATTGTCGGTGTAGGAGTGGAGCGGGAAAAGATTCCTAATTTCGTATTTGCCGACAACCTGGTGAGCGTGGGCGAGAACGACTTTTTCTCCACCGGCGGAGGAAACACCAATTGCGCCTTCGGCGCGATGCAACAGGGCCCGACGAATCTCCTGAAGAACTGTTTTAACAATGCCAGCGCGACTCACAACCTGCTGGTGGGGTCGAAGGGCGGATGGCCGCAGGGGAATTCTTATCCGGGGGATGCTGCATCAATCGTGGAGGATTTCCGGGGAGGGGACTATCGCTTGTGCCGGGGAGGCAAGGGGTCCAAGTGCAAGAAGGGAACTGCGTTCGTGGGAAAGGGGTCTGACGGAAAGGATCCGGGTGCGGATGTCGACGCCGTAAACCGCGCTCTCGCAGGAGTAGAGTAAGACCGCGCCTGCTGCCCATGTCCCTCAAGCCTGAGAATTCATCCGTACTCGAGACTCTAGAGCGGTTACTGCTGCCGTGTTGCGCGATCGCAGCGCTGGTCCTCGGGGTGGTGGGGATTGGGCGTTTCCTGCGTCTGGACGAAGCGAATTCGGTCCTCATCGCCAGCAACAACCTGGGTCGCATCGTCGAATACCTCCGGAACGACAACAACCTGCCTGTGTATTACTTGGTTCTGCATGGCTGGATCGGATGGGCGGGCATCAGTGAAACGGCCGTTCACCTTCCCTCGGTAGTCTTCTACTGGTTCGCAATCGGAGTCACCTACAAGCTGGGGTTGCAGGTGTCCGGAGAAAAACTGGGTGGACTCTACAGCGGACTCTTTTACCTGGTGAGCTTTCAGGCGATTCATCACGCGCAGACCGCGCGCATGTATTCGCTGCTGGGACTGCTGGCCGGGTTGTCGACGCTGCTGTTCATGCGAATCTGGTTTAGCTCACGCGCCAAGCCGCGGGACTGGATTTTCTACGTGCTGGTGAATGCGGTGGGATGCCTGACGCACGTGTGGTACTTCTTCCTGCTGATTGGGCAAGCCCTCTGTGGGCTCGCGTTGCAACCGAAGAAAGCTCGGACGCTGGCGGGCGCTCAGGGAGCATCGGTGGTGCCGTTCCTGCTTCTCTGGGCGCGCTACCTGGGCCATCAGGCCCGTATCGGTGCAGCGGGCTGGATGCCGCGCGCGCGTAGAGAGTTCTTCGCCGGAGTCCTCAGCGAATTCTACGGCGGGATCAAATGGGGATCCCTTCTGCTTGCAGCAGCCCTGGTGATCTGCCTGGTCGGCGTGACGCGGGACAAGATTCGACAATGGTTGGGGCGGAAGGAGCCTTGGGCGTTGGCGACCATTGCGGTAGTCAGTGTGCTGGTCCCGTTGCTGATCAGCTATATCCGGCCGATCTACTGGCCCGGGCGCTACACGATGATCGCCCTGCCCGCGTTCGCCACTGCCTTGGGATGCTCGGTTGCCAGGCTGGCGGGCCGCGGAATGAGGCTCGCCTTCGCCTATGCCGTATTGCTGACCGTGGTCGTGTTCCACGTCCAGACCCGGACGCTGGTCTTCGAAAACAGCGTGAATGTGTCTTCAGAGGCGGACTCTGACAAGCCGGCAGCCCTCGCGTTGTGCCAGTGGGCCCGTCCCGGAGATACCTTGTTGTTTACCGGCCTGAGCCGGGCAGGCGTGGAATACTACCTCCGCCGCTTCGAGTGTGGCCAGGATCTCGAGTTGGCCAATTTCCCTGAAGATACCGCCGAGCACATGGGATGGGTCCGGAACGCGGACTCTGAAGATTTGAGGGCAGAGGCGGACGAGGTAACTCGACGATTCTCGGAAAGTCCGGGGGATCACAAACTTTGGGTCACGCTGGCCTATGGCAGGACAAACGACAAAGTCATCCTGACTGAGATGCTGAACCGGCGTCTACGTCTGAGTGCGACGCCGGACCTGCATGGGTCGTTCTTTGACGGAGTCATGGTGTTCGCGCGGGACAGTTCCAGCGGCAGCGCTGCTTCGGGCTCACGATAGCGGAACTTTCCTCTCCTTCCACTCCCCACTCACGGCTCCGCCCCTGGCGCTCCACAACTGGTCGTGCTTCCCTGCAAAACGGCGGAGCGAGTCACGGGATCGTATTCCGCGACGGTCCAGTTGGAGGCATGGTAGCGACACGCCCATTCATTCCTGCGGTCGGGCTCAAAATCGACGAGAAAGATTCGGGGAGCGTGGGCCCAGTCCGCCTGGTTGAGATTGAAGTGCTTCGCGACAAAGCCCGGACTGTCGCGCAGGAAAACCACTCCGCTCACAGGCCGCTGCGAAACCGCGGCCCGAACTTTCCGATACGGTTCTCCTTGCCGGGCGACCGTCAGTGCAGTCACCGCTTGCTGGCTGACTTGTAGGATTGCCAGGAGGCCGAGGACGGAAGCCAAGGCGGACCTCGGCAGGTTCCAACGTTGTGCCAGTAACGCGAGGCCGCGGGCGGCCAGGAGAAAGACCGCGAAGATTCCCTCAAAGTGAAAGCGCTCGCCGAAGAAAACTCCAGAGCCTTCCGGGTGGGCCAGGTACGCAGCGTACAAACCTAGATAGATGGCGGCCAATATCCAGACCTCGTGCCGGCGTTCCCGCTCCGCGACGAGTGTGTATCCGGCCAGGAGGTAGGTGAAGGGGAACAGGCCAATCAGGCTCATTTCGAACGTCTGGCGGCCGTACTCGGCAATCCCTCCCCAGATGCGCACAGGATTGAAAGAGAGTTCGGGAGGCGCCTGCGCACCGGCGGCCAGGGCGTAAGGAGAGACCAGCCAGTGTCCGGTATAGAGGCGGTTGTACAGAAGAACTCCGGCGAGGGCGAGGGTTCCAAACAGGACGCCGATTCCGAGGACTTGACTGCAAAAGCGCGAGTTGGATCGAGTCTCCCAAAGCGCAGCTACCGTCATCACGGTGGCCAAGACAAAAGCGGTGTAGGGGCGGACCTGAAGCGCGAACCCCAGACACGCAAACGTCCCGGCGAAAAACGATAGGCGCCCCGTGGTCAATCCGCGGAACAGACAAAGGCACGCCACCTCCGAGAGGAGAGCGCAGAGGGTGTGTGACATCATGCCAATCGAATTGATCAGGTAGAACGAAGACAGAACCGCAAGGAGGACAGCCGCCACGCCGGTCTCTGCGGAAAACAACTGGCGTCCGATGGCAGCAAGTACAAGCAAGGAAACCAGGCTCAGAAGTGGCGCAACCAGCCAGGGAAGAGAGATGGCGTATCCAGCAGTGAGCACCAGAGGCCAGCCGGGCGGAAACTTGGGGAACCATGCATCCGGCCGCAGTACATGGCCTTCAAAATACAGCTCGCGGGGCGTGTCCGGAACGCTGGGAGTGGCGCCGATCAGCGGCGCGGCCTTGAGATGCCCGCTCAAATAGATTCGGGACAGGAAGGAATAACCAGACTCATCGGGATTCAACAAGCCACGCGTGCTGAACCAACTCAGGGGAACGGCAACCAGCGCGAACAGGGAAATCACGAGGACCAAACGAGGCAGCGAGAGAGCCGTCGAGCCGGACGTCCCTCTTTTCGAGCGGAGAAATCCGAAGACGGCGGGAAGGATCAACACGTAGTGGAGCGCGAGGAGAAGGACGTAGAGGTGATGGTAGGAAGACAAGGCTCCGGCCCAGAGCAGGGCCGAGTACAGGAGCGCGAGGACGACCAGCAAAGCCAACCACATTGGGCACCAGTGAGAAGCGCCGGGTCACCCGCAACCTCGAAGAAGAGATACCCGGGCGGGGATTATTGCAAAGCGATTCCGGCAGTGTCAATGGGCATGCTCTGCACTGTTCTCTCCCATCTTTACGCGGCTTCGTCTGTGGGATGATTCGATTGCTTCCAAACTAGCGGCCCGGGAAGCGGCGCACCGCTTGGGGGATATCGGCAAAGAGCCGCATGCCATGGACTACCTCGTGTATGCGTACCTGCGGAGCGGGCGCGATGCCGACGTCGCGCAGATCGTTGAGGAACTCAGGAGGCCGCGGAAGCTGGACACCTCAGACTTCAAGACCGGGTATGCGGCTGCCGCCACGCTCATCCGGTACTACGTCGAGATGGGACTACATTGCGGTTGAGATTAACCGGCGCTTAACAGGATTTTGAAGTCGGCCGAGAAGCGCGGCCCCATCGCTTAACCGCTGATAGTTGTCGACGAGGCCAGCCGGTTCGAGTGCTGATCCCGGCACTGCAATACGCACGTAGAGTTGGCAGGTAGCGAGCAATGCGTACATGCGGAGCTCCAACGCACTGTCGACCAGCCGACGGCCCGCCCCCGCGACCTCCGGGTCGGGACTACGCCGCGCCGCCTGACCAAACTGGAGAAGAACTGCAGCGTTGTGGGAAACCCCGGACACATAGTCGACTGCGGCTCGTAGGCGCATTCGCCGTAGAGAACGGTACTCGCCCGGCGACAGATTGGCCCGCAGAAACTCCTCTTCGCTCTCGTCGATCAGGTTCCGGAATGCTTCCAGATCGAGCGGCTTCAGCCGGTTGCCCAGGCTGGCTTCGTCCGCGAGCTCGACGCCTCGTCCTCGGAACCAGAATAGGAAAAACAGGAACGCCAAGCCCGCGAAGCCGATGAGTATCAGGGTGACTGTCATGGACGCAATAACTTCTGCAGCGCGCTATTCCAGTGCTCCAAGTTGTGCTCAGGTACGGCTGTCACCGGTGCGACTTCACGTTGCGGCAGCAGCAGGACCACGATCCAGAACAACACGCAGCAATGGTAGGCAGCCATGGTCATCAGGGCGAGAGGATCAATCGCAACCTGCAACCCGAGTTCGGTACGGATGGCGGAGAGCCCCAGCTCAACGCTCGCAAAAAAGCCCAGGCCCAAGGCAATCCCGAATGCGTAGCTGCGCCATGTGAAGCTGAGAAACCGCGACAACAGCAGCAACAGGACAAGCAATCCGCACTGGATCACGCTGACCGCGCGATCGACTACAGAAATGGCAATGCTCGCCCAATACATCTCGCCGCCGGTGCTGTATCCAACTAAGACGACCGCCACGATCATCAAGACCGCCGTCGCCCACCGGAAAACGACCGCCCCCAGTTCTTTAAGCGTCGGATAACTGCGGAAGACGTGTTCGAATATCTCGTATACGATCGCGAATCGCATGGCGATACTCACGCCTTCGCCGACCAGCCACGCCACCTTGTACGCCTCGGCCGACACCGCGTCGCTTTTGGCCATCGCGAACAGCACGACGAACTGCAGCACCTCAAGCACGGTGTACGCAAAAAACGCCGGGAACTCTTGCACCAGTTTTCGACGCACCATCATGACTGCCAACGCCACCTGCAGGGCATGCGGCGCGATCCACAAGTACATGTAGAGCAGGCTGTGGGCTTCCATCTCAGTCCAGGCAAAATATAACCCGTCCGAGGCCAGCTCTCAAGCGTTCCTCGCAAATTGCGCCAATTTGGGCGCCCATTCTTCCCGGTTCCACTCCCCTAGATTGCTCCCACAAGAGGAGGTTTGCATGAGGTCTTACTGTTCGGGCACAGCGGGGGCGGCGTCCCGTCGGCCTTCAGCCGAACTGGAGTTGATATCGTCCCCAATAACAAAATTGACATGGTCAGAAACCAAAAGAGCTTCTTCACGATGCATCTCCTTTGCGAAGGGTTCGCACCGTGATAAGTTGCACTATATCGGCTCGGGCCACGCCCGCGCCGGCGGACCCTTTGGTTTCCGGAAACCGTAACAACTTATGTCGTTGAAGTCAGCAGCCGAAGACCTGCAAGCCAGAACCCTGCGTGCGGTTTCAGGTCTGTTGGGAAAACTCGAGTATCTGGCGGGCTTACGGCGGGGCGACGGTTCCTATACGCATTGGGGGCTGTCGCGAGTCCACGGCGACGACGCCACCCAGCGGGCTCTGGGCGAAGCCCACCGCGGAGTTGTCTCCGCGATTCTCCGCATGCCCCTGCGCAAGCTGTTGCAGGATTTGGATGATTCCGGACGCGAAAGCAAACGTGACCCGGCGGATTTGCTCGCGAAGTTAAGCGATTCGTCGCAGGCCGTCCCCCCCCAACCGGGGGCGGGCGTCTCCCGTCATCTCAGTTCAGTGCTGCGTGCTTTGGCGAGTCTGGCAAAGCCTCGACCGTAGACCACTCCCCGAGCCGCATCGCTACCCCCACCACTTGACCGATCACTTCGGCCTCTTGGGGATGCTTTAACAGGCGAACTGGCACCGGAGATAACGGATGCGACTGCACCAACAGGCCTTCCGGTTGCAGGGCGCACCACGCGCAGGTGTAGCCGTCGCGGGTCTCCACGAAATAGATGGGTCGCTCGTACTCCGAACGCCACGCTCCGTCCACTACCCGATTCTTGGATTCATCGATTTGGATGAATGTTCCCGGGGGCAGAATCGGATACATCGTAAAGTCTTCGCTGCCGATGTAACCGTAGGTGTACTTCCGGTCGGCGAACTGGGCCAGATAACTCAGGGGAACCACGCCCCACTGCTCCACGACCCGGCCCATGTTCACGGTGACCCGCAGGTCAAAACTCGGGTCCAGGCGCACGGGAATCCGCGCCGCCGAACCGCCCTGCAGCGCATCGGAGATGTGCGACTTGGGGGGACTGGCTAGATGCAGATCTTCTGCCGACCGGTTCAAATCGACGCCGAAGAACGAC
>Ga0209698_10000917_pt1 | contig 33936 bp, 27 predicted proteins | sample LitLauG_LLR_2012_FD_187203 | JGI IMG/M metagenome (GOLD analysis project Ga0209698, IMG submission 187203) | Freshwater sediment microbial communities from Pennsylvania, USA - Little Laurel Run_MetaG_LLR_2012 (SPAdes) (version 2) | ecosystem: Environmental > Aquatic > Freshwater > Creek >... | reverse complement strand
CTCCTCGGCATCACCGGCAGCGGCAAGAGCGCCACCATCGCGTGGACCATCGAGCAGGTCCAACGCCCGACCCTGGTCATCGCGCCCAACAAGTCGCTCGCCGCCCAGTTGGCCAACGAGTTCCGGGAGTTCTTCCCCGACAACCGGGTCGAGTACTTCGTCTCCTACTACGACTACTACCAGCCCGAGGCGTACCTCCCCTCGAGCGACACGTACATCGAAAAGGACAGCTCGATCAACGACGAGATCGACCGCCTCCGCCACTCGGCCACCTCGGCGCTGCTGACCCGGCGCGACGTCATCGTCGTGGCGTCGGTCTCCTGCATCTACGGCCTCGGGTCGCCCGAGGAGTACGCCAAGCGGATCCTGCACCTCACCCGCGGCGAGGAGCAGGACCAGCGCGCCGTGCTCCGCCGCCTCGTCGACATGCAGTACGAGCGCAACGACATGAACCTGATCCGGGGCAAGTTCCGGGTCCGCGGGGACACGATCGAAGTCCATCCCGCCTACGAGGAGCACCTCGTGCGGGTGGAGCTCTTCGGTGACGAGATCGAGCGCATCGTCACCATCGACCCGCTCACCGGCGAGCAGTTGGGTGAGCTCGAGGACCTCGTGATCTTCCCGGCCACCCACTACGTCGCCGGTGACGAGCGGATGAAGCGGGCCATCGGCCAGATCGAGGGGGAGCTCCGGGAGCGGCTGGCCTGGTTCGAAGCGGAGGGCAAGCTGCTCGAGGCCCAGCGCCTCCGCATGCGCACCCAGTACGACCTCGAGATGCTGGCCGAGGTCGGCACCTGTTCGGGCATCGAGAACTACAGCCGCCACATCGACGGCCGCGAGGTCGGCCAGCCGCCCCACACCCTGCTCGACTTCTTCCCTCCCGACTACCTCCTCGTCATCGACGAGTCCCATGTCACGGTGCCCCAGCTCCACGGCCAGTACGAGGGCGACCGGTCCCGCAAGGAGACCCTCGTCGAGCACGGGTTCCGCCTTCCCTCGGCCGCGGACAACCGGCCCCTGCGCTTCGATGAGTTCTACGACCGGGTCGGGCAGTGCGTGTTCCTCTCGGCGACGCCGTCGCCGTACGAGATCCAACAGTCCTCCCAGGTCGTCGAGCAGATCGTCCGTCCGACGGGCCTCGTCGACCCCGACGTGATCGTCAAGCCCACCAAGGGCCAGATCGACGACCTGATCGAGCAGATCAACGACCGGGTCGGGCGGGGGGACCGGGTCCTCGTGACCACCCTCACCAAGAAGATGGCGGAGGACCTCACCGACTACCTGCTCGAGATGGGGCTGCGGGTCCGCTACCTCCACTCCAACATCGACACCATCCAGCGCATCGAGATCCTGCGCGACCTGCGACTCGGCGAGTTCGACGTCCTGGTCGGCATCAACCTGCTGCGCGAGGGCCTCGACCTGCCCGAGGTGTCGCTCGTCGCCATCCTCGACGCCGACAAGGAGGGGTTCCTCCGCAGCGAGACCTCGCTGATCCAGACCATCGGCCGCGCCGCCCGCAACGTCGACGGGCAGGTGACCATGTACGCCGACTCGGTGACCGATTCGATGCGGCGCGCCATCTCCGAGACCCACCGTCGCCGGGCGCTCCAGCAGGCCTACAACCTCGAGCACGGCATCGACCCGCAGACGATCCGCAAGGCGGTCACCGACATCCTGGCCAGCCTCCGGGGCTCCGACGACGGCGCCCCGGTGCCGGGGCGGGACCGTCGCAGCCGCAAGCGCGACCGGATGCGCAGTGACTTCGCCGAGCTGCCCCACGACGAGCTCGGCCGGCTCATCCAGACCCTGGAGGAGGAGATGCACCAGGCGGCCGCGGAGCTGCGCTTCGAGTACGCCGCCCGTCTGCGCGACGAGATCAACGACCTCAAGGGCGAGCTCAAGGTGGTGGCCTCGGGGTCCGCGCACCGAACAAGCGTTCGGTCATAGAGTGACCCCTGTCATGTCCGACAAGCTCGTAGTTCGCGGCGCCCGCGAACACAACCTCCGCAACGTGTCGATCGAGCTGCCGCGCGACCGCTTGATCGTGTTCACCGGCCTCTCGGGGTCGGGAAAGTCCTCCCTCGCCTTCGACACCATCTACGCCGAGGGCCAGCGCCGCTACGTCGAGTCGCTCTCGGCCTACGCCCGCCAGTTCCTGGGCCAGATGGACAAGCCCGACGTCGACTTCATCGAGGGCCTCTCGCCGGCGATCTCCATCGACCAGAAGTCGGCGTCGCGCAACCCCCGCTCGACGGTCGGCACGATCACCGAGGTCTACGACTACCTCCGGCTGCTCTACGCCCGCATCGGCGTGCCGCATTGTCCCAACGACGGCACGGTCGTCCAGCGCCAGACGCCCCAGCAGATCGTCGACCGGATCCTGGAGCTGCCCGACGGCACTCGCTTCCAGGTCCTCGCACCGGTGGTCCGGGGCCGCAAGGGCGAGTACGAGGGCCTGCTCGAGGAGCTCGCCGGCCAGGGCTTCGCCCGGGCCCGCATCGACGGCGAGGTCCACGAGCTGGCCGACCCTCCCAAGCTGGCCCGCTACGAGCAACACACCATCGAAGTCGTGGTCGACCGCCTCGTCAAGCGCGACGGCATCGAGCGCCGGCTCACCGACTCGCTGGAGACGGCGCTCAAGCTGGCGGAGGGGGTCGCGGAGGTGCAGCTGGTGCCTCGCGACGGGGAGGGCGACGCGGAGGTCATGACCTTCAGCCAGCACCTCGCGTGTCCGACGTGCGGCCTCTCCTTCGACGAGCTCGCCCCCCGCAGCTTCTCGTTCAACTCCCCGTATGGGGCGTGCCCGCACTGCGCCGGACTCGGCACCCGCTTCGAGGTCGACCCCGAGCTGGTGGTGCCCGACCCCGACCTGTCGATCGAGGCCGGCGCCATCCAGCCCTGGAGCGGGGCGCGCTCGGAGTACTTCGTGCGCGTGCTCGACGCGGTGGCGTCGACGTTGGGGTGCTCGACGGCGACGCCGTGGGCCAAGCTCAAGAAGGCGGACCAGAAGGTGCTGCTCTACGGCTCGGGCACCAAGCAGGTCCACGTCCAGTACCGCAACCGCTACGGGCGCACCCGCAGCTATCAGACCCACTACGAGGGCGTCGTCCCCTACCTGCAGCGCCGACACTCCGAGGCGGAGTCGGACCACGCCCGCGAGTCGATCGAGGGCTACATGCGGGAGGTGCCCTGCCCGACGTGTGGCGGCGCGCGCCTCAAACCCGAGTCGCTGGCCGTCACCGTCGACGGCCGCAACATCTTCGAGCTGTGCGACCTGTCCATCCGCAACGCCACCGTCGCCATGAACACCCTCGAGCTCTCCGAGCGCGACCACATGATCGCCGATCGGGTGCTGCGCGAGATCCGGGCCCGCATGCAGTTCCTCCTCGACGTGGGCCTCGACTACCTGACCCTCAACCGCTCCGCGGGCACCCTGGCCGGGGGTGAGGCGCAGCGGATCCGGCTGGCGTCCCAGATCGGCTCCGGCCTCGTCGGCGTGCTCTACGTCCTCGACGAGCCTTCGATCGGCCTGCACCAGCGGGACAACCGCAAGCTCATCGACACCCTCATCCGCCTCCGCGACCTCGGCAACACCGTCATCGTCGTCGAGCACGACGAGGAGACGATCCGCATCGCCGACCACGTGGTCGACATCGGTCCGGGCGCGGGCGAGCACGGCGGCAACATCGTGGTCTCGGGCACGGTCAACCAGCTGCTCAAGGCCAAGGCGTCGATCACCGGCCAGTACCTGACGGGCAAGCGCCGCATCCCGGTACCCGCCATGCGCCGCGAACCGCGGGACGGCTGGCTCGTCGTGCGCGGCGCGCGGGAGCACAACCTCAAGGGGATGGACGTCGAGTTCCCGCTCGGGTGCCTGGTGGCGATCACCGGCGTCTCCGGGTCGGGCAAGTCGACGCTGGTCAACGACATCCTCCTGCGCGTGCTGATGCAGAAGATCTACAAGTCCAAGGAGGTCCCCGGCCGGCACAAGCGCATCGAGGGCGTCGAGCTCCTCGACAAGGTGATCAGCATCGACCAGTCACCGATCGGGCGCACGCCGCGGTCCAACCCGGCCACCTACACCGGGGTGTTCGACCACGTGCGCAAGCTGTTCTCGCAGACGACGGAGTCCAAGGTGCGGGGGTACCTGCCGGGGCGGTTCTCGTTCAACGTCAGCGGCGGCCGCTGCGAGGCATGCGCCGGGGACGGGACCATCAAGATCGAGATGCACTTCCTGCCCGACGTGTACGTCCCCTGCGAGGTCTGCAAGGGCGCCCGCTACAACCGCGACACCCTCGATGTGGAGTTCAAGGGGAAAAACGTTGCCGAGGTGCTCGAGATGCCCTGCGAGGAGGCCCTCGAGTTCTTCGCCAACCAGCCCGTCATCGCCCGCCACATGCAGACGCTGGTCGACGTCGGCCTCGGGTACGTTCGCCTCGGCCAGCCGGCGCCGACGCTGTCGGGAGGCGAGGCGCAGCGCATCAAGCTGGCCAGCGAGCTGTCCAAGCGCTCGACCGGCCACACCGCCTACATCCTCGACGAGCCCACCACCGGGTTGCACTTCGAGGACATCCGCAAGCTCCTCAACGTGCTGTCGCGCCTGGTCGACCAGGGCAACACGGTCCTCGTCATCGAGCACAACCTCGATGTGATCAAGACAGCCGACTGGATCATCGACCTCGGTCCGGAGGGCGGCGACGGCGGTGGCCGCGTGATCGTCGAGGGTCCCCCGGAAAAGGTGGCCAAGACAGCCGACAGCTACACCGGGCAGTTCCTCGCGCCGCTGCTCGGGCTCTGAGCCCCCCGGCGAGCGGGGAGGGGCGGGCGGTCCGCTCCCTCAGGTGATGTCGAGCATCCGCTGCAGCGCGACCCGCGCCCAGCGGGCGGTGGTCTCGTCCACGGTGATCCGGTTGACCACCTCGCCGGCCACGAGGTGCTCGAGCACCCACGCCAGGTGGGGGGCGTCGATGCGGAACATCGTCGAGCAGGGGCAGATCAGCGGGTCGAGCGACTCGATGGTCACGGAGGGGTGCTCGGCTGCGAGGCGTTGGACGAGGTGGACCTCGGTGCCGATGCCGAGCACCGATCCGGCTGGTGACGCCTCGACGGCGCGGATGATGAAGTCGGTCGAGCCGACCTCGTCGGCGAGCGCGACCACCTCATGGGAGCACTCGGGGTGCACGACCACGGTCCCGTCGGGGTGGGCGGCGCGGAAGGCGGCGATGTGGGCCGGTTTGAAGCGCTGGTGGACCGAGCAGTGGCCCTTCCACAGCAGGAGGGCGGCCTCCTTGACGTCGCGCTCCTCGAGGCCGCCGAGCTCCAACTTGGGATCCCACAGCCGCATGTCGGCCGCGCCGTAGCCGAGCTGGTAGCCGGTGTTGCGCCCGAGGTGCTGATCGGGGAAGAAGAGCACCTTGGTCCCCGGTCCGCGGCCGAGTGCCCACGTGAGGACGGCACGGGCGTTGGAGGACGTGCACACGGCCCCGCCGTGGTGGCCCACGAACGCCTTGAGGGCGGCCGAGGAGTTCATGTAGGTGATGGGCACGACCCGCTCGACGTCGGTGACCTCGGCCAGGCTGTCCCAGGCCTCCTCCACGGAGTCGAGGTCGGCCATGTCGGCCATCGAGCAGCCCGCGTTGAGGTCGGGGAGGATGACCACCTGATGGTCGTCGGTCAGGATGTCGGCCGACTCGGCCATGAAGTGGACGCCGCAGAACACCACGAAGTCTGCGTCGCGGTTGTCGGCGGCCAGCCGCGACAGCCCGAAGGAGTCGCCACGGGCGTCCGCCCAGCGCATCACCTCGTCACGCTGGTAGTGGTGGCCGAGGATGAGCAGACGGTCGCCCAGGGTGGCCTTGGCGGCCTCGATCCGGGCCGCCAGCTCTCCCGGGCTGGCCGAGGTGTAGGCATCCGGTAGGGGTGGCTGGAGCCGAAGCATCAGGTTTGGTACCTCCGTGACGGAGCACCACGATGTGGCCGGCGGGGACAGCCCGGTCGCCCGTCCGCGGGGATGTCGGCCTCGAGGTGATATGTCGCCGGATACCGGGCCGGCGTCTCAGCAGTGTACGCCTCCTTTCGGGTCACTGTCGTCCCCGCCCAGCGCGCCCGGCTGCGGCAGACTCGACGCGTGGTCCAGCGCCCGCCCAGCGGCACCATCCCCGACGGCCCGGGGTCCTATCAGTTCAAGGACCGCGACGGCCGGGTGATCTACGTCGGCAAGGCCAAGTCGCTGCGCTCCCGGTTGAGCAACTACTTCCAGAACCCGGCCAACCTCCCGCCTCGGACCGCCCAGATGGTGTCGTCGGCCGACACCGTCGAGTGGATCCAGGTCCGCAACGACGTCGAAGCCGTGATGCTGGAGTACAGCCTGATCAAGCAGCACCGGCCGCGCTTCAACGTGCGGCTGCGGGACGACAAGAGCTACCCGTTCCTGGCCGTCACCATGAGCGACGAGTGGCCGCGCGCCATGGTCAAGCGCGGCGCCAAGGACCGCGGTTCGCGCTACTTCGGGCCGTTCGCCCACGCGTACGCCATCCGGGAGACCCTCGACTCGCTGCTGCGCACCTTTCCCATCCGGACCTGCACCGACGGCAAGTTCAACGTCCACCAGCGCCAGGGGCGGCCGTGCCTCCTCTACCACATCGAGAAGTGCAGCGGCCCCTGCGTGCAGGCGATCGAAAGGAGCGACTACGACCGTCTGGTCTCCGAGCTGGTCGAGTTCCTCGACGGCGACACCGGACCGATCATGGCCCGCTTGGAGCAGGACATGCGCGCCGCGTCGGACGCGCTCGAGTTCGAACGAGCCGCCCGTCTCCGGGACCGCCTGAGCTCGGTGCGCAAGGCCGTCGAGAAGCAGCAGATGGTGACCGAGCGGCCTGAGGACCTGGACGCGTTCGGTGTGGTCGAGGACGAGCTGGAGGCGGCCGTCCAGGTGTTCTACGTGCGCCGTGGCCGCGTCGTGGGGCGCAAGGGCTTCATCGTCGACAAGGTGGAGGACCTCTCCCGGGCGCAACTGGTCGCCAACATCGTCGAGCAGCACTACGCCGAGGCCCCCACGGGGGTGCCGCCCCTGGTGATCGTGCCCGACGAGCCGGAGGAGGCGGAGCTGCTGGAGGCGTTCCTCGCCCTGACCCGCTCGAGCGGGCCGGAGCGGCGCCGCGACGACGCGGTCGACGCCGATGTCGAGTGGTGGGCGGCGACCGGGCGCTACCGGGTGGAGCGCAGCGTGAACCCGGCCGCGGCCACCGGCGCCCGGGTCGAGATCCGGGTCCCCCAACGCGGGGACAAGCGGACATTGCTCGACATGGCCACCCGCAACGCCGGGGAGGAGTTCGCCCGGCACCGTCTGAAGCGGGCGGCCGATCACAACGCCCGCGCCCGCGCCCTGTCCTCGCTCCAGGAGGCGCTCGACCTGCCCGAGGCGCCGCTGCGCATCGAGTGCTACGACATGAGCCACATCCAGGGGAGCGACTACGTCGGCTCCATGGTGGTCATGGAGGACGGCCTGCCGCGGCCGAGCGAGTACCGCCGCTTCAAGGTCAAGGGCGTCGGCCAGAACGACGACTACGCGGCGATGGAGGAGGTCCTGACCCGCCGCTTGAGCGCCTACCTGAGCGAGCGGGACAAGCCGCTCGACGAGCGCCGCCGCAGGTTCTCCTACCCACCCCAGCTCCTCCTCGTCGACGGCGGCAAGGGCCAGCTGAGCGTGGCGGTGCGGGTGCTCGAGCAGCTCGGCTTGGAGGAGGAGATCCCCGCGGCGTCGCTGGCCAAGCAGTTCGAGGAGGTCTTCGTCCCCGGACAGGCTGACCCGATCCGCATCCCGCGCACCTCCGAGGCGCTCTACCTCCTGCAGCGCATCCGTGACGAAGCGCACCGCTTCGCCATCACGTACCACCGCCAGTTGCGGGGTCGCCGTATGACCGCCTCCTTCCTCGACGACATCCCGGGACTCGGTCCGGCCCGGCGCTCGCGCCTGCTCAAGGAGCTCGGCGGTGTGCGCGCCGTCCGGGCGGCATCGCTCGACACGCTGCTCGGGCTTGCGTGGCTGCCTGACCGGGTGGCCGAGGCCGTCCATGCCAAGGTGCACGCCCCGGGCGGGGACCTCGGGATGGCGTCGGCCGGAGCGGTGCCTGCGGCCGTCGCTGATGGCCCCGCCGACCACGCGTGAGGTCTGGCGGGCTCAGCCCCGCCGCCGCCGGCCCCGCCACATCCCCACCGGGCCCATCTCGGGGGCGTGCTGGGCGGGCCAGAACGTCTCTTGGTCCCAGATGGCCCCGTCGAAGGTGGCGTCCTGGAGCTGGGCGTCGCGCAGGTCGGCACCGAGCAGCATCGACTCGTCCAGGGTGGCCCGGCTGAGATCGGCACCGGCGAGGACCGCGCCGTTGAGGTACGCGCCGTGCAGGTTGGCGCCCCGGAGGTCGGCCTCCGTCAGGTTGGCCTCGGTCAGGTCGGCGAACTCGAAGTTGCACCCCGAGAGGGCCTTGCGACGCAGGTCGAGCGCCACCAGGCGGGCGCCGGAGAAATCCTGCTCGGCAAGGCCCTCGGACTCGGTGAGCAGCGCCCGCAGCCTGCGGTCCCGGCGTTTCCAGATGACCACCATGGACAGAGCCTTGCAGGATCCGGACCACCAACGGCACGGAATTGTCACGCTCGGCGGTCGCTCGGTCCCGGCCGCCTACGCTGCAGCCGTGCCCGACGAAGCCGACGAGCTGTGGGAGATCAACACCGCCTGGTGGGTCCAGGGCTTCACCGGGGGCGCCGACGCCGAGTACGAAGAGCAGATCCTGCCCCTCGCGGCGTCGCACCTCGCCGGCGCCCGCCGGGTGCTCGACATCGGCTGCGGGGAGGGCCAGGTCGCCCGCCTGGCGGCGGGCGTCGATGGCGTCGAGTGCGTGGTCGGCGTGGACCCCACCATCGCCCAGCTCGTCGTGGCCCGGGACCGCGCCGGGGGCGTGGCCTATGGCCGGGCGGAGGCATCCCGGCTCCCCTTTCCCACGGCCGCCTTCGACGCGGTCGTGGCCTGCCTCGTGTTCGAGCACATCGACGACGTCGACGAGGCCATCGCAGAGGTCGGTCGGGTGCTTCGCCCGGGCGGCCGGTTCCTCTTCTTCCTGAACCACCCGCTGCTGCAGACCCCCGGGAGCGGCTGGATCGACGACCGCATCCTCGACGAGCAGTACTGGCGGATCGGCCCCTACCTGGTCGAGGACAAGACCATGGAGGAGGTCGGGAAGGACGTGTGGATCCCCTTCGTCCACCGCCCGCTCTCCCGCTACGTCAACGCCCTCGTCGCGGCCGACCTGTCGATCACCCGCATGGACGAACCGGCGCCTCCGGCGGGGTTCCTGGCGCGGGCCCAGGAGTACGAGGAAGCGGCGACCATCCCGCGGCTGCTCTTCTTGCGGGCGGAGAAGTCGGGCGCAGCGGCGGCGTCGCATCAAGCCACGCTCCGGTAGGCCTCGGTGATCTCGGCGGTCACCCTGGCGGGGTGGTCGACGATGTCGCGCCAGGTGTAGACGAGCACCCGCCAACCTGCGGCGAGGAGCCGGTTGCGTCGCGCCAGGTCGCGGCCCATCTGCGCCGGGGATGCGTGCCACAGGTAGCCGTCGACCTCGATGGCGAGTCGCCGCTCAGGGTAGGCGAAGTCGAGGCGGTAGGCGCCGTCGGGCCCGGCCGACACCTCGCCACGGGGAACGGGGAGGTGCGCCTGCACGAACAACTGCATGGCACGGCGCTCCAGGGCGCTCGGTGCCGGCGCCCCGGCGACGCTCACGGCCGCGAGCACCTGGCGGACGACTGCGACCCCCGGGCGGCCCCTCCTCCCCAGGCGGCCGAGCTCGGCGGCGACGTCCGCCGGGCTGAGGAGCCGGGATGCGAGCCCTCGCTCGAACGCAGCCGGAACCTCTCCCGGCCAGACCGATGCCAGATCGATCAGCGTCCGGGCCGGCGACGTCGTCGCCACGCCCCGGCGCTCCGTGAGCTCGCTCCTGTGGAGATCGGTCGACTGGTGGAGCCGGAGGCCGCGCATGCGCCGACCGCGCTGGCCGCGCCCGGGCAGGCTGACGTCCGGTTGTGGTGGGGGCCGCTCGATCAGGCCCCACAGCCAGGCCGCCGACCGGTGCGACGCCACGCCCGCCGGTCCGATGGCCAGGCAGGCGGCGGCGACGACCTGCTCGTGGGAGGGAGCGGTCGCAGCGTCGAGGTAGACGCCCCGGAAGACCCGCTCCCACTCACCGCGGCGCACACGCCCGGTGATCGACGCCGTGGTGGCGCCGAGCGCGATGGCGCGCTCGCGGGTGATCAGTCCGCCGTGGGTGCGCATCCACGCCCGCAGCGCCCGGTCGGTGGCGATGGTTCGGTTCACACCTCGCTCCATGCCGCACGCCGCCGTGGGCGGCGATACCTGTTGGCGTTGTCGCAACGGGTATGCGTTGGTGGTCCTCAGGCCACGTTTCGCACACATGTTGCGACAATGCCAACACGAACGGCCGGCAGGGCCAACCCGAACGGCGGGCAGGGCCACCACGAACGGCCGGCCCGGTCCCCGCCCGTAGGGCGGTGGCTGGAAGAATGGCGGTGTGGCCGACTTCCTGATCATCACCGGGCTCTCCGGGGCAGGTCGTTCCCAGGCCGCGGGCACCTTCGAGGACCTGGGATGGTTCGTGATCGACAACATGCCGATCGCCCTCATCACCAAGGTGGCCGAGCTCGTCACCGCCCCGGGCTCGGAGACCGAACGCGTCGCGTTCGTGGTCGGTCGCGGCGGCGGGGGCCCCCGCGAGGACCTCGCCGCCGCCATCGCGCAGCTGCGGGCCACCGAGCCGCGGGTCCAGGTGCTGTTCCTCGAAGCATCCGACGAGGTCCTGGTCCGGCGCTTCGAGGCGTCCCGGCGCCGCCACCCGCTGGCCGGCGAGGGCGTGGCCGAGAGCATCGCCCTCGAACGCCAGTTGCTGCAGCCCATCCGGGAGACGGCGGACGTCACGATCGACACCAGCGAGCTCAACATCCACCAGCTGCGGGAACGCCTCGTCGACCTGTTCACCCACCGCAGCGACATCATGCAGATCCAGGTCGTGTCCTTCGGGTTCAAGCACGGCGTGCCGCTCGACGTCGACACGCTGTTCGACTGCCGGTTCCTGCCCAACCCGCACTGGGTCGACGACCTCCGCCACCTGACCGGCAAGGACGAGGCGGTGCGCACCTACGTGCTGGCGCAGGAGGCGGCGGGGCCGTTCATCGAACGCGTGGACGAGCTCCTCGGCCTGGTCCTGCCGGCCTTCGTCAAGGAAGGCAAGTCCTACCTGACCATCGGCGTCGGCTGCACCGGCGGCCACCACCGCTCGGTGGTCGTGGCGGAGGAGCTGGCCGAACGGATCCGCGGGCGCGGGTTCGCGCCGATCGTGGTCCACCGGGACATCGGGCGTTGATGGCGGGCGGCCCTCGCGTCGTGGCCCTCGGCGGAGGCCACGGCCTTGCCGCGACCTTGCGCGCCGCTCGCAGCTACGCGGGCGAGCTGACGGCCATCGTGTCGGTGGCCGACGACGGGGGCTCGAGCGGGCGGCTGCGGGCCGCGTTCGACATCCCCGCCCCGGGCGACATCCGACGCTGCCTGGTCGCCCTGGGCGCCGAGGGCTCGCTGTGGACCCGCGCGTTCGAGCACCGCTTCGAGGCGGGAGAGCTGGAGGGGCACGCCCTCGGCAACCTGATCATCACCGGGCTGGCGGCCAGCACGGGCGACTTCACCCTGGCCCTCGCCGAGGCGTCCCGGCTGGTGGAGGCGGTGGGTCGGGTCCTGCCGGCCACGGCCGGCCCGGTCACCCTCAAGGCCGAGGTCGGCGGTGAGGAGGTCGTGGGCCAGGTGCGCGTCCAGGATTCGCAAGGGCCCAAGTCGCGGGTCTCGCTCGTGCCAGCGGACCCCGCGCCGCCACCCGACGCCGTCCGCGCCATCGAGGCGGCCGACCAGGTCGTGATCGGTCCGGGCTCGCTCTACACCAGCGTCCTCGCCGTGCTGGCGGTGCCGGACCTGCGGGCCGCCCTGGCCCGCCGCCGCGGCGGGCGGGTCTATGTGTGCAACCTGCGTCCCCAGATCCCCGAGACCTCGGGGTTCGACGCCGCCGCGCACCTGCGGGCGCTGCGGGCGCATGGTGTCGAGGTGGATGTGGTGGTCCACGATCCAGCCGCGATGCCCACCGGTAACATGGATGTCGAGGTCGTCGAGGCATTCCTGACCAGGTCGGACGGGTTGGCCCACGACGTCGACCGGCTGGCCGCGGTGCTGCGCGGACTGGCGGGCGAAGGGCGCGATCGGTTGACATGAGTGATGTCGGAACACACGAGGAGGCAGCGGCGATGGCCGTTCGGGTAGGCATCAACGGTTTTGGGCGCATCGGACGAAACTTCGTGCGCGCCGCGCTGAGGTCGGGCGCCGACGTCGAGGTCGTGGCGGTCAACGACCTCGTCCCGGTGGAGACCAACGCCCACCTCCTCAAGTACGACTCCACGCATGGCCGCCTCGGCCTCGACGTGCAGGCGAGGGCCGACTCGATCTCGGTGGGCGGCCACAGCATCAAGGTCTTCGCCGAGCGCGACCCCAAGGCGCTGCCGTGGGGCGACCTCGGCGTCGACGTGGTGATCGAGTCGACCGGCATCTTCACCGACGGGCCCAAGGCGGCGGCGCACATCGAGGGCGGTGCGCCCCGGGTCATCATCTCGGCGCCGGGCACCAACGTGGACGGCACCTTCGTGATCGGCGTCAACGACGACACCTTCGACCCCGCGGTCCACAAGATCGTGTCCAACGCGTCGTGCACGACCAACTGCTTCGTGCCGATGATCAAGGTGCTCGACGACGCGTTCGGCGTGGAGAAGGGCCTGATGACGACGGTCCACGCGTACACCAACGACCAGAACCTGCTGGACCTCGCCCACAAGGACCTGCGGCGGGCACGAGCTTCCGCGGTCAACATCGTGCCCGCGTCGACGGGTGCGGCCCGGGCGACGAGCCTGGTGCTCGAGTCCATGAAGGGCCGCCTCGACGGGTCCGCGCTGCGGGTGCCGGTGCCGGACGGGTCGATCACCGACTTCACCGGGATCCTCGGCCGGGACGTGACCGCGGAGGAGATCAACGCCGTGTTCGCCGCGGCCGCGGCGAACGGCCCGCTCTCCAAGGTGCTCGTCTACACCGAGGACGAGATCGTGTCCTCCGACATCGTCGGCTCGCCGGCGTCGTGCACCTTCGACTCCAAGCTCTCCATGGCGATGGGGTCGCTGGTCAAGATCTTCGGCTGGTACGACAACGAGTGGGGCTACTCCAACCGCCTGGTCGACCTGGCCCTGATCGTGGGTTCCGCCAACAAGTGAAGCTCCCCCAGTTGGAGGACCTGCCCTCCCCGGCCGGCAAGCGGGTCCTCCTGCGGGTGGACTTCAACGTGCCGATCATCGACGGTGTGATCGCCGACGACCTGCGCATCCGTGCTGCCCTGCCGACCATCGAGTGGCTCCAGACCCACGGCGCCACGGTGACGGCGTGCAGCCACCTCGGGCGCCCCAAGGGCAAGCCCGACGAGCGCTGGTCGATGGCGCCGGTGCGCGCCCGCCTGGCCGAGCTGGCGCCGGGAGTCGCCCTCTTGGAGAACCTGCGCTTCGATCCGGGTGAGGAGGGAAATGACCCCCGGTTCGTCGATCGCCTCGTGGAGGGCCAGGACCTGTACGTGAACGACGCGTTCGGCGCCGCGCACCGGGCCCACGCGTCGGTCGTCGGCCCGCCGGCGCGGCTGCCCTCCGCGGCGGGCCGGGTGCTGGCCAAGGAGGTCGAGATCCTGAGCAGGATGCTCGACGCTCCCGCACGGCCGTTCGTAGCGGTGCTCGGCGGGTCGAAGGTGAGCGACAAGCTCGGGGTCATCGAGGCGCTGCTGGCCAAGGTGGACGCACTCGTGGTCGGCGGTGCGATGTGCTTCACGTTCCTCGCCGCCCAGGGCCACCGGGTGGGGGCGTCGCTGCTGGAGGAGCACCAGATCGACAACTGCCGGCGCCTGCTCGACAGCGGAGCGCGGATCCTGGTGCCGAGCGACATCACGGCGCTGTCTCCGGGCGGGAGCTTCGGACCGGGCAAGGACCGCACCGGGGAGGTCAGGCAGCTCGGGCGCGATTTGCCCGACGGCTGGATCGGCCTCGACATCGGGCCGGGATCGGCCGCCGCGTTCGCCGACGAGATCGCCCCCGCCCGAACAGTGTTCTGGAACGGCCCGATGGGGGTCTTCGAGGATCCACGCTTCGCCGCCGGCACCCGGTCCGTCGCCGAAGCCGTCGCCGACTGCCGCGGGTTCACCGTCGTCGGGGGCGGCGACAGCGCCAGCGCACTGGCCAGCTTCGGCCTCGCCGACCGGATCGACCACGTCTCGACCGGTGGGGGAGCATCGCTCGAGCTCCTCGAGCTCGGCGACCTGCCCGGGCTCCGGGCACTGCGGGAGGCACGCCATGGCTGATCAGGGACGCAAGCCGCTCATCAGCGGCAACTGGAAGATGCACCACACCCACCTCGACGCCATCGCGACCGTGCAGAAGCTGTCCTACCTGCTGTTCAAGGAGGACTACGAGGTCGTCGACGTGTCGGTGCACCCGGCGTTCACCGCGCTGCGCAGCATCCAGACCGTCCTCGACGCGGACCGGATCCCGATCGCGCTCGGCGCGCAGAACTGTCACTGGGAGCCCAAGGGGGCCTACACCGGCGAGATCAGCCCGCTGATGCTGGCCAAGCTGGCCGTGTCGTACGTGATCGTCGGGCACTCCGAGCGCCGCCAGCTCTTCGGCGAGTCCGACGGCGACGTCAACCGCAAGGTGATCGCGGTGCTCGGGGCGGGGATGACCCCGATCCTCTGCGTCGGCGAGACCCTCGAGGAGCGCCAGGCCGGCGGCACCGAGCACAAGGTGCTGTCCCAGGTGGAGGCAGGCCTCGAAGGTCTGTCCCCCGAACAGGTCGGCGGCCTGGTGATCGCCTACGAGCCCATCTGGGCCATCGGCACCGGCCAGGTCGCCACGTCCGCGGACGCGCAGGCGGTGTGCGGCGCCATCCGCTCCCAGGTCTCCGGCCTCCACGGCCACGCGGCCGGGGCCGCGGCACGCATCCAGTACGGCGGTTCGGTCAAGCCGGCCAACATCGCCGAGCTCATGGCGCAGCCCGACATCGACGGCGCCCTGGTGGGCGGCGCCAGCCTCGACGCCGACGAATTCTCCCGCATCGTCCGCTACGAGCGGTCCTAGCGTGCCCGGGTTGCGGCGTCCGGGCACCCGGTGCCTGCTAGCTTGGGCGCCGGCCCGTCGGAGCAACGGGGACAGACAAGGCAGCCGGCGTTGACGATCCTCTTCCTCATCATCCACGTGATCGTGTCCGTGATGCTCATCGTGCTCATCCTGCTGCACAGCGGGCGCGGTGGCGGCCTGTCGGAGATGTTCGGCGGCGGCCTCGGCTCCGCGGCGGCCGGCTCGACGGTGGTCGAGCGCAACCTGGACCGCATCACGGTGCTCACCGCGGTCGTCTTCTCGTTCACGACCGTGGTGCTCGCCATCCGCTTGCAGTAGGCGGGGCGCTTGCGCCGCCCGGCGCGTCGTTCAGCCCTCCGGGGCACCTTTCTCCGCGTCGGCCTCCTCGGCGGCGCGCCCCTCGGCGGCGCGGCGCGCCAGGCGCAGCAGACGAAACGACGAGCGGTCGATCCACCAGTACCGGTCCTCGAGGCGCACGGTCACGCCGAGCCCGCGGGGGGCGGGGAGCTCGACGGCGCGGGCCGGGCCGGCCACCGCCACGGGCCAGCCGGTGCGTGAGGCGCGCAGGACCACGTCGCCTCGCGGGGTGAGGGCGAGGATCCGCCGCTCGTTCATCGCCGCGACGGCGGTGAGTGCGACCGAGCAGATGACGAGGGCGACGAGCGCGGCCAGGCTCCCCGTCGCGATCAGCGCCGCCAGCGCGCCGAGCTCGGCCACGCTGGTCGCGAGCACCGTGGCGGGGGGCTGGCGTTGCACGAGCACGACTGCGCTCACCGACGAGCCGAGGACGTCGGCCACGGCGGCCGCCATGCCGATGCGGCGGCGCCGGGCCAAGGTGTGCGGTGTCCGGCGGTGCAGGGGGTCCACGCCCCATGCTCGCGCCGATGGGATGCGATCCGCGTCACATCGGCCACGACCTGCTACCTTTTCGCGATCATCCGACCAGAAGGTTGCCCGTTTGTCCCTGCGATGGCCACGACGTCGGGAGCTGTCGGCTCTGACGAGGGCGCTTCGTCCTCGTCGCACCGGCATTCCCGGGTCAGCTGCTCAGGACAACCACCCTGCCGCCCCCGGTGGCGGCCGACATGGAGGTTCCGTTCACGTGCGTAACAGGCGCAGTCGAGGGCTGATCCTCGGCCTCACCGCGGTGGCGTTGATCGCTGCCGCGTGCGGCAGTTCGAGCAAGAAGGGCTCCTCCAGCCCGACGACGGCCGCGTCGACGCCGGCGACGACGACGCCGGTCAAGCAGGGCGGGGACATCACGCTGTCGGCCGAGCAGGAGCCCGACTGCATGGACTGGATCGGCAGCTGCGCCGGCGCGGCCTGGGGCATCTACACGGTCGAGACCAACACCATGCCGCGTGCCTACGACTTCACCGACCAGAGCACCTACGCGCCGAGCATCCTGCTCACCGGGGAGGCCGACCTGGTGACCTCGCCCAACCAGGTCGTCACCTACCACATCAACCCCAAGGCGGTCTGGGACGACGGCCAGCCCATCACCTCGACCGACTTCAAGTACACCTGGGACCAGATCGCCAACGGCAAGGACATCTACGACACGACGGGGTACTCCCAGATCAAGTCGGTCGATGATTCGGACCCGCACACCGCGGTGGTCACGTTCTCCTCGCCCTACGCCGACTGGAAGAGCCTCTTCGGCGGCAACTACGGGGTCTTCCCGAGCCACCTGCTCACCGGCAAGGACCGCGACGCGGCGATGAAGGATGGCTACACCTTCTCCGGCGGGCCCTGGAAGCTCGACCACTGGACCAAGGGCACCGAGGCCAAGCTCGTCCCCAACCCCAACTACTGGGGCAAGAAGCCCAACCTCTCCAGCGTGACGTTCAAGTTCATCGCTGACACCGCGGCCGAGCAGCAGGACTTCAAGTCGGGCCAGGTCCTCGCCACCTATCCCCAGGCCCAGCCCGGGCAGGAGGCGCTCAAGGGTCAGCCCGGCACCTACTTCGACGCGGTGAGCGGGTTGTCGTTCGAAGCCTTGTGGATCAATGTGGAAAAGGCTCCGCTCAACGACAAGGTGGTGCGCCAGGCCCTCGCCTACGCGACCGACCGCAACGCCATCGTGCAGCAGCTGTTCGCCCCGGTGCAGCCCGACATCAAGCCGATCCAGAGCATCTACACGCCGGCGTACGGCAAGGCCTACAGCGAGCCCTTCGCCAAGTACAAGTTGGACCTCGCGCAGGTGACCACGCTCATGACCGGTGACGGCTGGGCCAAGGGCTCCGACGGGATCTGGGCCAAGGGCGGCGTCAAGGCGGCGCTCGAGCTCAAGACCACGACGGGCAACAAGCGCCGTGCGCTCACCGCGCAGATCCTGCAAAGCGAGTGGCAGGCGGCCGGCTTCGCCCTGACGGTCACGCCGGAAAAGGCCAGCGTGCTCTTCGGCCAGGATCTGCCGGGCGGCAACTTCCAGGTCGGCCTGTACGCCCAGACGCCGTCGGACAACGACCCGGCCCTGTGCAACATCTTCTGCTCCAAGAACATCCCGGGCCCGTCCAACGGCAACAACGGTCAGAACTACGACCGCATCAACGACCCCAACCTGGACAAGCCCTGGCTCGACGCGGACACCAACCTGGACCAGAACGCCCGCATCCAGGACGCCATCCAGGGCCAGGCGGTCCTCGCCGACCTGGTGCCGGCGATCCCGCTCGATCCGTTCCCCGACATCCTCGTCATCAACTCCGACAAGATCGGCGTCGAGGGTGGGACGTTCAAGCACAACTTCGCCTCCGGGCCGTTCACCTACCTGAACACCTGGTACGCGAAGTAGTCGGACCGCGGTCCACACGAACATGAGCGCCGGGGCTCGGACTGCCAGGAGCGGTCCGGGCCCCGATGCGCGTCCCGCTCGTGTCGGGCTGACGAGCCCGCTCCGCGCAGGCACCCGGTGCTAATCTCCGAGCCCACATGGTGACGTTCGTCGTGCGACGGATCGCCTATTCGATACCGGTCCTGCTCGTCGCGTCGCTCCTCGTCTTCGTCTTCGTCCACGCGACGTCGGACCCGCTCGCCAAGTACCGCCAGAGCAAAGACCTGACCCTCGTCGCCCGCGAGGGGCTCAAGCAGGGCATCTTCCAACAGCCGTGCAAGATCACCGGCGTCGCCCCCAACCGCATCGAGGTGTGCAAGAAAGCGCCGGTGCTCAAGCAGTACTGGTACTGGCTGAGCCACTTCGCGCAAGGCAAGCTCGGCCAGAGCTTCGTCACCAACCACGCCGTCTCCAAGGACCTCACCAACGCGTTCGGCAACACGTTGCAGCTCATCGTCTGGGGGGTGCTGCTGTCGGCCATCCTGGCCGTGCTCATCGGTGTGTACAGCGCGGTGCGCCAGTACTCGGTGCTCGACTACCTCTTCACCGGGTTGTCGTTCATCGGCATCTCGATGCCACCGTTCTGGTTCGGCCTCATCGCCATCGACGTCGCGTCGTTCCGGGCCCAGAAGTGGTTCCACCTCAAGGACGCGCCGCTCTTCAGCCTCGGTCTGCACGGTCACCACTCACCGGGCTTCTTCAACGGGGTGTTCGACTACGGGCGCCACCTCGTGCTGCCCGTGCTCACCTTGACCATCCAGATCATCGCCGAGTGGAGCCGCTACCAGCGCTCCTCGATGCTCGACGTGATGTCGTCGGACTACATCCGCACCGCGCAGGCCAAGGGGCTCAAGCGGCGCAAGGTCATATTCAAGCACGGTCTGCGCAACGCGCTCATCCCGCTCGTCACGGTGATGGCGATCGACATCGGAGGGCTCTTCGGTGGCCTCATCGTCACCGAGACGATCTTCTCGATCTCCGGCATGGGATCGCTGTTCTTCAACGCCCTGCAGAACGGCGACACCCAGATCCTGCTGCCGTGGTTGATGGTCACCGCGGTGTTCATCATCTTGTTCAACCTGCTGGCGGACGTCCTCTACGGCGCCCTCGACCCGAGGATCCGCCTGTCATGAAGACCTCGCGCGACCTCAACTCGGAGACCGAGACGGTCGTCGTCGACTCGGCGGAGCTCCCCGCCGAGAGCCTCACGATCGGAGAGCTCGGCGCCGACCGCCTGGAGCCGCAGGCCCGGTCGCAGTGGCAGCTCTTCCTCCGTCGCTTCCTGCGTCACCGCTTGGCGGTCACCTGCCTGTTCGTGCTGGTGATCCTGTACGTGGTCGTGCTGCTGTCCAAGCAGTTCGCGCCCGAGGCGCTCAACCCCAAGAGCCTCCCGTTGTCCCGGGCCAACCACGGCCCGTCGCTCGCCCACTGGTTCGGCACCGACGAGCTCGGCCGGGACCAGACCAGCCGTCTGATGTACGCGTGCCGGCTGTCGATGACCATCGGGGTCCTGGTGGCAGTCATCTCCACGGCGCTCGGCACCCTCATCGGATCCGCGGCGGGGTACTTCGGCGGATGGGTCGACCAGCTCCTGATGCGGTTGACCGACCTGTTCCTCATCGTGCCCGGCATCGCGGTGATCGCCATGGCGCAGAAGGGCCTGCAAAACAAGGACCTCCCGATCTTCGGGCGGCTCAGCTCGTCGACGTTGATCATCGGGACCCTCTCGCTGCTCTTTTGGCAGCCGATCGCGCGGGTGGTGCGAGGGTTGTTCCTGTCCATCAAGGAAAAGGAGTTCGTCGAAGCGGCGCGGGCTTCGGGTGCGCGCAGCTGGCGGATCATGTTCCGCCACATCCTCCCCAACATCGTCGGGCCGATCGCCGTCAACACCACGCTCGTCGTGGGCTACGCCATCGTCCTCGAATCCACGCTGTCGTTCCTCGGCTTCGGCGTGCAGCCGCCGGCGATCTCCCTCGGCGCCATGCTCAACCAGTCCGAGAGCGCGGTCGGGACCCGCACCGCCTACCTCATCTACTTCCCGGGTCTGGCGCTGCTGCTCATCGTGCTCTGCGTCAACTTCCTGGGCGACGGTCTGCGAGACGCCTTCGACCCGCAGTCGAGGCATTGAGGCCGGCCGGTCGATGAGCGAGTCCACCGCGACCACCGTCGCAGCCGCGCCCGTCGACCCGGTCCACGGTGGCGAGCCGCTGCTGTCGGTGCGGGACCTGCGGGTGCAGTTCAAGACCGACGACGGCATGTTGAAGGCGGTGGACGGGGTCAGCTACGACGTGTACCCCAACGAGGTGCTCGGCATCGTCGGCGAGTCCGGTTCGGGCAAGAGCGTCACCTCGCTGGCGATCATGGGGCTGCTGCCCAAGTCGGCCAAGATCACCGGGCAGATCCTGTTCAAGGGCCGGGACTTGCTCGCCATGCCCGAGTCCGAGCGTCGTCCCCTGCGCGGTGGCCGCCTCGCCATGGTCTTCCAGGACGCCCTCGCCGCGCTCAACCCCGTCTTCACCGTGGGCTCCCAGATCGAAGAAGCGATCGAGGCGCACCAGCCCACCATGAGCAAGGGGGCCAAGCGCAAGCTGGCCATCGACCTGCTCGATCTGGTCGGGATCCCCAACCCGACAGCGCGCGTCGAGCAGTACCCCCACGAGTTCTCCGGGGGGATGCGCCAGCGGGCCATGATCGCGATGTCGATCGCCAACGAGCCCGACGTGCTGATCGCGGACGAGCCCACCACCGCCCTCGACGTCACCATCCAGGCCCAGGTGCTGGAGGTGCTCGAACGGATCCAGGAGCGCACGAGCTCGGCGATCGTGCTGATCACCCACGACCTCGGCGTCGTCGCAGGGATGTCCGACCGGGTGCTCGTCATGTACGCCGGGCGGCCGGTGGAGTCGGGCACCGTCGACGAGATCTTCTACGCGTCCCGCCACCCCTACACCCTCGGGCTGCTCGCGTCGCTGCCCCGTCTCGACGCCCGCGAGCGCACCGAGCGCCTGTATCGCATCAAGGGCCAGCCGCCTTCCCTGATCTTCGTGCCCAAGGGGTGCGCGTTCCACCCGCGCTGCGAGTTCGCCCAACTCCCGAGCCCGTGTGCCACCGAGATGCCGGCCATGCAGATCGTGCAGCACGAGTACGCCACGCACATGAGCGCATGCCACTTGGCCGAGACCCTGCGCGACACCACGACGGCGTCCTTGCACGCCGAGGTCGGCGCCGAGCTCGCGGTCGAAGAGGACCCGGCCGCTCCGACGACGAGCGAGGTCCAGGCCCTGCAGGAGCTCACGACCCCGATGCGCGACGGTGAGGCGTGAGCGGAACGACCGCGGCGCAGACCGGCCCGGGCGAGGCTGGCGCGTCGGAGGCCGAGGGGCGCCCGGCGGGGACCAAGATCCTCGAGGTCACCGACCTGGTCAAGGACTTCCCCATCCGGGGCGGCCTGCTGCGCACCGTCCGAGGGCACGTACACGCGGTGTCGGGCGTCAGCTTCAGCGTCAGCGCGGGGGAGACCCTCGGCCTCGTCGGCGAGTCCGGGTGCGGCAAGTCCACGACCGGCCGCATGCTCCTCCGGCTCCTCGATGCCACGTCGGGGTCGGTGAAGTTCGAGGGCGAGGAGCTGGTGGGCGCGTCGGCGGCGCGCATGCGCGCCTTGCGGCGACGCATCCAGATCGTCTTTCAGGACCCCTACGCCTCCCTCAACCCCCGGATGACGGTGCAGGCGATCATCTCCGAGCCGATGAAGGTCCACAAGCTGTGGCGCCACGGCGGCCTGCAGAAGATCAAGGACATCATGGAGCTGGTCGGGCTCAACCCCGAACACATCAACCGCTACCCGCACGAGTTTTCCGGCGGGCAGCGCCAGCGCATCGGCATCGCCCGGGCCCTGGCCCTCGACCCGGCTCTCCTCGTGCTCGATGAGCCGGTCTCGGCACTCGATGTGTCCATCCAGGCCGGCGTCATCAACCTGCTCGAGGACCTGCAGGACCGGCTCGGCTTGGCCTATGTCTTCATCGCCCACGACCTGTCGGTGGTGCGCCACATCTCCGACCGACTGGCGGTCATGTACCTGGGCAAGATCGTGGAGATCGGTGGCAGGGACGAGATCTACGCCGGTCCGGCGCATCCCTACACCCAGGCGCTGCTCTCGGCGGTGCCGGTGCCCGATCCCCACAAGGAGCGCCAGCGCCAACGCATCGTGCTGGAGGGCGACGTGCCGAGCCCGGCCAACCCGCCGTCGGGGTGCCGCTTTCGGACCCGGTGCTGGAAGGCGCAGGACCTCTGCGCCGAGGAGGAGCCGGCGCTCATCGACCGCGGCCAGGGCCACCCGGTGGCGTGCCACTTCGCCGAGGTCCGCGAGGTCGTGTAGCCGGCGCGTCCGGGGCGGCGGCACGCTCGGCCGCTCCGCTAGAGTGGTGGCCCACGCCGGGGGAGCCCGGCGCCACGTCGGAGTGGCGGAATAGGCAGACGCGCTAGCTTGAGGGGCTAGTGTCCGCAAGGACATGGGGGTTCAAGTCCCCCCTCCGACACCACGGCCGAGACGCGCGAGGTCGGCCCGGGCTCGGACCTGGTTGGCGGCCGGGTCGTAGCTGAGCGTGACGCCGAGCTCGCGGTAGGCGGCGGCCCGGTCCCGCGGGCTGGCTTGCTGGAGGGCGACGATGAGGCCGCCGAGGGCGTTGGCCATGGCGCTGATCTCGCCGGGGGTGAGCAGGGACCGACATCGACTGTGGACTTGCCGCCGTTCCGTCTGGACAAGACGCGCGCCGCAACGACGAAACCGAGGCACTCGGCCGGCCCTCGAGGGGCCGTCGGGAGTGTCGGGTGCGTCGGGTGCCTGGCCCCGACGCCGTCGACGGCGGCGACGACGCCTGAGACCGCCGGGGCGTTGACCTGTGAGCTTCGCGCCGATCCTCGATGGAGAGCTGACTCGAGGCTCACGGCGCGTTCGGGGACCGGGACGGTCGCCGACATCGCGGTGCATTCTGGCGTGGCAGGCGATCAAGGCGGCGGGGTGCACGGGGACATTCCTCAGCGGTCTTGGTGCCGTGGACGTCCTCGGCGAGCCAGTCGCTGGCACCGTGAGCAGCGCCCTGTACAGGACCGCGTCCAGCGCTGGTCTCAGCCAGATGGACGCAAACCTCGAGGAGGTCAGGCCCAGCCGCGAAGCCCGTCGGGGTGCACCATCGTGCCGGCGGACCTAGCGGCGGACATTCCGTCGGGACTCATCGGGCATAGTGTTCATGACGACTCGCGTCAGGGATCGGAGGGTTTGCGTGCCTGTCGCTGCGACGTTGGGATTGGTGTCGGGGGACTCGCACGTCAACGAGCCCCGAAACCTGTGGCGGGACAACCTCCCGGCTTCGATGCGCGATCAGGCGATGCGGGGGATCAGGCCCGGCGAGGGTGGCAGCTGGGATCTGCTCCTCGATGTGGACCACGTCGTGAAGCCGTCCGAAGCCGAGCACGATCGTCTCAGGATCAACGATCCGCAGCACCGCTTCGAAGTGATGCGTGAGGAGGGCATCGTGGCCGAGTGCGTCTTCCCGACCATCGGCCTCTACGTCTGGATGCTGGACGATCCCGACGGCGGTGCCGCCTCGTGCCGCGTGTACAACGAGTGGATCGCCGATGGGCTCGCGAAGTCACCTCGGTTCAAATGCGCTGGGCTGGTGCCGACGTGGCGAGTCGAGGACGCGCTCGTCGAGGTTGGTCGCATCGCCGACTCGAACCTTGGCGCCCTCATGTTGCCGACGGTCGCCAGCCCGGATTGGAACCATCGGGATTGGGAGCCGCTGTGGTCGGCCATCGAGGAGACCGGGCTTCCGGTGGTGATGCACCAGGGCACGGGGCACAGCATGTTCTTCTACCGCGGCCCCGGGGCGGGTGTCGCCAACCTGCTGGCTACTCAATCTATGGCGCCTCGCGTCGCGGGGCTGCTGGCCACGTCGGGCGTCCTCGCCTTGCATCCGGATATCCACTTCGTGTTCGTCGAATACAACATCGGGTGGCTGGGGTGGGCGATGCAGACCCTCGATTTCTACAACGCCGCCTTTATGGCGTACGGGTACACCGCCGAGGGCAAGAAGTGGGTCAACCCGGAGCTCCCGGAACCTCCGAGCTTCTATCTGCGCCGGCAGGTGCACGCCACGTTCCAGGACGACCCGATAGGGGTCAACAACCTGTCGTTCACGGGCGCTGATGCACTGATCTGGGGCTCGGACTACCCGCACGAAGAAGGCACATACCCGCACTCGCGGACCACAGTGGCTCGCCTGGTCGACGGTCTGGACGATCACCACGTGACCAAGGTGTTCCGGTCCAACGCGGCGCGGTTGTTCAACTTCGGCGATGACGTTCTGAACACGCCGCTCTTGCCGGTACTCCCAGGCAGGGTCGATGATGGTCTTCTGGATCAGCAATCGGCGGCGCACAACGGCGAGACCGCGACGGCGTGACGGGTCGGACGCCGTTCGGGCGCAACCAGTCCCGTTCAAAGCGGCGAGATCGAAGTGTCGACGGGGGTCGGACGGCTCACGCCGCGGCATCAGTGACCGTCTCGCGTGTCGCCGGCACCATGAGGCTGCTCCGGCACTGGGCAATTGTTCGGTTATGCCTGACTTGCTACTCTCAGGTCATGCCAGGCGCCGCCTCCCTCCGGACCTCGGCTGGACCCCCGCGCCGACAGCATCGTCTGGCGGCTGTGGTTCTCACCGCCGTGGTCGTCACCGTCGGGGGCTGCGGGACCACGGGCAAGCAAGGTACGACCTTGCCGACGACGGGGGCTGCCACTGGGCGGACCGTGCTCCCCGATGACGCCGCCGGGTCGTCCGCTGGCGCCGGCGGCGCAACGGGATCGACCGCGCGCTCGACCATCGATTCGACCAGCACCGGGAAGGGGTGCTCGCTCAACACCATTCTGGCGATCTCCGGCGAGTCGAGCAGCACCGACGCGGCACGAACTTCGTCGTGGACCTTGCTGCGGGCCAACGGATGGACTGTCGCCGCCCCCAACGGCGCTTGGCATCTGTCGGCCAGCGCCGGGGGCGCCGATGTCCTCTCGCCCGATGGCGGGTCTGACGCCAGTCTGGCCAACTGGCCTTCCCTCACCGCGTGGACCTACTCATCGCTCGCCGCCAAGATCCTGGGGGGCGTCTCAAATATCAAGGTCATCTGTCAGACCCCGAACGAACAGGGCTCCACCGCCTCGTCCCAGGCGACCGAGTTCACCGGCGACTACCGGGGCGCGCCGGTCCACATCGTCATCGACCTGTCCCTCATCGCGCCCACGACCCCGGGGCTCTTCGTCGGACAGACCCGGTCCATCTACACGCCAGTCTCCCAATGGTCCACCAGCGCCGAACAAGACCTCTGGCTCATCGTCAAGCGCGCCATCCTCAGCCCGCAAGCACCCGGGGGATAGGGGAGTGCGCGACCGATGTTGCGTCGGTCGAGCAGCGGAGCGATATCGCCTGCCCGGTGGGCATCCTGGCGGGACGCCGCAGTCGCAGTCTGCACACGGTGACCCGCGCACCCGTCACGCGAACCAGTCGGGCCATCCGCTCAGAGGTCGAGGTCGGCGCGGACGAAGGGCAACCTGAGACCAGCGTGATCGGTTGCGACGGCGGCTGCACCTTCGGGGTTCGTCGTGCGCCCCCTGCCCGCGAGGACGGCCGGCGTTCAGCGGGGCGGACGGAGCTTCGCCGGTGGGTCGTCAGGGTCGATTGAGCTGTCTGCCGCCGATCGGGCAAGGTGGAGCCGTGCGACGCCTCCCTGCTCTCCCCGCTTACGCCGCCGTTGCCGCGGCCGACGTCGTGCTCGCTGGTCGCCATGCCCGTCGTGCGCGGCGGCTCACGAAACCACTCCTGATGCCGCTGCTGGCCGCCCACGTCGAAGAGGTCCGGACTGGTCGGGGAACTGCGGAGCGGGCTGTGCTCGCCGGGCTCGGCCTGTCAAGTCTCGGGGACATCGCGCTCCTCGGTGAGGGCGAGCTGGCGTTCGGCGCCGGCCTGGTTTCATTCCTTGCGGCGCACTGCTGCTACATCGCTGCGTTCCTGGCTCGCCGCGGCGGCGGAGTGCGCCGGCGGCCCGGGGTCGCGGGCCTCTACGCGCTCGCCTGGGTGGTCTTGAGCGCTGTGCTCTTGCCGCGCACCGGCCGACTGCGGGTTCCCGTGCTCATCTACGGCACCGCGCTCATGGGCATGGCCACGGCGGCCCTGGAGACCGGCAGTCCAGTGGTCGCAGCAGGAGGTGCCGCGTTCGTGGTCTCCGACAGCATGTTGGCACTTGGCGCCTTCGATGTGACGTCGCTGCCCGCGGGCGAAGCGCTCGTGATGCTCACCTACGCCGCGGCCCAGGCCTTCATCGCGCTGGGGATGGCGGGCACCAACGGTTGACCGCACCCGAGTCCTGCGGCCCCGGATCTCGGATCTCGGTGTACCGACGTCGCGACAACCCGTGCCGCCAAGGGCACCCGTCCGGGGCGGTACCGCGCCGTCCGCCGACGTGATGCGATCCCACGCGTCAGCCCGACGCCGCAGTCGTTCGAGCGCGGGTCGCCGGTTCGGGTGACCCTGCTCGGAAGTGCATGCGCTCGCCTGTCGTGGTCCGCAGCGGTCCGAGTGCGACCCGCGCACCGAAGGTAGCCTGACCTCCAGGATCGTCCCCTCACCGAGGGGGCCGGGCGCCTTGGGGTGGACCATCGTGAACTTCGAGGCCGGCGTCCAGTCGGACTCGGCCCGGACCCCGAGGCGCCGGAGGGACGCCCCGCTCGACACGTAGGGTCAGTCCGGGCTACGGCATCACTCGCTGCAGGAACTCGTCGAAGAGGGGAACGGTGAACGCGGTATCGCCGTGCGCCGGGCTGTAGATCATCCCCTTCGCGATCAGGGCACTTCGCCGGGGGGCGACGCTCTCGACTCGAACGTCGAGCTCGGCGGCGATGTCACCCGAGCGGTGCGGCCCGGGGCCGAGGCGCGACATGGCCCGGAGGTACTTCTTCTCGGCCGGGGTGAGCCGATAGAAGCGGACGCGGAAGAAGTTGTCGTCCAGGTGGCGAACGATGTCGGGGCCCACACCTTCGACGAGGTCGGCGTCGATCGGTGTGGAGGTGGCCCGGTTCCAGGTGTGGTACCCCCACTCCTGGAGGAAGTACGGGTAGCCGTGGGCGTGATCGATGATGGCGTCGATGGCGGCGTCGCTGTAGTCGACATCGAGGGCCTGGACCGGGATCCGGAGCGCGGCGACGGCATCGGAACGCTCGAGGGATCCGATGAGGGGAAATTCGAACAGCCGCTCGGCGTAGGACTTGGCGTCGCCCGCGAGCCCGGGGAGCTGGGGGAGGCCGGCTCCCACCAGGATGACGGGGAGATCCTGTTGCGTTGTCCGGTGGATCGCGGTGATCAGGGCGCCGAGCTCCTCCGACGCGAGGTACTGGACCTCGTCGATGGCGAGAAACACGCCGCTCCCGCGCTCTGCCGCGGCCTCACCCACCGCGACCAGGAGGTCTGTGACGTCGTCCCTGAGGTTGCCGCTGTCGGCCGAACCGGCGAGGGCATCGACATCGATCGACACGCGAGCACCGTCAGGCAGTTGCAGCGAGAAGGTCTTCAGGACTCGGAGCGCCTTGAGGACCTTCGCCGTCTTGCGTTCGTTGTCGTAGGACAGGAGGATCTTGCGCAACCGGTTGGCGAGAAGTGACCGGAAGTCGCCCGACTCGGGCGCCTCGATGAAGCCGACCGACAGACCCTCGTACGCCGCGATCTCGGCGAACCGGTTGAGCAGCACGGTCTTGCCGACACCTCGGAGTCCGATCGGCATCAGACTCTTGCCCGGGCGCCCCGAAAGCGCCCGGCGCGCCGCGATCCCGAAGTGGTCGATCAACTCGTCGCGGCCGAGCAGCGCGGGGGGCCGCGTCCCGGCGCCGGGGCGGAAGGGGTTGAGGAGCTCATCCATCTCAACCGATCTTATCTGAAATTATGGTTCTTATTGATTGAGGCGGTAAGTTCAGTCCAGGTGCGACGCCATCGAGGGTAGGATCGACCCGGGAAGGGGGGTGCCCACGTGGATCGGATGACGTCGCCCGGTCGACCGCGGACCGGGATGGCCACTTACGTGGCCCGCATCGTCGCCCGAGCGGCTGCGCTCGTCCCCGATTCCGGACGGAATGGCGATCCGCGCCTCCTGGCCGAGGCTGACGGCGCCGCCGGCTTGGCCGGTGACGACGGCGGGTACCGGGTCGCCACGTGGAACGAGGGTTACCGGAGTCGGGGCTTGGTGCTCGAGGACGACCAGCGCGCACTGCTCGAGCGTCTCTCAACGGGCCGGCCCGGCTGGTGGGCGCTCCGCCGGATGGCTCGCGACGATCGAAAGGAGCTGGCCGACCGGTGGGGGGAGGACAGGAAGGCGGTGCGGCTCCTCCTCGAACGCGGCTTGCGCTTCTCCGGCGAGTGCCCGCGTTGCCAGCACTGGATGGTCTCGGTGGTCTCCTTCGGCGTCGCCGTCGACCCAACGGGGTTGGAGAAGATGATCGAGAAGAACGGTCTGGCGTCTGCGATCCGTCTCTCATGGAGCAACCGGCTCTTTGGTCTGCGCCAACCGGAGCTCCAGCAGGATGCCGGATCCACGCCCGACAATCCGACGCTCACCTTCGTCTGCTCCTGCGGCCGGGACCACGCCGGTCGACCACCTGACACCCCCTTCGCCGGATGCGGGGTGGCGTGGACCCAGCGAACCCGTCCCGACGACCACGGGGATCTGAGCCTGGAGCCCGCCCCGCCGGAGGAGGCGACCTGGGCCGGGCACATCAAGGAGCTCTCCGCCGCGCCACTGGCTCGGATCAGATCGACCGCCAACCAGTGGCGCAACGGGGTCACCGGGCTCACCGCGGTCCTGACCGCCGTCGCGGTGCTGAAGGGTCCGTCAGACGCCGCCAAGCTGACCAGCTCGTCCAAGTGGCTCACCCTCGGGCTCTCCAGTGCAGGGCTGGCCAGCCTGCTCCTCGGCGCCTACAAGGCCCTCCAGGCGTCCTTCGGCGTCGCCGGCTACGACCACCGCCTTCTGTCCACCCACGCCGTCCGTCGCTACGAGCGGCGACGGGCGCGGGAGGCCATCGGCCAGATCCACATGACGCAGCTGTGCACGCTGGTGGGGGTTCTGCTGGTCGCTGCCGGCGCCGGCGTGGCGTTCGCCGGTTCCCGCTAGGCCAGGGCGGAGAGCACTCGACCGGCATCGACGCCGGGTCGGTCCGGCGGAGTCAGCTGGGGGCGGGCAGAAGCGCCCGGGTGGTCGACACGCTCGGCCGGAGGAGCCAGGATGCTGGGTGCGCCGCGTGACGACCTGGGTCGAGCAGGGCCGGCTCCCGGGGCAGGGCGCCGATGTTACGGTGGCGAGGACACCAACGGACGCTCCACGACGACGGGCGGGTCGAGTCGTGGGTGTTCACGGCGGCCAACGAGCGGTATGTCGAGCGCAAGCCACTGCCCGAGTGGGTGGGGCGCATCCTGCCCGGCCTGCCAGCCGGTGAGCGGGATCGGGTTGCGTTGAGATCGAGACGCACGTGCAGAACGGCGTCGGGATCTCCGCAACAGGACGAGTCCGGGTTCATCGAGGCGTCCGAGCAGAAGAGCGCGTGATCCTCACCGTCCACGGCGAGCAGGCCGCCCACCCCGCCACAGCCCACCGACCTGACCGCGTGCCGGGAGCTGGGCGCCACCGTGGCGGCCGTCCCGGCCGGGATCCGGCTGAACGGCCCGGGGAGCTGCGGGGCGGCGGGCCGAGGTGCGAGGATGGCGGCGTCCGTGCCGGACTGGGGGTTGCGATGTCAGCGGGGAACGGGTCAGTCAGTGCCGACCAGGTCGAGGTCGACGCCGTCGTGGTCGGGGCCGGTTTCGCCGGCATGTACCTGCTGCACCGCCTGCGGTCCGACGGCTGGACGGTCCGGGTGCTCGAGGCGGGCGACGACGTCGGTGGGACCTGGTACTGGAACCGCTACCCGGGAGCCCGCTGTGACGTCCAGAGCGTCGACTACTCGTTCTCGTTCGACCCCCTGCTCGACGAGGAGTGGGTGTGGACGGAGAAGTACGCGACCCAACCCGAGATCCTCCGCTACGCCCAGCACGTGGCCGACCGCTACGACCTGCGGCGCGACATCGACTTCGGGTCCCGGGTCGAGTCGGCCGCATGGGACGAGGCCGGCTCCCGCTGGCACGTGCGCACATCGCGGGGCGACCACCTGGTCTGCCGCTTCTTCGTCATGGCGACGGGGTGCCTGTCGGTGCCGAAGGAGCTCGACATCGAGGGTGTCGAGCGGTTCCGGGGCGACGTTTTCTACACCAGCCGCTGGCCGCACACCCCGGTGGACCTGACCGGGAAACGGGTCGGGGTGGTCGGGACCGGTTCGTCGGGAATCCAGTCCATCCCGGTCATGGCCCGGCAGGCCGCGCAGCTCACCGTGTTCCAGCGCACCCCGAACTTCAGCATGCCGGCCAACAACGGTCCGATCCCCGAGGACAAGCTCGCTGCCCTCGCCAACGGCCGCGCCGAGTACCGGGAGGCGGCGCGGTGGTCCCAGGGAGGCGTGCCGTTCCCGCGGGCCGTGGCGAGTGCACTCGCCGCGCCGGAGGGCGAGCGGCTGGCTCGCTACGAACATGCCTGGGACCACGGCGGGATCATCGACTTCCTCGGCACCTACGCCGACCACATCTCCGACCGGCGGGCCAACGAGCTGGTCGCGGAGTTCGTGCGCGACAAGATCCGCTCGATCGTGCACGACCCCGAGACGGCCGAGCTGCTGTGCCCCACCAACCACCCGATCGGCAGCAAGCGGATGTGCGTCGACACCGGCTACTACGAGACGTTCAACCTGCCGCACGTCCGCCTCGTCGACCTCCGCGCCCATCCGATCGCAACGATCACCGAGACCGGCGTCGACCTGGTCGACGAGTCGCTTCCGTTCGACGTGCTCGTGTTCGCCACCGGTTTCGACGCCATGACCGGTGCCCTGGTCGGCGTCGACATCGCCGGCCGGGACGGCACCACGCTGAAGGAGGCCTGGGTCGGGGGCCCGGTGACCTATCTCGGGCTGATGGCGGCCGGCTTCCCCAACCTGTTCATGATCACTGGTCCGGGGAGCCCGTCGGTCCTGTCCAACATGATCGTGTCGATCGAGCAGAACGTCGACTGGATCGCTCGCTGCCTGGCCGCTCTCCGCCGCGAGGGCTCGGACAGCATCGAGCCGACGGGCGGCGCCGTCGACGGCTGGGTGCAGCACGTCAACGACTTCGCCGACCTGACCCTTTTCCCCCTCGCGAACTCCTGGTACATGGGCGCCAACGTCCCCGGCAAGCCGCGAGTGTTCCTGCCCTACGCCGGAGGCGTGGACACCTATCGGCGGATCTGCGACGAGGTGGCGGCCACCGACTACCTCGGCTTCGAGCGGCGGGGGCCGGGCGGGGTGCACCGGACCGACGGCGTGATCCGGCGGGTCCAGCCCGACGTCGCCATGATGCTCGACGTCGTCGCCGGGCTCGACCTGCCGTCGATGGAGACGATGTCGCCGGCCGAGGCGCGCGCGGCCATGGAGGCCGGTGCGGCCCAGCGACCGCCCGGGCCGGAGGTTGGCGGGATCGAGGACGGCACCGTGGCGGGTCCTGTCGGCGACCTTGCGTACCGGCTGTACCGGCCGGCCGCGCCCGGTCCGCACCCCGTCGTCGTGTACTTCCACGGGGGCGGATGGGTGCTCGGGAGTGCTGACTCCGACGACCCGTTCTGCCGGGACCTGTGCGTGCGCTCGGGGGCGATCGTGGTGTCGTGCGACTACCGCCACGCGCCGGAGGCCCGGTTCCCGGCCGCGGTCGACGACGCCTTCGCCGCCCTTTGCTGGGTGACGGAGCATGCGGGCGAGCTCGGCGGAGTGCCGGGCCAGCTGGCGGTGGCGGGCTGGAGCGCCGGGGCCAACCTGGCCGCGGTGGTGTGTCAGCTGGCCCGCGACTCAGGCGGTCCGCCCATCGCCGGCCAGTTGCTCGTCAACCCGGTGACCGACGCCGACATGGGCCGGCCCTCCTACCGAGACAACGGCGAGGGATACATGCTCACCGCGGCGATGATGCGCTGGTTCTGGGACCACTACGCCGATCCGGCTGATCGGGCGGACCCGAAGGCGTCGCCGTTGCGGGCCGCGGACCTGGGCGGCCTCCCGCCGGCGTGCATCGTGACCTCGGAGCTCGATCCGCTGCGCGACGACGGAGCGGCCTATGCCGACGCACTGCGGGCCGCGGGGGTCGAGGTCGCCTACCGGTGCTGCCGCGGCCAGGTCCACACCTCCCTCACCGCTGTCGATCTCCTGCCCTCGGGGGTGGCAGCGCGCGAGGAGATGGGCGCCGTCCTGCGGGGCTTCTTCCCCGTCCGGGTGCCGGCCTGAGCGGCGCAAGCGCCGATGGCCCGTCTGACGACCGCGCACGCCGCCGAGCTCGATGAGATCCGGCCCCTCTGGCACCGCGGGTTCGACTTGGTGACCCTCCGCGAGCGCGTCGGCGACCTCCACCGCCGCCACCACCGCTCCCATATCCGACCCGAACATATGTTCCCCACCCTACACACCAGGAGTGTGACCTGACCTGTCCGCGCTCAGCGCAAGGCCCGGCGGGCCGGAACCCGTTGACATCGGGTTCGCCGAGGCGGACACTCAGGTTGGTGGGCGTCAGTTGGCGCCCGGCGGTCCGGTTGGGGGGACCGCCAACCGGCGGCTCCGCGTGGGTCGGCCGGCGAGACGAGGGAGAGGCGCGCCATGCCACGGGTCACGTTTGCGACGGTGTCGACGGTCAAGCCCGACCGCCTCGAAGATGCTATCGAGCTGGGTCGCTCCGCCGGGAAGCTGATGGCGCGGCACCGGGGGGCGGGAAGGCTGTTCTCGGCCGGAATGGCCGGAGAGCAGACGGGGTCGATGCTGTTCACCGTCCAGTTCGACAGCATCGAGCAGGCGGCCGCGGCGATCGACGCCATGATGGCGGACTCCGAGGTCACCGAGTTCATGAACAGCATGGCGCGATCGACATCGCCGACGGTCCTGGTGTCGTCATCGATGGCGACCGAGATCCCACTCGCCGGGAAGCTCCCCCAAGGAAAGGGGAGCGTGCTCGAGGTCCATGTGACCAAGCCCACCCCGGGCCGCTTCGACACGATGATCGAGGAGGCCACCAAGGCCGGGGGGTTGCTGGCCAAGGCCGGTGCGGCCAACATCCTGGCGTTCCAGATCGGTTACGCCGGTATGCAGAGTGGCTTGACCGGGATGGCGATCGAGTGGGAGTCGTCGAAGGCTCAGCTGCTCGGCTCGTCGGTGTTCACGACCGATCCGGTGGGCCAGGAGCTCGCCACGACGATGATGAACGGCACCGGCGGTTCGACACTCGTGACGAGTGGCGTCTATCACGAGATCCCGCTGTAGGTCTGGCCGCTGGCGCCGGGACGCTTCGATCAGATGGTGGAGGAGGAACGCGCTCTACGAGAGATCCCGTTGTAGGACCGGCCCGCTCGTTGTCTCATCAGGGTGCGGGACGGCGAGCTCGGAGGTGGTGATGCCATTCGTCGGAGCGGACATCGGTCTTCCCGGTGCACCGGCGGGCGCTGGACGAGTGGTCACGTCAAGCGGGAACCGGCCCGCGGACCGTCGCCACGCGCCGTCGGCGTTCAGGTGAGGACGAAGCCCTCGTAGCCGTTGGCCGCGACCGCGTCGCAGCGCTCCCGGTAGGCGGGCAGCCCGCCCACGTAGGGCATGAACACGCGCTTCTTGCCCGGCACGTTGGCACCCACGTACCACGAGTTGCAGCTGTCGGCCACCGAGATGA
>Ga0209698_10000912_pt1 | contig 34017 bp, 28 predicted proteins | sample LitLauG_LLR_2012_FD_187203 | JGI IMG/M metagenome (GOLD analysis project Ga0209698, IMG submission 187203) | Freshwater sediment microbial communities from Pennsylvania, USA - Little Laurel Run_MetaG_LLR_2012 (SPAdes) (version 2) | ecosystem: Environmental > Aquatic > Freshwater > Creek >... | reverse complement strand
GGATGGGGGGGCGCGGGAGGGGGCACGCAGTTCTTTCAGACCTTCGTTGGGCTGGACTTGAAAGGTGCCGGTTCGCACGGACCCGGTGGTCTCCTAAGGCCGGCTACGGGATTCAATGTATTGATGCCCGAACCTCGCTCGACTAAGGTTGAGATCAAGAAACATGGATTGGGCAGTCGTGGGTTAGCGTGGTTCCGTCCGGGGGGCGACAGGACGGAACCACTTTCCGATCCTTTCGACTGCCCGTCCTCGGGTTCAATGAAGGAAGCCCCCAGCAGGGCCGGTAATCAAGCGCAACCTCAACATTTATCAGGAGACTCCAAATGAAAAAAGCGATGGCAATTCTATTTGCATTCAGCCTGCTCGTGGGTGTGGGCCTGACCGCCCAGGACAGCATGAAGCCAGATGGCATGAAAGCGGACACCTCCAGCAAGTCGAAGCATGTGACCGGCAAGATCAGCGACGACGGGAAGACCTTCGTCAACGACAAAGACGGCAAGAGCTGGACGATCAACAATCCCGACGCGGTAAAAGGCCATGAAGGCCATCACGTGACCCTGAAAGCGAACCTGAACACCGACAATAGTTCGGTCGACGTGGTCTCGCTGAAAATGGCGTCCGACTCCATGAAAAAGGACTCCAGCCAGAACTAAGTTCCGAAAACCTCTTCTCTCTTGGGCCGGCATCTCCGCTGGCCCTCTTTTTTTGCGGATCGGAGCCCCCACGCACAAACCCAGCGACGGGCGGGTGGTTCCCCGGTTTCGCAGGAAAATTTCTGGCCCAACCCAGCCAAAAACTGTGCTAAACTTTCCCGCTAAATAGGGACATTCCCCCCACCCGTGTCCCCTTCCTGAGCTGCAAACGCCACGGAAAACAAACTCATCTACCAATTGGTTAAAGGAGCGTTTATGAAGACTACGAAATGGCTGTTGATCTGCCTGTGCTGCGCGATGGCGGCGCCCGCAGTTTGGGGACAAGCGGCGGCAAGCGCCGCCCGTCCGCGCATTCTCGGATATCTGGATCCCGCTACCGGAGCATTTCGCCCGGTTCCCTCGGTCGTTGACGAAGCTGCGGAGCTCCCGGCCCTCACCACGTTCGGAGGAACCATCACTGTGACCCTCACGATCACAGTGAAGACCACGGGACTGACAACGTTCGTCTGCACAGCGATTACGTCTGTGGAGGACCAGTTGACCTCGTCCCCGCGCAGCTACGAGGAGAGTGCTGAGGTGACCGCGACGGGAAGCGGCGCCACCCGGACCTGTAAGCTGTCCATTCCGTATTCGTGGGCGCTCGGATCGCAGGCCAGCGACTCGATGACTACTTCTTATTCTGTGATCGGGAGCGCGGGCGCTGCCACCATCAACCAGCGCTCGAGCAGCCTGTCTCCGCTAGACACTCGCAAGGTCCCCGCCAATGGGACCGTCACTGCGCTCACGGCCGCGGTCACGCTGTAAAAGTAAAGTGAAGTGAAGGGCGGGCGAGGGCGCCCGCCCCTCCAATAGCATGTACGGGGCCCAGAGCGCCCTCGCTCCGGGACTCAGTGAATGTTTGGCTTCATCGGCCGGTTGGCATTCTGGTTCATGCGATTGCCGGCGCCGCTGCGGCAGGCCTGCACGTCGCTGGGGCTGACCGGCACGCTGATCGACTTGCCATCGCGCGTGGCCTGTCCGCCGTGGACGACCGGGTCAAAGCAATCCTTCCAAAGGCCGTTGTCCTGCTTCCACTCTCCCACAATGAACCCCAGGTTCTTGCACTCCTGGATGATCTTCTGACAAGACGGATTGCGTTCGGCGGCAGCGTTGCGGTTTTGGGCGCCCTGGCTTGGCGTGTTGGTCTTTTGAGGGGAGTTGCCCATCGGTACGTGCGGAGAGACTTGTGCCGCAAGGTTCGTTCCCAGCATGGCCAGGGCCACGAACAAGCCGGCAATCAGACTGCGACTGGCGAAATGTTTACTCATAGTGCTTCCTCCGGTTGCGAAGAAATCGAAACACACCGCTACTTACGAAGCTCTAACCCAGCGACAGAAGTTTACACTCGCGGAAAATTGCACGGGAGGGCTATGTACCGTTCCCGCATCCCCCGCCCGATGGATCCCGGCAGCCTTCGGCCGGGGAGTGAGAGCTACCGGCCCCACCGAGTTACCGGAAAAGGGACACGCCCAAACACTGGCCTTTCTCCCGCCGCCTACTGTGCGTCGGCCGCCGCCGGCTGGGGAGCTACCCTCTTGACCCCGGTCCGGTCGAACGCCAGCGTGACAACCTCGCCTTCCTCGCCCTGAGGAGGCAGCTTGCCGCCGTTCCATTCAAAGCTCAGGCCGCCGGCATTCCCCACCTTCACCAGAATTTCGCGGTCAGCCTGCAGGTTCTTGGTTTCGCCGGCGAGCAGCATGATCTCGCCCTGGGCGACGCCGTCTGCAGTCACCGACAGCCAGGAGTCTTCCGAAGCGTGAATCAGCAACTGTCCGGCGGCCGGGGCAGCCGAAGAAGCCGGGCTGACCGTCGGTTTGGCCGCCGATGGAGCCGGGGCAGAACTCAGCGCGCCCACGACCTCAGTCCTGGACGGCGTTTGCTTCGACTTTGGGCTGCGAGCATAGCGCCATCCGGCCACGCCCGCGACGGCCAGCAGCACGACCATTCCCATTTCCCGCCACGGCAGGCGGCGGATGATCTCGAGCACTTCGACCGGAGGCTCGGGCACGGTTTCGGTGATGCGGATCTTTTCCGCGCCCGCTTGGGTCTGAGTCTTGGCGAATTTCGCCGCGGGTGCATCGGGCGCGGCCTCAGCCGCGGCCGGGGCCTGTCCGGCGGCAGCCAGATAGTCGGCGACGGTTTTCGTTTCGTCAAGGCCGAGGTGCCGGGCATAGGCGCGAACGAAGCCCTTGTTGAAGACCCCGCCGGGAAGCTGATCAAACTGTTCCGCTTCGAGCGCACGCAGAAAACGCCCGCCGATCTTTGTGCCTTCGGTGACGTTTTCCAGAGTGATGCCGCGCTTTTCCCGTTCTTTGCGAAGCGTGTCGCCGAATGTGCCCAACGTCGTCGTCCCCTGAACAACGGGGATCATCATAGGCGAAAGCGGGCGATGCTGGCCAGCCACGAAAGGCGGCAGCATGTGGAGGGGCGAGACCCTGCCCTGAGCTTGCCGAAGGGGCGGCCAGGGCTCCCCGCGTTCTCTTAGTGGGAGGCGTCGGCGGCGGTGCTGTCGGAGCGCGGCGTCATCGACACGACCTGATACTCGCGTTCCTTGTCGTCGAGATCCTCGACGCGGAGCAGCATCTTGTCCTTGCTCATGCGGAACTGCGCTTTTTCGCCGACCGGCAGCAGCACCGGATGTTTCTGATCGCGAGGGCGGATGCGATAGATCACGCGATCGGTCTGCACCATGTATTCCTGGCAGAGCAGCTCCTGCGTTTTCTTGTGGCCGGAGTCGGTGCCGAGCATTTCGCCGGTAAAGCTCTTGCCATCTTTCTCATCCATGCCGCAGGCGACCGAATCCATCTGCAGAAGCTTGCCGCTCTGCAAGGCCTTGGGTTCTTTCGCGTAAGCCGCGCACGCAGCGGCGAGCACAATCACGAATGCAAATTTGCGGTTCACTGGGATACCTCCGAAAAGATTGCGGCAAACGCCGCAGGACGGCCCGGGTCCGATCAAGATTCTGCGCTGGACGAAGCGGGAAGTGAACATCCCCAAAGTGACCGCACGGAGGTAACGGGAGTCAGGTGCGTTGCGAGTCAGCCTTCGGGTAAGCGCCGGGTGGCGAGGGGGGTTACCCGGTTACCATCGTTCATTGCCCGGTCTCCCGGCCGCTGCCTATAATTTGCATACCCGCAACTGCAGCCTTTGCAACGAGGACCAGGGAAAGAACCGATGTCCGAGGCCACCGGTACGCAACTTTCGCGCCCCAGGCACGAGCTCAACGTGTTTCACGAGGTCGCCAAGGCGCTGACTTCGTCGCTGGACCTCGACTCCATTCTGCAAACGATTCTGGAAAAAATGGCGGAGACCTTTCGCCCCGATACCTGGTCGCTGCTGATCGTGGACGAGCAGCGGGACGAGATGTACTTCGCCATCGCCGTGGGAGACGCGGCCGAGACCCTGGGCAAAGTTCGATTGAAAGTGGGCGAGGGCATCGCCGGATGGGTGGCCGAGCATGGCGAGCAGTTGATCGTTGCCGATGTCTCGAAAGATCCGCGGTTTGCGAAACGGATTGACGAAGTCACCAATTGCGAAACCCGCACCGTGGTCGCGATGCCGCTGCGCTCGAAGCATCGCGTGCTGGGCGTGATTCAACTCGTCAACGTGGACGTGGAGCGCTTTGGCAAAGACGAGCTTTTCTTCCTGCAGTCGCTGTGCGATTTTGCCGCCATCGCCATTGAAAACGCGCGGGCGGTGGAGCGCATTCAGGAACTCACCATCACCGACGACTGCACCGGCCTTTACAACGCGCGGCACCTCGCCAAAACGCTGGACACCGAGGTTTACCGGTCCTCGCGCTTTGGATACGAGTTCAGCGTGCTCTTTCTGGACCTCGATCACTTCAAGAACGTGAACGACCGCCACGGCCATCTGATCGGCAGCAAGCTGCTGCAGGAGATTGGCGACCTGGTGAAGGCGCAACTGCGCATGATCGACTCGGCGTTTCGCTATGGAGGGGATGAATTCGTGGTGCTACTGCCGCAGACGGGAAAAGACTCGGCGCTGGTAGTTGCGAAGAGGCTGCAGGAAGCGCTGCGGGCCAGCAGTTTCTGCAAAGAGGAAGGGCTGAACCTCAACGTGCGCGCCTCGATCGGGCTGGCGACGTTTCCGCACGATGCGCGTAGCGCGCAGGACATCATCCGCCAGGCCGATGAAATGATGTACATGGTGAAAAATACGACGCGCGACAATATCGGGATCGCGCAGCGGGGCCTGGTCGGGGAGTAGCGGCTACTTCCCCGGACTCACGCCAAAATCCCAGACATAAAGATTCATGCCCTCCTTGCCCAGCATTTCCACGATGGCATATTCGCCCGGAGGCAGGGCCTCGACCGGCGATAGCTTCAGCCAGCCGCCGCGCACGCCGCTGATGGTCGTCCTCATGGTGCTCTGTTCCTGCGAAGTCTTGCCGTAGATCGCCGTCTTGATGTCGGCGACGGTGCGCTTTCCGTTCTTCGGCTTGGCTTTCACGATGAAGTAGCGGTTGAAAGGCACGACCGGGCCTTCAGGCTGCTCGGGCTCCTGCGACCGTTGCTGCGGCTGTTGAGCGGTTTGCGGCTGCGGAGGTTTGTTCGGCGGTTCAATCGTGGACGAAAGATCGACTCCACGAAGCGTGTCTTCGTCCGGCCTGAGATAAAAAACCGGGGCCGACGCATGCACCTGCAGCGCGGCATGCACGCCGGGGAGCTCAATCAACTGCTTGGAACTCGCGATCGGATTGATGGCGGCATGCAGCAGATTGCGCCGGGTGTTGCGGTCGAGCTCGCCGGAACTCTGGTGCATCTCAATCAGGTCAGGCTTGCCATCAATGGAGTCGAGGACGAAGACGCCGCCGTCCTCGGGCAGGTGAATGCCGGGAGCGACTTCGGGCTCGCGTCTTTCCTCTTCACGGCGTTCGGCTTCGAGTTCTTTATCGAGCGCTGCCGCCTCGGGGATGGCCGCGCCAGCCGCGCGATCTTTCTCATATTTCTCCGTCGCCGGCCAATCAACCAGGTCCGACGGCATCTCTTCCCATTCGTTGCGCTCGGCACTCAAGTAGCGGACGCGGTCCCCCTTGATTTCGTACTTGCTGACCGCCTGATGGGAGCCGTCTTTAAGGATGAGGCGCTTGGACAGGTCCTGGGCGGCACTCGGCATCACCGCAAGGAAAATGCCCATGAGCAGCGCCAGCACTCGGGAGTCTTGCAGTATTAGGGGCATGCCTATATTCTGATGCACGCAACCCCATTAAAGCGAATGCAACTTTCACGAATCTTTTCGGCCCCAATGTTGCTGTGTGCGGCCTGTGCCGCATCCCAGCCGGCTCCGTCTGCCGCCAAGGTCAACCCCGCCAATTATTCCGTGCAGGGCACGGTGCAGGCGGCGCCCGCGCCGGTCTCTTATGCATCGCTGACCGAACTGAACAACCTGCTGGCGCAACTGGAACAGACTTCTAAAGCAGCCCAAACCGATCTCACCGCGCTGCGCATCGAAAAATGGAAGACCGATTCCGGCACCAAGAAGCAGGCGCTGGCGGGAGCGGATTCGGTGCAGCGGAACCTGAAAGGCGCGCTGCCCGAGATCGTCGGCCAGTTGCGAGCGGCGCCCGAAGATTTGCCCGCGACGTTCAAGCTGTATCGCAATCTGGACGCGCTTTATGACGTGCTCGGCGGAGTGGTGGAAAGCGCCGGAGCGTTTGGATCGAAAGATGAGTTTCAGGCGGTGTCGACTGACCTCAATAATTTCGAAGCCAGCCGGCGGGCGTTTGCCGGCCGGATTGAGAACCTGGCTTCGGCGAAGGAAAGCGAGATTACCCGGCTGCGCACGGACTTGAAGACCGCGCAGGCTGCCATCCCCAGCGAGCCGCCGAAAAAGACGGTGGTGGATGACAACACGCCAGCGAAAAAGCCGGCGGTGAAAAAGAAGCCGGCCGCCAAGCCGGCGTCGGCGACCAAGCCGGCCGCTCCGGCAAATGGCCCGGCGCAGGCTCCGGCCGCGCAAACTCCCGCCCCGCAGCCGACCCAGCAGAAGCCGCAGTAGCTTGGGATTGGTCGGCTGAATCTGATACGCTTCCATCCGCATCAACATTGAACATTCCTCTGTTCTGAAACCAGGATGAATTTCCACGGCCACATGATCGCGGGGATTGCCGGCGCGGCGATGCTTTGGATCGTGCTGCTGGATGCCTTTGAAACCGTTGTCCTGCCGCGACGTGTGGCGCGCAAGTTCAAGCTGACCAACTGGTTTTACCTCCGGACCTGGATTCCCTGGAGAGGCCTGGCGACGCACATCAAGAAGCCGTCGCGCCAGCAAAGCTTTCTGGCCTATTTCGGGCCGCTGTCGCTGATCCTGCTGCTGGTGTTCTGGGCGATCGGCCTGATTTTCGGCTTTGCGCTTCTGCAGTGGGCAACCGGCGGACACGAGCAAATGGGCAACGAGCACATTAATTTCGGAGCGATTCTGTATCACAGCGGTGAGACATTTTTCACGCTGGGTTACGGCGACATTGTCCCGACCACGCCGCTGGCCCGGGCGCTCTCGGTGCTGGAAGCGGGCATGGGTTTTGCATTTCTGGGCACGGTCATCGGCTACATTCCGGTGGTCTATGCTTCGTTCTCGCGGCGCGAGATACAGATCTCCATGCTCGACGCGCGGGCCGGTTCTCCGCCCACGGCCGCGGAACTGCTGGTGCGCCTGGCAGGACGCTCCGAGTCCGGGCACATGGACCAGCGAGTGCTCGACGAAGTGCTGCGCGATTGGGAGCGCTGGTGCTCAGAGCTGCTGGAGAGCCAGATTTCCTATCCGGTGCTAAGCCTGTTTCGTTCGCAGCACAGCAACCAGTCGTGGCTGGGCGCGCTCACCGTCATGCTGGATGTGACCACGCTGATCCTCACCGGAATTGATGGCGTGCATCCGGGGCAGGCGAAGTTGACGTTTGCCATGGCGCGCCACGCCGCGGTCGATCTGGCGCAGGTGGTGAACGCGCGCTACGATGCGCACCCGCCGGAGCGGCTTTCGGACCGCGAACTGCAATCGCTGCGGGAGTCGCTGGCCGCGGCTGGATTGATTCTCCGGAAGGATGCAGAGGCGCAGCAGAAGCTCGCGAAGCTGCGCGCCATGTATGAACTGTATGTGTTCTCCACCGCGCGCAACCTGATGCTGACCTTGCCGCCCTGGCAACATCTCGAGAAGCCCAGAGACAACTGGCAGTCGGGGCCGTGGGACAAATTGATTCAGGCCAAGGGCCTCGCAGTGCTGGGACAGAAGCAGGTTCGGCCCGTCGGGGTGGTCGGCGACGATCACTTCTGACGGCGCTCGAATCCCCGGGGCGCTCACGCCTCGATCGCGGCTACCTGCTCAATCAGAGAATCCTGCGCGACACATTCGGTCTTTCCGCGCTGGTCCGTGCGATAAACTCCCGCGCCGTTCGAATAGAGTACGGAACCGTCCGCATAAAGATCGAAACAGAGCACGCCGCGGGTCACGACTCGTTCGGTCCCGTCGGGAGCGCGGCGCATCAGTTCCCATGACTTTGGGACCAGAGAAGGCGCATCGCCCTGGTCGGGATTTCCAGACTTCTCGGCCTCGACCAGATTGCCCCAGACCATCATGCGGCGAATGTCGGCGTGCTTCTGGCGGGCGTTGCCGGTGGTGGTGAGCGTGTTGCCGGTGTAGCGCGCGGTGAAAAAATTCAGATATTGAAAGACCGCGTAAATCAGGCGGAAGGGCAACAGCAGCAGATCGGCCACGGCGCGCCAGGGACTGACCGGCTGGCTCGGATCGCGGTAAGGCCGGCGAATGTAATACAGATTTCCGTCGCCGGCGAGTTGGGGCGTCAGCAGATCGAACTTCGGATTTTCAGCCAGCGCAGTGACCGACCCGGCTTCAAGATCGAGTTTATGGACGGCGAACGGCGCCTGGGTGACGGCGAACCCCGCCTGATTGCGGCCGATGGCGGCGGACTGAAAAATGATTTCATTCGCCGAACCCGGCGCCCAGCGAGGAGCGTCGTCGATGGTGTCGCCCTGCGTCACCTCGCGCAGATCGCTGCCGTCGGCGCGCATCACCGCAATGCTGGAATTTTCTCCCTTGCGCTGCATGACACAGACCACGCGGTCCTGCCCGGAACAGGCCGCGAGGCGGCGGACGCGGAAGTCGGCGGTGTGCAGTAACCGCTGCTCTTCGGTGGCGCGGTTGCGCAGAACAAAAATGCCGCCAATGTCGTCGGTGGTCAGGCTGTAGTAAAGCTCTCCGTTTTGGCATCCCGACGAGATTCCGGTGATGGCGATGCGCATCTCCGCGGCGTCGCGTCCCTGATTGCCCCAGAGCATTCCGCCCGACATAAAGTTCGCGCCGGTGCCTTGCGTCTTCCATGAGTTGCGATGCTGGATCTGCATGGCGCGCGCGCGTACCGACTCGCCAAAGCGGCTGTCGACCGGGCGCAAGGGCTCGTCGCCAAGTTTCAGGTGCAACTGTCCCCGCGAAAGATAGGCAAAAGACGCGTTCATAGGCTGGCACGAGCGTAGCGAATGGGCGTGCGGCGAGGTAGGTTACTTTCGGGGAGTGTGCGACTGCGGCGGGCGCGTTTTGTTACCATGCAGTCTGCTTTCAACCCAATGAAAACAGTTGGCGAAAACGTGGTGCGCATTGAGGCCGACGCGTTGACCGCGCTGGCGGACCGCATTGCCGGGCCCATGGCGCAGCCGTTTCAGCGAGCGGTGGACTTGATGTTTTCCTGCCACGGGCGCGTGGTCGTGACCGGCATGGGCAAAAGCGGCCTGATCGCGCGCAAGATTGCCGCCACACTCAGCTCGACGGGAACGCCCTCGCTCTATCTGCATCCGGTCGAAGCCTTGCACGGCGACCTCGGCATGGTCACGCGCGGCGATGTAGTCATGGCGCTCTCAGCGAGCGGGGAGACCGACGAAATTCTGGCGCTGCTGGCAACCATCAAGCGGCTGCAAGTGCCCCTCATTACGATGACCGGGGATGAGATTTGTCAAAATCCGCGCGCGTCTTCCATCTCAACCCTGGCGGCCTCGGCCGACGTCGCGCTGGATTGTTCTGTCGACAAAGAAGCCTGCTCGTTGGGCCTCGCGCCCACGGCCTCGACGACAACCATGCTCGCGTTGGGCGATGCGCTGGCGGTGACGATCAGCGAGAAGCGCGGATTCAAGGAAGAAGATTTCGCCAACCTGCATCCCGGCGGAAAGCTGGGCAAGCGGCTGGCGCGAGTCGATTCGCTGATGCACACCGGCGACGCGCTGCCCAGGGTCGCTCCGGGCACAAAAATGCTGGACGTGATCTACGAAATGTCGCGCAAGAAGCTGGGCGTGACGGCCGTCGTCGAAGGCGCGAAGCTGGCGGGCGTGATCAGCGATGGAGACTTGCGCCGCCTGCTCGAAAAGCGCGGCAAAGATGTGATGGACCTGACCGCCGGCGAGGCCATGACGAAGAATCCGAAAACAATTGGCCCCCAGGAATTCGCCGCGACCGCCCTCGCGCTGATGGAAGAAAAGAAGATTACGTCATTGATGGTGGTGGACGCCGGCGGGAAGCTGGAAGGGATCGTGCATCTGCACGATCTGTGGACGACGGAACTGGTGTGAATTGGGAAATTGGGAAATTTAGTAATTGTGCAATTTGAAATCGCCTCGGGCTGCGTTGCTCAAATTTCCCAATTGCTCAATTACGCATTTCTAAATCGCGAGGTTCCATGTATCACTATGACGTAAAGACCGCGCTGGAAGAATTGACCGAAGACGCGACCCTGCCCAACCCTGTACACATGCGCGACATGATTCTGCGCCGGCAACTTGCGCCGGAACATTCGCTGGAAGTGAATCGCATTTTTCTCGAATATCAGAAGCACTTCGGCGAGGCCCAGAAGCTGGGGAAGCAGATTCTCAAGCAGTTGGCGGGGTAACGATTAAATCGGGACTTGATCCAGAGCCACGATGAACTGGATCCCATCTACTCGCTTGCCTTGAAGGCGCTTGTCATTGGTTACAAAGAGATCGACGCCAGCTTGGCTCGCGCAGGCGAGCTGAACGGCATCCGGGCCTTTGATCGAGGTAGTGCTGCGAATCTGGGCATATCTACGAGCGGCGTTCAAGTCAAAAGGTAAAATCACCGCAATTCTGGCGAGCACATCCTGATACAGCCGACAGCGAGCATAGTCGCCTGCAGCCGTCGGCTTGACCAGAATCTCCCCGACCGCCAAAGTGGACGTCAGCAATTGATCTCTCCTTTCGATCATGCTCTTGCGCAGCGCCTTCGTGGCGGTCGAGCGCGCGTCATTGCCTTCAAGGAAATAGATAAACAGGTTCGAATCCCAAAAGATCCGACTCATTCCCATCCCTCGCGCAAACGGCGGATATATTCGTCGGCATGTTCATCCGCCCAAAGATCCTTCCCGGAGCCATAGAGGGCCAGTAACGGATCGTTCTTGATTCTGCCTTCCACCGTGCAATGGTTCCAGTCCCGATACCAGTCCAGCAGATTCACATACTTCGCGGGAATGTCCTCCACGGCTGGCGTCGTCTTCGAGCCTTCGCGTGCAGCATCGTAACTGTCACCTACACGGAAAAGGCGGCGCCGGCCGGGAGAGGTTTCAACCAACATACGGTAACGCCCTGGGTTGGGCGGGCGGTTCGCCACGCAGTGCTGCACGATATGCACGTACACGCCCGGACGGAGCGGTTCCTTGCCAGCTTCCTTCGCCGCACGCTGCACGATCTCATCAATTTCAAAATCGGCTCGCTCGGGATGCTCGCGATGCAGCAGCGCCGTCGCGAGCCAGACTTCGTCGGCGACTTTCAGTTGAATTCCGGATGCAACGGCCATCAGTCACTCCGCAGCGGGACGAAAACATAGTATCACAGTAACATACCAACATACTTGGTATTAATGTAATGACTCTCCGGTTTGGTCCTGAGGAGTGTCATGCCGATTTTTTCGGGTCCATGGCTACGCCACTCAAAGAGGCGAAAAACCGTCGTTCGGCGTCCCGGCGTGATGCAAGAATCCTGTTGCGCCACCACAGCACAAGACCCAGAAGGACCAGAGCCAGCAGGATAGCGACGGTCACCGCCGCGCGACCGATCAAGCGTGCCGGATCAAAGCGCCGATATACATCATAGAAACGTTCAAGCTTTACGGAAACGCCCAGTCCGCTGACGGCTTCCCGCAACGCGGCTTCGGAAGTGAATCCATCTACTTTGCCGGTGTCGGTATCAAGAAGAAAGTAGATGTCGGTGCCCCGTAAAGGCGGACAAGGCCATCGAGCAGTTCGTGTACCGAGAATGTAGTGTCCCTCGACTTGGATCTGGTCAACGCAGCTCACGCTGTCTTTCTTCCAGTCCACGCTCTTTTCTGAGTTCTCATTGACAGGATTGAACACCCAGCCAGGGTCGGTATCCTTGGTGACCATCAACTTGTATCCGTTGGGAAGGGTACAGGTCCCCGACCCGACGGATGGATAGCCGCCCATCGTAAACAGAAGCAATGGAGTGGAGAGCAGCGCGAATCCCGCAAACGGCAGAGCGTACTGTCCGCCCAACGCCAGGCGCTCGACCCACGCCATGTCTCGCAGAAGTAGCGTCGACAACACGAAGAACAGGAACCAGACGAACACGCTGGACACGATCGCCAGAAGTGCAAACACAATCACTGCGCCCAGCGCTGCTGCCATAGCCTTCCTCTTCCGACACTCTCTATTCGGGAAACGCGATGGTCCGGCGGGGCTTACTGCGCGCCACCGGAGAACGGGACTCATCATTTACAATCACAGATTCTAGTTCATCGACGGTTTTTCACTTATGCATCGCTGGTCACAACTGTTTATCCCTACCCTGCGCGAGGCCCCGGCCGACGCTGAGGTCGCCAGCCATAAGTTTCTGGTGCGCTCCGGCTACATTCGGCAACTGGCGGCGGGCATCTATTCCTATCTCTTTCTCGGCAACCGGTCGTTCAACAAGATCATGGCCATCGTGCGCGAGGAGATGGACAAGATCGGGCAGGAGTTCTATCTGCCGGCGCTGCATCCGCGCGAAGTGTGGGAGGCCAGCGGGCGCTGGGCGGTGATGGGCGAAAACCTGTTTCGCCTGAAAGACCGCAAGGGCGCCGACATGTGCCTGGGCATGACGGAAGAAGAAGTCATGACCTCGATTGCGCTGAAAGAGCTGCGCAGCTACAAGCAGTTGCCACAGATCTGGTATCAGATCGCACCCAAGTTTCGCGACGAGCCGCGGCCGAAGGCAGGCCTGCTGCGGGTGCGGCAGTTCATGATGAAAGATTCCTACTCGTTCGACATTGATGCGGCCGGGCTGGACGTGTCTTACCACAAGCATCGCGATGCCTACTGCCGGATTTTTGACCGCTGCGGACTGAAATACATGGTGATCGAAGCGGATTCCGGCGCGATGGGCGGATCGCAGTCCGAAGAATTCATGGTGCGCACGCCCGCCGGCGAAGACCAGGTGGTCAGCTGCGACGGGTGCAAGTACGCCGCGAACATGGAGAAGGCAACTTCGAGGCTTGACGCGGTCGAAGACCTGAAGCCCGAGGGTGACGGAAGGCCGCTCGAAGTGCATACGCCCGGACAGAAGACGATTGAAGACGTCGCCAAGTTCCTCGGCGTTTCGCCGAAGAACAAGATCAAGACCCTGGCGCTGATGGTGGACGAGAAAGACAAAGCGGGAAAGATCACGAAATCGAGCGCGGTCATCGTGCTGATGCGCGGCGACCATCAACTGAACGAGGCCAAGCTGAATTCGACTATCGCGGCGACGGCGCGTCCGATGGATGAAACCGAGATCAAAGCCCTGTTCAAATCTCCGGCTGGATATTTGGGCCCGCTGGGGATTGAGTGGGCCAAAGACGTGAAGAAGCCCGAGGGCAAGCCGGTGCTGCTGCTCGACAAGGCGCTCGAGGGTCGAACGAATCTGATCGGCGGTGCGAACAAAGAGGACTATCACGTCAAGAACCTCACGCCGAGCAAGAATTTTCATCCCACGGCCTACGCTGACTTGCGTGCGGTGACGGCGGGAGAAGCGTGTCCGAATTGCGGTAACCCGCTGCGCATCGATACCGCAGTTGAAATCGGGCATATCTTCAAGCTCGGCTACAAATACACCGAGTCGATGGGCTCGCGGGTGCTCGACCACAACGGCAAAGAGGTGATGCCGATCATGGGCAGCTACGGCATCGGCATTGAACGCATTTTGACGGCGGCGGTCGAGCAGGGCAACGACGAAAACGGATTCTGGCTGCCGGCGGCGATTGCGCCGTTTCAGGTCGTGGTGTCGGCGACCAACATGAAAGACGACGCCATCAAGAATGCCGCCGAAGACATTGGCAAGCGCCTGGAAGCCGCCGGATTCGACGTGGTGCTCGATGACCGCGACGAGCGGCCGGGCGTGAAGTTCAAAGACGCCGATCTGGTCGGTATCCCCTTTCGCATCAACGTGGGAAAGAAGGTTACCGACGATACTGTGGAAGTGGTTCGGCGCTCGACCCGTGAATCGAGCGATGTTAAGATCGCCTCGGTTGTGGAATATTTGCAGCAGGCGCTGGCGGGAAACTGATTTTCGCGGCCCTGCGGATGGGTCTCCATGGGCGCGCTTCGAGTGTTGATCGGATTTGTCGTGGTCATCGCCGTCTTCTACGGCGCGTTCCAGATCGTGCCCCCGGAGATGAACAACTATTCTTTCCAGGACGATCTGCAGAACATCGCGATGATGGCGGGATCGAATCCGCGGCAGACGGACTCCGACATCATGACTTCCGTGATCGCCAAAGCACAGCAGCGCGGCGTCACGTTGAACGAGACCCAGGTGACGGTGCAGCGCATCGGAACACCCGGCGCGCCGGCGGTTTACGTGGCTGCGGACTATTCGGTGCCGGTCAACCTGGTCGTTACGTCACTTACGCTGCACTTCACGCCATCCAGCGGAAACCGCGGCTTCTAGCTCCGGTTGACTCTTTCCCTCTTTAGCTCCTTCGTGCTGTCTAGCTGCCAACCCTAAAACGTCAGGAGTGATCACTCCCACAACGGGCAAGAGCCTTGGGTCAACCAAGGTGACCGATCTCGAGCCCTGTAAAAGGCGTCCCTCTGGTCCACGCTCGCATGGGGTGGCTGCAGGGGCGGCGAGTTTCCTAGGACTCGCGCCGCTCTACGCCCGCTAACTGCACCTTTCACAGTAGAGAAGCGCGGGGACAATGTCACGGTCACTCGTCATATTGCGAAAAATATTTCTGTGGATGATCGGGCTGGAGTCGTCCCGAAGTCCCGCGTTTTTCCCAGCGGGGCGAGGGATCTCCCACACTGTGCCCCTCGGCACCCGAGATCCTTCGCTCCGCCTGAAAAACGGCTGCGCTCAGGATGACAGGCTTCGGATAGCGAATAAGGTTAACGGTGCTGCTGGCGGGCTTTCTTGTTCTGCTTCTTCTGGGCCTTGGCGTATTTCTTCATGGCCTTGGCCTGCTTGCGGGCCAGCTTCTTCGAAATTTTCTGCTGGTGCTTCATGGCCTTTTTGGCCTGGCGGTCGGTGACGCCGGAGCCGGAGTGCTGGGCCTGGACTGGCGCGCCGGCAAGGGCCAGCGCGGCGAGAACAATGAGAACGCTCACATATTTCATAAGGCACTCCGCATGCAGTGATCTGCAAACATGTTACACCGCTTTGGCATTGGGACATGGGCTTCCTGTGCGGTTACTTTGGTGCATTACCGCACCTGTTTTCACTTGTGACTGGTGCGGCAGGCTGGCATCATCCGACCAGAGTCAAGATTGGGGAGGTTTTCGTGAAACGCACAGCTTTGTTTGTGACAGTAATCGCGGCGCTGGGATTGAGCAGCTGCGGGAGCTATTCGCTCAAGACGATTGACTTGGCCGTGAACACCAACCAGGCCGTGGTTGCCCCGTGTGGAGTCACTGTCGATCTCAAGGGGTTGGGCGGCTGCGTCCAATTGCAGGCGACGGGCAATTACTCCAACTTCACTTCCAAGGACCTTACCGACCGCGTGACGTACACCATCGCGATTACACCCGGCTCCGTATCGATGCCGACACCACCGGCCGGCGCAGCGGTAGACGTGCGGGGAAGAGTAACCGCCGTGATTCCCGGAGTTTGCACATGGGTCCAGACCGGCACTAACCCGATCACGTACGCGGAATCAGGATCCTATACGTTGACGGCAACCTTCGGCGGAATTACGTCCAACCCGGTCTACCTGCCGGTCGCCTCTGCTGCCAGCTCCACGGGAAGCTGCGGGCCGTAAACACAAGTTCTCGTTCGTGGCCCATCTGAACTCTGACGTTGAGATGAGCAAAACTTAACTTAACCTGCTCCGGGGACAACCAGCCCCGGAGTTTGCTTTTGGTGGAGCCGCCGCTTAGTCCGAGATGGACGGGGTCTTCGCGGTCATCATCTCCACGAAGCGTGGGTCTTTGCGCAGGTCGGCGAACTCCACGTCCTTGTAGACATTGTTGAAGTCCTTGAAGCCTTCTTCGCGGGCCTTGCGCAGATACTCGAGCGACTTGTCGGGAAGGCCGAGCTTGGCGTAAAGCTTGGCGACGGTGTAATCGTAGCGGGCGCGGTCTTCGGGGCTGGGCAGTTGCGCGGTGATGCCGCTGCGGCTGGAGCGCTGGAAGACTTCGGGATCGAGCTGGATGGCGTGCTGGTAGGCGACGATCGCGGGATCGAATTTCTTCTCGGCGAAATAGGCCGCGCCCAGGTTGCTGTAAAAGGAAGCGGTGTTGGCGTCAAGCGCGATGGCCTTGAGGTAGTCCTTGACCGCGGTGGAATATTTGCGCTGGCAATAATAGGTGACGCCCAGGTTGCCGTAGGCGGTGGCAAATTTGGGATCGGCATGAACGGCGCGCTGGCAGCTCTTTTGCGCCTCTTTCCAGCGCTGCATCATGATTTCGGTGCGGCAGACTTTGTTCCACAGTTCCGCGCTGGCGGGCAGCTTCTTGATGGCGGCGGCGTAGTAATCGAGCGCGTCGAGATAGAGCTTGCGCGCGTGCAGCACGTCGGCCTGCTCTTCGAGTTCGGCGGCGCTGGCCTGGGCCGATGGAGGATCGGTGCCGCGCAGCAGCGGCGGCGCGATCTGAATCTGATCGGTGCGGCTCATTTGCGCGATCGAGGGGACCGCGAGGGAAAGCAGAACGACGGCGAAGAGAGAAACCTTGGGGAAAGCTCCGAGGCAGGACATATACACCCCCGTGACGAGCACTTCCAACGGCCCCTATTGTGCCACAAAACCGGGGCGGCGGCGATGAAATCTGTTTAAGGAAGCGAGCCAAACGCGCGATTTACTGCGTCGCAAAAAACGCGACGCATCGCGCGGCTCGCCCAGATCCTTCGTCGGGCAAAAATCCCTCCTCAGGATGACAACGTTCGCTTTTTCTTACGGTTACCTGGCCCTTACCGCTGGGGCGGAGTGCTGGCGTCTTCTGGCTTAGACACCGGGGCTGGGGGTTTGGGTGGGTCTTTTTTGTCGTCTTTGAAGATGCCTGCGATCTTGCCGAAGAAGCCTTTTTTCTTGTTGGGGTCGTCCGCGCCCGGCGGAGGGAGGACGGTGGGCTGGCCGCCCCCGAAAATGCGGGACAGAATGCCGCCCGACGAACTCTGGTCGCAGGTATCGCGGGGCTCGGTGCCGGCCACGAAGGCGGAGTAATAGTCGTCCGGGCAGGAAGGCGTGGCCAGGCGGTTGGTGGCTTTGTCGAGTTGCACGTCGACGACGCCGCTGGGTTGGGAGAAGGCCGTCATGCCGCTGCCGTAGCGAGGAATGGCGGCGGCGCGCTTCATGAATTCGGTCCAGATGGGCCCGGAGGTCTGTGCGCCCGTGAGGTGAATATCGCTGTAGTCGTCGTAGCCGACCCACACCACGCAGATCAGATTATTAGTGTATCCGGCAAACCAGCCGTCGTGGGAAGTGCCGGTCTTGCCGGCTGCAGGCGGGGTGAACCCGCGCGCGCGAACGGCCGAGAAGCCCAGTCCGTTGTTGATGACGCCGGCCAGCATGTCGGTCATGACGTAGGCGATGCGGGGGTCGAGCACCTGGTGCTGCTCTGTGGTGAAGTTCGAAACCACGTCGCCGCGAGCGGTGCGAACGCTGCGCACGAGGATTGGCGAGATGTGGGTTCCACCGTTCGCGAAGATGGTGTAGGCGGCGGCCATATCGAGCGGCGTCGCGTCATAGGAACCGAGCGCCATCGCGGGCGTGGCTTTCACCGACGCGATGCCGGCGGACTTTGCCAGTTCCGCAACTTTGTCGTAGCCGGTTTCTTCGGCGAGCTTCACGGTGGCGTTGTTCAGCGACATGGCCAGCGCGTAACGGAGAGTGACGTCGCCGTGATACTCCTCTTTGTAGTTGCGCGGCTCGTAAATCTGATCGCCGTAGCTGAAAGTCGTGGGCGCGTCGGAGACGATGGATGCCGGGGTGATCACGGTCTGCGAGCCGTCGAGAGCGGTGTTGAGCGCGGCGGCGTAAACGAACGGCTTGAAGATGGAGCCGGTCGGGCGTCCCTTGAGCGCGTGGTTGAGCTGGCTGATGCCATAGTTGCGGCCGCCGACCAGCGCCAGCACCGCGCCAGTGTGAGCATCGAGCACCGCTACTGCGACCTGGGCCTGGGGACCGTCGGCGACTGTCGTTTCGACCTTCTTGCCGACTTTCACTTTGTGGGTGCGCATGCGCAGGACTTGATCGTCAACCAGCTTGATGCCGATCTCGACCGATTGCGCGGCGGCCTTCTGCAGGTCGGGGTCGATGGTGGTGTAGATGCGGTCGCTTTCGAGGTTCACGTCGCGGTCGCCGAGTTTGGCGGCGAGCGTTTCGCGAACCATGTCGACGAAGTATGGAGCGTCGCTGGCCTCGACGTTTGGCGGCGCCAGTTTGAGCGGCGTGGCTTTGGCCTTATCGGCTTGCTCGCGAGTGATGGCGTGGGTCTCGACCATGGAGTCGAGCACGACGTTGCGGCGCTCGAGTGCGCGCTCGGGATGGCGGTAGGGCGAGAGATAACTGGGACGCTGAATGATTCCGGCCAGCAGCGCGGCTTCCGGCAGGGTAATGTCTTTGAGGTCCTTGTTGAAATAGCTGTGGCAGGCTTCGGCAAAACCGCTGATGGCGAACGAGCCGCGCTGTCCGAGGTCGACCCAGTTGGCATAGAACTCGAAAATCTGCTGCTTGGAGAATTTCTGTTCAAGTTCCTCCGCGATCAGCATTTCCGAGAGCTTGCGCTTGATGGTTTTTTCCGGGGTGAGGAAAAAACCGCGCGAGAGCTGCATGGTGAGCGTGGAGCCGCCCTGCTGATGGCGGCCGTGGATGATGTCGATCCAGGTGGCCTCGGCCATGCGGGCGAAATTGATGCCGCTGTGCTCGAAGAAGCGGCGGTCTTCGATGGCGAGCACGGCGTCAACCATCACTTTGGGGATTTCGTCGTATTTTACGACCTCGCGCTTAGAGCGCTGTTCGGAATCGAACATCTGGGTGATGAGTTGCGGCTCGAGTTCGTAAGACGAGAGCTCGTTACCTTTCGCGGAGATGCGCGTGATAGTGCCGCTCTGGATGCTGACCTGCGCGGTTTCCGGTGAGTGGTAAGACTCTGGACCGGGCGTGATTTCGATGCCGTCGCCGGTGATGCGATAGCTTCCCAGGGGAGAGGAACCGGGCTTTTCTACGTAGCCGGCGTGGCGCAGCTGGGCGGCGATGTCCTGCGCTCCGGTGGGCTCGCCGGGGCGAATCACGCGTGGAATGGCATAAATCTTCGCGGAGTTGCTGAACACCGCGCCGCTGAAACGGCGCGAGATGATGCGGTCGTACTTAATGTAGTAGTACGAGAACGCCACGCAGGCCGAAACCGCGGCGATCAGAAACACGAACAGGGCTGCGCGCACGAGTGGGTCGCGGGGCGATGCCGATCCGCCCTTGCCCCCGGCAAGTTTTATTTTGACTGCCACCTGTCACTCAATTCTAACCTCTGGACGGGATGGGGCCTATTGCGCGGAAGGGCAACCGGGGGTGGGGCCGCGTCTCGGCGAGCTGCGCTCGCCCGGACAGCCGAGGGAGGCTGTCCCCACAGGAGAAAAAGCGGGTTCCTCACGCCTGAAGGCGTTCGGAATGACATCGTTTCTATGGTCCGCGGCGGCTGTCCCCACAGGAGTGTTGCTAGTGTTTGAGTCCGGCGGTGAAGTTGGTAACCAGCGTGACCGGCTGGCTGACTTGCTGCGAGACGCGCTCCATCAGAAGCTTCTGGCTGTCGGGGGAGACGCTGTAGAAAGGGACGCTGAGGATCGTCCACTGGCTGACCAGGGTCTGGGGGCTGCCAAATTCCAGTGCGCCGCCTGCTTCCCTAACCGGGATGGCCTGGATCGATTGGGCGAGGTCGAAGTAGTAGAGTTCTTTGCCGTCCTGACTCCAGTGCGGCAACTGCCCGCCGTTAGAGGAGATCTGCCACTTGCCCTGGCCGCCGCCGTAGGCCACGACAAAAACCTCCGACTGACCTCCGAAGGAGGTATAAGCGAGCCAACGGCCGTTGGGGGAGAGGGCCGCATCGATTGCGTGCGCCATCACCACGTGAGGCTTGCGGTCTCCGTCTAACGGCAGGGCCCAGGCGACCTGATCGCCGCTAGGCAGGCCCGTCGAGTAGAACAGGGTTTTGCCGTCGCGCGACCAGTCACTCGGTATTATGAAGCCAACGGCATTCGGATCGGAAACCAGCATCTCTTCGGCGCCGCTGCCGTCGGCGGGCTTGCGATAGATACCTGAGACTCCAGACCGCAACGAGAAATAGGCGACCCACTTGCCATCGGGGGACCACACCGGATAATTATTCGCCACCGGTCCGAAAGTGAGGCGGGTGCGGACGCCGCGCGCCAGGTCCAGCGTCCAGATGTCGTTGATGCCGGAATCGAGCATCATGGCGACGCGGTCGCCGGCAGGGGACAGCCGAGCATATTGCAAATTCTTCAAATTGTCGGCGGCGATGGCGGTTTGCTTTCCGCTGCGGTCCATCCAGACCAGTTGCACGGTGCCGGAAGTGCCGTTGCCGAAGGCCAGCATTCCGCTGTCGGAAGCGGTCGCGCTCAGGTGCCAGGTGGTGACGTCGTTCAATACGCCGGAGGAAATAGCTTCCGGTTGTCCGCTTAACGCGCCCTTGGCGGGGTCGAAGGGCTGGGCCATCAACTGATCGCCGCGGCCGAAGAGAAGGAATCCGGCGGCATAAATTGCGTTGGTCTGGGCGTGAAGCAGCAGACGATTCTCACGGCCGTCGATCGAGGCGTAGTAGATGGCGTTGTTCGCCGTTTTGGAGGGGTCGTGATGCATGGCGAAGTAGAGGAAGTGCTTGCCGTCGGGCAGAAAAAACGGCCAGCGATGGGAAGTGTGCATGGAGGGGTCGAGCTTTGTGAGCGCAACGGGTGTGCCCCCGCTCGCATTTACCTTTGACAGAGCTGCCGTGGGAAATGGAGAGAACACAATGACACCAGCGGGTCCCCAGGCCCCGCCGCGGCCCAGGGTGACGTCACAAACGATCTGCGCCGAGCTGCCGTCGATTTCGATGGTCTTCAGTTTGTTGCCGGAGAAATAGCCGATGGAATGACTATCGGGCGACCAGAAGGGAAAGATGGCCTCGGCGGTGTCGGGCAGCGCCCGGGCCTCGTTGGAATTCATGGGCCGAACCCAGATGGAAGTCTTGCCGTCGCTGCTTGTGGCAGTGAAGGCGAGAATGTTGCCATCGGGAGAAATCACGGGTGGGCCGGCGGCGTCGTTGGTCAGGCGGAACGCGGCGCCCGGCGGGGGATTGATGACGGCGTGAATACTAGGCGCGGTGGGTGCGGGGCGGTGCAGAAAAAATCCGGCGAGCGCGCCGAGAAGAATGGCGGCTGCGGTGGCGGCGAGCCAGGGAGTGCGGCTGGGTGCGGGCGCGGAATCGGAAGCCGTCGCCCCGGGTGCGGATTTGCCGGAGGCGATCCACTGCAGTTCGAGCTTGACGTCGTGCGCGGCGAGAAACCGTTCCTCTGGATTCTTGCGCAGGCAGGTGGTGACGACATGGTCAAAAGCCGGCGGAATTCCGGGCTTCGCGGCGCTGAGGGGCTCGGGTTCATTCTCCAGAATCGCCGACGCAAGAGAGATCTGGCTCTTGCCCTGAAACGGGCGCTTGCCGGCGGTCATCTCGTAGAGCACCGCGCCGAAGGCGAAAATGTCGGAGCGAGCGTCGGCTTCTTTGCCTTCGATCTGCTCGGGCGACATGTACTGGATGGTGCCCACGATGCTGCCCGCGGTGGTCAGCGGGGTGAACGGACTGGCGCCGCTGAGCGTCGCTGCGGCGGTGAATGAGGGCGGGGCTGCTGAGCCGGAAGGCGCGGTGGGCATGCTCAAAGGCTTGGCCAGGCCGAAGTCCATGAGCTTGGCGCCGGCTTTGGTCAGCATGATGTTGCCGGGCTTGAGGTCGCGGTGCGCGATGCCGGCGCGATGCGCGACGGCCAGCGCTTCGGCTACGTCGATGCCGATCTTGTAGACCTCGTTCAGCGGCATCGGGGCCATGCGCAGCTTGTCGGCCAGGGTTTCGCCTTCGAGAAACTCCATCACCAGAAAATCGGTGCCATCCTGCGAACCAAGGTCATAGAGCTGGCAGATGTTGGGGTGGTTCAGCGAGGAGATGGCGCGGGCCTCCCGCTCCATGCGCTGTTTGAGTTCCGGCGACGTGGAAAGATGAGAGGCGAGGACTTTGATGGCAACGGCGCGGTCGAGTCGGGTGTCGAGCGCGCGATAGACTTCGCCCATGCCGCCAGCGCCGAGCTGAGACTGGATTGCGTAGGGGCCGAGTTTGGTGCCGGGGGTCAGGGGCATGGAAGCGTCATTCTAGCTGAATTGGATGGTGTCTACGACTGGTGTTGTTGAGTGCGAGCGAGTCTGTGCAGTCGGGACATGCGTCAGGGCGGGGGCTGCGGAAGAGGTCGTCGCGAGCTTCAAAACCTTACCTCAAGTGCTGAAGCGCGAACACATTTTGGACGACTCGAACGGCACGACTGAAGTCGTGCCCTTCCCAAAACAAATTACGAACTGCGCTCGCCGATGTAGCCTTCTACGACTTGCTTCCATTTGCCCTGGGCTTTGAGGATGAACTCGACGGCGTCGCGGAGGGCGCCGTCGCCGCCGGCGTGGGCGGTGACGTGGTGGGCCTCGCGCTTGACCTCGGCGCGGGCGTTTTTCACGGCGATGGCGAGGCCGCCGGCGCGCATGGCAGGCAGGTCGATGACGTCATCGCCGACGAAGGCGGCTTCTTCGGGCCGGATTCCGGCTGCGGCGACGATTTTAAGGAAACAGCCGCGTTTGTCGGCGATGCCTTGTTCGACGAAGTCGAGTTTGAGGTCGCGGGCGCGCAGGGCGACGGTCTCGGAATTGCGCTTGGTGATGAGCCCGGTGCGAATGCCGGCGAGGCGAGCGAGTGAGATCGACGTGCCGTCGTGGGCGTGGAAGCCTTTGGCTTCGATCAGGCTCTGGCTCTCGAGGCCGAATCCGCCTTGCGAGGCGAACTTGGCGGATTTTTCCAGTACGGTGCCTTTTGTGCCGGCGGGCGCGGGGAAGATGAACAGCTTGCCGTCGGTGAGGACGCCGTCGACGTCGAACAGGAGTAGCTTGATTTTGCGGGCTCGGGCTTGGGCGGAGGGTTTGGAGGGCATTGCGGGAATTTTAGCAGGGCGCGGGGCTGGCTGACGCCGGGGAGGTTTTCGATGCACTACCTGGGCAGTGTGCTGCATTCGATCCGAGCACCTTGGGGGCTAAAGCCGCGGCAAGAAGGGAAGGCGTAACCGCAGCGCGCTGGAAGCGCTGCACCACCCCAAAGCTGGGTATTGCAGGTCAGCGCGGTGCTGACATCACACATATAAGTGTGTAATAATCTACACATGGCTACGAACCTTGCACTCGACGACCATCTGATCGAGGAAGCGCGCCGCGCGGGCAGTCACAAGACGAAGCGGGAAGCGGTGACAGCCGCGCTGGATGAATATGTCCGCAAGCGCAAGCAGATGAAGATTCTGGAAGCCTTTGGCACGTTTGCGGTTGATCCGGCGTATGACTATAAGGCCGAGCGGGGGCGGAACGGCGGCTTGAACCGGGTTTCGCGGCGGCGTTCTGGCGGCTCACGCGCATGATGGTGCTGGTCGATACGCCGGTGTGGTCGCTGGCGCTGCGGCGACGCACGGAGCAGTTGAGCGCGGAGGAAATGCGTCTGACGAAGGCGCTGGCTGAGCTGATCCGCGAGGGGCGAGCGGAGATGGTGGGCCCGATACGCCAGGAGCTGCTTTCCGGCATTCGCGAGGAAGCGCAGTTTCGCAAGCTGCGCGACTACTTGCGAGCTTTTCAGGAGCTTCCCCTGGAAACGGCGGACTATGAAGAGGCCGCGTCCATGAATAATCGATGCCGTGCGCGAGGGGTGGCCGGATCAGCGGTGGATTTTCTGATTTGCGCCGTAGCTCACCGTCGTAGTTGGGCCATCCTGACCACCGATCGGGACTTCGAGAACTATGCGAAGGTGCTGCCGGTGCGGCTGCAGAAGATTGTCAATTAGCGTTACAAAAAACGCGGGATGAGCATCAAAACTTTACCTCAGGCGCTGAAGCGCGGACACGTTTTGTACGATTTAACGGCACGAGTCAACTCGTGCCCTACCCAAAACTGGCGCGAGCCAGAGTTTTTCGCTGAGGGCCGTTCAAACTGACCTTTTCCGATACCTTCGGCGAGCAGTTCGAAGGACTCGCCACTTGATGGCATAATTCTGGGGTCAGCCCACTCCCGCGACGGGGGAGACGTGAAGACACCCCTCTTATCTCTCGCGTTGTTTGCCTGCCTAGCCGCTGGGCAGGACCATCCCTCCGGCGAGATTTCCATCCGGCATGTCACGGTTGTGAACGTTGCGACGGGTGTTGAGCAAAAAGACCAGACGGTGCGGATTCTGGGGAATCGCATCGTCTCGATCGCTGCGACGCAGGCCGGCGATGACGCGCTGCCAGATTCCGTGGACGCGCATGGCGGATACCTCATTCCTGGTCTCTGGGATATGCACGTGCATGTGCACGACAGGGACGAACTGCCGCTCTACATCGCAAACGGCGTGACCGGCATCAGGATCATGTCGGGCGATAAGGATACGGCGGGATTGCGGGCGGAGCTGGCGAAGCAGTCACCATCGCCGCAGATTTATCTGGCCAGCGCGATCGTGGACGGAAGTCCGGCGATTTGGCCGGGATCGATTGTGGTGAAAAAAGCGGCTGACGCGCGGCGGGCGGTCGACGAGATCAAGGCCGGGGGCGCGGACTTCATAAAGGTGTACAGCCGGGTGCCGCGGGATGCTTATTTTGCGATCGCCGACGAAGCGAAACAGCAACACATCGCTTTTGAAGGCCATATACCGGACGAGATCACGGCGCAGGAAGCCTCGGCGGCGGGGCAGCGGTCGATGGAACATCTGCTCGGCATTGGGATTGCGTGTTCCAGTGACCAGGCGCGGCTGATGGGCACGCTGAATCGAGCCCAATTTTTCCGGGACCGGCTTGCGGTTGAAGTGGAAGCGTATCGCAGTCTTGATCAAGCGAAGTGCCAGGCCCTGTTGGCCGAGTTTCGCAACAACGACACGTGGCAAGTGCCGACGCTCACGTTAAACCGGATGTGGGGCCGGTTGGATGATTCCAAGTTCACTTCCGATCCCCGCCTTGCCTACATCGACCGGCGATTTCGAGACCGATGGGATGAGCGGACGGAACCCCAGCGGCGGCGTTGGGGCAATGGAGAATTTCAAATGGTCCGCGGCATCTTCGCCATGGACGAGCATGTGGTGGGCGCGATGTTCCGGGCGGGCGTGCCGCTGATGGCCGGTACCGACGCGATGAACCCATATTGCTTTCCTGGATTCAGTCTGCACGATGAGCTGGCTTTAATGGTGGAGTCGGGCATGACGCCGCTGGCGGCGTTGCAGGCGGCGACGGTGGGTCCGGCGAAGTTCATGGGCAGAAGCGCGGAGATCGGGACCATTGAGGCTGGAAAAATTGCAGACCTAGTGCTGCTGCGAGGCGATCCGCTGGCAGACATTCACAACACTACGCAGATTGTGGGCGTGTGGGCGCAGGCAAAGTATTTTGACGGTGCGGCGCTGGCCGGGATGCTGGAGAGGGCTAAGCAGGCGGCGAAACACTGAGACGGGCCTTAACCTGAGTGAGATCTAGAGATCCCTCACCCGGCTGAACTGCGCTGGGTTGCGGGATGACGCCCTTGAAGAGGGAACGATTCAAACTGAGCCACTACGGCTAGGCGAACAACTAGCGAATATTCGTCTGGACGACTACAATATCGGAATGTCGTCGGTTCCCGCATCGCTGGCCTGGGCGCACCCGCTGGTGGCGGAGTGGTTTGTGGGGAAGTTTGGGACGCCGACCGAGCCACAGGAGCAGGGCTGGCCGCACATTCTGGCCGGTCGAACGACGCTGATTTCCGCGCCGACCGGGTCAGGCAAAACGCTGGCTGCGTTTCTCGCTTGCATTGACCGGCTGGTGCGCAAGGCGTTGGCGGGCGACCTTTGCGATCGGACGGAAGTTCTCTACGTTTCCCCGTTGAAGGCGCTGGGCAACGATATTCAAAAGAATCTGGAAGCGCCACTAGGCAAAATTCTGGCGCTGGCGGCGGAGCGCGGCCTGCTGATGCCCGAGATACGCACGGCCGTGCGTACCGGAGATACGCCTGCGCCGGAGCGGCGGGCGATGCTGAAGCGGCCGCCGCATATTCTGGTGACGACGCCGGAGTCTCTCTACATTCTGCTGACGGCCGACAGCAGCCGGGCTATTCTGCGCGATGTAGAGACCGTGATCGTGGATGAGATCCACGCGGTGGCGGACGACAAGCGCGGGGCGCACCTGGCTTTGTCGCTGGAGCGGTTGGAGGCGCTGGTTGGGTACCGTGGGGCGGCGAGAGGGCGCCTCTTCGCGACTGAACAGGTTGCTGGGAAACTGCATCCAGGCACCTCGGGGGCTAAAGCCGCGTTTCAAGGAGAAGACTCTATCGCAGCGCTGGAAGCGCTGCGCCACCCCAAATCGAATTTTTCGGCGGACTGTGAGGCCAAGGGGCTGGTTGAAGCTGCGGCCTTGTCAGGGCTGGTGCGCATTGGGTTGTCGGCGACGCAGAAGCCGATCGAGCTGGTGGCGCGGTTTTTGGCTGGAGGGGGACGGCCGGATCCGGTGATCGTCAATGTTGGACACCAGCGCAAACTTGATCTGGCGGTCGAAGTGCCGGCTATGCCGCTGGGGCCGGTGGCGTCCAACGAAATGTGGGACGAGATTTACGACCGGTTGGTGGCGCTGGGCGTGGAGCATCGTTCGACGCTGGTGTTTGTGAATACGCGGCGGATGGTGGAGCGCGTGTCGCACAGCCTGGGCGAGCGCATGGGCGACGAGAACGTGGCGGCGCACCATGGCAGCCTGTCGCGCAAAACGCGGCTGGAGGCGGAACGGAAGCTGAAAGAGGGCAAGGTCAAGGTTTTGGTGGCGACTGCTTCGCTCGAGCTTGGCATTGATATCGGGACGGTCGACCTGGTGGTGCAGATCAACTCGCCGCGCGCGATTGCAACGGCGTTGCAGCGCGTGGGGCGGGCTGGACACTGGCGCGGGGCGATTCCTAAAGGGCGGCTGTTCGTGACCACGCGCGACGATCTGGTGGAGTGCGCCGCGCTGGTGCGGGCGATCAAACTGGGCGATCTGGACAAGCTGGAGATTCCGGAAGCTCCGATGGATGTGCTGGCGCAGCAGATTGTTGCCGCGTGTTCGGCTGAAGAGTGGGACGAGCGGGAGATGCTGGCGCTGGTGCGGCGGGCTTATCCGTATCGCGAACTGGGCGAGAAGAAGTTTGAAGCGCTGCTGGAAATGCTGTCGGAAGGGATTGCGGCGCGGCGCGGGCGCTATGGGGCGTACATTCATCGCGATCGCGTGAATGGAAAATTGAGGGCGCGGCGCGGCGCGCGGCTGGCGGCGATTACCAGCGGCGGCGCGATTCCCGACAACTCGCTTTATACAGTGGTCGCAGAGCCGGATGGCGCGGTAGTGGGCACTGTGGACGAGGATTTTGCGGTGGAGTCGAGCCGCGGCGATGTGATGCTGTTGGGCAATACGTCGTGGATCATCCGGCGAGTGGAAACCAAAGCGGGGCGGATGCTGGTGGAGGATGCGCACGGCGCGCCGCCGAGTGTGCCGTTCTGGAGGGGCGAGGCTCCGGCGCGTACTCAGGAACTGAGCGCGCACGTGGGCGAACTGAGGCGCGAGATCGGCGAGCGGTTGCGGAACACTTCGCCGGTGGGGTTTTCGGCGACGCAGCCGGAGATTGCGGCGGCGGTGGAGTGGGCGAAGGCGGAGTGCGGACTGGACGATTCGGCGGCGGAGCAGTTGCTGGAATATGTTCTGCAAGGGCGGGCGGTGCTTGGGGATGTGCCGACGCAGCAGACGATCATCGCGGAGCGTTTTTTCGACGAAGGCGGCGGGATGCAGTTGGTGATCCACGCGCCGTTTGGCGGGCGGATCAATAAGGCGTGGGGGCTGGCGCTGCGGAAGCGCTTCTGCGTCGGGTTTAACTTCGAGTTGCAGGCCGCAGCCACCGACAACGGATTGAACATTGCGCTGGCCGAGCAGCACAGTTTTCCGCTGGCCGATGTTTTTCGGTTTCTGCAGGCGGAGACGGTGCAGCCGATTCTGGCGCAGGCGGCGCTGGATTCTCCGATCTTCGCCACGCGCTGGCGCTGGGATGCGAACCGCGCGCTGGCGTTGCTGCGCTTCCAAAGCGGCAAGAAGGTGCCGCCGCAGATTCAGCGCATGCGGTCCGACGACCTGCTGGCCTCTGTTTTTCCTGACGCAGCCGCGTGCTTTGAGAACATTGAGGGCGAGCGGCAGATTCCCGACCATCCGCTGGTGAACGAAGTGATGAAAGACGTCCTCACCGAAGCGATGGATGTGGAAGGACTGAAAGCGCTGCTGCGCGGGCTTTCCGACGGTACAATCCGCACGCTGGCGGTGGACACGCCGGTGCCCTCGCAGTTTTCGCACGAGATTCTGAACGCGAATCCGTATGCATACCTCGACGACGCACCGCTGGAGGAGCGGCGGGCTCGTGCGGTGGAGATGCGGCGGGTCCTGCCGGAGTCGGTGCTGGAAGAAGTGGGCGGCCTGGAGCCTGCGGCGATTGAGCAAGTGCAACAGGAGGCTTGGCCGGATGTTCGCGATGCGGATGAGTTGCACGATGTGCTGCACACCTTGGTGGCGCTGCCGGAGAGCTGCGCGACGGGGGCGCGGCATGGCGCTTATGACTGGAACCATTTCTTTGAGAGGCTGGCGAGCCAAGGGCGGGCCGGACGGGCAGAATGCGGCGGCGCAGTGTTCTGGGTGGCTGCGGAGCGGGCGCGGAGTTTTGCGGCGATTTATCCGGAGGCGAAGTTTGCTGACACTCTGGCTCAGGTCGAGACAGCTTCTGGTGGGCGGGATGAAGCGCTGTTGACAATGGTGACGGGCTGGATGTCGCACCTGGGGCCGACCACGGCGGATGAGCTTGGCAGCCTGCTGGGATTGAGCGCGGCGGAGATTGAGGGCGCGCTGCTGTGGATGGAAGCTAGCGGGACGATTCTGCGGGGGAAGTTCCGGGCGGCTGTCCCCACACAAGCACAATCCACGATGGATTGGTGTGAGCGGCGGTTGCTGGCGCGCATTCACCGGCTGACCGTCGCGACGCTGCGCAAGCAGGTGGAGCCGGCGACGCGGGCGCAGTTCATGCGATGGCTGATGCGATGGCAGCACGCTGCACCCGGCACGCAGGTGGTGGGGGAGCGGGGAACGCTGGAAGTGTTGCGGCAGCTGCAGGGGATCGAAGTTCCGGCGAACGCGTGGGAGCGGCAGATTCTTGGGCGGCGGGTGGCGGACTACGATCCGAAATGGCTGGACCAGCTTTGCCTGACCGGCGCGGTTGGTTGGGGACGGCTGTCGCCTCATCCAGCGACCGTGGAATCTCGGGCGGAGAGCCTGGATGAGAATGCACCGCCTGTCCGGCAGCGGAGAGTGATTCCGACGAGCGTTGCGCCGGTTACTTTTTTCGTTCGTGAAGATGCGGACTGGATGTCGCCGCGCGATGCAGGGGCGGACGCGGGCGATTCGCGGGGGCTGAGCGACGGGGCGCGGCTGGTGCTGGAGTTCCTGAAGTTGCGTGGAGCGTCGTTTTTTGCCGACATCGTGCGCGGCAGCGGAAAGCTGAAAGCGGAGATCGAGACTGCGTTGTGGGAACTGGTGGCCGCGGGGCTGGTGACGGCCGATGGCTTCGATAATCTGCGCGCGCTGATCGACCCGAAGCGGCGGGCGGGGCAGGGAAGCGGTCGACTGGCGCGGCCGCGGCATAGCACCGGGCGCTGGGCGCTGCTGCATGCCGGAGACGCCGTCGAACGCGGGCGCAGGGTGGAGGCCGCGTGCTGGATGCTGCTGCGGCGCTATGGAATTGTGGTGCGCGACTTGCTGGCCCGCGAGTCGAACCTCCCGCCGTGGCGGGAAATGCTGATGGCGCTGCGGCGGCTGGAAGACCGAGGGGAGATTCGTGGGGGAAGGTTCGTCGACGGATTTCTGGGCGAGCAGTTCGCGCTGCCGGTGGCTGCGGAATCGCTGCGAGAGTTGAAACGCGAGGCGAGCCGAGGTGAGGAGATCACGCTGTCGGCAGCCGATCCGCTGAATCTGGTGGGCATTCTTGTGCCAGGGGAACGTGTGCCGGCGATTTCGGGACGGACGGTCACTTATCGCGATGGAGTGGCGGTCATGCCCGACGCTGTTCCGATCGATCGAGGGGAAGGCGAAGAGAGCATGCCTGCGTAAATGGCGCTGGACGAGTGTTAAGGGACCAATTCCAAGGACGGTGGCAAGTTTTCTCGACTTCGCAAAGTTTGGTCGTCGTGCAGTAATGGCTTACGCAGTAGGCCGGTTAAGTGGGAGATCCTTCGCTACGCCTGAAAAACGGCTACGCTCAGGATGACAAAGTCGTGTATCGGCCAAACTGCACCCACCCGATGGTTTCTTCACGGCAATGGCAGCTTCAACAATGTGGCGGGATCGAGATAGGTCCCCTGCCAGCGGACGGCGACGTGAAGGTGCGGGCCGGTGGCGCGTCCGGTGCCGCCGCTCAGCGCGATGATCTGCCCGCGCTTCACGGTATCTCCCTCTTTCACTTTGAACTCTGACAGGTGCAAGTAGAGTGTGAGCAGTCCCTGGCCGTGATCGAGGACGACAAAATTCCCTTCAAAATAGAGCGGGCGAGCGAGCAGCACGGTGCCGTCGTTCATGGCCGCGACCGGAGTGCCGGTGGGCACCCTGAAATCCAGGCCCTGATGGGTGCTTTGGGCGACACCGTTGAATACGCGCTGGGTGCCGAAGACGTCGGAGATGGCGGCGTCGGCGGGCGGCGAGAATTTCCCGGTCCATTCGCGGTCTGGGCTGACGCGGCCCAGGTAGTCTTTCTTGACGGCCTGCGCAGCTTCGATCTCTTTGACTTCGTCCGGACTTGGTTCGGTGAATTTCTTTTCGACCGAGAGTGGAATCTTCAGATATTTGGCGCGCGCGATCTGCAAGGTGCGAATGAAAGAGACCTTCGCGGATGGGCGAGACTTCGTGGGCGCGGTTTCGCCGGAAAGCTCGAGAGAAGCCTTGCCGGGCGCGGCTTCCAGGCTGATGCCGGCCAGCGCGTTCCAGGATTTATTTTTTGGGTCGTAAGAGAATGCGAAGGTGTGCCCGAGCAGAGTGCCGTTGAGCGACGCGAGCGGCACAGGCGGTTTCACGGTCAGCAGCAGGGGAGAGCCGTTAACCAGGCGCGCGGGATCTTTCTTTACCGACCATGAGGCGGCATCAGCGTGCAGGGACAAAGAGATTGCCGTCAAGCACAGCGCCGCCGCGCGGGCGAGAGGTCGAAGGAAGGCCACAGTTCAGCGTAGCACCGGCGCGAGGGCCGAACCAGCTGGAGGAACACGGTTGTGCAGCTAGCGTGCCGGGGGCTGGGCGCGGTCTTCCTTGAGAACGGTTTCAAGCGTCGAGACCAACAGGTCGGCATCAGCTTCGGAGAAGATCAGCGGTGGGCGGAGCTTGATGACGTTGTGATCCGGGCCATCAGTGCCGGTCAGTACACCGCACTCGCGCAGACGGTTGACCAGGTAGGATGCCTCGTCGGTGGCGGGTTCCCGCGTGCTGGCGTCGCGAACGAGATCGAGGCCGATAAACAATCCCATCCCGCGCACGTCGCCGATGAGCGGATAGCGTGCCTGTAATTCTTTGAGCTGGGCCATGAGCCGGGAGCCGACTTCGAGCGCATTTTCTTGAAGGCGTTCTTCTTCAAGCACATCGAGGACGGCGAGTCCGGCGGCGCAGGCTACGGGATTGCCGCCGAAAGTGCTGAAGAATTCCATGCCGTTGTTGAAAGAAGCTGCGATCTCGGGCGTGGTAATCACGGCGGCAACGGGAAACGCATTGCCGATCGGCTTGCCGAGCACGACGATGTCGGGCACAACGCCCTGAGTTTGGAATCCCCAGAAGTGGGAACCGAGGCGGCCGAAGCCGACTTGCACTTCGTCGGCGATGCAGATTCCGCCTGAGGCGCGAACCTGCCGGTAGACCGCCGCAAGATAGCCGGGAGGGAATACGATCTGGCCGCCGACACTGGGCATGGTTTCGGCAATGAAGGCGGATATGCTCCTTTTCTTTGTGGCGCACTCACTGAGTATTTCGGCCACATGTGCCGCATATTTCTCGGCTAGGCCCGCGTGTCCGCGGCGATAAAGGCCGCGGTAATCGTCGGCAAGCGGCGCTACATGTACCCAGTGCTTGCGACCGCGGCCGCCGGGCCCGTTGAATTTGTAAGGGCTGAGGTCGATCAGCGTGCTGGTGTGGCCGTGGTAGGCGTGTTCGAGCACGATGAAGTCTTCACGCCGAGTGTGGGCGCGGGCCAGACGCACGGCGAGTTCGTTGGCCTCGCTGCCCGAGTTGACAAAGAAGCAGACGCGCAGCGGTTCCGGCAATTTGCTTGCAAGACGCTCTGCATAACGCAGAATGTTGTCGTGCAGGTAGCGAGTGTTGGTGTTGAGCAATGCGATCTGTTTGTGGACCGCGGCGACGACGCGTGGATGGCTGTGGCCGACGAGCGGAACATTGTTGTAGACGTCGAGATAGGCACGCCCGGTGTCGTCGTAGAGATATTGCCGCCAGCCGCGAACGATCTTGAGCGGGCGCTGGTAGGAGACGCTCAGATTGCGGCCAAGCAGAGCCCGTCTTCTCTCGATAGTTTCGTCGGCCGTTGATTCCGCCGGAAAGCGGTCGGAGGGAATGCCGAGCAGAAGGTTGGGGTCGGGGCAAATGTCGGTCCAGATCGCACGCTCTGAGGCGCGGGCTACTCCGGGAAAGTTTTCATTCCGATCGAGCAGGTCGGCGATGATCTGAAAGTGCAGGTGGGGCGGCCAGCCTCCGTTTTCGGTGGCGTCGCCGATCTGAGCAAACGGCTCCGCTTTGTTGATGGTCTGCCCGACGGACAACTTCGCGATGCTGGTCCGCGAAAGATGCCCGTAGAGCGTGAAGAATTCATGAGCATCGCCAGTTCGGTGGCGGAGGATCACGAGCGGACCGTAGTCAAACGGGGCGCGATTGTCGGCGACCGTGTGTACGGTGCCGTCGAGCGGCGCTCGAACGTTTGCGCCCGGATCGACGAACAGGTCGAGCCCGAGGTGGATGGTGCGGCACTCGTCGGTTGGATTGCTGCTGCTGCGGAAGGCGGGCGAAGCGTAGAGCGGGCGCGCCTCATCGTAGCGGCCGACCGCGACGGAACACGCCGCCGACTTGAGTTCGCGGGCGATGGCTTCGTTCAACACCGAAGTTTCCAAGTTACGCGGGTCGGCGCCCAAGAAAGTGCTGCCGACACTAAGATCGAGCACGAGCAGCTGCGCGGTACGCAAGTCAACGTCGAGCAACGAAGCGGAATGGCGGGATTCTTCGCGCAGACATTGCTTGAGGACTTCGCCGGATGGAAGGGCCGGGAGCCCGCAGGCTTTTCGCAGAGCGAAGTGGGCAAAACGGGGATGAATTTCAGAAAGCAGCGATAAGGCCTGCCAGGCAGGGGCTTCCGAGATGACGACGTAAGGATCGCCGGGTAGCTGCGTCTTGCGCAGGGCCGAGTTCACCACGCTCACGGCCAAGCGCATGGCGATCAGGGGAAATAGGACCGACAGTTCTACCTCGTTCAACGGCATGGCGCTGTGGTAGCCCTCGACCAGTGAGCAGGCTGCGGCCAGTGGCCGGTCTTT
>Ga0209698_10000911_pt1 | contig 34073 bp, 26 predicted proteins | sample LitLauG_LLR_2012_FD_187203 | JGI IMG/M metagenome (GOLD analysis project Ga0209698, IMG submission 187203) | Freshwater sediment microbial communities from Pennsylvania, USA - Little Laurel Run_MetaG_LLR_2012 (SPAdes) (version 2) | ecosystem: Environmental > Aquatic > Freshwater > Creek >... | reverse complement strand
CCCCCTCGAAGGCCTCCCGGGACCGGGCGAAGGGCTCCTGGTCAGCCGCCCCGGCCGTCACGACCGACCCCGCGCCGCTCCCGCAGGGCGGCGATGCCCGCCTGGGCGGCGGACTCCAGCTCCGCTCGGGCCGCCTCGTAGCGCGCCAGGGCGGCCGTCACCTCCGCCACCTCGCTGCGATGCAGCGTGAGCGTCTTGCTCCGACCGGCCTCGGTGTAGACCAGCGCCGGCGTCTCGTGCGGCTCCCCGACGGCACACCGGCACGACGGCTTACCGCAACGGCGGCGGAACGTGGTCAAGGTGCCATGGAGCACCAGTGGCAGGCGTCGGCGGGCGATGCACGGCATCCTAGCCCCTCTCTGTATCGAGCTATCCCTACAGAGAGAAGACCACAAAAGGCGCCGCGCGCGGTGGATACGCAGCCGCCTGCCCCCAGCACAACCCGCAGCCTCAAACCCCCGACGCCCTCACTTCAACAGAGCCGCACCCGAACGATTCTTACGCATCGCTCCAGAGTCGCGCGATTGACAGTCCAGACACCGCTCGTTCTGCACAGCATGTGCGAGCCGGGTGCTCGCCCAGCTGGACGTCCTCTTCGAGGAGAGCATCGCCCGGTGGTTGAACATATCTGGGGATCGCCCGGTGGGGTGGTCACGAGAGTCCCTGCCAGCACTCGAAGCGGGAAGGTCACGCGCAGTGAGCAAAGGGTGAGAGAAGTTGGCGCGGGAGTGCCTCCTGGCGGACGGTCCCTCCCACGCTCACGGTCTGGCGGGACCGGCTTCGCGGACGGTTCGAACACGACGACCTCCTAATGCTGCGTGTCGTTCGGTCGCCGCGCCGTGGCGCCGAACGCCGACGATGCGTGCGGGGCGAGCTCTGCGCGAGCGAGTTTCGGTGCGCCGAGTAGCACGGGTGTGCAGGGCAAACTCGTCTGGGGCCACCGGGGCGTTCCCAGTTGATTGGACACGGCGGCGTGGGACCGTCTTCCCCGTCGATCGAGTGGCGCCCGCCAGGCCGGTGTCCTCAGCTCAGATCCGCAGCCAGCCGACGAAACCGAGGCATGCAGCGACCACGACCACGCCGCCCACCAGCGCGGCGCGCAACGGCTTACGCCCAGCGGCGGCGACGCTGCCGTCGCCGAGATCGAGTTCACCGGGCTGACCCGGTTGCCGTGAGCAGAGGCGAGCGGTGGCCGACGCGGCCGCCCAGCCCACCGTTGCGGTAGCGAGAGGAACGAAGAGCAGGCCGAAGCCGATCTGGCTGCTGAGCATGTCGCTCACCGTTGCGGCCGACGTCCAGCCCGGGCTTGAAAACTCGGCCCTTGGGCCGACCACGGCGACGGCAACGACACCGTAGAGGTACAGGCTGAGACCGGCGGACACCGCCGCGAGCCGGGCGATGCGGCGGCCGGCGACGGCGCTGCGGGCCCAGAGCGAGGCTGCCACCCCGACCGCAGCCGACGGCAGCAGCGTTACCGCGAGCACGACGGTGAAATGGGTGATCGGCTGCAGGAACCGGGTCAAGGTCACCCCGGACACGGCGAGCCAGACTGCCGCCACGGCCAACCCTGCGGCCAAACCCGGACCCGCCACGCCCGGCCGCCGCGCCAGCGACCCGGCCGCCACGCACGAGCCACCCAGGACAGCCACCAGCACGACGGCCCACAACCATGTCCAGAGACTGGTGCCGAGCCCGTAGTGGATGTAGCTGTAGATGACGGCGCCACTGCCGGCCGATGCGACGGCGGCAAGTGTCGCGACCATGGCACCTGCCCGCCCCCATGGGGGCATGACCACGGCGGCAGCCGCGCATCCGAGCGCAAAGCGCCACCGTTGCGCCCGGCCTTCAATCCGGTCCAACTCGCCGGCCATCGCCTCGCCCCACTCCTGGCGCTCGGCGGCAAGAAGGCCGACCGCCCAGGCAAGGATCCGAGCCGGCCCATCCGGAATCGGCCCACCCCCGGCCTGGCGGCGCAACACCGCGATCAGCGACCCGGCAACGAACACCACGGGGAGGAACATCAGGACAACGCCTCCCCCAACCGGAGGCGGGACGCGGTGGGTGTGGCCTGTTTCGCCGGTTGAGCCACGAACTCGCGGCCCGCGGCGCTCAACCGGTACAGGTGGCGGGGTGGACGCCCAGCCGGCCCCTGCTCCCAGCTGGCATCGAGGAGGCCACGATCGGCGAGTCGCACCAGGATTGGGTACAGCGAGCCGGACTTGAGTCCGACCTCCGCGCCGAGGTCATAGCCATAGCGCCACTGCGCCGGATCGGCAGCCAAGGCGCGGAGGACCCGCACCGCCTGCGCCGAAGGTTGCCGTGCACGTGTCACGACCCCAAGTCTACATATGTAGCTTCCGCTGTCAACAAGAGGACGGTCTCAGCTTGGATCCACCGCGAATGGTCAGCCCATTTACTCAATCATCTCACGGTGGATCCAAGCTGAGCACACCTGGACACAACTGAGAGGAGGGAGCCGGCCGCGAACTGGCTTGTCAAAGGGACTTGTTGAGGAAACCGGCTGCTCATGGGGTAGCGCGCTCGGAGGGATTCGAATCCCCAACCTTCTGATCCGTAGTCCGACTCATCGTGTCGATCTACGTCGATCCACGTCGCTGACCTGCGGGTTTGTTCGATCGGTGTCGGCTGGTGTCGGCTGGTGGCGATCGTCTTGGGTGCCAGCTTGGCTGCCAAGACGACCCTGGGGTGCGCGGTACGGGCCGCGTTCAGAGCTCGGTTGCGGCATGTGCTCCGTACGGTTTCGCCTTGGTAGTTGGGGACCGACTGGATGCTCCACGTCGGCACGGCCATCGGCTTGGCTGGGCACACTGCCTGCGCTTGCGCGAGCGACACCCCGTAATCTGACGCTTCGCGACACTGATGGGGAGGCGACCATGTCGGGACGGTTGGAGGTCCGTCTGCTTGGCGAGCAGTCGATTCTTGGAGGCACGAGTGAGGTTTTCGGGGCGCGATCGTCTCGGGCGGTCGAGCTTCTGGCCTACTTGATCGTCCATGCGGGCACGCCGGTGGCTCGGCAACATCTCGCCGGCGTGCTTTGGCCGGACTCCACTGACGCCCAGTCGCTGACGAACCTTCGTCGTGAGCTTCACCACCTGCGACAACTTGTCGGTGACGACCCGTGTCTGGTTGTTACGACGAAGGAGCTTGCGTGGCGCGACAGCGGCAGCATTTGGGTCGACGTGCGCCTGTTCGCCGAGGAGCGCCAGGCAGCGCTTCGGGCGTGGGCGGAAGGGCATGCTGATGTGGCGCTTGGTCATGGTGACGTTGCACTGGCGGCGTACCGGGGTGAGCTGTTACCGGGCTCCTATGATGACTGGGTTCTCGACGCACGAGCTGAGCTTCATCGCGCGTGCGTCGAGCTGTGTGCCGTCGTGGCAGAGTTGCGTGCAGCTCGAGCCGAGCTACCCAAAGCGCTGGAGGTCGCCCGTCGGCGGGTGCGGCTGGAGCCGCTCGAGGAGGCCGGCTACCGCGCCATCATGGAGATCCAAGCCGAACTGGGTGACCGTGCGGGAGCGATCAGCACCTATCATCGGTGTGCGTCGTTGCTCGAGCGCGAGTTGGGCGTCACGCCTGACCGGGTCACTCGCACCCTGCTCGAGCGGCTCATGGGTGCGCGGGGCGCAGAAGTGCTCCCGGGCGCAACCGCGCCGCACGGAGCGGCGCGTCCGCCGGGGCGCTTAGGCCCTCCGCCTGTTGGCTTGGTCGGTCGGCCGGAGGAGTTCGCGGTGCTCGACCAGGCGTGGCAGCGCGCATCAGATGGTCACGCGACGCTGGTCGTGGTACGCGGGAGTGCGGGCGTTGGAAAGACCGCGCTGGCGACCGCAATCACCGCCGTGGCTCGGCAGGCGGGCGCCGTCGTCGCGTCGAGCCAGTGCTTCGGCACAGGCCGGCTTGCGTTGGCGCCGGTGGCGGATTGGTTGCGCGACCCGCATGTCCAGTCCGCCACCGCAGGGCTCGACGCGGTGTGGGGCCATGAGGTTGATCGGCTGGTGCCATCCGGTGCCGACCGCAGCGAACCCTCGACCAGCCCGCGTGCGATGGTGGATGCCTGGCAGAAGCATCGCTTCTTCGAAGGATTGGCGAGAGCGTTGCTCGCTGTCGCCCGTCCCGCGTTGCTCGTGTTGGACAACGTGCAATGGTGCGACGAGGAGACGCTGGCGTTCGTCGCGTTCTTGCTCGGGCTCGATCCGTGCGCTCCGTTGCTGGTGACGGCGACGTTGCGTACAGACGATGACGGCGACAACCAGGGCGAAGGTCAGCATGTCGCTGATTGGCTGGTCCAGATGCGCGCCACCGGGGCGCTTACGGAGCTGACCTTGCGGCCGCTGGAGCCGGCCGATACCGCCCGGTTGGCCGAGACGATCGCTCGGCGGTCCTTCGGCGATGAGGAGCAGCGCCTGCTGCAAGCGGCAACGGGCGGGTTCCCGCTGCACATCGTCGAGGCGATGCGGGACCTCGAGCATCTTGGCATCACGCCGATTCCCGAGGGCGATCTGGCCGAGGTGTTGCGCCGCCGGCTCGAGCAGACCAGCCCAACGGCGCGCGAGATCGCCGGGCTGGCCGCCGCCGTAGGGCGTGACTTCGCCTTGGATCTGCTCGTCGAAGCCAGCGACCTAGATGCCGACAGCGTGGTTCATGCGGTAGACGAGCTGTGGCGGCGACGAATCGTTCACGAGCACCGCACCGGTTACCACTTCTCACACGAGTTGATCCGAGAAGCCGCGTACCGCCAGGTGACTCCTGCGAAACGATGGCTGCTGCACCGTCGCATCGCCCAAGGGCTCGAGCTGCTCCACTACGGCGACACCGACTCGATCTCGGCGCAGCTGGCCGAGCAGTACGGCCGCGGTGGACGGCCCGACAAGGCGATCGCCTACTACCGGCGGGCGGCCGAGGTGGCATCGGAGATCTTCGCCCACGCCGAGGCCATCCGCCTCTACTCCGAGGCGTTGGCACTCGCGAGCAGTGAGCTACGCGGGCGCGAATCCCAGCTTCTCGAGCTCGCGATACTTGAAGCCATCGCCGCGCCGCTCAACGCCCGGTATGGCTACGCGTCGAGCGAGCTGCAAGAAGTGCTCGAGCGATCAATCGAGTTGGCCCAGCTGCTCGGGCGCCGCGACTCCCTACTCAACGGCTGGGTCGCCCTGAACACGTCCCGCTTCGTCCAGGGACGCATCGGCGACGCTCGACAACTGGCCGCGCAAGCGCTCGAGCTCGTCGACCAGGGCTCGGAACACGCGGCCGCCGCTCACTTTGCCTTCGCCGGATCCACCTTCAGCCTCGGCAGGCCGGCGGAGGCGTTGCACCATTTCGAGCTCGCCGCACAACTCAACGATGGCGTCCCATTGAACGTCGGGACCCGTCCCGACGTCCACGGCCGGGCGTGGGCGGCGCATGCCCATTGGTTACTCGGCCACGACGACGTCGCGATGCGGACTTGCGACGACGCGATCGCCCGAGCCCGAGTCGTCGGGCATCCCTACAGCCTCGCGGTCGCGCTTGCATATGCTGCCATCACCCACCAGATGCACACCGACCGAGGCCGGCTCGCAGGCACCGTCGCCGAGCTGCACGAGCTGTGCGGCCGCTACGGCTTTGCCTACTACAGCGAGTGGGCCCTCGTGCTCGACGGATGGTGCCGGGGCGGAGAGGAGGGCCTCGAGCTCGCCCACCGCGGCATCGTCAACCTCAAAGCGCAAGGCGCGTTCACCAGGATGCCGTACTGGCTGTCGCTGCAAGCCGACCTCCTTCGCGACGTCGGACGAGCCGACGACGCGCGCTCGACACTCGACGCCGCAGCATCCGGAGCGCAAGCGCGATCGGACCTGTGGTGGTTGCCCGAAGTGCAGCGCATGCGTGCCTTGAGCGACCCCGACGACCTCGCCGTCGCTCGGCTCCTGGCCGCAGCCGATCTGGCATCCGCCCACGGCAGCGTCGCCCTGGCCCGCCGATGCGAGTACGACCTCGCGGCGCGCGGCGTTCGGATGCCGATCGCCTCCGTGGCGTCGACCGCCTGAGACGAACCCTCGTGCGAGCGCCGCGCGAACGCTGAACGAACGCCGTGTCCGTACCGTAGGGCTCTTCGGACAACACGAACGCAAGGAGCTTCCATGACGGCGCCACCGACAAGTGCCTCGCCAGCAGGCTACGACGAGCTCGCTGGCCAGCTTCGCGGCGAGCTGATCACAGCCCGCGATCCCCGCTATGACCAGGCGCGGGCCGTGTACAACGCCATGATCGACAAGCGGCCAGCAGCCATCGCACGCTGCCGCGACGCCATGGACGTGGTCGCGTGCGTCCGTTTCGGGCTCGCAAACCACCTGACCATTGCGGTGCGAGGCGGCGGCCACAACGCCGCTGGCCTCGGCGTGTGGGACGACGCGCTGGTCATCGACCTTTCCCCCATGCGTAGCGTCACGGTGGACCCCCAGCAGCACACCGTGCGAGTGGATGGCGGCTGCACCTGGGGCGACGTCGACCACGCCACGGTCGGGTTCGGCATGGCCACGCCGTCGGGCTTCCTCGCCTCCACCGGCGTGGGCGGGCTGACTCTGGGCGGAGGGATCGGCTACCTTTCGCGGCGTTTCGGCCTGACGGTCGACAACCTGCTGTCCGCCGACGTGGTGCTGGCCGACGGCACCTTCGTCACCGCCAACGAGAACACTCGTAGCGATCTGTTCTGGGCGTTGCGGGGCGGCGGTGGCAACTTCGGCGTCGTCACGTCGTTCACGTTCCGCTGCCACGATATCGGCGAGCACGGCGTCATCATCGGTGGGCCCGTGCTCTACGACCTCGCCGACACCGCGTCGGTGATGCGCTGGTACCGCCAGCTGCTTCCCTCACTCCCAGAAGAGCTCAGCGGCTGGCTCGGGCTCATCACCATCCCACCTGCGGCCCCGTTTCCCGAGCAGCTCTGGGGTCAGAAGTCGTGCGCCATCGTCTGGTGCTACACCGGACCGCACGACCGAGCCGACCAGGCGCTCGAACCGGTGCGCACCTTCGGGAGCCCGCTGCTCGTCGGCGTCGCTGCCATGCCGTTCAACGTCCTGCAGGGTGCGTTCGACGCTCTCTACCCGGCCGGCCTGCAGTGGTACTGGCGGGCCGACATGTTCACCGAGATCACCGACCCCGCCATCGAGATCCATTGCAAGTACGGCGCCCAGCTTCCCTCCGGGCACTCCACCATGCACCTCTACCCGATCGACGGTGCCGCCAGCCGGGTACCGGTCGATGCCACCGCCTTCGCGTACCGCGACGGTGGCTGGGCTGGAGTCATCGTCGGGGTCGACCCCGACCCGGCCAACGCTGACGCGATCACGACTTGGGCGCGCGACTACTGGAACGAGCTCCACCCCACCTCCGCCGGCGGTGCCTACGTCAACTTCCTGATGGACGAAGGCCAAGACCGCGTCAAGGCCTCCTACCGAGGCAACTACGAGCGGCTCGCCCAGATCAAGCGTCGCTACGACCCGAACAACACGTTGCACGTCAACCAGAACATCGTCCCCGCCACCGGAGACACCTGACCGCGTCCTCGTGCCGGCGCGCCATCGGAGACAGGCGACACCCACCGCGCTTCGGCACGCCATCGCACCCCCATCGCGGGTTGAACCAGTCCACTCCGGCGTTGCGACCCGTGCGCGACAGCACAGCCATCAACACGACAAGACAGGGAAAGAACCCCAATGACCACCACGCTCGAGACCCACCCACCATTTCATCGACCACGCCGCGCCCGGGCCGCGTGAGCCCACCCAGCCAGCAGCCCACTCGGCACTGAGCTCGGCGCTGCTCCAGTTGATCCGCGACAGCGCCGCCCGCGGCGACGAGACCGGCGACCTCGTCAGCTGCCACGATGCAATGGTCGACGAAGGCCTCTTCCACATCCTCGTGCCGCGTGAACTCGGTGGCGCCAACGGCACTCCTCGCGACTGGTTCGACACCGTCGTCACCATCGCCCACGCCGAACCATCCGCAGGCTGGATCATGGCCCAGGGCCCGATCCAAACCGCTTTCATCGCGGTCGCCGGCGACCCCGATTTCGCAGCGAGCTTCTTCTCCAAACGCCAGGCGGTCGCTTCCAGCAGCGCCGGCCAGGCGACCGCCGAACGACACGGCGACGGCTACCTCGTCCACAACGCCCGATGGGCCTACACCTCCGGCTGCCAAGGCGCCGCTTACCTCGGCGGCGCCGTCCGCATCATCTCCACCGATGGCACGCCCGAGTCCCGCATCGTGCTCGTCCCCGCTGACCAGGCCACGATCAACAGAACATGGAACACCCATGGGCTGCGCGGCACCGGCAGCCACCACATCGACCTCGGCGACGAGATCATCATCCCCGCCGGTCACAGTCTTACTTGGCCACACCTCACCATCAACCGGCCGGGCACCCTGGCCAACGCGATCACCTACAGCGCCTGGACGATCTCGATGTCCACCGCCGCGGTCAACCTCGGCGCCACCCGCCGGGCACTCGAGGCTGCAACCGCGTCCGCGGAACACAAGATGCACCGGTTCGACACGGTCCCCGTCATCGTCCAGTCGCCCTTCATCCGCAAGATCGCCGACCTCCACGGGAACATCGAGCTCGCCATCGCTGGGCTCCGCCGTCTCCTCGACGAGCTCTGGGAGCACGCCGCCACCGGCGCGCCAAACGCGGTCGAGCGCGCCCGTATCCGCCTCGCCGCCGCGTGCGCCGTCGAGACCGGCGCCACGGCCGTACACGAAGCCCAGCTCCTCGTCGGCGCCGACGCCCTCCATCGTTCGCACCCCCTCGAACGCCTCGGACGAGACACCCAGATGCTCCGCACTCACGGCGCCGTCAACCCATCCACCCGAGAACAACTCGGCAACGTGCTCCTCGACACCTACCAAGGACCCCCCGACTTCATCTGAGCCGCCCGCAATCAGCAACAGACCTGGAGGCCGGGTAACACCGACGTCGCCAGCGACAACGAGAGTCGAGGTCGCACCGGATGCAACTCGCGCCTCTTCCGAGATGTGACCACCGCAGCATCGGCGCGAAGGAGCCTCCCGTGTACTTGATCCATTCCGACGATCGGTTGATGTCGCCCGCGCACACAACCGCGAGCTCGTGGCCCGCGCCGAACTCGATCGCGTCGTCCGCGAGGCCCGACGTTCCGGCCCGACGAAACGACAGGTCGCGTCAGGCCGGGCTGCTCGACCAACTCCACCAGGCCCACCACGTGAGGCGGCTCCATACCTGGCACCGCCTGGTATCGGTTGATGGTGAAGGCGTGGACCACGCCCTGTCCGCTCAACGCCTCGGGTCGCACGTTCATCGAGCGGCACGACCGGCACACCGGCGCCGGGGGGTGCAGGTGGGCGCGGCAGCGCTGGCAGTGCAACAACCGCAGAACCCCGTCCGCGCCTCCGTGCCAGAAGTGGGCGTTGCGATCGGTGACCTTCGGCCGGACCTGATGAAAGGGTTCGTCCACGATGTTCGACGCAGCCATCAACGGGCTCCTTCGGGCGGAACACGTGGTCATCGGACACGAGTTCCACCTCGAGCCGTTTCGCAGTTGCAGCGATCCACCGATCCGCCTCGTGCACCTTTTGACCGAGTGCCAGACCGGCCCGCTTGCACGTCACTCGGAGTTCGGCGCACAAGCGCATCAGCTCGTCGTCGGGCTGAACGATGACGACCCGGGCAAGATCACGTTCAATGCCCCGCGGCCGAAGCTCACCCCATCCGGCCTTCAGCGCGCCGTAGCGGGGCTCGGTCATAGGACTAGGCGCGTGCCGGGTCACGCGCTTCGTTGACCAACGCCGACATCACCATTGTGTCCACCACGACAGCGGCCGACCGGCCCTCGCTCACCGCTCAGCGAGAGCCTTCTCGAACGCCTTCCACTCGTCGTCGGTGAGGCCCTCGATCGCCAGCTCGCCACGAGCGGGTAGTGGCTGAGCTCGCCGCAGCGCCTCCTCCGGAGGCAGGATCGTCAACTGCAGCGGATCGTTCGGGTTCGGTACCGCGGACACGGATCGAGTGTACGCCGCGGAGCCCGCAGGGGTGTCTGCCGATCTCGCTGCGCACAGGGTGCTGACAGGTGCTGACAGCCCATGCCCCACCCACTCGCGGTCCCTCTTGGCCTGTCGTGCGAATGTCGGGCCCGCCCGGACTGTCAGCAGACTGTCAGCAGACGGCGGCAAACAGGGGCCGTTTCGGCGGATCGGGCGGACACCACATATGCCCTGACCAGCACTATTTCGCGTTCTACGGACGGCCGGAACTCCACTCTCAAGGTGGCGACACGGGTTCGAATCCCGTTGGGGCTGCCAAGCAAGAGCCCAGTTCAGAGGCCTGTGGGGGGTCTTGAGGGCCTCCGGGATCTGCTTCCGTGGTCCACATCTGGTGCACATCCTTCGGGCGGCGTGCGGGGCTACATCTGGGAGCGGCCGGATCGCGGCAAAGGGGTCTTTCTCCTCCGGGGCGACGCCGGCCCCGACCCCATCACCGGCCAGCGGCGCCAGCTGAGCCGGACGATCCGGGTGACGGGCCCCAGACCCAAGCAGCAGGCTCAGCAGAAGCTGACCGAGCTCCTGGCCGAGGTCGACGCCGGCCACCACCGCTCCAGCCCGCATTCGAGCATGACCGTGGCCGAGGCCGTCGAGAACTGGTTCGGCTCTTTCCAAGCCCAAGTCGCGGTCGGGACCAAGGGCCCCGGCACCGAGCGCAAGTACCGGGAGGTCGTCGACTGCTACATCCTCCCGCACCTGGGTCAGCTGCCCCTCGTCGATCTCACGACCGAGGTCATCGACGCGTTCTACGAGACACTGCTCGAGTCCGGTCGCACCGGCCACGGCCGGCGCGACACCAACGGCCACACGGTGGGGACGGTGCGCGCCGGCGGTCCCCTCGCCCCGGCCACGGTCCGCAACGTGCACACCGTCGTCCGCTTGGTCTGCGCCCGGCCGCCGCCGCCGCCGGCGACCGGCGCGGCGAGGTCACCGCGCTTGGTCACTCCGCGTTCAATCTTGGCGACAACACGAACGCCACCAACACCGTGGGTGGCCGGCTGCACCCCGGCCTGGGAGAACGGGCCGGCGTGATCGTCCGGACGTTTGGCTCTGTCGCTGACGGGCGCGGGGTGGTCTACTGAAAGCGACGATGACCCGGCGCAGGCGTGACCTTCCGGAGATGCCATGGATCGTATGAACGCCCTCGACGCCACCTTTCTCCATCTCGAGGACGGCGTCGCCCACATGCACATCGGCTCGTGCGCGGTCTTCACTGGACCGGCACCCACCTTCGGCGAGTTGGCCGGCCATGTGGCGTCGAAGCTCCCGCAGATCCCCCGCTACCGCCAACGCGTGCGCAGTGTTCCGTTGGACCTCGGCCGGCCGGTCTGGGTGGACGATCCGACCTTCGACCTCGACCACCACCTCCGCCGCACCGCTCTGCCTTCGCCGGGCGACCAGCGCCAGCTCGAGGAGCTGATGGGCCGGCTCATGTCGCAGGAGCTCGACCGGCAACGCCCACTGTGGGAGGCGTGGCTGGTGGAGGGCCTGACGGGTGGCCGGTGGGCCCTCGTCAGCAAGGTGCACCACTGCATGGTCGACGGCGTGGCCGGCATCGGGCTGATGTCGGTCCTGTTGGACACCACCCCCGACCCCGCCCCGGCCCCGCCGGACCACTGGGCGCCCGAGCCTGAGCCGTCGGCCCTCCGGCTCGTCGCCGACGCCATGGGCGACCTCGTGACCGACGTCCGTCAGCCCTTGCGGGTGGCGCGGGCGGCCGTTGGGCGCCCCTGGTCCTCGCTGCGCAAGGCCGCTCAGGTCGCTGGCGGTTTGCGCGCGTTCGGATCGGCCCTCCGACCGACGCCCGCGACGTCGCTGGACGGCCTCATCGGCCCCGGTCGCCGCTGGACCTGCGCCCGGGCCTCGCTCGACGACGTCATGTTGATCCGAGAGGCGTTCGGAGGCACGGTCAACGATGTGGTCCTGGCCGCCATCACGGACGGGTTCCGGCAACTCATCCTCAGTCGGGGCGAGGACCCCTCTCGGGTGGCGCTGCGGACCCTGGTGCCCGTGTCGGTGCGTCAGGAGGCGGAGCGGCACCTCCGCGACAACCGGGTGTCCGCGCTCTTCGCCGACCTACCGGTTCAGTTGGCGGGTCACCGCGAGCAGCTCGCTGCGGTTCGTGAGGAGCTGGACCGTCGCAAGGGATCCCACGAGCCCGAAGCCGGGGTGGTGTTGACATCGCTGGTCGGCGCCCTCCCTCCATCGCTGACCGCCCGCACGACGCGAGCCGCGGCCCGCTTGCTGCGACAGGTCCCACAGCGGTCGATAGACACGGTGACGACCAACGTCCGCGGGCCGGTGGAGCCGCTCTATGCAGCAGGCCGGGAGATGGTCGAGTACCTGCCCTATGTCCCGCTCGGAGCGGGCATGCGGATCGGCGTGGCGATCCTGTCGTATCAGGGCCAGCTGGCCTTCGGCGTCACCGGCGACCACGACACAGCCGCCGACATCTCGGTGCTGGCTCATGGCGTCGAGTCGGCGGTCGCCGAGCTCGCGGCGTCGGCGGCGTCGGAGCTGGCGCGACCGACGCGCACGCGGCCGGTGGCCACGGCCCCGGGGACGGATCGGTCGCGGCGCGGCGGTCGGGGTGAGACGGGCGACTCCGTCGAGGTGTTCATGCGGGAGAGCGACGCGTTCTCGTGGTACATGGAGCGCGACCCGATCCTACGATCGACCATCGTGGCGACCGCGTGGCTCGACTCGAGTCCCGACTGGGACGGGCTGGTCGACCGGCTCGAGCGGGCGACAGCAGCCATCCCGACGTTCCGCATGATCCTGTCGGAGCCCCCGGCCCGGTTGGCCACGCCCCGCTGGTCCCTCGACCCCCACTTCGACCTGGGCTGGCACCTGCGGCGAATCGACGCGCCGGCGCCACACACTCCGGCCACCGTGATCGACGTGGCCTGCCGAGCCGCCACGACGGCGTTCGATCCGGCCCATCCGATGTGGGAGTTCACCCTGGTCGAACACCTCGAAGGGGATCGGGCAGCGCTGGTGATGAAGGTGCACCACTCGCTCACCGACGGCATCGGGGGCATGAGGCTCGCCCTCGAGCTGTTCGATCTCGACGCGACGCCGGCTCCATCCGGGCCGCCCCCGGTCCCGAGGGGGGAGCAACGGGCGCCGGCCGGGCTGCTGTGCGACAGCCTCCGCCACCAGGGCCGACGTGTCGTCGACCTCGCCTACCACGAGGCCGTGGGGGTCTTGCCAGCAGCCATCCGGGCCGCCCGGTCCCCGCTGCGCGCCACCGCCGACCTGGGCGCCACCCTCCAATCGGTAGCCCGGATGGTGGCGCCGGTCTGGGACACGAAGTCTCCGGTCATGACCGGGCGGGGCATGGGGCGAAGTCTGGAGATGCTCACCGTCGGTCTCGAGGATCTCAAGCGGGCCGGGGCCACTGCCGGTGGCACGCTCAACGACGGGTTCCTCGCCGGTGTGACCGGCGGCCTTCGCCGCTACCACGAGCGTCACGGTACGACGGTCGACGAGCTGCGGGTGACGCTGCCGATCAGCATCCGCACCGAGACGGATCCTGTCGCCGGCAATCGCATCACGCTGCAGCGCTTCGCCGTGCCCGTTCGGCTCGCCGACCCCAGCGAGCGCATCCGGGCCATCGGCGCGCGGTGCCGGGCGGCGCGTGCGGAGCCGGCCCTGCCGCACACCAACACCGTCGCCGGTGTGTTGAGCCTGCTCCCACCCGGCGTGGTGGGCGGCATGTTGAAGCATGTGGACTTCTTGGCGAGCAACGTGCCCGGCTTTCCGTTTCCGGTGTATCTGGGCGGGGCCAGGCTGACCGGCTACTACCCCTTCGGGCCCACCATCGGCGCCGCCTTCAACGCCACGCTGCTCTCCTACGACGGCACCTGCTGCATCGGGCTCACCGTCGATACGGACGCTGTGGCCGACGTCGAGACCCTTGTGGAGTGTCTTGTCGAGGGCTTCAACGAGGTCCTCGCCCTGGGCGGGGAACACACCAGCATGGCGCGGCCCCTCCAGGACGCATTCGCTCCAGAGACCGGCCCAGCGGCGGCCGTGTCCCACACGGGAGCCTCGCCTCGCCGGGGTGGTCGGAGAGCCGTGCCCGCTCCGACGGCGACGACGAGGGAGCCGTGACCTCGCAGGCCCCCCGATTGGTCAGGACCGGGCTGCCTGTCCCTTGCGGCGCGTTTGGCGGCTGGGCGGTGGAGCCCGGATCGTGCTCGCACCTGAAGGCGACGACGCGCTTGCGGCTGTGAGATCACCCGAAGGGTGGGGAGGGGGTCAGTGCTCCTTGACGACTGCGTACCAGACCCGCTCGGCCACCCGGACCAGGCTCTCACCCAGCCGGGCGTATCGGCGGTACATCTCGCGCCAGGCGATCACCTCGCGCAGGTCCTCGATGTCGAGCAGGTGCGACATAGCCGAGCGGTAACGGCGCTCGACCTTGCGCTCACAGCGGATGGCGGCGTCGGCGGCGGCCGTCGCCGCCTCGGCGTCCGAGGCGAGCGCAGCGAAGGCGGCGCGGAGGTGACGGGTCCCGTCGGCCAGGTCGAGTGCCATGGCGGCCAGGGCTTCATCGGGTCGGAGACGCATCACGTCGGCTTCGCGCACGGCGTTCTTGGCTGCGTTGAGCACGGCGTCGAGTCGCTCGGACAGTTCGTAGATGTCCTCTGCATCGAGCGGGGTGGAGAACGCGGCCCGCAACTCGGACTGCAAGGCCCGCCGCACGTCGTCGGCGCGGTGCTCGGCGTCCCGTACCGACTGGGCCATGCCGGCGTCGCCGACGGACCATGCCGCGAACGCGTCCATGCCTTCGATCGTCGTGTCGGCCTGGGACACGAGCAAGCCGAGGAGATCGGGGCTGTGGGGGAGGAACCAGTGCCTCACGCCAGCCTCCACACGGGCAGGGCCGCCGCGGACAGGACCGCGGCGGCGGGGAGTGTTACGACCCACGCCAGGGTCATCTCGGTGACCACGTGCCAACGAACGTGGCGGGGACGGCGGGCTGAGCCCACGCCGACCACCGATGACGCCACAACGTGGGTGGTGCTCACGGGTCCCCCGACCAGCGCCGCCGACAGGATGACCGCCGCGGACGCAGACTGGCTGACCAGGCCGTCGATTGGGCGGATCCGGTAGATGCCCGACCCGACGGTGTGCACGATCCGCCAACCACCGAGGCTGGTGCCCACCGTCAGCGCCGCCGCCGCGGCGAGTTTCACCCACAGCGGGACGGAGAAGACTCGGAGATGCCCCGTAGAGACCAGCAGCAGGGTGATGACGCCCATCGTCTTCTGTGCGTCGTTGGCGCCGTGGCTGAAGGCGAGGGTCGCCGCCGTGACCCACTCGCCTCGACGGATCGTACGCTCGGCACGGCTCGGGGCGCGGCGCAGCGCGCGCTGCGCCGCGCGCGATCCGGCCGCCGCGGCCCCGAAACCGAGGAGCGGCGAGACCACCAGGCTGATGAGCACTCCGACCACGCCGACCGGGCGGATCCCGTGCACGCCCCCCCATCGCACGGCGCGGATCCCCCCCTGGAGGAGCCCGGCGCCCACCAGCCCGCCGACCAGGCCGTGACTCGAGCTCGACGGCAGACCCTGCCACCACGTCAGCAGGTTCCATGCCAGCGCCCCCGTGACAGCGGCACCGGCCACCGGAACAACCTGATGGGCCGGCACGCGCAAGACCCCACCGATGGTGTCGGCCACCGCGGTGCCAACCAGAAGCGGCCCCAGCACGTGAAAGGTCGCCGCCAACACGACCGCCGAACCCGGTCGGGCGGCCCGGGTCGCAATCAGCGCCGCGACTGCGTTGGCCGAATCATGGAATCCGTTGGTGACATCAAAGACCAGCGCCACCACCACCGCGACCGCGAGGCCGGCCACCGCAGATGCGCGGCCCGATCAACCCGCCGGCCGGAGCTGCTCCGGAGGATCGGAGGCGTCGTCGGCGAGGATGTCGCGAAGCCGGCGGCGGGCGGCCCATTCGGTGAGCAGCGGCACATAGCGGCGGACGGGGGCTGCGGTCCACACGGTTGCGGTCTCGACCACGAAGCGATCGACGAGCTCACGCGACAGCGGTGGGCTGCACTCGGCGACCAACGGTTGCTCCACGCGGGCGAGCTCTCGCGCTTCATCGGCGCCCGCCCCGAGCGTCTTGGCTGTATCGTCGCCCACGGCCCTCCTTCGTCGCTCATGGCCCTCGTGTCGACGCTAAGGATCGGGCGTCCGACCGGGTAGGGCCGAACGTCCCAACCATCATCATCGCTCCGGGTCGGGGGGGACAGGCGCGGTCTGAGTCGGATCGGGGCCGGCGGGCCCGGACGCGGCCAGCCAACAGGCCCGCCAGCAGCTGGCCGCCGCGTTCTCAGCGCGCACCGCGTCGGACAGCGCCCGGTCGTCGTCCGACATCGGTCGTCGTCTCTGAGCGTGCGAGCCCAGAGTGCCCGTCCCGCAGAGGCGTAGGACCCTGTCGGCGGTGCCCACGGTGGGGGACACTCAGAACGGTGCTTTCGTCTGTCCTGGATGTCTTCCGGTTGCGTCAGTACTTCAACGTCATCACCCGCCTGCGCGAGGTGGGCCAGGGGATCCGCGCGGATGCCGGCCTGCTGAGCGACGCCCGGCGGGCGTTGGTGACCCTGCCGTTCGACCGCGCCGAACCCGTCGAACGACACCCCTTCCCACCGATGTCGCGCGATGCGGTCGACGGGCTGGCCGGTCGGCGGGTGGCCCTCATCGCGACCGGCGGGAGCGGAGCGTTGGCGTCGGTGGTGGGCGCCGCCCGCGCGTTCGAGGAGGCCGGCGTGGCGCCGTCGGTGATCTCGCTGTGCTCCGGCTCGGCGTTGTTCGGGTTTCCCATCGCGGCGGGCGTCCCATCCGACGAGGTGGCCGAGTTCTGCATCGGGCTGCGCCCGTCCGACTACGTCGACGTCAACTGGCCTGCGCTCGCGAGGCTGCTACCCTCCGCGGCCCGGGGTTTTGGCGGCGTGATTCAAGGTGACCGGCTGGAGGCCACCTACCGCCGATTTCTCGGCGATCGCACCCTCGGCGACCTGGCCATCCCCGCCTATGCGCCGCTGTGGAACGTCGAGGCCAACCGGGTCGACTACGTCGGGCCGCGGACCCATCCCGACATGCCGGTCGCCAGGGCGGTGCACATGGCGGTGGCCCTCCCCCTGTTCGTTCAGCCCGCGGCGCTCGACGGCTTGTACTGGTGCGACGGCGGCATCGTGGACATCTTTCCCGTGCGGCCCGTCCTCGAGCTCGAACCGCCGAGCGCCGCGGCCGTGGCGATCAACGGCTTCTACCCGCCCCGGTTCGCCGGTGAGGACGCGACCGGGTGGCAGGACCAGTCCTGGAGCATCCTCCGGGTGGCCAGCCAGGTCCGCACATGCCAGCAGGTGGAGCTGGCTCGGGCCAACCTGGCCTCGCTGGAGCAGGCGATGCCGACCGTGATGATCGAGCCGGTCTCCTACGAGATGGTGCGCGGCGTCGGGTTCTACCGGCAGTTCCTGAGCACCCGGGACTGGCCCGGGTTCATGGCCGAAGGCCGCGTCCACACCCACCGGGCGCTCTGCCGACTCGGCCGGATGATGGAACCGGAAGGAGCGGGCCCGACCAGCGGTCAGTAGCCCACTCGAGGTGACTCGCAGACGGATCTTGTTTGGCTGAAGATACGCCGGTCCCCGCCGCCGCGGGAGGGCCGAAGTCCCCTATCGGTGCGCCCCAGGGCGTTGTGGTCATCGCCCAGAAGCTTCTCCCATTGAGGGCATCAGTCGCCGTTCCGCTCGCGCCAGCGGTCGTCGCACTCGGCACCCTCCTCGCCGTTGCGCCGCCGGCGGTTTAGCCTGACCTAGCAGCAGAAAGAGGACAGAGATGACGATTCACCGGACCGGAACGCGTGAGGAGTGGCTCGCTGCTCGGCGCGAGCTGCTCGCCGCCGAGAAGGAGTTGACCCGCCGCGGCGACGAGGTGGCCCGTCAGCGGCAGGAGCTCCCCTGGGTGCGGGTCGACAAGGACTACCGCTTCGAGACGGATGCGGGTACCGCACCATTGCCGGACCTGTTCAAAGGGCGCTCGCAGCTGCTGATGTACCACTTCATGTTCGGCCCCGAGTACACGGCCGGCTGTCCCTCCTGCTCGGCGATCGCCGACGGCTTCAACGGATCCGTCGTCCACCTCGAGAACCATGACGTCGCCTTCATGGCCGTGTCGCTGGCTCCCATCGCCGCCATCCAGGCCTACAAGCGACGAATGGGATGGACGTTTCCGTGGGCGTCCTCGCTCGGCAGCGACTTCAACTTCGACTTCAACGTGTCATTCACCGAGGAGCAACAACGCCAGGGTGTGCTCGAATACAACTTCCGGGCGTGGAATGTGGCGCCGGCCCTCGAACCCGGCCACGGTCCGGTCGAGCACGCGACCATGACCGGCACCGACGTGGCGACGTACATCCGCCAGATGCCGGGGATGAGCGCCTTCGCGCTCGAAGACGGCGTCGTGTACCACACCTACTCGGCCTACGCGCGGGGACTGGACGCCCTCTGGGGCATGTACCAGTGGCTCGATCGTGCACCCAAGGGACGCAATGAGACCGGACCCTGGTGGCGCCGGCACGACGAGTACGCCGAACGCTGACCGCTGTCCGCTGTCCGTCGGGAAGCTCCGAATCACGCAACGCCGCCGCCCCGTGGAAGCCCTGGAGGAGTTGCTCTCCGACTCCAACGTCGCGTTCCTCAGCGGACGGGCGGTCACGTTCGGCGGCTTCTCCGGTCTCGACACCCACTACGACCTCGGAGAGTCAGGGAAGAGGAGACGGCGCAACCGTGACCTGGGTGGTTCCCGCCAAAGGGGGCAGCTCTGGGAACCTGCGACCGTCAGCCACCAATGCTGACCGAGTCTCTCGCCATGAGCGCCAGCCAGGGAGCGGCGGACCGTCTGGTCGTCCCACTCCATGAGGCGCTCGTGGGGCGGGATCGCTTCCCCGAGCCGCTGACGCCGCGAGGGGGACCTCCGGCTCTACCGCTATCACCCCGGCGCGTTCACGATCGGTGAAGAGGGAGGTGGCGATGTTGTTGCTGGGCCCGCTGGTGCTGGTCGTGATCATCGTGGGTGTTGTCGTCGCCGTGCGATCGTCGCGGACGCATCGGCGTTCGCCGCCGCCGCCGGCTGTTGTGCCGCGCGGCATGGGGGTCGCGGGACCGACGCCCGGCGTGGCTGATGATCTTGCCCGGTGGCGCGCCGCGGGGCTGTTGTCGGGGGAGCAGGAGGCGGCCATCTTGGCGTACGAGGAGGCCGCTGGCACAACGCCGAGGGTGGCGGCGAGGCCGCCGATGGTCGCCCATCGGCGGAGCACCTCGGTGGTGGCGGAGGCGGTCGGGTACATCGGCGGGATGCTGGCGACGATCGGGCTGGTGTTGCTGGTGGCACGGTACTGGACCGATATGGCGACCGCTGGTCGGCTGGCGCTGAGCGCCGCCGGGGCGGTGGGGCTGCTTGGCGCGGGTGCCTTGGTGCATGCCCGCGCCGCGCCGGCGCTGGCCCGGTTGCAGGGATTCCTCTGGCTGGCGTCGACGGCCGCGACGACGCTGTTCATGGGGGTGCTGACCGTCGACGGATTCGGAGCGGGCGAGACCAAGACGGTCGTGTTGGCATGCGTCGCTGCCGTGGCGGTCGAAAGCGGGGTGCTGTGGTGGTGGCGGGACCGGGCGATCCAGGAGCTCAGCTTCCTGGTTGGGGCCGCGGCGTGTGCGGGCGCCGTGACGGCCGAGCTCGCCGCTCAGGGCCCCGTCGGGCTCACCGTGTGGGCTGTGGGTGTCGCCTTGTTGGCGTCGGGCCTGAGGCGCCTGTTGCCGCGGCCGATACTTGCCGAGGGGGCGGGCGCGGTGGCTGTCATCGTGGGTGGCACCATGGCGGCGACCGGCTGGCAGGGCTTCGGGTTGGCTCTGCTCGTCGCCACCGCGTTCGCGTTGCTGGCGGTGGCGACCGTCCCCGGTCCGGCACCGCAAAGAGCCGACCAGCTCACCATCGGGATCTTCGGGGCGTTGGCACTCCTCGAAGCCGTCCCGAGCACCGTGGGCTACTTCAGCCACCGCGGTGGCGGCGCGACGGGCTTGGTGGCCTGGGGCATCGGAGGCCTCCTGGTGGTTGCCGGAGCTCGCCGATTCGTGCGCCTGGCGGTGGTCGCCGAGGTGCTGGGAGGTGTCGCCATCGTCGGCGGCGCCGCGATCACCTGGCTGCAGTGGCACGGCTTCGCGCCGGTCTTCGGGATCGTGACCGCGATCGGCCTCCTCGCGTTGGGGATGCTCCCCGAACAGGTGCTGCTGTCGATGTTCGGATCGCTCGGATTGCTGGTCAATGTTCCCTGGGCGATCGGCTGGTTCTTTCCCGGCCAAGGGCGTGCACCACTGCTGATCCTGGTCTCGGGTGCGCTCATCCTCGTGATCGCCGTGCTGCTGTCCCGAAGACACGGACCGCTGCGTCGCGATCTCGCGGCGCCCCGACATCGACGCCCGCCCAGCAGCGCCACAGGCGTCCCGAGCGAGGAGGTCGACCCGACGAGGGACCCCGATCACCCAGTCGACCAATCGGCGCAAGGGCGTCGCGGCATGGGGAAGACCCCGAGCGAACAGATCACGATGTCCTGCATCGGCCGGAGCTGGACGTCGTCCCCCGGGGGCGAACAGATGACCCTGGCCTCGACCAGCGGGCTCCCCAAGCTCGGGGATGACTCGATCTCGTTGTTGATGACCGCCACCGAGCCCCATCTTCGCCACCGCGGGTAGGAAGATCGCGGCGCTGCCCTGATGGCCCGCCTCGGAGGTTTCGTGCCTGTACCCCTATTGGGTATTGAGACTGTCTGCGCCGCCCGCAGGGGCTGTCGCGAGGCTAGGTGACACCCACCCCACGCCGTCCCGGCCGGGCCTGCACCGCATCGACCAGCTCGCCGAGGGCACGGCTGATGCCGTCGGCCACGAGCCACGGGTCGGCGACGATGTCCGGGCACGCGAGGAGCCCGAAGTGGATGCCGTCGCCGACGCTGAGCGCAGTGACGTTGAGACCTGACGCGTAGAGCAACGGACCCATCGGGTAGACCGCCGACACCCGGGCACCCGCCAGGTAGAGGTCGGTCGTCGGGCCGGGAACACTCGAGACGACCAGGCTGAAGATGGGAGGGATGCGGCCCTCGAGCCCGCTGCCGGTGAAGACGCGGACGGCGGCGCCCAAGAGCGCGGGGGGTGCCACGTCGGACAGGTTGATCCGCTTCCGGGCAGCCAGGCGCTTCTGGAGCTCCTTGGCCTCACGGGAGCTCCGAGCGATCGTCTGCAAGCGAACGATCGGGTCCTCGACATCGGTCGCCAGCGACACGAACATGTTGGCGACCTCGGTACCGACCCGCTTCCTGGTCGCATCCGTCCGGATCGACACGGGGACCTCGGCGACGAGGGATCGGCCGGGCACCTCGCCTCGCCCGGCGAGATAGCTGCGCAGCGCCCCGCTGACGAGCGCGAGGATGACATCGTTGATCTTGACCCCCGACGAAGCCGCGACCTGCCGGACGTCCCCGAGCCCCACGTCGGCGAGGGCCAGCGTCCGCCGCGGGGTGAGGGCGTGGTTGAGCGAGGAGCGCGCGGTCTGAAACGGCAGTCCAGCCGCGGTCCCCTGCAAGAGCTGACGAGCCCCGAGCGCGCCTTGGCACAACAGTTGCCCGGCGTATCTCATGGTGCGAAGCGGCGTCGCCACGGTCTCCCGCGCGGCGCGGGCGGCCGAGCGAACGGCGCTCGGCGGCATCTCGGGCCGTGGTGGCGGCGGGGTGCCCAGGTAGCGGGGCACGGGCTCGGGGTCGGTGAGGATGCCGACGAGATCGACGCCGGAGGAGCCGTCGATCAGTGCATGGTGCATCTTGGTGAGGACCGCGAACCCGCCGCCCTCGAGCCCTTCGATCACCCACAGCTCCCACAGCGGGGCCGAGCGGTCCAGCTCGGCCGCCATCAGGATCCCGGTCAGCTCGCCGAGCTGACGGCGCGTCCCCGGCCGCGGCAGCGCCACACCGTGGATGTGGCGGTCCGGGTCGAAGTCCGCGTCATCGACCAGCACCGGATGGTCGAGCCCGAAGGGCGCGTTGTGGAGCCTGCAGCGGAACTGGAGGGCGAGCGGCAGACGTTCGAGGAGCAACGACCGCACCGACGCCGGGAACCCGTCCGGCGCGTCCGGGCGGTCGACGACGGTGAGACTGGACACGTGCATGTGCCAGCCCGGCGTCTCGCCGTAGAGGAACATCACGTCCACACCCTCGACACGTTGCATGCAGCACCCCCGGCTACCCGTCGAGTGTGCGCTCTGGGGGTGACGGCCCGTAGGGCAAGAGGTCACAGCCCCGTGGGCACCAGGTCAGCAAAGGCCCGCCGATATGCTCGATGCACATCATCGACCCACAGGGCGCCATGGCACAGCTCGTCCAACCCACCGTCGCTCCGCTGGAGCGCCCACCTGCCTGGCGCCACGTCGTCGAGCCCGTCCCCCGGGCCACCGCCTTCTACACCCGCTCGTGGCGGAGGTGGCTCGCCGGCCGCTCCAGCGATGTGCCCGTCGTCCGCCCCACCGTGCTGCTCGGAGGCCACGCGCTCTTCGACGAAGTCGTGATGGCCGGGTTCCGGCTCACCCGGTCAGGGGCCGGGCCAGAGGACATCGCCCGCATCGAGCAGGAGGCGCTCGACGCCCTGGCACAGTACGGGGCCGCCGGCTGGATGGACGCGCCAGCCGCGTTCCTGCCCGAGCCGCCGGACCTCGGCGCCATCGTCACCCGCGCGGACCGGACCCGCCGGGTCGCGTACGAGCGGTGGTCGTTCGAGAGCGGGTACGAGCCCCACGCCGGGGAGCCCGGCCGGAAGCGGTGGCTGGCCTACTCGGCCAACCGGCAGGCCAGCGCCTGGGTCCTGCGCCACGAGGAGCCGAGACCCTGGCTCGTCTGCATCCACGGTGCGGTGATGGGCAGGCCTGTGCTCGATCTCGCCATGTTCCGGGCCCGGTGGCTCCACCAGGACCTGGGGCTCAACGTGGCGCTGCCGGTCCTGCCGCTGCACGGCCTCCGGCGGGAGGGCACGACCGCCGCGTTCCCCGGCGAGGACGTGCTCGACAACATCCACGGGTTCGCCCAGGCGGTGTGGGACATCCGGCGCCTCATCGGACGGCTCCGCCAGGACGGCCAGCCCGTGGGCGTCAGCGGCATCTCGCTCGGGGGGTACGTCGCCGGCGTGCTCGCCGGCGTGGAGGACGGCCTCGCCTGCGCCATCCTGGGCGTGCCGCTCGTCGACCTCGCCGAGCTCGCCGACCGCAGCTGGCCGATGGATCACGACCCGGCGTGGCGCAGGGTGATGGCGCTCGCCCGCCAGCTCAACGAGGTGGTGTCTCCGCTCGCCCTCCCACCGATGCTCCCCCTCGACCGTCGCTTCATCTACGCCGGCGTCGCCGACCGGCTCGTCCACCCCCGCCACCAGGTGCTGCGGCTTTGGGAGCACTGGGACCGTCCCACGATGCAGTGGTACGAGGGCGGCCACGTCGGCTTCTTCCGCTCGCCCCCCGTGGGCCGCTACGTGGCAGAGGCGCTCGAGGCATCCGGTCTGATCAGCGACGCCCGGCACTGACGGTCGGACCGCCGGACGTCCACGCGGGCGTCAGGGGGCGGTACGAGGCGCAGCCGGTCGGCAACAACAGTCGCACACGAATTGATCCGTTGGGCCCTGTCGCGTCGTCGCCATGAGGGGGAGGATGCTCCGAAGGGACGCATCAACCAGGTGACGGCGTGGGCGCATCGGTCGGGATGGATGAGTCGTCGAAGAGGCGGGCGGTCCTCGACGGGGGCATCTGGGCGGCTTGGGCCCGCCTGGTGCAGCGGGCGACCGCGTGGTTGACCGTCGGCGTGCTGCTCGTCACGGGCGTCTTGGCCGTCGGGGTGACCCGCCTGCGGTTCCGCTCCAGCCAGGACACGCTGATCTCGGCCGGCTCACGCATCTACCGGGACAACCTCCGCTACCAGGGCTCCTTCGGCGGGGAAGTGATGGTGATCGTGCTCCAAGGAGACGTCCGCCAGATCGTCAGCCCGTCGAACCGGGCCGAGCTGGCCCGGCTGGAATCCGCTCTCGAGCGGACCGGCCTCTTCCACTCCGTCCTCGGTCCTGACACGGTCCTGCAGTTCACCGCTCAGCAGATCGGGATCGCAGCGCCGCTCGGCCTCGGCGCACTCGCACGCGACCAGGATGCGGCGGCGGCCAAAGCGCAGGCGGCGGCGCAGGCCCAGGGACTGGGGCCGGCGGCCCAGGACGCGGCCAGCCAACGGGCCCGCCAGCAGCTGGCCGCCGCGTTCTCGGCGCGCACCGCGTCGGACGGCGCCCGCCTGGCGGTGGTCGGCGATCAGACCCTCGACAACCCGCGCTTCGTGGACTTCCTCCTGTTCGACGAGCACGGTGCCGTCCGCGACACCCAGCGGGGCACCTTTCCGGATCCTGCCCACGCGCTGATGGTGCTCACCGTGCGGGGGAACATGTCCACCGAGCAGGAGGGCCGGGCGGCGGCCGACGTGGTCAGTCAGGCACGGTCGGCCCACTTCGATGGGTTCTCCACCATGGCCACGGGGTCGGCCGCCCTGCTCAAGGAGGTCGACGACCGGATGCGCAGCGACATGGCGACCACCGGCGTCCTGGCCCTGGCGGTCATGGCGTTGGTGCTGCTGTTCGTCCTGCGCGCCCGCTGGCGCATGCTGGTCCTGCCGCTCGTCGTGCTCGGGATCGTCTGGGCGTTCGGTGTCATCGGCTATCTGGGCATCCCCTTGACGATGGTGACCATCTCGGGTCTCCCCATCCTCATCGGCCTCGGCGTGGACTTCGCCATCCAGGTGCAGTCCCGCTACGAGGAAGAAGCCGCCGACGGCGATCGTGCGCCGCTCTCCCGGGCGCTCGCCGGGCTGGGCCCTGCGCTGGCGGCGGCGATGGTCGCCGCCGTCGTCGGCTTCACCGCCCTGCGGATCTCGTCGGTCCCCATGATCCAGCAGTTCGGCGTCGTGCTCGCGGTCGGTGCTGGCGTCCTCCTCGCGTCGGTGCTGGTCCTGGTACCGGTCGTGCTCGTCTGGCGCGACCGTCGCCACGGGCCCCGGCCGCTCGCAGCGGTCCGCCGCTTCGGCGTGGAGCGACTGGTCCGGGGCCTCACCACGAGCTCGGGTGCGCATCCGATGGTGGTGGCCACCCTGGCCCTCGCGATCGCCGTCTCCGGTCTCGTCGTCCAGCGCCGCATCCCGGTGGAGTCGGATCCCGAGCGCTGGGTCCCGCAGTCGAGCCATGTCCTGGCCGACCTCCAGCGCCTGCGCGACATCGCCGGTTCGTCGGCCTCGCTCGGCGTGATGGTGGAGGCGGACGACGTGATGCGACCCGACGTCCTGGCCTGGATGGCCCAGTACGAGAGCGCCGAGCTGGCCCGCTACCCGGGCAAGCTGCTCCGCTCCACCAGCGTGGCCTCGATCACCCAGGCGTTGACGGGCTCGACGCCGACCCCGGCCGACGTCCGGGCGGTCATGGCCGTCGCCCCGCCCGCGTTGAGCCACCTCCTCATCAACGCCGACGAGAGCCGGGCCCAGATGCTGTTTTCGATCGGGCACCTCTCGCTCGACCAGCAGCGCTCGCTCCTCAGCGCGATGCACGCCGACATCGTCAACGCGCCCCGGGGCGTCAGCGTCACCCCGTCAGGCCTTGTCGTGGTCGGGATCGCGACCGTTTCCGCGCTCCAGCACGGCCAGTCGAGCATGACCTTCGCCGCGCTCGGCGCCGTCTTCATCTGGCTGCTCGTACGCTTTCGCAGCAGCCGCAAGGCGCTGTTGAGCATCCTGCCCGTCGTGACCGCGGTGGGTGCGTCCTCGCTGGCCATCTACCTCTTCGGGATCACGGTCAGCGCCCTGGGGGCGCTGTCGGGCGCGCTCGCCATCGCGGTCTGCACCGAGTTCTCGGTGCTCATCCTCGCCCGATACGACGAGGAGCGCCGGCGCGGCCGATCGCCTGATGCGGCGATCGCCACCGCCTCGTTGCGCATCGGCCGAGCCTTCACCGCGTCCGGTCTGACGACGGCGGGCGGCTTCGCGGTGCTCACGCTCTCGGGCTTCCCGCTCCTGTCGAGCTTCGGGATGGTCGTGGCCGTCAACGTCATCGCCGCCATGCTCTGCGCCCTGATCATCATGCCGCCGCTGTTGCGTGCGGCCGACCACCGTAAGGCCAGGTCGGGGGCGCCGGCCGCGGTTCCCGACGACGCCGCCCCCGACCTGCCCGCCGTCCCCGACGCGCCATCCGCCTCGGCGCGGCCGTGAGGATCTCTCTCGGCCGCTGCCTGCCGAGGCCCCCCGGCCGCCGGTCGCGATGAGCCACCGCGGGGGTCAGGAGACGAGCGCGTCCGTCGCACCGACGACCGCGCCTCGCCATCTCTGCAGACTCGAAGGAAACGTACGCTGACAAGAGGTGACGCGATCGGGGGCAGCAGAGGAGTTCGAGGGAGACCTTGCGGGAGCCGTGTTCTGGGGCGCCGATCTCAGCGGCGCCCGCTTCCGCGACGTCAACCTCACCGACGCGAAGATCAGCCATGCCTGGCTCGTGAACGTCGACATCGACGCGCTGGTCGACAAGGTTGTCATCAACGGCGTCGACGTCACGGCATACGTGAACGAGCGCGACCCGTGGTACCCGTTGCGCGCGATGCTCCGTCCTTCGAACCCGGAGGGCATGCGCGCAACGTGGACGGCGCTCGAAGGCGAGTGGGCGAAGACGATCACCCGAGCCCGAGCTCTTCCCGAAGACACGCTGCACGCGTCGGTCAACGGCGAGTGGACCTTCGTCCAGACGCTGCGGCATCTCGTCTTCGCGATGGACAAGTGGTTCACGGCGCCGATCCTCGGAGAAGGCTTCCACCCGATCGGGTTGCCGAACACCGGCTCCGTTGGCTTCCCCTGGCCTGGTCTCGATCACGACCCCACGCCGTCTGTCTCGGAAGCTCTCGCCGTGCGCGCGGATCGCGCGACCCGTCTTCGCGTCTATCTCGCATCGGTTGCGATGACCGACTTCAGCCGACCGATCGACGTGCTCGAAAACGGCAGCAACCCGCTGCAAGAGTGCATGTACGCCGTATTCGAAGAAGAGCTCTGGCACAACCGCTACGCGCAGCGCGACCTCACGCAGCTGGAAGCTGGGGGATGAGAGCCGGCCCGAGCGCTCTTTGAGGGGGCACGTGCGAGAACGCGACACCACGGCGACTTCGGAGGTGGAACAGCTGTCGCCTTGGTCAATGCGAGCTCGGCTGCTGAGCCCGGCCCCGGGGGGCGGACCGCTCAGAGGGTGATCATCACCTTGCCCCGCACGTCGCCGCTGCCGGCGAGCGCCAGCGCGTCGACCACCCGGTCGAGGGGCAGGATGTCGGTGACCATCGGGGCGAAGGTCCGCCAGTGGGTGGCCAGCGCGCCGGCCACGTCGCCGAACTCGGTCGGGTAGGCCATCGACGCGGTCAGGGTGAGCTCCTTCATCAGGAGCGTGACGAGGTCGAGCTGGACCGGGTGCTTGTGCACCCCGACCACGACGGCGGTGGCGTGGGTCCTGGCGCCGCGCATGATCGTGTCGAACACCTGGGAGGACCCGGCCGCGTCGATCCAGATGTCGGTGGCGGCCACGGGTGCGCCGAGCACGTGGGCGGTGCCGTGGAGCTCGCGCAGACGGGCGACCACGTCGTCGGAACCGACGATGGTGGCGTCGGCGCCGACGCTCGAGGCGAGCTCGAGGCGGGCGGGGGAGAGGTCCACGGAGGTCACGTGGCCCACGCCGCGGAGCTTCAGCCATCCCACGATGCCGGTCCCGATCGGACCGGCGCCGAAGACGACGACGGAGTGGTCGGGACCCGCCTGGGATCGGTTGGCGGCGTGCAGTGCGACCGACAGCGGTTCGGTGAGGGCGGCCACCTCGTAGGGGATCTCGTCGGGGACGGGGAACAGGTTGTGGCCGAGGGCGGCGTCGCGTATGACGACCCGGTCGCTCAGCGCGCCCTGCGAGCCACCGTTGCCGATCATGTCCATCTCGTCGAAGCACGGGTTGAAGGTGACCCGCATGCCGGGCTCGATGCCACGGACCTCGCCGCCGATCTCGACCACCTCGCCGGCCGGCTCGTGCCCGAGCGGCATCGGGCAGCGGCCGCCGACGGGCATGCCGCCGAAGTGGAGGTAGGTCAGGTCGGACCCGCAGATGCCGCAGGCCTTGACCGCGACGACGGTGTCGGTTGGGCCACACGCCGGTTGCGGCTGGTCGTCGATCCGGACGACCCCCGGTCCGTGGATGTTCGTCACGCGCATGGCTCTCCCTCCCGGCCGCCGGACCCGATCCAGCTCGGTGGCGGCATGGTGACACGGGTCGCCGGCGTGTGCAACGCTGTCGTCCCGGGTCAGGGTGGCCAGGACGCGGCGCACGAGAGGGCTGGCGATGGCGGCGAACTTGTTCGACCTCACGGGCAAGGTGGCCCTCGTGACGGGTGGCAACAGTGGCCTCGGCCTCGGGTTCGCGACCGGTATGGCGAAGTGCGGTGCCGACCTCGTTGTCTGGGGGCGCCGCGCCGACAAGAACAAGGAGGCCGAGGAGCTGCTCCTCGCCGCCGGCGCTCCCCGGGTGTGGTCGCAGACCGTCGACGTCTCCGTCGAGGAGCAGGTGGTCGAAGGCATGGCTGCAGCCGTCGAGCACATGGGACGGATCGACTGCGTCGTGCAGAACGCCGGCTTCGCATCGATGTCGCCGTTTCACGAGATGACGACCGAGATGTACCAGAGCCTGCTGGCGGTGGCCCAGCACGGGGGGTTCTGGACCCTGCGCGAGGGCGTCAGGCACATGATGGCCCGGGCCGAGGCCGGCGACCCGGGCGGCTCGCTGCTGTTGTGCGGCAGCTTGACGCAGCTCCGGGGCGAGCCGATGATCGCCCACTACGCCGCGGCCAAGTCGGCGATGCAGGGGATCATGCGGACCATCGCAGTGGAGTACGGCCACCTCGGCGTCCGGGCCAACATGGTCTGCTGCGGGTGGTTCTACACCGACCTGTACGGTGGTGTGCCGAAGGAGGTGTTCCCCTTCGACAAGACCATCAAGGAGCGCAACCCCATCCGCCGGTGGGGCGAGCTCGCCGACGTCGAGGGCATCGCCGCCTACCTGGCCAGCGACGCGGCCAGCTACCACACCGGCGACGTCATCGTCATCGACGGGGGCACCACCGTCCTCATGCCATAGGCCGCTCGAGTCGGATGTAGGGGGAGCCATGAGCGAGCGCAAGAACCCGGACGTCATCCGCATCGACGACATCGCCGAGCCGGTCCTCACCGGGGCCCAACGACAGGCGCTGACCTTCGGCGACGCCAACCCGGTGCGCTTCGACGACGAGCTCGTCCTCGAGACGGCGCGGCAACAGACGGGCCTGTCGGACTTCGGCGCCGACGACTTCCGGGAGCGCCTGCAGGTGTGGTGCCGCGCCATCGAGGGCGACGCAGAGTTGTCCGGCTACGCGCGCTTCGGTCTGTGGATGGAGACGGTGCGCTTCGCATCCAACCGGCTCTACGTCGAGGACCTGGTGAAGCGCCACCCCGGGATCCTGGACATCCCGATCGACCGGCCGTTGATCGTCGCCGGGCTCCCGCGCTCGGGCACGACGCACCTGCTGCAGATCCTGAGCGCCGACCCACGGCTCCGATCGCTCCCGTACTGGGAGGCGCAACGCCCGGTGGCCGCCCCCTACGTGGTCGACGGCGAGGACACCCGCTTCCGGATCGCCGACGAAGGGTGGGTCGCCTACGACGCCGTCCTGCCCTACGTGAAGGCGATCCACGAGTTCTCGCCCGAGCACGTGTCGGAGGACTACGAGCTGCAATGCCTCGACTTCGGGTCGTACTACATCGAGTGGAACGCCCGGATCCCTGATTGGCGCGACTACTACCTGTCGCTCGACCACACGTCGATCTACCGGTACATGCGCAAGGGCATGCAGGTCCTCACCTGGCACGGCGGGCCGAACCGGTGGGTGACCAAGTGCCCCCAGCACATGGAGCAGCTGGTCTCGGTCAACGCCGCGTTCCCCGATGCCATCACCGTCATCACCCACCGGGACCCGGTGGCGTCCATCCAGTCTGCGATCACCGCTCTCGGGTACTCGTCCAGGGTCACCCGGACACGGATCGACCTGCCGGCCATCCGCGACTACTGGATCGACCGCTACGAGCGGCTGCTGCGGCGCTGTGTCGAGCAGCGCGACCAGATCGACGACCGCCGGGTGGTCGACGTCTACTTCGAGGACCTGGTCGGCGACCCGGTCCGGGTGGTGGGCGGTGTCTATGAGACCGCCGGCCTCGACTTCGACGAGGCGTCACGGGCCACCCTCGACGCTGCGCTCGAGGCCAACCTGCGAGGTCGGCACGGCCGGGTCGTCTACGACCTGCGCCGCGACTTCGGCATCGAGCCGGCCGAGATCCGGGAACGTTTCGGTTTCTACTTCGACCGCTTCCCGGTCCAGGTCGAGGTGCGTTGAGCGAGTAGCAGAACGCGCTCTCCCACATGACGACCTCGCCACTGGCGAGCATGACGGGGTCGGTGGAGCGGATCTCCTCCCCCCAGACGTAGCCACCACTCGACAGGTGCTCCGATTTCTGGGAGCGTGCTGTTCGGATCCCGGCGAAACGAGGCCCGATGAGCACCGTGGAAGACGTCGACACAGCAGCGGCCGCCCGCCTCCGCAGCGGCGAGGCCTGGCAGGACTTCTGCCAGGTCATCGCCCGGGCCGGCACCGTGATCGAGCGCTTCCCCGACGCCAGCGACCTCGAGCGCGCCGAGTGGTTCCGCTTCCTGACCCGGCTCATGCGCAACGGTGCGGAGCGGTTCATGGAGAACTGTGAGCCGTACCGGCCCCGGGCCCAGATCACGGGCTGGCGGACGTCGATCAACGTGCAGATGCCGGACCAGGACCACTACCTGACCGAGTTCGACGAGCCGGTCGACCTGCGGCTGTACGGCAACCGCAACACGACGCCGTACTTCGTGTTGGCGGCATGGTCGGCCGCGCAGCCAGCCGACCTCGGGGCGCGGTCCTGGGCGCCGGCCGGCTTCGACGGGCTCGAGGAGTTCGACCCGGCCACCCTCCGGACCACGGCGCACCTGTCGAGCGACGAGGTGCACTTCGACGCCGACGGGAGCTTCTCGATCCGGGTGTCCAAGACCCCGCCCTCGGATGGTGGTGACTGGCTGCCGCTCGAGGAGGACTCGGTCGGGCTGCTCCTGCGGGTCGTGCACCATCGGCGGGACGAGGAGATCCCCCCGACCGTCCACGTCGAGCGCCTCGACGGGGCACCGCCCCGGCCCCTCACGCCGGCCGAGGCCAGCGCCGGGCTGGCCAAGCTCGGCCAGTGGCTGCTCAGCTACAGCGAGCTGGTCCGCTCGTGGTGGCACGACAACTTCTCGAAGCGCCCGAACCAGCTTCGCTTCTCCCGCCAGACCTACCTGAGCAACGGGGGTGTCCCCGACCGGCACTTCGCCTTCGGCGCCTGGGAGTGCGCGGAGGATGAGGCCCTGGTGCTCGAGTTCGAGCCGCCCGAGTGCGAGCAGTGGATATTCCAGCTCTGCAACATCTGGCACGAAAACCTGGACAACTACGAGGACGGACAGGGACACATCAACAAGTTCATGGCCGTCCCCGACGGCGGAGGGCGGGTGCGGATCGTCGTCAGCCGGATCGATCCAGGCGCCGGACCGAACTGGGTCGACCCCTACGGACACACCCGGGGCCTGATGGGCCTGCGGTTCATCAAGGCGGCGACGCCGCCCGCGGTCACGCTGTATCGCCTGCGGGCCGACGAGCTCAGCCGGGACGGCTGGGGAGCCCTGGCGAGGGCCGCCCGCATCGAGGCGGACGTGACCGACTGAGCTCGACCGGGCCGCGGCCAGCGGGGGAACGAAAGGGACGCCGAGATAGACTGTCCCGGTGACGCAATCAACCGTGCTGAGCCATCTTCAGAGGCTCGAGTCCGAGAGCATCCAGATCATGCGGGAGGCGGTCGCCGAGAGCGAACGCCCGGTGATGCTGTACTCGATCGGCAAGGACAGCGGCGTCATGCTGTACCTGGCCCGCAAGGCGTTCCACCCCGCACCGCCCCCCTTTCCCCTCCTCCACGTCGACACCACCTGGAAGTTCAAGGCGATGTACGAGATGCGGGGCCGGATGGCCGAGGAGGCGGGGATGGAGCTGCTCGTGTGGCAGAACCCGGAGTGCGTCGAGCGCGGCATCAACCCCTTCGACCACGGCTCGGCGCTCCACACCGACATGTGGAAGACCGAGGGCCTCAAGCAGGCCCTCGACCACTGGGGCTTCGACTGCGCGTTCGGCGGTGCCCGCCGCGACGAGGAGAAATCCCGGGCCAAGGAGCGGGTCTTCTCGGTCCGCTCGGCCCGACATCGCTGGGATCCCAAGCAGCAGCGGCCCGAGCTGTGGCACCTCTACAACGTGCGCCACAACCCGGGCGAGTCGTTGCGGGTGTTCCCCCTGTCGAACTGGACCGAGCTGGACGTGTGGCTCTACATCCACCGCGAGCAGCTGCCCATCGTCCCGCTGTACTTGTCGGCGGTGCGTCCGGTGGTCGAGCGCGACGGGACGTTGATCATGGTCGACGACGACCGGATGCGGCTGCGCCCCGGTGAGGTGCCGATGCACAAGCGCGTGCGCTTCCGGACCCTCGGTTGCTACCCGCTCACCGGTGCGGTCGAGAGCACGGCGGCGACGCTGACCGACGTCATCCAGGAGATGCTGCTCACAGCGACCTCGGAGCGCCAGGGCCGAGTCATCGACCACGATCAGAGCGGCTCGATGGAACGCAAGAAGCAGGAGGGCTACTTCTGATGGCCCACGCGCACAACGACCTGCTGGAGAGCGACATCGAGGCCTACCTCACCGCCCACGAGGACAAGTCGCTCCTCCGCTTCATCACCTGCGGCAGCGTCGACGACGGCAAGTCCACCCTCATCGGCCGGCTCCTCTACGAGTCCAAGCTGGTGTTCGCCGACCACCTCGAGGCCCTGCGGCGGGACTCGAAGAAGGTCGGGACCCAGGGAGGCGAGCTGGACTTCGCCCTGCTGCTGGACGGGCTCGAAGCCGAGCGTGAGCAGGGCATCACGATCGACGTCGCCTACCGCTTCTTCTCGACCGACCGGCGCAAGTTCATCGTCGCCGACACGCCCGGGCACGAGCAGTACACCCGCAACATGGTCACCGGCGCCTCGACCGCGGAGGTGGCCGTCATCCTGGTCGACGCCCGCAAGGGCCTGCTCACCCAGACGCGCCGGCACACCTACCTGGTGTCCCTGCTCGGCATCCGCACGGTGGTGCTCGCCGTCAACAAGCTGGACCTGGTCGGCTACTCGCAGCCGGTGTTCGACGAGATCGAGGCCGCCTACCGGGAGTTCGCGTCGTCGATCGGCCTCGCCGACGTCACGTGCATCCCTATCTCGGCCCTGCGCGGGGACAACGTCACTGCGCCCAGCCCGAGCACCCAGTGGTACACCGGGCCGAGCCTCCTCGAGTACCTCGAGATGGTCAGGGTGGTCACCGACCCCGCCGGGGCGCCGTTCCGGTTACCGGTCCAGTGGGTCAACCGGCCCGACCTCGACTTCCGAGGTTTCAGCGGCGTCGTCGTCGGAGGGAGCGTCGCAGTCGGTGACCGGGTCCGGGTGGCCCCGTCCGGGTCGAGCTCGACCGTGACACGGATCGTCACCTTCGACGGCGACCTGGAGCGGGCGGTCTCCGGGCAGTCGGTCACCATCTGCTTGGAGGACGAGATCGACATCAGCCGGGGGGACGTGCTGTCGGCGGCCGACGACCCGATCTCGGTGGCGAACCAGTTCGAGGCCGACCTGGTGTGGATGGACGAGCACCCGCTGATCCCGGGACGGGGATACCTGATGAAGCTCGGCACCCGCACCGTGGGCGTGACGATCGCCC
>Ga0209698_10000909_pt1 | contig 34079 bp, 23 predicted proteins | sample LitLauG_LLR_2012_FD_187203 | JGI IMG/M metagenome (GOLD analysis project Ga0209698, IMG submission 187203) | Freshwater sediment microbial communities from Pennsylvania, USA - Little Laurel Run_MetaG_LLR_2012 (SPAdes) (version 2) | ecosystem: Environmental > Aquatic > Freshwater > Creek >... | reverse complement strand
TCCCACTTTCCCACCGCCCCTGCTACGGCTGCTGTCTAACTGAAACCGGACATTTCATGTGCTACGAAAACCGGACATTTTAACTTGCTACCGACAGTGGATTTGTTCCGCATCCGTTCGAGTGCACACGGCAGACACAATGCAACTTTTTGCACGGAGTCATGCTCACTTGTGGCTTAGGAGCACGTCTAAGATGCCGACCAGGGGTGGGCTCGCCTTTCGCGGCCCGTTTTCAGACAACATCCAGAGGGATACACATCGAAGGAGGCGTTCCGCCATGTTTCGAGAAACGTTTCGAGCAGCTTTGCGAGGAATCCTGTACTGCCTGCTGGTGGCAGCCCTGTCGGGCGCGGTTTCGCAATTGAGCCCGGCGCAATCGTTCACACTCGATCTTCCCCTGCAGAGCCAGCAGGCGCAGATTTCCCAACGTATCGGCATCACCGACATCACCGTCGCGTATCACCGTCCGCTGGTGAACGATCGCAAGGTTTGGGACGGCCTGGTTCCGTACGGCAAGGTGTGGCGCGCCGGGGCGAATATGAACACGACCATCACCTTCAGCGATCCCGTCATAATTGAAGGCAAGCCGCTCGACAAAGGAACTTACGGCTTGCACATGATTCCCAACGCGGACCAATGGACGATTATTTTTTCGAAGAACTCGACTTCCTGGGGATCCTTCACCTACGACGAAAAAGAGGATGCGCTGCGCGTGACGGTGAAGCCCAAGGCCGCCGATATGCATAACGCCCTGACCTACGATTTCGACGATCTGCAGAAGGATTCGGCCGTGGTGGAACTGGAGTGGGAAAAGGTCGCCGTCCCCTTCAAGGTTTCCGTGGATGTGCACGAGGTGGTCGAAGCCAGCCTGAAGAAACAGCTTCGTAACCTTTCGCAGTACACCTGGATGAGCTGGGACAACGCGGCCACTTACCTGCTCGGGGAAAAGGTCGACTTGGACGATGCGTTGAAATATGCGGATAAGGCCATAGAGAATGAAGACCGCTTCGATACTGAGATGACGAAGGCGCAAGTCCTGACCGCGCTTAATCGCAAGGACGACGCCGTGACGGCGGAAAAGAAGGCGCTGGCCCTCGCCGGCCCGCTGCAGGTCCATCAATACGCGCGGCAGTTGCTGGGCCAAAAGCGCAATGAAGAAGCGTACGCGATTTTCCGCGAAAACGCGCAGAAACATCCCGACCAATGGTTTGTGCACACGGGTCTCGCCCGTATGTACAGCGCGCAGAGCAAGTTTGACGACGCCACGAAGGAAATGAAGCTGTCGATGGCAGCCGCTCCCGCCGACCAGAAGGATTACTTGGATGGGCTGGAGAAGCGGCTGGAGGCGAAGCAGGATATCAATCAGTAACCCAGTACAGTAGTGGTATTTCCATCCCCGATGGGACGTCGGTTCGAAGCGAGCCGATGTTCCCTCGGGGAACTATGAGAGGCGTGTAATTCCCGGGAACCCGTCGAACCCCGCGTCAAATGTCAAGATGTGCTCGATCCCATGATGTTCCATGATCGCAAGATGAACGGCGTCACGGGCAGACAGATGCCGATGCCCTAGAACAATCTCCTTGGCACGCATAACGACAGTCTGATCAACTTCGAGCACCTGATCAACGATTCTGAGTAGAGCATCAAACGCCGGCTGGATCGCGTCGCGGCGGTTGATCGCGACGTAGCGGTGCAGGATCTCTTGAAGCACTTCGGCATCGGTGACCAAGCGCTGGCGCTCGCTGACCAACTTCTCAAGCCATCGTTGCGCATCGCTTTTGTGGGGATGGGGCGCGCCTACCAGATACATCGGAATGTTGGAGTCGACCAGAATCACGGCTGCTCGTCCGTGACGTACCCGCTTTCGATCTCCGCCAACATGCCGCCGATGTCGCTTACAGGAAAGTCGTTCCTTGCCGCCGCGCGAATTACGTCCAGTTTCTTACCTACACTGCCCAGGGGCTCGCGGCGGCGCGCCAAGTCGAGTGCCTGGCGGACCCACTCCGCAATCGACATGTGCCGCGAGCGCGCCATAAGCTGAATTTCCCGATAGTCGGGGTCCTGCAGAATAACCTGCAGTCTCTTAGTCATGGAATGAGTCTATATGACTCAATGACATGAGTCAATACACTGTAAACGATTGATTATATGTATCTTGCTATTACGCTAAACTTGGTTAGCTACCCAGTCTTGGCGCTCATCGGCTCCCGCACATCCGGCCCCGATGCCGGATACTCAAACACTCCGCGCCCCGATTTGCGCCCGAGCCTTCCGGCCTTCACGTACTGCACCAGCAGCGGGCAGGGGCGGAATTTTTCACCCAGAGTTTTGTGCAGGTATTCGAGGATGTGGAGACGAGTATCGAGCCCGACCAGATCGACGAGTTCGAACGGTCCCATGGGATGGTTCAGGCCGAGTTTCAGAGCTTTATCGATGTCTTCGGCACTGGCAATGCCTTCCTGAAGCATGTAGAAGGCTTCATTGCCGATCATGGCATTGATGCGGCTGGTGATGAAGCCAGGCGACTCCTTGATCACCACCACTTCCTTGCGCATCCGCTTGCCCACTTCGACTACCGAGGCCAGGGTGTCGGCATCGGTTTCAAGAGCGCGCACGATTTCCAGCAGCTTCATCTTGTGCACGGGATTGAAAAAGTGCATCCCCACGCACTTCTTGGCGCGATAAGTCACGCTGGCAATCTCGGTGACACTGAGCGAGGAAGTGTTCGAGGCAAGAATGGTCGCGGGACGGCAGATTTTGTCGAGCATGGTGAAGATTTCGATCTTCGATTCCAGTTCCTCGGGTACGGCCTCAATGACTAGATCGGCCTGGCGCGCGGCTTCATCGACCGAACCGGCATACTCGATCCGCGAGAAAGCCGCGTCGGCATCACCCGCGCCGACCTTGCCGAGTTCGACGGCTTTATCGAGATTCGCGCGGATTTCGAACTCGGCTTTGCGCAGAGCGTTCGGAAGCAGGTCTTCAAGAATGGTGCGATAGCCGCCGAGAGCGGAGGCATGAGCGATGCCCCGGCCCATGATGCCGGCGCCGATGACGGCAACCGTGCGGACTTCCATTACGCTTTGTCCTCTTTGCCAGCGTGTTCCAGGCGCTGGACCACGCTCTCATAGCTGGGTTCGGACTTGCGGATATAGTCGGCAAGGCGGGCGCATTCTTCCTTGGTCATCGCCGGGATACTGGCGCTGATGCGGCGCAGCGTGGTGGCGATGTCGTCGATGTAATTCATGTGGCGGATTAGTTCTCCAGTTGCGGGCATGAGGGCTCCTTGCGTATTTTCCGGTGCGCCAGCGGAATCGGAAGCAGCCGCTGCGACCAGGGCAACTATTCATTGTTCAACAGGCGGGCAGATTTGGCAAAGGGGGAAACGCTAGCGGGAGAAATATCCAGCCTTGGAGCGGACCGTGAGGCCGGGTTGCTTGGGCCGGATCACGATCTTACGGAAGGTATCGTCCGCTATGGAATTCGTGGGATAGTAGGCCAGTTCATACGAAGTGCGTAGCTCTTCCGCGATCTGCTGAAAATAGGTCTTGGGGTCGGTGGTCTCGGCGTCAATCGCCTGGCCTCCGGTTTCTTTCGAGATACGGTCCATAACCCGGATACCATACTGGTTGCGCGCCGTAAGCTGGCCGTGTTTTCTCTCGGTGTAGCGAATCGTGTAGACAAGCACGTTGGCGGCCTGTGCGGCCTCAATTGCGGTCATCATGTCGTGCGAACTGGAGTTGTCTTCTCCGTCGCTGAAAACCAGCAACGCCCGCCGGCCGTTCTCGCCGGCAACCTTCTCGGTAATCGAGTAATAGATGGAATCATAAAACGCGGTGCCCAATTCCCGATCTTGCTTCGGTCCCAGCTCCGGAAAATGCTGACCGTTATGCTGATAGAGCTTCAGCCGGTCCATCAACTCCGGGCCCGATTGCGAGAAGTCACTGACCAGCCGGAGATGGTTCCCAAAGCACAGCAAGAACACACGGTCTTTGGGTCCGAGAACATCCTTAAGAAAGACTTCCAGATCATGCTGGTGCTGCTTGGAGAACTGATCCTGGCTTCCGCTGAAATCAACGATCAATCCCAGCGTCAGGGGGACATCGACGCTTCGCGCAAAGAACGACACTTTTTGCGGAACGGCATCTTCGAAGACCTCGACATCGTCTTTAGTGAGACTGTTTACCAGCGCGCCGCGGGAATCGCGCGCGGAAAAAGCCACGTTTACCAGCTTGACGTTGACCCGTATGGGCTCCTCGCCCAGGCAGATTGCGGCGGTCAGGAGAAGCAACACCAGTATCGGTCTGCGCACAGCTTTCCGCCTGATCATAGAGAGACTGTAGATTGAAACGTTTGGGGCCTCCATGAAACAACGGACTCCCATACTATTCGAATACGTCCAACACAGTGGGAATTGTTCCGCAAATAATGAGATGCAAACTAGCCCGAGGAGCTACCCAAGCCTGTGGAATCGCCGGAAATCGGCATATCCTGCCTTGCCCATATAGCGATCGAGGACCGCGGGTTCGGTCTGGCGCAGGTCGACAATCACCAGGCCATCGACCACATCGGAAAATTTGCGGTCGAGATTGAAGCCGACCAGCCTGCCGCCGACCTTGGCATACTGCTTGAGCAAAATGGGCAGGCCTTTGCCATCTTCTTCCACATCGGAGATGGGCTCGGCCAATTCGTCGAGATCGCGCAACGCGCTGCAGATGGCGCCACAATCCCAGCGGCGGAGTTTGGGAGCGCGAAACGGCGTGCGCGCCTGGATCAGGTCGGCAAAATCGCGGCCGTCTTCATCCTTACCCTGGCGCTGCTCAAAATAACGGACGATCATCTCGCGCGACAGACTGCTGTACTCGTTGCTGATGCTGACCGCGCCGAACAGCACCGGAGTCTCGGGATGAGCGGCCACAAAACGCGCAATACCCTTCCACAGCAGAAGCAGCGGCGCGTACTGCCGCTGATACTCGGGACGAACAAACGAGCGGCCCAGTTCCAGCGCGGAACCAATTTTCAAAAACAGTTGCCGATCGTAGCGAAACACCGTGTTGGTATAGAGACCCTTGATGCCGTGGGCGCGGATGATCTCATCGGTGTTGCCGGCGCGGTAGGCGCCAGCCAATTCCTGTTTCTCTTTACTCCAGAGCAGCAGGTGCCAGTAATAGGCATCGAAGTGATCGAGGTCGGTGCTGCGTCCAGTACCTTCGCCGGCCGCGCGGAAGGTAATCTCGCGGAGGCGGCCGAGTTCGTCGAGCGCATTCGGCAATTCGGAAGCGCGCGCGGCGTACACGGCGAATTCCGCGTTTTCGACGAGCAGCCTTTCCGCCGGCAATGCTGCAATGTCGTTGACCACGAATCGCGCTGGGACCTCGGCGGCAATCTTCTCCTGCGGCTTGCGCGGAAGGGCGGAACGCACCTTCGCGGGCAGCGAAATCGGCTTCTTGCCGCGATACGACAGCAGGTACGTTCGCAGTCGAAGATACTCGGTGGCTTCCTCGTCGCTGTCGAGGTTGGCGATCAACTCGGAGGGGATCGCGCCGCCGATCCGGACCTTCACGTTTTTCTCGCGCTGTTGCAGAAACTCCTGCAGCAGGAAAAGCGTTCGGAGCCGGGGGTTGATCAAACCGAGCAACTGGAACCTCACGCTGTTGCCGCCGCAGAAATATACCGGGAGCGCGCTCGCTCCGCTCTGGCGCACCAGGCGGGCGGCTGCGGTGCTCCACGCGGGATCGGTGACCTGCGCCTCACGCACATTCCACTGTGAGACTTCACCGGCGGGAAACACAGCCAGAGCCCCGCCTTGTCGCAGCCATTCCACCGCCTGCTTCAGGGGTTTCACATTCTTATCCGCTGCCGATGCGGTGTGGAACGGATCTACAAAGATGCAATGCTCATGTAGCTCCGGAATGCCTTCAAGCTGCGAGTTCGTCAGTACCTTGACGTCGGGACGCACGCGAGAAAGGAGTACAGCGAGAGCCGCACCATCGAGCACCCCATAAGGATGGTTGGCCACAGCCACTAAAGGACCTTTCACCGAGATACGCTCGAGGTCGGCGGGCTGGACTTCGAGCTTTACCTTCAGCTCCGCCAGCAGCGCTTCCAGTCGAAAGCCGCTGGGCGCGGTGCGCACACGCTCATACAGTTCGCGCACCTCCATGGGAATGAATTTCCCGGCGAACCCGGGGAGACCGTGGAGATGGGGTGGTGTGGCAAATTCACGCCGCTCTTCGTGGTCCGAGGTAAGCAACGTAAGCATAGCTGATTCTTGCCTTGCCTTGTTTGCGCCTTCATGAAGGTATGGTTAAGGGTTTGTAAATAGGTATTCCTTTAGTAACCCCAGGTAACAGGTGGCAGGTGGCAGGTAACAGAAAGAGCTTGACTGAAACTGAGAACTGGGAGCCGGGAACTGAGAACTGACCCCAGTTAGCTTTCGAGTTTGAAGCGAGTCTCGGCGAGACGATAGAGACGCCGCCAGACCAGGCGGTTCGTGGTTACCACGACAGCAGCCAGGGCGACGGTGCCGGCAAGAAGCAGATCGAAATTCTTGGCATCGGTGGCCTCGGAAATCATGGCGCCGACGCCCACCGTCGAATAAGTCTGGCCTTTGAAATGGAAATATTCGGCGACGATGCTGGCGTTCCATGCGCCGCCGGAGGCCGTAATCATGCCGGTTACGAGAAAAGGGAAGATTCCCGGCAGGATAAGTTTCCGCCAGCGCTCCCAGCCGCGGATGCCGAAAACACTGGCCGCTTCCTTCAGATCGGTGGGAATCGCGATGGCGCCGGCGATCACGTTGAACAGAATGTACCACTGCGTGCCGAGCAGCAGCAGGACGATCGAGCCCAGCCCCAGGCCTCCGCCGAGACGAATCAGGACCAGCAGCACAACCGGAAACAACGCCGTCGCCGGAACCGAAGCAGCGATCTGCGACAGCGGTTGAGCGATGCGCGCCAGGCGCGGGTTGAATCCGATGGCAACACCCACCGGGATCGTCCAAAGCGCGCCGAGCGCCAGAGCGAGATTCACGCGCAGGAATGTGGCGCCGAGGCCCAAGCCGAGTTGGTGAAATTCGGAGGCGTGCAGGCCGGTCAAGATCAGGACGACACGAACCACGGCGTAGCCGATCGCTCCGAGAATTACGATCCCCACCACGCGCCACAGCCACAAGGCGGCTTGATCCTTTCTTGAAGACTCGGCGCGAACCTCACGCCTGGGCGCGAAGTAGTGAATCAGTTGTTCGCGGAGGGGACGAACTGCCCGCTTGCGAAAGACTGCGACACCGCGAGAACGCTTGAGAAGTTCCAGCACCCAGGAAGTTGGAACGCTCGAGCTCTCGACTTGCTCCATCTTGAACTTTTCCGCCCACGCAATCACAGGACGCCAGACAAACTGGTCCATCAAAACAATCACGGTCACCATGGTGACGATCCCAAGGAAAATGGAGCGCGTGTCGCCGCTGTCGGCCGCCGCTTGCAGATACGATCCGAGACCAGGCAGGCGGAAGTCGCCAAATTGCTCGCACGCCATCAGGAAGAACCAGGCCCCGGCGACCGACATCATGGAGTTCCACACCAGGCCGATGGTGGCGAAGGGCAGCTCGATCTGAAGAAAGCGCTGCCACCAGTTAAAGCGGTAGATCGTCGCTGCTTCCCTCATCTCGCGCGGAATGCTTTTCAGCGAGGCATAAAAGCTGAAGGCCATGTTCCAGACTTGTCCGGTAAAAATGAGCAGGACGGCGCCCATCTCGACGCCCAGTTGCCGTCCGGGAAAAAGCGCGGCCATGGCCAGCATCACGCCCGGCAGGAAACTCAAGACCGGTATGGATTGCAGAACGTCGAGCAGCGGAATCATGAAACGCTCAGCGCGCGGACGATAAGCGGCGATGTATCCGTAAGTGACGGCGAAGAGCAGGCTCAGCACATACGCCAGCGCGATGCGCAGCAGCGAATATCCGGCATACACCGGAAGGGCGCTGAGGCTGCGGCTGATCTCAACCTGCGGTTTGAAGGGGCCGAGCCAGTTTCGTCCGACTTCCACGATTCCGTAGAAGAGCGCGAGCCCGGCGGAAAACATGATGAGGTCGGGCAGGCTCGCCGCGCTGGGACGCGGCAAGACCGACCAGATGCGAACCAGAGGCCGGAAAGAAAGCGGTTGCGGACGCGTCACGACTGCACCGGAGTCGTAGTCGGCGGATGTGGCTCGTTGACGGGCTCGGCGAGAACCAGGCGGTGCGCTTCGCGATCGAAGTCGAAAATCTCCGCATAGCGGCCCCAGTTCATGGCGGTATCGAATTGCCGCTCCACTTCATCCTGACTGAAGTGCTCGTCGAGAATGTCGTAGAAGAATTCCTGCGAAATGGAATGATCGGTCTTGGCGTGCAGGATGCTGTCAATCTGCTGCAGGATCACGATGTGTTTAAGGGCAGCCTGGCGGAAAAGCGTCTTGCGGCTCAGGATATCGGCCTCGGCGAAGCGCGTGCCCTCGACGGTGATTTCCACGTCGCCTTCTTTCAACGTGGCAAAACCGAGTAGCACCGCAGCCTCGATGATGGGGAGCAGGTCTTCGGCATCCATGATGAGGACTTCCGCGAGACGGTGAAGATATTCCTTTCCGCCACGGTCCTGCAGCAGTTCCAAAAGGCCGGCAATGCCCCCGACGCGCGCGTGCGGAATCATCTGGTACTTCTGGCGGGCGGGCTTCTGCGCGGGGGCTCCAGCGAGCGGGACAGGCAGAGCGAGTTGGGGCTGGGTCATGATTTTGTAGATGTAGTCCACCAGTTCGACAAAGCGCGGCGATTTACGGTCGCGGGGGTGAGCGAGTTCCACCGGAAAATCGGCCCGCACCCACGCTGGATTTCTTGCCAGCACAATGACCCGGTCCGCGAGCAGCACGGCTTCTTCTATATTGTGCGTAACGATGAAAATCGCGCTGGTCGGCATCTTTTTGCTGAGCCACAGCTCGAGCAGTTCATTCCGCAGGTTCTCCGCCGTGAGTACGTCAAGCGCCGAAAAGGGCTCATCCATGAACAAGACTTCGGGCTCTACGACCAGTGCGCGCGCAAAGCCGACACGCTGTTTCATGCCGCCGGAAAGCTCTTTCGGGTAAGCGCTCTCAAAACCATCGAGACCGACGGTATCGAGAATACGCAGCGCTCGTTTGTGACGCTCCATCGCGGGCACGCCACGAGCTTCGAGCGGGGCTTCGACGTTGTCGAGCACCGTAAGCCAGGGGAACAAAGCAAAACTCTGGAAAACAATGGCCACGCCCGCGTTCTGCGACGTAATCGGCTGCCCATGCCACAGGACTTCGCCTGACGACGGCTTGCTGAGCCCGGTCAGAATCCGCAGCAGCGTTGACTTGCCACAGCCGGAGGGGCCCAGCAGGGTGACAATCTTGCCCGGCTCTACATCAAGATCGACCGGCGCAATAACTTCAATGCGGTGCCCATCGGGCTGGTCGTAGAACTTTTCGACAGCGTGGGCGCGAATTATGGGATCGATGGGCTCGGTCACGAAAACAGACTCCAGGAGAAAACAGGTTTCGGGTGCAAGGCCTCAGGTCTCGGGAAGAGTAGCTCATGGGTCCCCGGTTCGAGACCTGACATTTGACAGCGGACGCTTGATCAATTTACTTCGTCAGAGAGAATACACTACTCAGGCTACCCAATCTTCATTGGCAGTCACCGGCAAGGGCTGCGGAAGGCGGTCGGAAACTTCGGCGAGTGCGGCAAGTTTCTTGGCCACTTCCGGGCAGAGCGACTCGAGGCCAAAGCGCCAGCGCCAGTTTCCTTGCTCTCGGCTGGGCACGTTCATACGCGCCTCGCTGCCCAGGCCCAGGGCATCCTGCAGCGGCACCACGCAAAGACTGGCGACGGAATTGGAGGCGGCGCGAATCATCGCCCACTGGATGCCTTCTTCGCATCGACCGTCTTGACCTGGGCCAAGGTATGCCTCCGCTTGCTGGCGTTCGTGTTTCGTAGCGCCAGACGCCCACCAGCCCAGCAGCGTGTCGTTATCGTGCGTACCGGTGTAAACCACTTTGTCGGCGGTAAACGTGTGCGGCAGATGAGCGTGCGCGCCGACATCGCCAAAACCAAATTGCAGCACCGCCATGCCGGGGATTTTGAGCCGTTCGCGAAGGGCATGCACATCGGGCGTGATGTATCCAAGGTCCTCGGCGAAAAACGGGAGCCCGCCGCAGGCTTCACGCAGCTTCAGGAATAAGTCGTCCTTGGGGCCATCGACCCAGCGGCCGTGAATCGCGGTCGGCTCGCTCGCCGGAATCTCCCAATACTGGGAGAACCCCCGGAAATGATCCAGCCGGATGTAGTCAAAATTGTGTGTGACCCAGCGCATCCGGTCGATCCACCAGTCATATCCCTGTTCCTTCATCACGTCCCAGCGATAAAGAGGATGGCCCCAGCGTTGGCCGTCTTTGCTGAAGAAGTCCGGTGGCACGCCCGCGACCACTTCGGGATCGAGTTCGGAGTTCAGATGAAACAGATCGGGATGGGTCCAGACATCGGCGCTGTCGAAATTGACGAAGATGGCAATGTCGCCGGCCACGCGAATCGAGTGTTGCGCGCAATAGGCGCGAAGCGCCTGCCATTGTTCGTAGAAAAAGAACTGCAAGGCGCGGCGCACCTCGAGTTCGCCGACCATTTCCGCCTGCGCCTTCTCGATTGCCGCCGGATCGCGATGAGTCAGGTCGCGGGGCCAGCGGTTCCAGCTTTCCAGCTTGAAACGCGCGCGCAGCCCGTCGAAGAACACGAAGTCATCGAGCCACCATTGGTTCTGCCGGCAGAAGCTTTCGTAGCGCGCGCGGGCCTGCGGTGGAGCGGAGCGCACAAAGTTGCGGGCCGCGGCAAAAAGCAAAGGCAGCTTCTGACGGAAAACCGCCGTGTAATCCACCGGTTCGGCGCCGGCAGGCAGAGCGTCGACCTGACCGCGGTCAAGCCAGCCATGATCGGCGAGCCGTTCCAGGCTGATCAGCAACGGATTCCCGGCAAAAGCCGATGTGGAGGAATAGGGAGAGTTTCCGAAACCAAGTGGGCCGAGCGGCAACACCTGCCACAAACCCTGCCCCGCGGACGCAAGAAAATCCACGAACGCATAAGCCGACGGGCCAAAGTCGCCGATCCCGCCGCGCGAAGGCAGCGAGGTGGGATGAAGCAGAATTCCGCTGGCGCGGGGGAATGACATTCAAAATCAGTTCTCGGTTCTCAGTTCCCAGTTCTCAGTTCCTAGTTGTTAGCCCTCAAGTCCTAGCTGAGAACTGGGAACCGGGTAACTGAGACCTTCTCTCTACGAGCCTTCCTGTCCGCTGCGCGTCAGGTTCTTCATCTCTTCCTGATTGATTTTGAGCCGGTTGGATTTCTCCATGTCCTTCTTCAGGTTCATAACGAACAGCCCGAATAAATCGCCCTGCTTGGCTTCGAGCAGCGACTGCCGAATCCCCTCTTTTTTCTCGGTGAATTCCTGGTCCGTTGGCGCCTGTTTTTCCAGAAGTTGAGCAACCACGCCATTAGCGCCTGAGGTGATGGGTCCGCTGATGTCGCCGGGCTTCAGGGAAAAGATCGCACTCGCATTGGACATCGACCCCATGTCGGGAACTTGCCCGTCGGGCGGAACCAGGTCGCTCGTCTTCACGGTCGCGCCCAGATCCTTGGCGGCCTTTTTCAAATCGTGGCCCGCCTTGGCCCGGTCGGAGAGTTCCTGAGTCTTCTGGTGCAACAGAAAACCGGCGCGCTCGTTCTTGAATTCGTTCTCCACCCGCGGCCGAATCTCTTCGAAGGTTGGCGTAGCCGGGGGCTTGATGGCGAGCAGTTGGAAAACCACGAAACCCTGCGGCACCTGCACCATATCGGGCGGGGCCTTCTCGGCTTCGCCGAAGACGGTCTCCATAAACTGCGGATTCGACGCCAGTCCCGGCAAATTATCGGTCCGGCTGAAAAAGTCGGTAGTGACTGGCGCCTGACCCTTGGCGGCCGCAGCCTTGTCGAAGCCGTCCGTACGCGCCTGACTGAGCAGAGCGTTGGCTGCCACTTCGGTGGCGTGCGCCGTTTTCTCCTGCTTCACGCTTTCTTCGATCTCGCTCTTGACCTCGGCGAGCGCCTTGAGATGCGCTTGTTGCTTGTCTTCAAGGCGGATGATGTGGAAACCATAACTGCTCTTGACCAGGTCGCTGGTTTGCCCTTTGCCCAATGAAAATGCGGCCTTTTCGAATTCAGGAACCGTTCGGCCGCGCCCGATCCAACCCAGTTCGCCGCCGCTTTTGGCGCTGCCCGGATCGTCCGAATACTTTTCCGCCAGCTTGGCAAAGTCTCCACCCGCCTTCACCTGTTTCAAGACGTCCTCGGCTTTGGCGCGCGCGTCGGCAATGGCTTTCTCGTCCTCCTTGGCGCCGGGCGCAGGCAGAGGAGTCTTGATCAGAATGTGGCTGACCTTCACTTGCTCCGCCACCCGGTACTCTTCGCGGTGCTGGTCGTAGTAGGTCTGCAGATCCTGATTGGTTGCCCTCGCCGCCGCCGCGATTTTCGCGCTATCCACCACCACGTACTCGATCCGCCGCTTCTCGGGGATGGAGTTGCTGTAGGTCGCCTTGTTCCGGTCATAGAACGCCTTCAGTTCCTCGTCGGTCGGGTGCAGCCCCTTCAGAATGTCGGCCTGCGTGATCACGGCATATTCGAACTTCACTTTGGTGTTGCGGCGGGCGAATTCGTCGCGGACTTCGGCGTCCCCCACGAAGGCGCTGCTGGTTACCAGGGCGTACACCTTGCGCGTCAGAATATCGTCCTTCACTCGCGCTTCGAACTGCGGCACCGTCATGTCGTTGCGCTGGACGAAGGTTTCATATTCCTCCTGCCCCACAAACTTGCCATCGGGAAAGAGCATGGCCCCAAGTTGGCCGTGCTGCATTTCATCGCGCAGTTCATCGTCGCTGGCATGGAGTCCCATGCGGTGCGCTTCAGCAACCAGGACCTTCTCATTGATGAGCTGCTCGGCGGCCCGGCTGGCAAAATAGGGCACCAGCATGCTGGCCTGCGGCCCGCCCTTGGGAAACTGCTGCCGGATCATGGCCCGGGCCGCGCGCTGCACCTCAGGCACGGTCACAGTCTGGTCGCCCACCGTGGCCAGAACTCCCGCCGGAGGCGCACCAATGCCCAGACTGGAGCCGATGCCGCCGGGAATCAGCGTGATCGCCATCGAGGCGCAAATCAGGACAAGCAGTGCGCCGAGAACAATCTTCACCGTCGGCCCTGCATTTTGAAGCTGTCGAATCATGTTTAGATAACTCCGTCTGTAGAGACAGGGCTTACCCCCGTCTCAGGAGGATTGCTTCACGCTGGAAGCTGGAATATTTGATTATAAACTAGCGTTGCCTCGCTGGATTCGCCGCAGGGCGATGCTGCCGCTGGTACTCATGCGCCGCTCAAAAATTAAACCCCATCATCCTGCGGAGATAATGGGGTTTCGGGGGAGGGATATTCGTGGCTCGCAAGGTCGCCAATAAAGCTGTCCTGCCGCAGTTCCACAAATTCCTCTCGGATTGTATACGGAAGGGATATTCTGTCAACGAAATAATGCCCAAACGATTCCCTGCCCTGGTTTCGGAAAATTGCGGCGCGCTTTGGCCCGGAAATTCATTGCTGGGCTCGGGCTTACTTGGGATATTGGAAGGCATATCCGCTCGCCTCATTCCCCGACATGAAGCGCGTGTTGTATTCCAGCAGGTAGTTCAAGTGCTCGGCATCGGACGGAAAAGATTTGCCGGGATAGGGATAGGTCTCCATCTCGCGGAATGGCAGCGGGTCCACCGAATCGCCCCGGTAGGCATAGAAATCCATGTCTTTTTCGTATCCGTTGGCCACGAAGAAATAGTCCCGCACCCAGCCGCGCGGCAAGGCAGGCAGCTTGGCCGGATCGAAATCGAGCGCAACTTCATCGCCCGATCCAAAAACGACAAACTTATCGTCGACCGAGTCAAGCAGTGGACGCACATCGCCATAGCGCGTGTAAGCGCCGGCGGGACGAGTGTAGGGGCCAGTGGCGCTCGCCTTTTCGTAAATGTAGTTCACATTGCCCGGCGGCTGGCCTTCGATCTTCAGCGGGAATCCATGGAAACTCAGATCGGCGCGCGCCAGCGGAACCGCCGTCACGCGGGCGGCTTGATCCTGACTTTGATCCTGGCTTGTCCGGCTGATCAGGATGTTGTCCCAGTAGATCTGCAGATTGGTCGTAATGCGAATGCGCTGCGTGCCCGGCGGAAGCTTGCTGGTGAGATCGGCAGTCATGGTGCGGGCGCCGCCCGCCGGGAATCCCATGTCATCCATGACGCGGATCCACTTCCCTTTCCCGCCGTCTCCGGTCAAGTTCTCCGCAACCAGGGCTTCAACATACGGCGCAACCGGCCGCAGGCGCGCTTGATCGGCCGCGTACATGCTGGTCGCCGAGAAATATTCGATCTCGCCATGCAGCAACAGCCACAACGGACCGCCGCGATACGGCTCGCCAAGATCAAGTTCAAGGCTATGCGGCTCGGTGAACCCCATAAACGGCAGCACTTTGAAATCGCCAAAATAGCGATGCGCGAGCAGATCGGGCAGCACGTTGTGGCCGTGCTCATCCCAAGCCCCGGCAGGCGGATGCGCTTCACCCTTATTGCTGTACACCACCTTAAACGGCGGATACGGAGGATTGCTGGCGAAATATTCGTTGGGGTAAACCTCGACATCGGCAGGATGATCGACAGCCAGCAATTGCACCTGATCGAGGTAAACGGATTCTTCGAGCGGCTCCATGAAGCGGAAACTGAGCTTGCCGTCCTTTGTGCGGAGCGAGCTGCGATCAAGCTTGATGGCCTCGGTGGGGCGAGGAATATCGCGTTCGATTTTGTTTCCGTCCGACGCGATCCAATGTCCAACCACGCCCGCGCCGAGCATGTCGCCGACCAACGCGTATTCGTGGCCGTCCCAAGCAAACAGAGTCGGACAAGAACTGCCGCGCCGGTCGATCTCCAGGATGTTCTGCACCTTGTTGGCCGCAACTTCGACTTCATCCTGCAGAACGCCGGTCGGCCACAACAACCGCACAACGTCGGCCTCTTTGGCCTGTCCGAGACCAATGGTCAGGTAGGGCGAGTTCTGTCCCAGATAGCCGGACGACCCATACACTTCAAACTTCTGCCGAATTCCATCAGAAAAAACTTCCACCTTGGCGCCGATGGCGCTCTTGTTATCGTTCAGCCCCTTGAGCGCAAGCCGCAGCGAGTTGTTCTTGTTGCCGCCTTCGTTGTGGAGCAGCACAGCACGCCCGTGATTTTGCGTGATCAGGAGATCGACGGCGCCACCGTTGTCGTAGTCTCCGGCGATGATGGCGCGCGGCTCTCTGAGCTGAATTTTGTCGAGTCCCACGTCGGCGGTGACGTCTTTCCATCCGTCGGGGCCCAGATTGCGAAAGAGGCGGACTTCGCCCTTGCCGTCTTTGGTCTCGCCGACCGCAACGAGATCGACCCAGCCGTCGTTGTCGTAGTCGATGGCGGCGACGCCAAAGGCGCGGACCCAATGCGTTTCGGGCAGCTTTATCTGCTCAATACTCGTGCCTTGCTGATTGCGCCAGAGCGAAAGACCGGGAGCACCGTCATTAGAGAAAGCCAGATCAACCCAACCGTCGTGGTCGAAGTCAAGTGCGGCGATACCTCCTCCAGAGACAAAGAATTGTTTCTGGTCCGACCACATTTCCCGTGGGTGGAACTTGCCTTCGCGGGGGTTTTCGAATATCACGGGGCTATCGAATGGTCGGCGCGCCACCACGAGATCAACCGCGCGATCATTGTTATAGTCCGTACCGATCGCTCCGAGACTCGGACGAGCCGATAGCCCAATTGCATCTGTAACATCAGTGAACGTGCCATTTCCGTTGTTACGCCACACGACGTTGCAACCTGTCCCAACCGCTGCTCGAATTGTGTTGAGGGTCGCTGTTACGTATAAATCCAAATCGCCGTCGTGATCGTAATCAATCCACGTTACCCCGACATTGACACCGTCTGTCTTGAGTCCTGCAGTTGTGGTGGCATCCTTGAAAGTCCCATTCTTCTCATTATGGAAAAGCAGTAGCCGTCCAATTGAGGTTAACGCGACGTCCGGAAAGCCGTCGTTGTCGTAATCCCCTGCAGCGCAACCTAGGGCGTGCATTGTCGGATCTAACCCGGCCTTGCGAGTAACGTCTTCAAACTTGCCGCCTAGATTATGAAATAGAGCGAGACCGCCTTCTGGGCCGTTGTCGGGTAGCAGGACGTCAATCCATCCGTCATTGTCATAATCGAGAAAACAGGCGCCAGGCCCCAAGGAAAATGGGAATTCCCGGTCTGGATCAATGCTCTTCTGACTGCCTTTTGTGATCAGCCCGACACTCTCCGTCACATCCACAAACCTAACCGGAATCGCCGCCGCCACCTTCTCGACCGCCATCGGCGAATCTTCCGCACGCGAATACTTTCCCTGCTCGCCGTACGCAAGGCTGATGGGTGTACCCAGCTTGTTCTGCGTGATGTACTGGAATTTCTTCATTGCTTCGTGAGCGGGATCGGCTTGGCCGGACTGCTGGTAGGCCCGCGCCAGTCCGAACTGGGCGGAGGCATGGTGTGGGTCGAGCTTTAACGCGTGCTCGAAAGCATCGATCGCCTCCGGAAATTGCTTGAGTTGCGCGTAAGTCGATCCGAGGAAGGACCATGTGTCGGCGTCGTTCGGATCGATTTCCGTAACGTGGCGGAAAGCGGCGACGGCAGCGCTCGCATCGCCGGAGTTTTTGTAATAGAGGCCGAGGTTGTACCAGGCGTGGGCGTCTTTGGGATTCTTCGCCGCGGCTTTTTCCAGCAGGGCCTTCGCTTCGTCGAGACGCTGCAGGTTGAGCAGCGCCACTCCGCGATTAACCGTAGTCACCTGCAACGCCGGGTCAGCCGCAGCCGCTTCTTCGAACGCTTTCAAAGCTTTCTCAAAGAGTTGCTGATTCATGTAAGCGACGCCGATGTTATTGAGGCGCGCCGCCTCCTGGGGGTTGGCGGTGGGAGTGGTCGCAGCGAGTAACGCGATTAGCAGCACGAAAAGAAATGAGGACACAAGAACGACGCTGAGCTTCTTGGTCATTTTGATTTCGGACATGATTTTATCGTGTCATCCTGAGCGAAGCGAAGGACCTGTGTACCTGGCGGCGCAAATGCAGACATCCCTCGCTCCGCTCAGGATGACAAACGCAGCATTTTACGAGACGAATGCAGAGAAAATGAGGCTACTTTTTTCCATACGCGCGTGCGGCGATTACGCCTTTCGCCTCCTGGATAATAACGGTCTGCCCAGTCAAGATGTTTGAAAGCTTGTCCACCTGCCCGCTAGGCCAATCGATCTCCACCGTATCGGCTTTGTTTTTCGTCCCCATGCCGAAGGTCAGCACCAGTTCGCTTTGCGAAAGATAGCTGGAACCGGACTTCATGGTGAGCCACTGCTTGTCCGGCCCGGCGCTCACGCGCACGACGGCACCGATGCCGTCGCGGTTCGATTTCGTACCCATAAGCTTGATGCGCAGACTCTGGTTCGTGCCGCCCTGGTTGAGATAGAGATGCGGCGGGCCGCCGTTGGTCATCAGCAAAACATCGAGGGCCCCGTCATTGTTGATGTCGGCGTAGGCTGCGCCCCGCGCCACTTTCGGAGCGGCAAATGCACTCCCCACCTTCGTCGTAACCTCCTCAAACTTGCCATTTGCAAGATTGCGAAACAAGTGCGGCGGCTCGGCGTAGCTGACACGCTTCTGCACGCTTTCGATCTGGTCTTCGATGTGGCCGTCGGCGACGAAGATGTCCTGCCATCCGTCGTTATCGTAGTCAAAGAAGAAGCAGCCAAAGCCCAGCGTGAGCAGCGTCGCGCGGCCGACTTCCGAGCGCGGAGCTTCGTCCACGAACAGACCGTTGCCTTCGTTGTGGTAGAGCGACAGCATCTGGTTGGAAAAATTCGTAATGATCAGGCTGGCGTTGCCGGAGCGGTCATAATCCGCCGCGTCGACGCCCATCCCCGCGCGGGCCACGCCGTCTTCGCTGAACGCAATGCCCGCGGAAACCGCGCGCTCTTCAAACGTGCCGTTCTTCTTATTCAGGTAGAGCTTGTTGGGCTGCGTATCGTTGGCGATCAGGATGTCGGGCCATCCATCATTGTTGTAATCGAGGATGGCAACGCCGAGCCCCTTTGATGTCGGATCGTAGAGGCCGGCTTTCTGGGTAGCGTCTTCGAACTTGCCGTTGCCGAGGTTGTGCCAAAGACGCGCCGACGTTCCTTTATACGATTCGGGAGTGCAGTAGGACTTGTGCGACCCATCGAGCGTGCAGTAAAGATCGGTCTGCTCCGACCACTGCACGTAGTTCGCGATCACGAGATCGAGTTTGCCGTCGCGATCATAATCGACCCAGGCGGCGCTGGTAGAGAATTCGTTTGGTCCCCACAGTCCCGCCGACTTGGTCACGTCGGTGAACGTGCCATTGCCGTTGTTGTGGAAGAGATGGCTCTGGCCGACGCCAGTAATAAAGATGTCGTCGAAACCGTCGTTGTCATAGTCTCCGACCGCAACGCCGAGGCCGAAAATCGAAATGCCCAGACCGGACTCGCGGGTCACGTCGGTAAAGGTTCCGTCGCGGTTGTTGTGGTAGAGCTTCAGCGTGGTCGCGCCGTTCATCTTATGGACAGACGCGTGGCCCGGCCAGTCCTGACCGTTGACGAGCAGGATATCGGGAAAGCCGTCGTTGTCGTAATCGATGAACGCGCAGCCGGGACCCATGGTTTCCGGGAGCCATTTCTTTCCGAAAGCTCCGTTGTTATGGGTGAAGTGGATGCCAGCCTGGGCCGTGATGTCGCGGAAGGTGACAGTTTGCGCTTGAGCTAAGATGCTCGCCGCAATCAGTATCAAAAGCAACACCCACCTCGGAGACACGGACGCACGGACGAACGCGTTAAAAGAAAAATCCAGTTTTTCTTCGTGCATCCATGCCTCCGTGGTGGATTTTGTTTTGAGGGCGTGCATCACTTGGGAATCCCGGGAGTTGTACTGGCGCTAGCAGTCAGGCGCTTGCCGGGTACGTTCTTCAGGATGGGCAGCGGGACGGAGACATGCTCGTGGATGCTCTGCCGTTCATTGTTGTCTTCGGGATTCAGTTGGCGGTAGGGACCCGTGACTGCCTGCGACGCTTCGTCGGCTTTGAAGCGCAGGTACCGGGCCTGATGCTCCTTCGAAATCTTTTCGTCGCCGAGACCGTTGTAGCAAAGCATGAGGTTGTAGTGCGCCTGCAAATCCTCGGGATCGACGGCAAGCACCTGCCGCAGGACTCTCACTGCATCCGCATACTTCCTCTGTAGAAAGAAAACGCGTCCAAGATTGTTCAGCACCACGCGATCACGAGGGTAATGAGCAAGCACCATTTGAAAATGGGCGGCGGCCCCGTCGTAGTCTCCGGTGGACTTCAGCAGCGATCCGTAGAAAAAATTGGTGCGCGCAAGTTTTGGATCGATCGCCAGCGCTTTCTCAAGCACGGCGCGCGCGCGGACAACATCGCCTTCCTGGAGCGCGGCGCGTCCGATGTTCACCCAGCCATCGGGATTCTGCGGATCCACCTCGGTGACTTTCTCGAACGCAGCCTGCGCCCCTCTCAGATCGCCTTGCAGCAACAGGCCGATGCCGTAATCGTTCCAGCGCTGCCAGTCTTCTTTCGCAAGCTGAATCTTGGGCTGTGGCGCTGGGGCGTTCGCAGGCAAAACGTCGATGGATACTTCATTCCCGGCAACCGCGACGATCGGCAGATCGGGAATCTTTTCCGACTTTGCGGAAACCCCCCGAAGCGATGCGGTGAACGCCATCCTTGTATCGTCGTGGTCGGGTGTAACCGAAGCGGATGCGGCCCCAGTCGCCAATGGACTTGTGTCGTGCTCACCCGCAAATGCGAACTGCGTGTTGAACCACGCGAACTTGCGATAGCAGAGCCGCGCGGTCAGAGTAATTTTGCTGCTCGTTTCTTCGGGGATCTTCATGCGGAAGTGCACCGTGTCCGCGGCGCCGGGCGGAATGAGGCGCACGTACACAACGGCGCGCGTCGCCCAGGCGTTGCGTTTGTTGATGGGATTACCATGCGCGTCCACTTGCAGCGAGCGATAGAAGTGCGCCCCCTTTTCGACCGGGCCTTTGCCGTCGTTCTCAACCATGCCGCTCCAGAAGATAGTCCACCCTTTGTCGTCGACGCCTTTCAGTTCGAGCCAGGTATCGTAGGCGTCCACCGTGCCGCCAGGAAAGAAATGTCCGACGCGCTTGGTCCGCACCACGACATCGACGCGGACGGTATCGCCGCGCCGCACCGCAGGCTGCACCCGATCTAAAGGAGCAGTAACCAGCGCGGGCTCGGCGTCGGAGCTGGCTCCGGGCACGATCCTTCCCTCCGCTTCCTCGCCCACGGCAAAAGTGGTGGCCAGCTCGCGTTGCGCCGCTGCCCCGGCCTTCAGCGGAACACTGGCCGGCGAGAGCGCAAAAATATCCACGGTAACAGCCCCGCTGGTCAGGAAATCTTCCGTGGCCTTCAACTGCGCGGCATCTTCATTTGCGGTGGGCAGCGCCGTGTTAGCGCCGGGAAAACGGTGCGAGTGCACCTTGCCCGCCACGTTGCCGAAGTCGTTCGACGGTACGAGCGGCATGTGGCAATCGGCGCACTGCTGCGGCTTCGCCGGATAGTAGAACGAGCGCGCGCCCTCACCGGAAACGCCGCTGGCCTGCCAGTTGTCGTACTCGTTGAAGCCGCGAATCCAGCGGTAATGATTGACCGGAACGTCAAGATGCACTTTGTGGCAGGAGGAGCAGAACTCCGCCGTCTGCTGCTTCATGAACGGCTTCAGGAACACGCGCCGGTGCGGCTCCGGATTGAGCTTGATGATAAAATCGTGCAACCCGCGAACCAGAGGATTCTTGCTGGCCGCCAGTTCATGCAGCTTGGGATACTCGAGATAAAAATCGCCTTGGCCCATCGTGCTTTTCACGTCGGCAATGGAGTGGCACATCATGCACCCGAGCCCGGCCTGGGCTTCGGGCGTGTGCACGATCTGCTTGATGGGCGTGTCCATTTTGCCAGCGTAGAGCACAGCGGGGTCGTGGCATCCGCCGCACCATTTCGAAGGCTTCGTGCCGACGGTGTCCTGCATGTACTCGATCGACTTGCGATACCACTGATTGTTGAACGATGAGAAATGATGGGCCGAGCTGTTCCACTGATTGTAGATATCTTTGTGACAGCGCTTGCAGGAGTCGGACTCCATAAAGAACTGGCTGGGAATTTTTTCTCCGCCATACACCTGCGCGGAACTGGGGAAAAACGGGCCGTTGGGGCCGTCGCCCTCGCCGTCCATCGAGGCGGGCGGCAGGGCCGGATTTTCAATGCGCCCGTGCTGTCTCCAGCGAGTTTCGCGAAGATAGTGGGCGGCGGGTGCGAGGACCGCCAGCGCCGCGAGCATGGTAACCACGCGAAGAAGAGGTTGACTACGCAGCCATCCTCGATCACCCATTGTTGCCGCAGCGATTAAAGCGGCGCCGAAAAAGCTCACGACGATGTGAATCAGGAGGTGTGACCACTCCGTCCGCGGCGTTCCCGTGTAGATCAGCACTAGCCCCCGGATTGCACCGACGATCAGGAAAACCATACCCAGACGGACTAGCAGCTCACTGCGCCGCCAATACAGCGCCAGCCAGAACAGCAACAAGGCGGAAGCCACCACGCCCGCAACGGCGTGCAGCAGCACGACGCCGGCATACAGAACATTCGCTTGCGGGAACGCGTACAGGTAGACCGCGGACAGGACCAGAAAGGCAATCAAGAGCCCTAACACTCGATCCAAAGATTTCCCAGTAAAAGGCATGACTGATTCCAGGGGACCCGCGATGGCCTGCAACCCTGAGTTGCATCATAGTATCGGGTCGGGGGAGGCGGTGTCTCTAATACAAAAACTAGATGGCCATCCCCTGCGTCGCATCGCCGTTTTCTGCAGACGATGGGTTAACAGCGAGATCATATACGACAAGGATACGCATCGTGCGCGCCTCCGTTCCCGCCCTCGCTGAGACATTGGTCTTCACCGTATTCGTGCCCGGAACCGTGGCCGGATATGTGCCGTGGCGGCTAAGGCAGAATGCGGCGCCGGTGACCGGCGTTGCAGAATGGCTGGCGATGGCCGTCATCGCCCTCGGGATTGCGACCTATCTCTACACCGCATTCTGGGGCTTCGCGGTGATCGGCGGCGGAACACCCGCGCCCATCGCGCCCACCAAGATCCTGGTCGTCAGAGGTTTGCATCGTTTCGTTCGCAACCCGATGTACATCGGAGTCGCCCTCATCATCGGCGGGCAAGCCTGGCTGTTCCACTCCCTGCACATCGCGATCTACCTGGCTTCCGTGCTGCTGGTGGTCCACCTGTTCGTGCTCTTCTATGAGGAGCCGACGCTGCGAAAACAGTTTGGGGAAGAATACGATCGCTATCGCGCGGCGGTGCCAAGGTGGATCCCGAAGTTTAGGCTTTAAGAGAACGCGCAACACCTTTAACAAATGGAGTGAATTGAGGAGTTGAAGCGCGGGTTTTCGCCTTCGACCCGCGTTGCTGACTTCCCCGCCCCTCTGCTACTTTGAGTAGTTTCCCGTTCGCGGTTTGCTGACTCTCTGGGGTGAGACCTAAATGCCGACCATCAAATTCCGTGGTGTGGATTTCATCGATTTCGATACGCTGCTGAACGACGACGAGCGCCTGGTGCGCGACACCGCGCGCAGGTTCATCGAAGACAATCTCGTCCCCATCATCGAGGAGTGCAACCGCGCCGGCCGCTTCCCGCGCGAACTGGTCAAGCCCATGGCCGACCTGGGATTCTTTGGCGCCTCACTCAACGGATACGGCTGCGCCGGCATGTCGAACGTCGAATACGGCCTGGTCACGCAGGAACTGGAGCGCGGCGACTCCGGCGTACGCTCTTTCGTCAGCGTGCAATCGGCGCTGGTGATGTATCCGATCTACACCTTCGGCAGCGACGAGCAAAAACAAACCTGGCTGCCGGCCATGCAAAAAGGCGAAAAGCTAGGCTGCTTCGGATTGACCGAACCGGATTTCGGTTCGAATCCCGGCGGCATGAGAACGCGAGCCCGCAAAGTTGGAAGAGAATATGTGCTGAACGGCGAAAAGATGTGGATCACCTCCGGCACCATCGCGGACGTAGCCGTAATCTGGGCCAAAGTTGAAGATGAAGATGATAAGGTGCGCGGATTCTTGGTGGAGACCGATCGCCCCGGATTCAAAGCCGCCGACATTCACGGGAAGTGGTCGCTGCGCGCGTCGGTGACGTCAGGCCTGTCGCTGCAGGATGTGCGCATCCCCGAGTCGAACCTGCTGCCTGGATCGGGCGGGCTGAAGTCTCCGCTGATGTGCTTGAATCAGGCGCGTTATGGCATCGCCTGGGGAGCACTCGGCGCGGCGATGGCGTGTTACGACTGCGCTCTGCAGTATTCGCTGCTGCGGAAACAGTTCCGCGACCAGCCCATAGCCTCACATCAACTGGTGCAGGAAAAACTCGCCTGGATGATCAACGAGATCACGAAGGCCCAGTTACTCGTCCTGCAAGTCGGCCGCTTGAAAGACGCCGGAAGAGTGCAGCACCAGCACATCTCAATGGCGAAAAGAAACAACGTCTGGATGGCGCTCGAATGCGCGCGGTTGTCGCGAGACATTCTGGGAGCAAACGGTGTTGCGGACGATTACCCCATCATGCGACATCTGATGAACCTCGAAAGCGTCAAGACTTATGAGGGCACACATGATATCCACACGCTGATTATCGGGGCCAGCGTGACGGGGATTGACGCGTTTTAGGAACGCAAGACCGTGGTGCCAGCTACGAAGATACAATGGCGTGAGGCGTTGAGGGTTGAATGCTGACAAAAATCAAGATCCGGAACTTCAAACGCTTCGACGACCTGGAAGTGGATCTCGGTAATCCAGTTGTGCTCATTGGTCCGAACAACTCTGGGAAAACATCAGCGCTGCAGGTCCTCGCGTTGTGGCAGGTCGGGCTCATTAGGTGGAATGAGAAGAGGAAGGGCAAGGGCCTGCCTGAGAAGAGACCAGGGGTCACGATAAACCGCCGTGACCTCGTCGCCGTTCCTGTCCCTAGCGCTAACCTTCTATGGAAGAACCTCCACGTCAGGGATGTGAGAAAAACTGAAACTGGCCAGGATACGCAGCCTGTGTTTTTTGACATCATTGTTGAAGGTGTCACAAATGACAAGGCTTGGGAGTGTGGCCTGGAGTTTTACTACGCAAATGAGGAATCGTTCTACTGTCGACCGCTTCGAGGGGCCAACGGCGGCTCCAGCACGCGGATGGTCGTACCAGAGGCGGCGGCCGGCGTGCTAGTTGCATTTCTTCCACCTATGTCCGGGCTGGCAGCGAACGAAACGCGTCTGGATCAAGGCGCCATCAACGTGCGTGTGGGAGAAGGCCAGACCGCTGCAGTGCTCAGAAACCTCTGCTACAACGTCTACACGAGCAAGCCGGAACTATGGAAAAAGCTCGTCGAGCACATCAAGACGTTGTTCGGTTCCACCCTCGACCCTCCACGCTACATTACCGAAAGGGGCGAGTTGGAGATGACCTATCAAGAAGAGGCTGTCCAGCTCGACCTCTCATCTTCAGGTAGAGGACTACAGCAAACGTTGCTGCTGCTTGCTTACATGTTCGCAAATCCTAATTCTGTTCTCCTGCTAGACGAGCCCGATGCTCATCTGGAAATTCTTCGACAGCGTCAGATCTACCAACTGTTGACGGACGTTGCTAGAACGAACGGCAATCAAGTCATCGCGGCAAGCCACAGCGAGGTGTTGCTTAATGAGGCAGCCGGACGAGACCTTGTAATCGCGTTTGTCGGCAAGCCCCACGCAATAACCGACCGCGGCAGTCAAGTGATGAAATCATTGGAGGATATCGGTTTCGAACAGTACTACCAAGCTGACCAGACTAAATGGGTATTGTATTTGGAAGGATCGACGGATCTCGCAATCTTAAGGGCATTCGCCGAGAGACTGGGCCACAAGAGCGCCGAGGATTGCCTCGCTCGCCCCTTCGTTCACTACGTCGGGAACCAACCAAACGAAGTTCTAAGGCACTTCCACGGTCTCCGCGAAGCTGTGGGCGAACTGAAGGGGATAGCAGTCTTCGATCAGTTGGAACGCCCCCTGCCAGAGAACTTAGGGGCAACGGGCCTGACTTGGCGCAAGCGGGAGATTGAGAACTACTTCTGCTCTGCAAAAACCTTGGAAGCTTACGCGGAAGAGAGTGGCGCAAACGCTGCCGCCGGACCTCTTTTCAGTGAAGCAGAGGCTCAACGGCGACTGGCTGCCATGCGAGAATCAACTGCCGAATTGGAAACGGCCCTCAAGACGCTGGGCAAGGGATCACCATGGGATTCCGGTACGAAAGTCAGCGACGATTTCTTGACGCCGCTCTTTCAGAATTACTTCAAGAAACTGGGGATCCCGAATCTCATGGCTAGGCGCAACTTCTATGAGTTGGCCTTCTTGGTCCCGGTCGACGAAATTGACGGTGAGATCCGAGAGAAGCTGGACGCAATCGCAAAGGTTGCCGAGGCAGCACAACAAGACTGACGTTCACTCACCGATACAGCTCCCCCAGCAACTCATACGCCCGCCGCATATGCGGAATCACGATGCTCCCCCCGACTACCAGCGCCACATTGATCGCTTCCTCCTGCTCGGCGCGGCTCACACCCAGGCGATAGGACTGAATCACGTGGTAGTTGATGCAGTCGTCGCAACGCAGGCAGGCAGAGGCGACCAACCCCATCAACTCTTTGTATTTCGCGGGCACAGCGCCTTCCATGTAGGTGTTGTGATCCAGATTGTAGAAGCGCTTCACCAGAAAGTTATCCGCCCGGTCGACGTTTTCATTCAGACGGGTGCGGTTGTCTAGAAAACGCCGCGCGCTTTCGCTTTTTTCGGCAACCTCCTTCTCGGAGTAAAGATAGGTTGGTTCTTTGCGGTCTTGGGCAGCGTGTTCATTGGTTTTGGGTTCGGTGGTCATAGGTGAAGATTAGCAGAGGAACTGCCGCTTCAACCTCGCTGGACACAGGTCGCGGGCGGGGGCGCCCGCGCACACGCACTGTGACGGCTGCACTTCCCTCTCTGCCCCCAAGGGGCTATAGTGCAGAGTCGCATTTTTGTTGAGGAGGGGGTTATGGCAACGCAAACCCGGCCCGAGCCGCATTCCAAGAATTTCGGGGAAAATATTGAAAGCGACCTGGCACTGGAATTTTTGCGGGTGGTGGAGAACGCGGCAGTGGAGTCGGCGCGCACCATGGGCCAAGGCGACCGTCCGCTGAGTGACCAGGTCGCGACCGAGGCCATGCGCAAGACGATGGACACCGTCCCCATGCACGGCACTATCGTCATCGGCGAGGGCGAGCGCGACGACGCACCCATGCTTTATATCGGGGAGAAGGTCGGCGGGCCTTATCTGGACGGCCGCGACGTTCCGCAGGTCGATATCGCGGTCGATCCGCTGGAGGGCACCAACCTCTGCGCCACCGGCGCGCCGGGGGCAATCACGGTGCTGGCGGCTTCGGAAAAGGGCGGTTTGCTGCATGCTCCCGACTGTTACATGGAAAAAATCGTGGTCGGGCCTTCGTGCAAGAACGCGGTGGAGTTGGACGCGCCGGTGGCGGTCAACCTGAAAAATATTGCGCGGCGGATGCAGCGCGGGGTGGACGATCTGGTGGTGGTGGTGCTCGACCGTCCGCGGCACGAGAAGCTGATAGCCGATATTCGGAAGGCGGGCGCGCGCATCAAACTGATTGGCGACGGCGATCTGTCGGCCGGCATTGCCGCGGCCGTCATGGGGACCGGAGTGCACGCGGTCATGGGCTCGGGCGGCGCGCCGGAGGGCGTGATCACGGCGGCCGCCATCCGCTGCCTCAACGGATACATGCAGGGCCGCCTGGTCATCGACAAGCCGGAACTGGAAGAGCGCATCGCCAAGATGGGGATCAAAGACAAAAAAAGAATCTATGAGGCGGAGGACCTGGCCCCGGGCAAACAGATGATCTTCGCCGCTACCGGCGTGACTGAGGGGGCGCTGCTGAAGGGTGTCCGCTTCTTTGGCGAGGGCACCCGGACTTCTTCGGTTATTCTTACTTTGCGGACGGGGCGGGTTCGGTTCATTGAGAGCATCCATCTGGACAAGGGGCCAGATGTCAAGGTGCGGTTCGCTTAGGGCTTTTCCTCCCAAAATGGACAGACGTTCCATGTGAAACACTATACTTGTCTAACTGCACGTACCCAGGGATTGCACGAATGGAGACTCAATGGCGGTGCGCAGGATTCTTTCTTACTTCTCATTTTCATTTCCATTGCGGGCGGCGACCGATGGTTCCCGGTTGTCTTCTGGCCCAGCCATGGCCTTTGCGGCGGGGCTGATCCTGGCGGCTTTGCCGCTGGACGCTGCGGCGCAGACGAACTTCGGCCAAGTCAATATCGGCAGCAGCACGACGGCCGCGGCGACGGTCACCTTCGCGAACGCGGCGACGCTGGGCAGCATCGCAGTGGTTACGCAAGGCGCCGCCAATCTGGACTTCAGCAACGCTGGCGGCGGAACTTGCACGGTCGGGACCAGTTACGCGGCAAACGCTACCTGCACGGTAAGGGTCACGTTTACCCCGAAGTTTGCCGGACCACGGCATGGCGCGGTGGTGCTGGCGGACCTGAATGACATTGTGCTGGGGACCGGTTATCTGCTGGGCACAGGCCAAGGGCCGCAGATGGTCTACGGTGTCACGACCCCACCGCCCCAATTACCGGCGACTCTGCTGGGTTCGCCCACAGCGGTCGGCGTCGATGATAGCGGCAACGTTTTTATCGGCGATAGCGGCAGCGCAACCCCAGGTACAGCCCGGGTGTTGAAGGAGACACTGTCCGCGGGCCAATACATCCAGAGCACAGTCGCCAGCGGCCTTTATAACCCAGCGTCCATTGCAACCGATGGAGCTGGGAATATCTATATCCTCGACTTAGGAGACGGTCAGCGCAACAGCGGCACAAACGCCCTTTACAAGGAAACGCTCTTCAATGGCAACTATACGCAGGCTGCGATCGACAGTTTAGCGCCGACCGGAGCCTTTACCGTCGATGTAGTTGGAAACATTTACTACTATGGAGGGGCCAATACCACGGGTGCCGGCATATACATTGCAACGCTGCAGCCGGACGGCAGTTACCTGCCAGATATTGGGCCATTGCCCAGTCCAGATCCCTCGACCATAGTCCAAAATTGGCAATGCGGGGTGGCGGATGCCTACGGATCGGGTAATCCCTATATCACTTTCGCGCTGGATGGAAATAACATCTTGTACTTCAACGCGTTTGTAGAATGCACCAGCCCTTACTACCAGCCCACCACATACTATTTTGTGTTTGACTACGCAGCCGGTATCAGCCAGCCTCCGACCGCGGTCCCGACGATAGGCGCGCAAATTACCTACGAGCCCCCCGAGTATCTTCCCCGTCTGCCTATTATGTTTGCGGACGCACGTGGAAGCCTCTACTTCATCAACTGGAATGTCAACAACACCTACTTAACTGAATTCATACCGACCTCGAGCGGCGTCTACACCAGTGGATCATTGCCTATCCCCCTCGAAAACATTTCCCCCCGCGGTGTCGCTGTCGATGCCGGTGGGGACATCCTGGTAACCGGGGGAGTGAATGTATATACGCCGTCCGGCGTTTACAAATTGGACTATGCCGACGCTCCGGCTTTGAACTTTCAGCCTACCAGCGCGGGAGTGGCGAGTGTGGATAGTCCGCAAATTGTGACCATCGCTAACATCGGCAATTCGACCTTGACGTTCTCGGCGGTGAGTTATCCAACCGACTTTCCTGAGAACAGCACATACAATGACACCTGCACGAATGGCACGTCGCTGGCGACCGGAATCTTTTGCGTGCTGCCGATCAACTTCACCCCGGTTGCACCGCTCGGCGGCAATCCGACTCTATCCCTGAGCGAGAAGCTGACACTGACCGACAACGCGCCGAACTCGCCGCAGTCGATAATAGTGGCAGGAACAGAGACCCTGCCCGCGGTCGCAATGCCGGTGACATCGCCTCCGGCCGGCACCTATACTTCAGTGCAGAGTGTCAGCATTACCGACGGCATCCAGGGGGCGACGATCTACTACACCACCGACGGTACGACGCCGACGGCCCAATCCACGAAGTACACCGGACCGATCACGGTATCGGCAACGGAGACAATCCAAGCCATCGCCGCGGCTGCGGGGTACTCCAACAGCGCGGTTCTTTCGGCCACCTACACCATTAACCTGCCGCTGGACTTCTCGCTCGGTGTAGTTCCACAGTCGATGACTGTAGCATCCGTGGGGAGCGGGACGGCCACGGTGTCGGTAACACCGCAAAACGGGTTCGGCTCGACGGTTTCGTTCGCTTGCTCCGGGTTGCCTGCGGGCGCATTGTGCAGTTTCTCCCCGCCGACGGTCACGCCATCGGGGGCAACGGCCACGACGACGCTTAAGATCTCGACGTCGGGACTTGTCGGCGCCGTTCGGGACAACTCTCCGCGGTTTTTCCCAGGAGCCACGCTGGCGGTCGCGCTCTGCTGCCTGGGCTGGCGAAAGCGGCGTCGGGCGCCAATGGCGGCGGCTTTGGGCGTGTTCGGTCTGAGTCTGCTGAGTGGATGCGGCAGCGGGTCGTACTCTAAACCACCGGTCACGTCGACGGTCACCGTGATCGCCACGGCAGGGTCGCTGCAGCACAACGCTACGTTCTCGCTCACGGTGCAATGAAGTCGCAAGCACCCGCCTTGGCGAGGGAGTTGAGGCGCCTGGCGGGCGTCTGAGCCCGCTGCCGAAATCCCGGCTTTGCCGAAGCTCTGAGCGCAGTCGAAGGGGAAGCCGAGGGATCACGATTCGTGAAAACGCGTTAGTCCCCATGGCATGAGGACAATCTAGTCTGTTAGTTGGCCCAAGTCTGTGACGTGTGAACATCCCCACTCAAGCCAAAACCGAGCTTGAGCGGGTCACGCGTGCGCGTTTTGCATTCGGTGGAACGACTCGGCTTCCATCGTCACTCCGGCTATGCTTCCAGCTTCAAACTGAACTACAAAGTCCCTGCCCTCCAGGGGTAGCCAATCATAGGTCTGAAATTTCTTAATCGCGTCTGTCAAATTCCTTGCATTATGAAGCGCCCAGCTCAGGGCATCGAACTCAGCAAGCCAAATGCCGTCTTTCTCCAGAGTGTTGGTGATGTGATCGCGCGCGATAACAGCATAGTAAAGAATCGGTTGACGCTCGCCCCTCTCGATGATGCCGCACTCTTTCAAATAGTGCGGATTTTGCCGAAGGAATTCTCGGATATCGCACAACTGTCTAAAGCCTTCCTCTAGTTCGGCATCTTTGTCTATCTGGTCAATTGCGCGAATCGGCTGCCTGATCCACTTGAGTTCGCCGACAAGAATTGCTGAATCTCCTGCGTCCTTGATCATGATGTCGATGTCCGGGAGTTTTGAGTCGGAGAGTTTTTGGGGGCCAAGGACGCGGTATCGCTTGGGAATGCTCTGCGAGAGCCGCTCCCTCATCTCGTCTTCTTTTGCATTCGCGATTGGTTTGTAGAACTTCGGTCGTGCAGAGGCGCAAATTCGCAAAATGCTCTCCTCCGGTTTCATGATTTGAACGAAGTGCGGAACCAGATATAGGGTCTGGCTGTCTAGGCTTGACGCAAAAGGATGAATTAATAGATCAAGGGCCTTGATAGTTCCGAGTGTTAGATCCTTTATCATCATTCGGACTTGGTTCTCGTCGAGGCTGCAGAGGTCTGCAAGTGACGAGGTCCACTCAGAGGAAGCTTTGACCATCACCGCTGACTCAAATGGGAAGCGCCCTTGTCTCTTGCGCCAATCGTCGCAGAGGTACTCGTGGACCGCGCACATGGAGGACAACCCAGCAAAGAATCGCCGAAAAGTGCCTAGGTTGTATCCTCCGAGGTCGAGCTGTGGGCTGTGCCTGAACCGCAGACGGTGGCGTTCGTCGAGGATGTCTCTTAAGACGCATAGCAGTTCGTTATCATCTGGATAGCTGATGGCCAGTGCTCCCTCCAGAGTTACCTTGGACGAAAGCTGCAACAGCATCTGATTTACGTGTGGTTCATTGACAAATGATTTCTCGAATGGATTATCCGGCGTTGATGGCCAGTTCAGAATGCGACGACCTTGCTGGTACGCACGAATGCGTCGGCCCATCGGCGAGGAGAGCACGCTAAAACGAAGGTGCGTGGGTGAAAGAATCTCAACAGCCTGTCGATTCTTGTGCCAAAGGGTGAAACACCCAATGAATCCATCGCACTGATGTGCCGCATCGATAGCTTGCGCGCTTGCCTCTTTAAGTTCTTGAGTCCATCGTAACCAGACCTGCTTCGCTGGGAGCTTTCGTCTACGAAGGGTCTCCAGCAGCAGCGCGCCTGCCCTGCCGAGGTTACTCATTGCGTAGCGTTGTTCCCACGATCCGTGACCGGACTTTTCGATCACTTGTTCGATGCGGTCGATAATCCCTGTAAGAGCACCCCAAGCAGCCGCATCGTAAGTGAACTCGACAAGTGTGAGACTGTCAGCCCATTTATCGCATTGGTTCTCGATCTGCTGAACCTGTGCAATCAACTCGCTTGGCGCGTCATTGTAGAGTTTCGGCGATGCCATCTTCCGAGTCTCACTCTCCCCGTCGCGGCCGGGCGCTGGCCCATTGACTCATCAATCCGTACTTTTGAACGATGGCTCAAGCTTCGTGGCACCGGAATTGGAGATTCTGAGATGTTCTCCGGTGAAGAAAAAGTCGCTTACAAATTGTCGGGCAAATTCCTTGTCCCACCTCTGTTCATGCCACTTCGTCATTAATGAGCGCTTCTCTTCATCTGGTACTCGATAGAACAAGCCCAACATCACGGTATCGCCCGGGGCAAAATTTCTAAACACGACCTGATAGAGACCTGCTGGTACGTTGCCGTTCAAGGTTCTCTCGATGATTTCGACTTTCGTTGTGGCACCAGAGCTCAGTTCCACCGGCGCTGAATGCAACAAAATGGAAGGAGGCGGAGTCGTGAGGTGTAGCACCACTGTTTCAGCTGTGCGCGGCCCCGCGTTATACACCATCAGTGAAACTTCCCAACGTCCCGTGTTCTCAAATTCTTCACCGGGAGTCGGCGCCGGGTTGATGAACCACGCATAGTCGATTGTCGATAAGCTCTCTTCTTTTGCTTTGCGTTCCTTTTGCTGGTCGAAGTAACGCGTGACCGCCAGCGTTGCCGCAGCCGAGACCACAACTACCAAGACACCCAGCCCGAGCCAAGCCGGATGACTTAGAAACCTTTGCACTAGGGTCGAGTCGGATACCCGTTCGGACTGCGCCTGTTGAGGAGGAGCGTGTTCGTCAACAGCTGTGATGGCTGGGCGCGAAGCTTGTTGAACAGTAGATTCCCGTTTGCTGGACGAATCAGTTAGCTGAGCCGCACTGTGTCGTGGCGATGATGGTTTATGTCGCTTTGATCTTCTTCGTGTCATTGTCGCATTTGCCGTCGGATTAAATCCCAACTAGCTATGAGCCGGAGACTCAATCTGATGCCAGACTGGCGGGTGGCCTACGTCTCGCGGGGTCAGTATAACTCTGACGGAAATTCGGGGAGAGACGGAACGTTTCCACTAACTAGTTTGCATCACAACCCAAAGAGAACTAGCGGGTGGCCCACATCTGCGGCCCGGAAAACTCTTAGCCTGCGAATCGTTGCCAGAGAAACAACTGGGGTGCCCCACTTCTCGTGCTTTTCGAGAAGTGGGCTTCCCAACTGCCGACCTCAAAAGTTTTTGCAGCACCGCGTCTGCTCAATCGGGTAGGGTACGCATGTTTACACTCAAACCCGCAGGCAATGAAAATCTCCTAATTGGAGTGCGTCTGTCCTTGCGGGAGCAGTTCGACGAGATTTGTCCGCACTCGGTCTCCGACCTGCCTGCTCTTTAGCGTTGCCAGGAATTTCTTAGTGAAGTCCTGCTGCAGATGGAAATCCTGTGCTGCTTGCGACCTGTAAATTTCGTAGAAAACAAATGTATTGGGATCGTCTTTTCGTGCCGCGACGTAAAACGCTTCCACGCCCGGCTCCGCCCGCACCAATGGCAGGTATTGGCGTGCGGCCTCGACCAGCTCGGCGCGGCGCGCTGGCTGAATCTTGGCTTCGATCAGCATGATCACCTTTTCGTTCGTCATATCGGACTCCTCCTCTCGCTTATCATTGGCCAGCGCCTGCTGCGACCATAGTACGTGCAGCTCCCACCCGCTTGCGACCATCAGCACTGCCACGGTCACGATTCGGGATCGTTTTCATGTGTGAATCCTTTCGCTAAATGCCATTAGACTCCCCGGCAAGAAGTCCCCGTGCGTCGGTGAACCTGCAGAATGCTGGATCAGTATGGCCGGGAACAGGGTAAAGCAAGTCAGGCGACTCGCCCTAAGTGATTGACAGAAAAATACCTTACCTGTAAGTCCTTATTCCTCAAAGACCTGGCGAAAATCATTGCCAAGTCTTTGATTCCAAAAGACCGCATCTGGGGGGGATCAACCACCTAATCCCCGCGTGAATCGTTCCACCGACGCTTGCGCAACTCTCCTGCTACAATCGCTAGCTCTATGATTCAAGGGAACTTCCTGCTCCACAGAAACGTAGCTCTTCTGTGCTGTTGAAGGCGTGCGTGAATTCGGTCGTCTCTCCGGGGCTTGAATCGCTTGTTTCCCCTTCCCAGCGCTGAAGCGCTGGGCTAAGCTCGGTCGTCCCTCTGGGACTTTTCTCTTGGTGAACTGGCGGAGTCTGGTTTGGAAGAAGCCCAGGTTGTCGGATTGCTGGTCCGTCGCTGCGTTTCGGGCGATGCCGCGGCTTGGGAAGAGATCGTTCAGCGCTAT
>Ga0209698_10000908_pt1 | contig 34081 bp, 23 predicted proteins | sample LitLauG_LLR_2012_FD_187203 | JGI IMG/M metagenome (GOLD analysis project Ga0209698, IMG submission 187203) | Freshwater sediment microbial communities from Pennsylvania, USA - Little Laurel Run_MetaG_LLR_2012 (SPAdes) (version 2) | ecosystem: Environmental > Aquatic > Freshwater > Creek >... | reverse complement strand
GCATGATCGCGGTGTGCGGCCTGCCCACCAAGAACTTCGACTCCGAAATGGTGGAGACGGCGTTTCAGGCTTATCGCAACAAAGACCAGCGCGACGCGCCGCTGGCCCAGCTAAACCAGAATTACGACATGTATAACGCCAAAATCACGATGTTGGGCGTATGGGATACCGTGGGATCGCTGGGCATCCCGGCGATTTTTGGCGGCGTGGACCACGTGATTTACGGCTTTCTCGACACCAACCTTCATCCCGACGTGCTGAACGCGTACCAGGCGGTGGCGATCGATGAGAAGCGCGTGGAGTTTCCGCCCACGCTGTGGACCTCGCAGCCCGCGCCGGGCCAGACGCTGGAGCAGCTTTGGTTCACCGGCGTCCATTGCGACGTCGGCGGAGGCTATGCGGACGACCCGTCCACTGGCACGGCTCTTTCGGACATCACTCTCAGTTGGATGATGAGCAAAGCGTGGGCGCTGGGGCTGGACACCAACGCGGAATTCACGGCGGAATACAGCACCATGGACGCCAAGTTCGCGCTCGACACCAGGCACGAGTCGTGGAATATCCTGTGGGGCTTCTGGCACCATCGCGACATCGCGGCCAATGCGTCGTTGTCGAACAGTGTCGTCATTCGCTGCCAGAACGATCCATCGTACCGGCCGTCGAATCTGACTCTGGTTAACGGCTCGCCGTCGGGATATACGATCGTGCCCGTGGTCGCAGCCGCACCCGGAACCCACACCCAGGCGGCGGGCGGCTAGCTTGGTCGCCTAAAATGGTTTAGGTGACCCCCTTCATTCATCCCGATACGCGTCGTCTGGCGTTGGGAAGGTTGCGGGCGGAAACGTTCGACATCCTCATTCTCGGCGCAGGCATCAACGGAGCAGGGACCGCTCGCGATCTTGCTCTCCGCGCCAAGGCCCGTAACGCGAACCTCAGCGTCGCACTGATCGACAAAAATCATTTCTCGTCCGGCACCAGCGGGAAAAACTCGCATCTCATCCACGGCGGCCTGCGCTATCTGAAGCAGCTCGATTTCCGCCTTGTCCGCGAGGCTCTGCGCGAACGCGCCGTGCTCCTGCTCATCGCGCCTCATCTAGTGGAGCCGCAGCCGTTCCTCATGCCGCTGAGTGGATTCTTCAAATCGCTCTACTACGACCTGGGCCTGACCATTTACGATCTGTTCGATACCAGCGGCGCGGTGCCCAAGCACCGCCGCTTATCCTTGCCCGAGGTTCGCGCATTGGAGCCCGGTCTCGCCGCGCCCGGCATGACTGGCGCAGCCGAGTTCTACGATTGCCAGTGCCGCTCCGCGCGCCTGGTGCTGGAAAATATCTTCGAAGCCATCGGCAACGGCGCGGCCTGCGCCAATTACGTCCGCGCTGATAGGCCCTCGCGCGACGCCGGCGGCATCTGGCGCGTGCCCGTGACCGACGCTGTTTCGGGCGAGAGCTTTGAAACGCGCGCCCGGGTGCTGATCGACGCCACTGGCCCCTGGGCCACCGATCCCGCGCCGCGACTGGTTCGCGGCTCCCATATCGTGCTGCCGCGCCTGAACGCCAGTAAGTACGCCATTGCACACTTTGAAACCGACGGACGCATCATCTTTTTCATCCCCTGGGGAGAGCGCGGTGACCGTACGCTGATCGGCACCACCGACGTCGATCACGCGGGGGACGCCGATCAGGTGGAAATTTCGGAGGACGAAATCCGCTACCTGCGCACCATCGCGGCGAGCATTTTTCCGGCCAGCGCCAAAATGGACCCCGTCGCGGCCTTCAGTTCGCTGCGTCCTTTACTCGTGTCGCACGGCTCGGCGACCAAAGCCACGCGCGAGCATCATATTTATCGCGACCCTCACGGGATCATCCGCATCACCGGCGGCAAATACACCACCTACCGTTCGATGTCGGAGGAAGCTGCGGATCTGGCGGTCGCCACCGTCGCGCCGGAACTGATTCACACGCATCTGACGGCCCGCACGCCGCTAAACGGCAATACGCCGAAGGCCATCCGGGAGCTGACGGCGCAGACGCGCACTCTTGCCGCCGAGCACAGGATCGCCGAATCGGAAGTTTCCATGCTGATCCGCCAATATGGCGTGCTGGCTCCCGCCGTTCTGGATTACATCGAGGCGGCGGAGATCGTGGGCCGCGCCAACGTGGACGCGGCGCGCGTGGTTTTCGCCAAGCGGCATGAGATGGCCGTGGAGCCGCGCGACTGCCTGGAAGTTTCCACCTCCCTGGGGCTGGAAGGGCAGGATACGAGCGAGTTTTCCGCTTCGATATAATGATGGCCCGGCGTGCGGTCGGGGAGGTTTCGATGCCTGAAAAAATGACGCGTTGCCCGGAAGGGCATTTTTACGATCCAGGCAAACACGCCGCGTGTCCTTGGTGCGCTCTTCCTCCCGATCTGGGCCGGAAGGCCGAAATCAGACCCGTAGGTCCTCCGCCCATTCCAGGACCTCCGCCGATTCCCGCGGCGGTCGCGCCTCCTCCTCCGCCTCCGCCTCCGCCTCTGCCCGCGCCGCCTGTTCTCAAGCCGGCCGTAACGCGCCGTGTCGATTCACCGGCTGCAAAGATCGATCCGGTGGTGGGCTGGCTGGTGTGCCTCGCAGGCCCCGACCGCGGCCGCGATTACCGGCTGCATGCCGAGAAAAATTTCGTCGGACGGGCGCCGAACATGGACGTCGCCATCCTGGGCGACGAAGCCGTTTCGCGTGAACGCCACGCCATGGTGATTTTCGATCCCAAAAAGCAGGAGTTCTGGGCCGTGCCGGGTGATGCCGCTGGCCTGGTGTATCTAAACGGCGACATCGTCCACTTGCCCACCCGCATGAAGCAGGACGATGTGCTGGAACTGGGCCACACCAAGTTGGTGCTGATCCCTTTTTGCGGCGAAAAATACATCTGGTCGCGCGAATTCGCGGTGACCGGGGAGCTGGAGCTGCCCTCCACCGGCGTCTGACGCATCATGAGTTTGTTGCCTGGTAATGCTCAGCACATTGGCTCCCGAGGCTCGCAGCAGGACTCGTTCGGCTTCGGCGATCCGAATGACAAAGACTTTCTCGCCCACGGAGGCTTTGTCGCCGTGGTGTGCGACGGCATGGGCGGCTTGGAGCATGGCGACCTGGCCAGCCGCGCCGCGGTGCGCGCGTTTCTCGACGCCTATGCGCGCAAGACTCGCGAGGAGACCATCCCTGCGGCGCTGCAGCGCGGCGTCCGCGAGGCCAACGCGTGCGTCGTGGAACTGGCGCATGAAAAAGGTGCGGCCGATCAGGTAGGCACCACGCTGGTGGCCGTGGCGGTAGTGGATTATGGCGCGAACGACAAGGTGTTTTACTTTATCTCCGTCGGCGATAGCGGCATTTTTCATCTGAGCGGCGGAGGCATACAGATGGTGAACCGTCCGCACACGTTCGCCGCGTTTCTGGATGAAGCGGTGAGCCGCGGCGCGCTTTCGCGCGAACAGGCGCTGCTGCATCCGGAGCGCGAATCGCTCACCAGCTTCATCGGCATGGACGTTCTCGAAGCGGTCGACCGCAACGAGCAGCCGTGGCCCTTGCACAGCGGCGATACCGTGATGCTGGCCAGCGACGGTCTTTTCAAGACGCTGAGCGATACCGAAATCCTCACCGCCCTGCACGGGCACCCGCCCGAAGCTTGGCCGGACGCGCTGGTGGCCAAGACCCTGGCCGCAGAAAACCAGTTTCAGGATAACGTGACGGTGCTGACCGTGAACGTCAAAGACCGGCCGGATACGATGAAGCTGCCTCCGCCCCCCGCGATCGCGGTCCGGTCCACCATCGCCCCTGCCCCGGCGCGGAAACCCAGGCGATTTCTCGCCGCGGTGCTGATAGGCGGCACGCTGCTGGTGGTGGCAGGCGGCGGAGGCCTGTGGTACAAGAAACATCGCGCTTCGCAGGCGGCGGTGAAAAAATGAAGCGGGCTTTGGTTCTGCTGTGCGCCACCGCACTGGCCTGCGCGCAGACGCCTCGCGATAAAATCCTGCAAGCCAGCGTCATCGTTTACGGCACCATCCAGGAAAACGGCAAGATGAACCCGGTCAGCCGCGGCGGAGGATTTTTGATCGACCCTCGCCACGTGGTCACCAACCTGAACGCCTGCTGCGCCAAGACCGAGCGCGGCCAAGCCGTCCTCACCGTGGTCGTGGCGGGCGAGGACGACAAGGACGTCAGCACCGCGAAGCTGATCTGGAGCAGCGCCGAAGCCGAAATCGCGATCCTCGAATTGAAGGACCCGCTGCAGCGCCCCGCCATCGCTCTCGCACCCTTTAAAGCGGTAGAAAAAGATCAGGCAGTCTACACCGCGCAGTTCCCAGACCCCGGCGAAAAGGGCACGCAGCCGACGATTACAGAAGGCAAACTCACCGGCCTCGTCAAGATCGAAAACTCCGAGATCCAGGTGTATAAAACCACCGCTGCGATGAACAAAGCCAACTCTGGCGGAGCCTTGTTCGACGCCTGCGGTAATGCCATCGGCATCAACATGATGGTGAAGGAGAGCGTGCAGTACGCCTACGTCATCGATCCATTATTCGCGGGCCTCAAAGCCGCGGGGCTCACGCCGCAGGTGGTCTCCGCGCATTGCGGATCGCCGTCCGGAGAAAAGGGATCGGCGCCAGCGCGCCGCGAGTGGCGCTTGCCCGAAGGCGCGGAATGGATTCCGGTCGGGCTGCTGGCCGCCGCGCTGTTGATGGCGTTTCGATCCCCGAAGAAAACCGCGTCCTCGCCGATGCCGATGCAGCCCTTGCCGGAGCCAGAGACGTATGCTCCGCCGGGAACGGCGCGGCCCGCGCTCCGAGGCTTGGCGGGCGAATACGCGGGCAAATCCTTCGCGCTCGACCGCGGGACCAGCACTCTAGGCCGCGACCAGCGCGTCGCCAATCTCGTGTTTTCCTCCGATGCGTCCAGCATCTCCAAACGCCACTGCATGGTGAGCTGGGACGCCGCGCGCAACACATTCGTGCTGGAGGATCTGGGGTCCACCAACGGCACTTTCCTCTCCACCGGCGAGCGCCTGAAGCCCGGCCAGCCGCGCGATCTGCCGGCAGGAGCACGATTTTCCATCGGCGATCTGCGCAATCAGTTCGAACTGAAGCTGGACTCATGAATACGGCGGCGTGCTCGGAAGCGTTGCGAGGCCACTTATTCCATTCCGAGGAAAGTCAGAAGATGATCTAATGTGGCTGCACTTGTTTCGCCCTAAAGTATCGAAAGAGACGAAAATCGGGTTCGATACCGCGACTGTCAGCAGCGCGGGAGGCAGGCCTGAGAATCAGGACGCCGTGGGCTATCGCACCTGCGATGCGGCGACTTGCTGGGCCCTCGCCGACGGGCTCGGAGGCCATCTCGGCGGCCAGGTCGCATCGCGCACCGCGGTCGACGCCGTGCTCGCTTCGTTTGAAAAACATCCCTCTGCCCCATTGCACACTCATCTCGATTCGGCCAACCGCGCCGTACTTCACGGCCAGAAGACTCATTCGGAGCTGGCGCACATGCGCACCACCATCGCCGCGCTGGTCGCCTCCAGTGAAGCGGCGCTGTGGGCCCACTCCGGTGATTCCCGCATATACTGGTTGCGCGGCGGAGCGATCCAAACCAGGACGCTGGACCACAGCGTTCCGCAGCGGCTGGTGGAAGCGGGCGAAATCACGGAGGACCGGCTCCGCTTTCATGAGGATCGCGCGCGGCTGCTGCACTGCCTGGGTTCGCGCGAGGAACTGACGGCGCCCGAGGGCGGGATCGAAGGCGAGCCGCAATCCGGCGACGCGTTCCTGCTGGCCAGCGACGGATTTTGGGAGTACGTGTTGGAATCGGAAATGGAAGAAGACGCGCGCGCGTCCCAAAACAGCCAGGCTTGGATCGATGCCTTGGAAGCCCGGCTGAAACTTCGCGCCCAGGCGGATTACGATAATTACTCAGCCATCGCGGTCAGAGTCGCCCTCAGAGAGATGGAGAGGTAGACGGAGGTTCTGATGAATACCGAGACCTTGTGCATGGGATGCATGGAGAACGATTCGGGACTGCCGGTGTGTCCCACCTGCGGACGCCCCTTCGATCTGCCTCCGCGCAGCCCCCTGCAGTTGAAGCCGCGCACGGTGCTGCACGAGCAGTACCTCATCGGCCGCGCGCTAGGAGACGGAGGCTTCGGCATCACCTATTTGGCTTGGGATATGGCCCTGGAAGCGCGTTTCGCCGTCAAGGAGTACATGCCCAACGGCGTCGCGGGGCGCAGCGCGAACGATACCAAGGTCAGCCCGTACACCGAGCAGACCAAGCAGGAGTTCGATTGGGGCCTGGAACGCTTTCTGGAAGAAGCACGCACGTTGAAAAAATTCTCAAGCCACCCTGGTATCGTTTCCGTCGATACCGTGTTCCGTGAAAATGGCACCGCCTATCTGGTGATGGAATTTCTGGACGGCGTCACGTTCGAGGAATTTCTGGCGCGCCGCGGAGGCATGATCACGCTCGAAACCGCTCTGCGCGTGGCGCTGCCCGCCATGGACGCGCTGGCCGCCGTGCACGCCGAAAGCATCCTGCATCGGGATATCAGCCCCGATAACATTTACCTCACGCGCGCCGGCAAGGTGAAGCTGATCGATTTCGGAGCCGCGCGCAATGCGCTCAGCCAGAAGAGCCGCAACCTGTCCATCATTTTGAAGGAAGGCTACGCGCCGGAGGAGCAGTATCGCGCGAGCGGCATTCAGGGCCCGTGGACGGACGTTTACGCCATGGCCGCCACGCTCTATCACGCCATCACCGGCAAGATTCCGCAGCCCGCACTCGACCGCCAGGCGCAGGACAATCTGCAGTGGCCCAGCCAGTTGGCGGTGCAGATCGAGCCTCGCATCGAAGCGGCATTGATGAAGGCGTTAGCCATCAAGGCAAGCGACCGTTTCCAGTCGATGGAAGATTTCAAGGCCGCGATCACTGGCAACGCGCCCGTCATGCCCATCGCCGCAGCACCGTTGGCCGCCGCGCCGCCACCGCCGCCGCCTCCCCCTCCGGTGGCACGGATTCCTCCGGCGCAGCGGCCTCCTTTGCCGCCGAGCATGAATCCACCGCCACCCGCGCCGCCTCCACCGTCCGGTTCAACCGCGCGCTGGCTGTTCCTGGTGATCCCCCTGGCACTCATCCTGATCGGCGGAGCGGTGGCGATGACAATCTTCCTGCCGAAATATCTGCACCGCAACGATCCATTGCCCGCACCGGTGCCTGTGGTGGATAATACGCCTCCGCCGCCGATTCCCGATCCGAACAATCCACCGCCCAATCCCGATCCGAACAATCCGCCGCCGAACCCGGATAATACAAATCCCCCGGCGAATCCCTATCAGACACAGCCGCAGGTGGCCGATACGCCTCCCGCACCTGTCGACGCCGCTCCGGTCGACGTCGGCCCCAGCGTCGACGTGCTCCTCGGTCAGGGTGCGACTTACGTCAACACGGGCGATACCGGAAGTGCCGTGAATGTCTACTTGCAGGCTATTCGCGTCGCGCCCAAAAGCCCTAAAGCCTACGCCGCGCTGGGCGAGCTTTACATGTACACCATCGGCAACCTGCCAGAGGCGCTGAAGTTTTATCACGCAGCCATCGACCGTGGCGGCACCGTGACGTTCCACGTCCACCACGACCGCGGCGGCGGCAACTTCACGATCGCCAGCGACGGCCGGCTGCTCGTGTCCAACTCCAGCGTTTCCTATTCGTCCGATACCGGAGCCGATTCCTTCCATGTCTCCCGCGGAGGAGTAAAGGAGGCCAAGCGTAACAAGGTGGTGGGCATTTTCACCCGCGGCCAGTTGAGTGTCTTTTCCTTCCATATCAAGCTGGACGGAGGCAAAAACTACAACTTCGCCCCCGGCAGCAATTTCAAGGAAGCCGAGCGTGACCTGATCCTGAACATCATCGGCAAGGGCTGACGCGCAGGAGACAGGAGTCGAATCAGGCCGCGTGCCCTGTGGATTCGTCCGCGGGAGAGGGCGCGCTAGCGGCAATCTGAAGAGCTTCGCGCGCAATGCCCCGCAGCATGCCGCTGAAGACTATATGGTGGAAGGGCAACACTGCATACCAATACATCAATCCGAAGAGGCCGCGCGGTTTAAACAACGCGACCTGTTCCAATTCGCATCGTCCCGCCCCGAGAGGCTTGACCTGAAACTGCAGCAGCGCTTCCCCGGGCAATTTCATTTCCGCGCGCAAGGCCAGGGTGCGATTCGTGGTGTACCCAACGACCCGCCAAAAGTCGAGTGCTTCTCCATAGCCCACCATTTCGGGATCGCGGCGCCCGCGCCTCAACCCCGGTCCTCCGACCAGGAGGTCCATCCAACCGCGAATTCGCCACAACGATTGAGCTGCGTACCAGCCGTGACCGCCGCCGACGCGGCAAACCGCGCGGAACATCGCCCAGTCCGGGACATCCACCTGGAGTTCGCGCCGGTCGCGAAATGTGGTCCCGCCCGCCCAGTCCGGATCGCCGGGAATCGGTCCCGCCATCGACCAGTTTGTCTCCACCTTGTGCTCCGCGATCCGGACCAGGGCCGCGCGGATCGCTTCCCTCACGGTGAGCAATTCCTGGGGAATCAGGCGCGTGATGCGGTCATCCCGGCAGATCACGGGATTGCGAAGTCCCTCCGCCAGCGGCTTGCCGATGTTATGGCTCAGAGGCGTGACCAGATGAATCCAGTAGGAGCTGAGTTTAGGGGTCAGTACGGGGAGCGGGATCACCCAGCGGTGCCTGAGTCCCAATTCTTCGGCCATGATGCGCATCAGTTCGCGATAGTTCAGCACCTGGGATCCACCGATGTCGAAGGTTCCGCCGGTGGTTTCCGGCGCAGCCAGCGCTCGCGCCAAATATTCGATGACGTTACGAATGGCGATCGGCTGGCACAGGGTGCTCACCCACTTGGGGGTGACCATCACCGGGAGCCTTTCCACCAAGTAACGCAAAATCTCAAAGGATGCGGAGCCCGAACCGATGATCATTGCGGCCCGCATGACCGTAACGGGGACGCCGCCGGACGCGAGGGCACCCTCGACGTCCCTCCTTGAACTGAGGTGTTCGCTGAGATCGGGTCCGGTTTCGCCTAAGCCGCCCAGGTAGATGATTCGCTTCAGACTCGCCTCGCCGGCCGCGCGGGCGAACTCGGAGGCCAGTTCCGCGTCCCGCCGCACATAGTTCGCGCCTGCGGACATCATGGAATGAACCAGATAGAACGCCGAATCGCAACCGCGAAGGTGGCCCGCGAGAGAGGGCGTATCGTTGAGGTCCACCTGGAGGATCTCCACGCGGGGGTCCCGTGCCCAGTACCGGTCCAGGAGCTTTTCTCTGGATCGGACAAGGCAGCGGATCCGGTAGCCATCGCGCAGCAAACGCGGCGCCAGACGGCCTCCGATATAACCGGTGGCTCCTGCGATGGCGATCAAGCCGCGGTGCGGCTCACCCGACGCGTAAGCCTCGCCATGCGAATTCGATAGCGACTCCATCCGGAACCTGCTTTCTGTATCTCCGTCGCAATCTGAGCAGCACCGGAACGAAGTGAAGCACGGACCGAAGCGTCTGAAACCGCGCCACGAACCGGCTCCCCGATCCGGTTAAATGTAGTTCGTGCCCACCTTGTTCGATGAGCAGGTCCACGTCAAGCGACGGGAGAGTTCTCATCTTTAGTCCGAATCTTCACGATACCGTTCACGCGCCATTTTGCGTGCTGCGCGCTATCGGATGCATCGCTGGGCACGAAGACCTCCAGGTCCTTGAATTCATAAGTGATCTCGGCACCCCTTCCCGTGAGTTTGTCATAGAGTCCAATGGCCAAATCGGGCCAGGTCTGGGGGACGGACGCGTTCTGTTTCGTTGGTTGATCCATGTTTATAGGATTCGCTGGCAGGCCTCTTTGGAACACTATATCTTTCGGGTGGATTCCCGGAGAGAAAACTACCCCGCTCGCGCCACTACTTAGTATCCCTAAGAGGGCAACAGAATGGTAGGAATTATCTTGATCGCCTTGACGGCGGTGTTTGCCGCTGCCCAGGCTCCGGACCCGGCGTACGCTCCGCTCGAAAAAGCCTACGAGGCCCTCCGCGCCAAGGATTACGACCGCGCCATTGCTGCGTTTCAGCAAGCCGTCGCCATCGCGCCGGACCGTCCCGGCATGCGCAAGGATCTGGCCTATACGTATTTGAAGATCGGCGAAAACGAGGCCGCGCGCGACCAGTTCGCCGAGGCGATGCGCCTGGACCCTCGCGACGAACGCGTCGCCATGGAATACGCGTTTCTTTGTTACGAAACCCGCCAGCAGGCCGAGGCGCGCCGCATCTTCGACCGCATCCGCAAATCCGGCAACCAAACCGCGGCCGACGCGTTCGAGAATATCGACCGGCCGCTGCGCGAAGGCATCGCGCGATGGACCGAGGCGCTGAAACTGTCGCCCGATAATTTCAGCGCGCATGAAGAGCTGGCGCATCTGGCGGAGCAGCGCGATGAACTGGCGCTGGCTGCCGAGCAATATCGAAAAGCCTGGACGCTTCGTCCGGACCGCCGGGCTTTCTTGCTCGATCTGGGGCGCGTGTACCGCCAGATGAATCGCAACGAGGAGGCCGACGCCGCTTTGCTGGCCGCATCGCGCGGGGCCGAGCCTCGCGTCGCAGAACAGGCGCGGGAGCTGCTGCCGAAGCGCTATCCATATGTGTACGAGTTTCAGCACGCACTGGCGCTCGATCCTCACAACGCGGATCTACGGCGCGAACTGGCGTATCTACATATCGAGATGAAGAATCGTTCCGAGGCGGAAAAGGAGTTCAAGGCGCTGGTGGACGCCACGCCTGACGATCTTCTGTCCGTAGCGCAGCTCGGCCTGCTGCACTGGACGCGCGGCGATGAAGAGGGCGCGCTGCCTCTGCTGCAACGCGTGTTATCCAGCGGCGACCAGGCGCTGGCAGAACGTGTGCGCGCGGCCATGAAGACTCCGCAGACGCTGCAGCGGAGCGTCGAGACGCCGCGCCCTGGCACGGGCCAGGCTCGGCTAATGGGCGAGAAAAGCCTGGAAAAAGGCTATTACAACGACGCGGAGAAATTCTTCCTCATCGCACATGAAAACGATCCGGGCGATTTCAGCGTAATGCTGAAGCTCGGCTGGACCTACAACATGATGAAGCAGGATCGCGAGGCGGTGAAGTGGTTCAACCTTGCCAGCCAGAGCCCCGATCCGGCCATTTCCGCCGAAGCGTCGCGCGCGTATAAGAACCTGCTGCCGTCCACCGAGATGTTTCCCACCACGGTCTGGGTATTCCCCGTGTTTTCGACGCGGTGGCACGATCTATTCGGCTACGCGCAAGCCAAGACCGAGCTGCGGATGAACCATTCCTGGCTGCGGCCGTATCTTTCCATGCGTTTCGTGGACGACGCGCGCGGCTCAGTGAATTTCGTCGGCTACGGTCCGCAGTACCTGAGTGAGCGCAGCCTCATCCTCGGCATTGGCCTCGCGACGAAGCCCTATTACGGGGCTATCGCTTGGTTCGAAGCAGGCGAGGCGTTCCGCTTCAGCCCTACCGCGTCCGATTCAGGCCGCGCCGTGCCCGATTATCGCGGAGGCGTTACATTCGCTAAAGGCCTGGGCCACGTTCTTGCGGGTGGTGCGCACGGCGCGTTCGGCGAAACCAACGACGATTTGATTTACGTCAGCCGCTTCGCCAAGGATACGCTGGTGTACTCACAGAATCGCGCCGGATACACGCTCGGCGAGCTGGAATCGTTCGGCGGCCTCCACACGCAGGTGTATTGGAACGGCAACGTGACCGCCGATGTGCAGGGTCAATACTGGGCCAATTACGTGGAGACGGGGCCGGGGTTTAAGTTCAAGTTCGAAGGCTCGCACGTGCCTGTGCTGTTTTCGGTGAACCTGCTGCGAGGCGCGTACCTGATCAATCAAGGCAATCCGCGCAGGCCGAATTTCAACGACCTGCGCATCGGAGTCTGGTATGCGTTTACTCATTAGCCTTCTGCTGGCCGCGACGGCCCACGCGGCGACGCTTTCCTATCACGTCATGGCCGGCAACTCTAGTTCCTGGCCCGAGCTTCTGTCGTCCATCGGCCTGCATGAAAACGCGGCCGGCGACGTCACGATCGTGCCCAATGGCGCCCAAGTGTCGGTCGCCGAATGCCAAGCGAGGCTCGACCGCGGCACGATTCTGGTGCTCGAAGGACAATCCGCCGCAGCTGACGCGTTCGGCTTTCGCGCGACCGAGAAGGCGCACGTGACCGTCCGCAGCGTTCTGGACCTGCGCGCCGCGAAACTCCCTATTGTGTGGGAAAAACCCCTGGAAATGCCCGTGTTCGACCTGCCCTTGGACGCCCGCGTCTTCGCCATTGAGCGATGGCAGGGCGTTCCATTGATGGCCGGCTTCCGGCGCGCGAAAGGAGCGGTATTGTGGATCGCGGCCTCGCCGGGAGAGCACGGTTTTGAACGCTTTCCCTATATTCCGCAAGCTCTAGCCGACTTGGGTCTGGAGGCTCCGTTCCGGTCCGGGCGCTTGTGGGCGTTTTTCGATTCCTCCTACCGTTCGCGCGTCGATCTGGATTACTTTGCGGCGCGATGGAAAGCCGCAGGCATCGGCGCGCTGCACGTCGCGGCGTGGCATTACTGGGAACGCGATCCCGCAGGTGACGAGTATCTGCGCAAATTGATCGACGCCTGCCATCGTAACGGCATCGTGGTTTACGCGTGGTTGGAATTGCCTCATGTGAGCGAGAAGTTTTGGGATCAGCATCCGGAGTGGCGGGAAAAAACGGCTCTGTTGCAGTACGCGCAGCTCGATTGGCGCAAGCTGATGAACCTGACCAACCGGGGCGCGTTCACCGCGGTTTCGCAAGGCGTGCGCGAGCTGATCGGGCGCTTCAACTGGGATGGAGTGAACCTGGCGGAACTGTATTTCGAATCGCTGGAAGGCACGGACGATCCCGCGCGGCTGACGCCGATGAACGAAGATGTGCGCGCGGAGTTTCGGGCCAAAGCGGGCTTCGATCCGTTGGAGTTGTTCACACCGGGCAAACACAGACTGGCCGCCGACATGGCGCAATTCCTGGAGTTTCGCGCCGATCTGGCCCGCCGGCAACAATCGGAATGGCTGGCGCAAATGGACGAGATTCGCAAAACGAAGCCACATCTGGACCTGACGCTGACCCATGTGGACGACCGCTTCGACAGTTCCATGCGGGACAAGATCGGCGCGGACGCCGGGCGTCTGCTCCCCATGCTGGGTTCGCACGACTTCACCTTTCTGATTGAGGACCCGGCGACGATCTGGCACCTCGGCCCGCAGCGCTATCCGCAGATCGCCGCGCGCTATTCGGGCTTAACGCCGTCACAGGAGAAATTGGCGATCGACATCAACGTGGTGGAGCGCTACCAGGACGTCTATCCGACGAAACAACAAACCGGTACGGAATTGTTCGAACTGGTCCACATGGCGGCAGGTGCATTTCCGCGCGTGGCTTTGTATTTTGAAAATTCGCTTCTTGCGCCGGATCTGGCGCTGCTGGCGTCTGCCGCCGCATCGGTGGACAGGGCGGAGTTGGTGGGCGGCAAGCTGGTGATCGAGTCGAAGCGCGGAGCGGGTGTTCCGTGGCACGGGCCGGCTTTGGTGGATGGGAAACCGTGGCCGGTACTCAATGGGAAAACACTGTGGCTGCCGCGCGGCCCTCATGCCATCGAACCTGCCGGGAAACCAACCTCGGTGCAGATTCTCGATTTCAACGGCGATCTCAAATCCGCCAGGGTCAGCGGCGACGGAATCGAGTTCGCGTATCAGAGCAGCGCGCGCGCCATGGCGACACTGGAAAAGACTCCGCGCAAGTTGGAAATCGATGGCGCGGAGGTGAAACCGGACATGGCTGGAAATGTTCTAATACTGCCGCGCGGGCAGCATCTGGTGACGATCGCGAATTAGCGCGCGGATCTCCATCGTGGCGTTCCACAAATGAATCGCCACGGCCACGGCGACGCAAACATAGAACGTCTGATTGGCCCAATCGGCGACGTCTTTATAGAGAGACGTCACATAATTCGGGCCATGCACCAACAGCGCCGCGCCCACCGCGATCCCCAGCGCGCGCAGCACCAGTTCACCCACGCGGGCCCGCGGCCTGGTCAGCCAGCGGTTCATGACGCAGAATTCCAGCACCAATCCGGCGTACAGCAGCGCTACGATGGCGCGGTAAAAGAACCGGTATTGCGGCCAAAACTGGAGCTGCAACGCCGGTAAATACAACGCGCCCGGACCCAGCATCAGGTAAGGCCAATGCGGTGTCAGCGCCACCCACGCCGTTCCGATGAACAGGCCGGTGAACCGAAAGATGTTCTTCTTTGTCGGCCCTTCGTCGGGCACCTTGACCTCCGGCAGTTCATCCGGGTCCCAGCGGTTCAGCACATGATCCTTGCCGCGGTCGATCAGGAAGAAGATCAGCGTGGTGACCGCGAACTGGATCGGCAGAGGCGTCAACAGGCGTATCAGCGTAACGGTTTCGTGCGTCGTGTGCGCGAGCGTGACCGTGACCACGGCCAGGATGCAAGCCGTGATGCCGAAGATCAGGGCCAGCACGTTGCGGTAGATCGGAAACAGCTCCGGCCCGACGATTTGAATACCGAACGAGAAGCCCAGGTTCGGCTCGCGGTAACGCCCGGCCACCATGGTCGGATTGCCGTGGCGCTTCAGGATTTCCGCCTGCTCGGCGCGGGTGAGCGGGCGGCCCACAGCCTCTTCGCGATCCTCCATTTGGGCGAGAAGATTCACACGCAGCTCTTCGATGATGTCGGCGCGGCGCTCCTTCGGCAGCAGCCTCGCGATGGCTTGCAGATAGCGATCCAGCAGATTCATACTCTTACCTCCCGCACAATGTTTTCGAGCGATCCGTCCAGCGACCGCCATTCCTCCAGCAATTGCTTCAGCACCTGCTTGCCTTCGCGCGAGATGACGTAGAAACGCTTGTTGCGCTTGTCTTCCTCGCGCCATTCACTCGACAGCAGGCCTTGTGTCTCGAGCCTTCGCAGAAGCGGGTAGAGCGTGCTTTCCTCAATCTCCAACCCGCCGTCGGCCAGGGCTTTGCGCAGCGTATAGCCGTAGTGTTCGCGGCGCAGTTGCGCGAGGACGGCCAGCACGAGGCATCCGCGGCGGAGCTCCAATTTCAGATTTTCCAGCGGACTTTCATTCATACTGTGCTACGTACACTGTACGGCGTACAGTATTGGTTGTCAAGAGGTTTTCGGGGAACCTCTCCAAGGGCGTTACTTCACGTCAATCGCGAACGGCATCAACTGCATGACGCCGCCGTGCGCGAGAGCTCGGAGGGGCAATCGGCCGATGAACGGGCGCAGGCGCGATTCAATCTCCGCCGTGTCGTCCGAACGGTTTAGCAGGATGTCCCATATCGTGCGTCTGGGCGGATACGTGACTAGCAACAGCTTCTCGGAAGATGAAATCCCGGCGCGATTGCGGACCATCTCCACTGCGCGATCGAGGCCGCCGAGTTCATCGACGAGGCCATTCTGCTTGGCTTGTGCGCCGAGCCACGCGCGGCCTTGCGCCAGCGGCTCGACTTTATCGTATGGTTGTTTACGGCCCGTGGCCACGCGCTCGACGAAGTTCTTGTAGAACGTCTCGATCTCGCGCCGCAGTTTCGCGCGCTGTTCGTCGGTCAGCGGAGCCGTTTCCGAATCAATATCGGAGAATCGCCCGCGCTTGAGGATTTGCGTCGAGATGCCGATCTTGTCGAACAGGCCTTTCAGATTCAGCTTGCCGAAAAACACGCCGATGGAGCCGGTGATCGTATTCGGATACGCAATCACTGGGTCCCCCGTCATGGCGATGAAGTAGCCTCCCGACGCCGCAAGGTCGGACATAGAGATGACGACGGGCTTGCGCGCACTCAGCAGCTTGGCTTCGTGCAGAATATCGTCGGAAGCGATGCCGTCGCCGCCCGGAGAATCGATGCGCAGGATCACGCCTTTGATCGACGCGTCGTCCTTCACCTGACGCAGCAGCTTCACCAGGCCGCTGGCTGTGATGCCATCGTTGCTCACGGTTTCGCCGGAACGGCCGCGCGTGATTTCGCCCTGGCCTACGATGAACGCGATCTTTGTTTTGCCCTCGAAGCCGGAAAGCTCGGCGCGTGAATAGTCGCGCTCGCCGATTTTCTTGATCGAAGCGAGCTTGGCGCGGTCCTTCAGCTTGGCGTACATCTCGTCTTCAAACAGCAGCGCGTCCACCAAGCCTTGAGTTAGCGCGTTTTGGCCCACGAACGGCCCGTCGTCGATCAGCGTTCGCACCCCGTCGGGTGATTTCTTACGGCCGTCGGCGATGACGCGTACCAGATCGCCGAAATACTGATCGAGGATTTGCCCTTCTACCTCCAGCGTTTCGGGCGTGGGTGAGGTGCGCGTGAACATATCCGGCGCATCCTTATATTTGCCGACGTGCTCAAACTCCAGGCCCACGCCCAGGTTGTCGAGCGTGCCTTTGACAAACATCAGCTCGGCGCGCAGACCTTTCACATCCAGCTCGTCTTCGGGAGCCATGAAGATTTCATCGGCGGCGGTGGCGACGTAATATTCCTTGCTTCCCGCGCCGCGCAGATACGCATAAACAGGCTTGCCGGACTTCTTCAATGCGATGACCGAAGCGCGCAGCTCCTCCAACTTCGCCCAGCCGACGGAGAGGCCGCGCGGCTCCAGCACAACGGCCTTGATGCGCGGATCGGCCGCGGCTTTGCGCAGCAACTGCCACGTCTCGACCACCGTCATGGGCTGCTGATCTTCTAGAAAAGGAATCGGGAGTTCGACCTGAGGCTGCTCGGGAAGTGTGCCTTCCAGATGCAGCACCAGCGTGGAGCCTTCCTCCACCGTCGGCGGACGGTCGCTAACGCGCATCGCCACCGTGCCTATGATTACCGCCGCGAGAACTGCGAACGCAAGACCGATCCCGAAGCCAAGAACGAGTTTCTTCATACGCCCGTCAGGATTTGCTCAAAGCGCTCGTTGACGTACTTCAAATAATCGCGGTCGCCGCCGGCGAGTTCCACGGTCGCGGTGCCTTTGTACTTGATGGCGTCCAGCGCGTCATGGACGGCGCGCCAGCTGATTTGGCCTTCGCGCAGATTCACCCAGGTCGCGACACCGTTTTCGAATTTAAAATCTTTGATGTGCAATTTCACGATGCGCTTGCCCAGCACGCGAATCCAATCCTGCGGATAGCCGTTGATGGCCACGTTGCCGACGTCGAAATAGGCCTTGATCCACGGGCTTTCGAAGGAATCGATATAGCGCGCGAATTCCAGAGGGCTTTGCAGAAATTTGTTCCACACTTCTTCAATACCGATGATGATTTTCAGCTCCTGCGCGAGCGGGATCAGCTTGTGGATTTGGCGCTGGGAGCGCTCCCACGCCTCAGCGTAGGTCACTTCGGGCGTGACGACAGCGGGAACCAGCAACACCGTGTCCGCTCCCCACAGCTTGGCGTTGTTCAGGCTGGTGCGCATGCCTTCCAGGCTTTTCTCCACCGCCGCGGGATCGGGCGACGACAAAGGATACTGCCAGTGCGCCATGTTCATGACAGAGTGAATGCGAACACCGGTCTTCTTCGACGCGTCAAGCATCTCTTCGGCGCGCGCCTGCTCTGGCGTTGTGGGCAGCTCGATTTCTTCGAAGCCGCAATCTTTGGCAAGCCGAAACGCGTCGGCGATACTCAGCGCTTTGGGCAGCATGCTGAACTCCACCGCCTTCTTAACCGGCAGGCGGGTATCACCGCGGAGAAAAGGAGCGGCCAGCGCGGCTCCCAGGAATACGCGTCTCGAGACCATGCTGCGATTTTAGCTTTATTCCAGCTACGACACGCGAACCCGAGCTATACTCGTCATTCGATGCGCATCTTGTGGGGAATTTGGCTGGCGGCGATGCTGGCCTCGGGACAGAGCGGAAAAGCAAAGAAAGATGCGGGTCCCAGGCAGGGGATTAAGACGCCCGGCGTCCAAATCCCATTCGCGAGCCTTAAGGCCGAAGCGGAGCTAACGCTGGCGCCGCGCTTCGTTGTGTTTGCTGAATCCACCCTGATCCCTAACAAATCCGGGGGCCTGGAGCGGCTTGACGCCAAGACCAACAAACTGGCCGAGCCCGTTGCCGGCACGAAGAATTTGTGCGGAGGCGCGGCTACGGGTTTCACCAGCCTGTGGATCGCGGACTGTTTGGCGCATACGGTGGTGCGCTTCGATGAGAAGATAGCCGCCGATCCGAAGAAGGCAGCGGAGAAGGCGGGCGACAAAGAAAAGCCGAAGCAGGCCGAGCCGGTGAGCATCGCTACGGGCGTCGGCTCGGCGATTCCGGCGATTGCGGCCACCGCCGACAGCATCTGGATTTTGAGCGACGACAAAACCACGCTATCGCGCGTGGATCCGGATCAGAACACGGTCGTCTCCGAGTTGCGCCTGCCCGCCGGATGCAATTCGCTGATGTCCGGCGAAACTTCGCTGTGGGTGACGTGCCCTGCGGAGAATCGCGTGCTGCGGGTGAATCCGGTGACGACGCTGGTGGAGAAACGCATCGAAGTTTCCGCGCAGCCCGCCGCGCTGGCCCTGGGCGACGGGTCCATCTGGGTGCTGTGTTTGAAGGACGGCAAAATTGAGCGCATCGATCCGAAGACCAACAAGGTGACGAAGACCATCGAAACGGGCGTCACGGGCGCGGCCACGGGTGCGCTGGCGTTCGGCGCAGGGTCGTTGTGGGTGACAATGCCGGGGTTCCCGCTGACGCGCATCGATCCGAAGGACGAAAAAGTGGTGCAGCAGTTTTGGGGCGCGGGCGGAGGCGCGATTTTCTTCGGCCAGGGTTCCGTGTGGCTGACCAATCTTCAGGAAGGGACGCTGTGGCGCGTGGATCCGAAGCGCGTGGTTGCGACGCTGGCTGAATAGTATGCGGAAACATTTCATGCTTGCTTTGTTGCCAATCGCGCTGCTGGCGCAGGACGGGCAGAAACGCCCGCCGCGTCCGCCAAAGCCCGGTGTTTCGACCCCTGGGGTAAAGCGCGAAATGTCAGCGCTGACGCCGGACGCAGTGTTTCCGGTGGAAGGTTCGCCGGATTGGCAGGTGCTGACGGACGACGCCTTGTGGGTGACCAGCAGCCCGAAAAATGCCGTGTCGCGGCTGGACGTGAACACCAACAAAGTGGCCGCCGTGATCGAAGTCGGCAAGAAGCCCTGTTCCGGGCTGACCGCTGGATTCGGCAGCGTGTGGGTGCCGAACTGTGGAGATAACACGCTTTCGCGCATCGACATCGCGACCAATAAGGTGGTGGCGACACTGCCCTACGGTCCCGCCGATAGCGAAGGAGGCATCGCCGCCGGGCCCGACGCCGTGTGGATGCTGACTGACAAAAAAGGCGTCCTGTCGCGCATCGATCCGATAGCGAATAAGGCGATTGCGGAGATCGCCGTGCCCGCAGGTTCCGCGTCGTGCATCTACGCCGATGGCGCGGTGTGGATCACGACGCCGGAGAAGAACCTACTGACGCGTGTCGATGCGAAAACGAATCAGGTGGTGGCGACCATCGGCGTCGGCCCGGGGCCGCGCTTCCTCACGGCGGGCGCTGGCTCCATCTGGACGCTGAATCAGGGCGACGGCACCGTTTCGCGCGTTGATGCCGCGACGAACAAGTTGATCGTCAATATCGAAGCGGGCATCCCTGGCGGCGGGGGCGAACTGGCCTTCGGCGCAGGCCACGTGTGGGCCACGATCTTCACCATCCCCATCACAGAGATCGATCCGGCGAAGAACGCGGTAGTGAAGCAGTGGGCAGGACCCGGCGGCGATTCCATCCGCGTCGGCCACGGATCCATCTGGCTGTCGAACTTGCGTCAACAGAACGTCTGGCGATTGAAGATCGAACAGCCTTAGCGCGCCGGCGTGATAAAATCGCGCGATGGTGACCCGCCGGTTGATTTTTTGCGCAGCCCTGTTGACGGCTTCCTGCGCGCATCGTTCCGCGGCCGTCCGGACGGCTCCGCCCGACGTTGACGCTGACGCGGAATCCGCCGAGCCGGGTGGGCTCCCCGCTAATCCCGAGGAAAGGGCCCAGTATTTCCAGGTGCGGCGGACTGCCGTGGAGCGGCTCACCGCCACGCGAGCGCTGCTGGGAACGGCGACGGCCGCAGCAGCCAGCACCGTCGTGAATCCGCAGCAGTGGACGTTCATTGGGCCTCAGCCGATGGTCAACGGTGCGAACGGTGTGAACCCATGGGCTGGATCGATCCTCAGCCTGACGATCGATCCGCGCAATTCGAACACGATTTACGCCGTGACTTACCTGGGTTGCTTATGGAAGACCAGCGACGGGGGAACCACGTGGGTACCTTTATCCGACGCGGGACCGCTGGTGTCGATCCAGTGGCTGGCCGTCGATCCGGCAAACGGCGCGGTGTACGCCATGGATTCGGGGCTGCTTTATTCGTCCAACAACGGCGGCGCAAGTTGGACCGAATTGACGGCAGTCCCGGGCGATGCGACCTGCTCCGGCGATGCGTTCGCGGTTCACCCCTCAGTGAGTGGGACATGGCTACTGTCGCAATATTGCACCGCCACCAATATTTCAGTCATCTACAAGACCACCAACGCCGGTGCGAACTGGACCAAAGTGGCCACCCTCACCGGGGAGATCCAGCAGTTTGAGTTCAATCACGGCGCGCCGTCCACGGTCTACGCGGCTGGCGCGAACGGCAACGCGGTGCTGTTCGAAGCGTCCGCCAATACGGGTTCGACTTGGACGGCGGCCATCGGCTCCGGTGCGGCGCAGCTTCCGCAGACAGCGGCGAACGCGCTCAACACCGTTCGCTTCGCCAGCGCGCCCACATCGCCGCAGACGATCTATTTGCATACGGAGAGCAGCGGAACCGTGATGTTCGTGCTTTACAAATCGACAGACGGCGGCGTGACGTGGAACAAGACTCCCTACCCCGCCGAGGGCCAGGGTCCGCGCCTGCCCGGTGTCACCTCGGTCGATCCGACCAATGCCAATATCGTCTACGCCGGGGCGCTGCGCATTCAGAGATCGACCGACGGCGGGGCGACCTGGGCGCCTATCTTTTCCAAGGGATCGCCCACGGAGGTGCACGGCGATCATCACGCGCTGATTTTTTCTCCGGATGGCTCGACCGCGTATTCAGCCAGTGACGGAGGCGCGTGGTCGGCCCGGGATTTTCGTACCGCGGCCGACCCCACCTGGACCAGCCTGAACACCTCCCTCGGCAACGGCGAGTTCGAGCCACCGCTCGGCATGGACCCGACCAACATCAATCGCAGCTTCGGAGGATTGCAGGACAACAGCACCATCCAATATTCGGGCGCGCTCGGCTGGACCGAGGTGGGCCTGGGCGGCGACGGCAACGGGAACGCGATCGATCCACAGAACGTGAATACGGTTTATTCGGTGAACGACAGCAGAGTGTACAAATCCACCGCGGGAGGCGCGGCGGGGACGTGGGTGCAGACGCTGCCCACAGCCAGCGGCGGCCGGCTGACGATGGATTTCACCACGCCCAGCACGCTGTATTACAAACTGGGGAGCACGCTCCAGCAGAGCCTGGATGGGGCCAACACGTGGCCCGTCATCGCAACGTTCCCGGTGCCAAATATCGTGAAAGTAGCCGTGGCGCCATCCACGTCGAACACGGTGGTGGTATATGGAGACGCGATTCCATTTGTCAGCAACAACGCTCCCGCGGGCGTGAAGGCGACGTTCCAGGGCAGGCTTCCCGTCAGCTTGGCAGCGTGGGTCGCCGGGGCGCACAGCTTCGTCATCGATCCGTCGAATCCAGCCAAATTTTACGCGCTGGAATACGGCGGCAGCGGATCCTTGCTGGTGAGCAACGATGGCGGGATGAGTTGGCAAAACAAGAATCTGGGACCCAATGTGACCGATCCGCCGACGGATCTGGCCTTCGATCCGGACATTCCCAATACGATGTATCTGGGTACGGAATCGTCGGTGTTCCGCAGCTCCGACGGGGGCGCGACGTGGTGGCCCTTGGCCGCGGGCTTCCCGATTATCCAGGTGACCAACCTGAACGTCCATCACGGCGCGCGCGTGCTGCGCGTGGCCACGGCAGGACGTGGCGCATGGGATTTGGCGATTCCCACTACGGCTCCGCAGGTAACCGGCGCGTCTTTGTCGGGCAAGGTGTTGACAGTGACAGGTGCGAATTTCACTGCGGGCTCGGCCGTGTTGCTGAACGGCACGGCGCTGACCACTTCGTTTACGAACACCAAACAGCTGACGGCGACCGTTCCGGCAGGGACCATCGCGGCCTCGATCGTGTACTACGTCTCAGTCAGCGTGCCGGGCGCGGCCGGCGGATTGAGCGATCCTGTGATCGTCTCCACCGGGCCCACCATTTATCCAAATGGAGTTCTGAACGCAGCCAGTCCGGTGACGGTGACCAATGATGCGTCCGCCAATTCGTTCGCGGTGGGCCTCGCGCCGGGGACGTTCACGGCGGTGTACGGAGCCGGCTTCGCCACGGCGACGACAGTGGCAACGGCTCCGTATCCCAACACGCTGGGCGGCGTGAAGGTGCTGGTGAATGGAACGCCCGCGCCGATTTATTTCGTCTCGGCATCGCAGATCGACTTCGTGATGCCGTGGGAAGCGTCGGGCACGCAGGCGAACATTGAAGTGACAACCAGCACGGGCGCATCAAACACCGTGACCGCCGCGATTCAGACTGCGCCGCAGATATTCACGACAAATCAGCAAGGCTCGGGGCAAGCGGCGGTGTTGATCGCGGGAACCGGGACCATCGTCGCGCCCACGGGCGCGTTCCCGGGATCGAGGCCCGCGGCGAAGGGCGAATATATTTCGATCTACGCCACCGGATTGGGTGCGGTGACGACCCAACCTTCCGACGGCGCTCCGGCCACGGGATTGTCGCCGTCGCTCGCTACGCCTGCTGTGAACATTGGCTGTCAGGGGGCGAGTAGTATCACGTTCTGTCAGGCACCGGTGCTGTTCTCCGGGCTCGCGCCGGGGTTCGTAGGATTGTATCAGGTGAACGTGCAGGTCCCGCCGACGGCGCTTTCGGGCAGCCAAGTGCCTTTGCAGCTGACGTTCGGCAGCGCCGTGGGAAGGCCTTCCAATATAGTCACGATAGCGGTTCAATGATCAAACCATTTCTCGCAGTCCTGTTTTCCGCCTGGCTGGGAGCTCAAGCGCTTCCGTCCAAGCCTGGCCTATACGCCGTGATCCAGACGTCGGAAGGCACGATCACGGCGCGTTTGTACGAAAAAGAAGTTCCGATCGCGACGCGCACGTTCGTCAACCTCGCACAGGGGACGCAGGCGTGGAGGGACGCAAAGGGCAACGCGGTGAAGAGGCCCCTTTATGAGAATCTGATCTTTCATCGTGTGCTGCCGAAGCTGATGATTCAGACGGGCGATCCGACAGGTACGGGAGCGCACAACTGCGGCTTCAAAATCCCCGACGAATTTCTACCGGGGCTGCGCTTCGACCGCGCTGGCAAGTTGGCCATCGCCAACACGGGCGAAGCGGATTCCGGCGGCTGCCAGTTCTTCATCACCACCGACATCATGACGCAGTGGACCAACAAGTACACGATTTTCGGCGAGGTGGTGTCAGGCTTGGAGGTCGCCGAGAAAATCAGCCGAGCGAAAGTGATCGGCGACAAGCCCGTGGAGCCCGCCAAATTGATCCGCGTTTCGATTGAGCGCGTGGGCCCCGTGAAAAAGTAGACAATAGTCAGGTGCATAAAGCCTCCGTCCGGCTCGCGGCTTTCATTACTATTTCGGCCGCTCTCCTTGCGCAGCCTAAAATCGCAAAGGTCGAGCCACCCGATTGGTGGACGCCGACAAAGACCACGCCGCTGCGCCTGCTGATCCGCGGCGAGCATCTGGAGCGAGCCACGCTGACCGTCGCAGCGCCGCTTAAAGCATCGAACCTCAAAATCAATGCGCGCGGCACCTATCTGCTGGCGGACCTGAGCATTCCGGAAACGGCGCGGCCGGGCGAGTATCCGTTGACGGTCACGGCGGGAGGCGAGCGCGCGCAGGCTCCGTTCACGCTGCATAAGACGCTCGCGCCGCAGGGCCGCTTTCAGGGCTTTTCGCCGCGCGACGTGATTTACCTGATCATGCCGGACCGCTTCGCGTCAGGTACGGCGCACAACGATCCGCTGACGGATCGCGCGCAGCCTCGCTACTATCATGGCGGCGATTTCCTGGGGATCGAGAGGCACTTGGACTACTTGCAATCGCTGGGCGTCACCGCGCTGTGGATCAATCCCTGGTACGACAATTACAACGGCCTGAACGAACGCGAGAAGTACGACGGTAAGCCGATCACCGATTATCATGGCTACGGCGCTGTGGATTTCTACGGCGTGGAAGAACACTTTGGGACCATGGCGGGGCTGCAGCAGCTGGTGGAGCAGGCACATGCGCGCGGCTTGAAGATTATTCAGGACCAGGTGGCCAATCACACCGGGCCCTATCATCCGTGGACCAAAGACGCGCCCACGCCCACCTGGTACAACGGCACACCCGCGTCGCACCTGGCCAACGATTTCATTACCTGGCCGTTGATGGACCCCTACGCCTCAGCCGAGGTGAAGCGCAAGGTGCTGGAAGGTTGGTTCATCGATATTCTGCCGGACATGAATCAGAATGACGCCGATGCCCGGCGCTATTTGATCCAGAACAGCCTGTGGTGGGTGGGGCGCACGGGCCTGGATGCGATCCGCCAGGACACGCTGCCTTACGCGCCGCGCGATTACTGGCGCGATTGGACGGCGGCGTTGAAGCGCGAGTTTCCGCGCGTGAATGTCGTGGGCGAAGTGTTTGACGGCGACCCCGCGTTCACGTCGTTTTTCCAGGGCGGAGCGAAACGCTTCGACGGGGTGGATTCCGGCGTGCAATCGGTGTTCGATTTTCCGCTGTATTTCGCGCTGCGCAAAACGTTCGGCAACGGCGAGGCGCTACGGAATCTGCCGCAGACGCTGGCGCACGATCGCCTGTACACGCATCCGGAATTGCTGGTGACGTTCCTCGGATTGCATGACGTGGCGCGGTTCGTGAATGAGCCCAAAGCTTCAGTGGAGGAGTTGAAACTCGCCTTTACAACGCTGTTTACCTCGCGCGGCGTGCCGATGATTTACTACGGCGACGAGATCGGCCTTGCGGGAGGAGGCGATCCGGACAACCGCCGTGATTTTCCCGGCGGCTGGGCGGGCGACTCGCAGAATGCGTTTCTCGAATCGGGGCGCACGCCAGCTGAGCAGGAGGTTTTCGCGCACGTCCAGCACTTGATCGCACTGCGCAAGTCTGATGCGTCGCTGGCGGGCGATCGGCCGACTGTGAATCTTTATTCCGCTGAGCAGCAGTGGGCGTTTTTGCGCGGCTCGACCGTCGTTCTTATCAATAACGATGCGAAGCCTGCGGCGATCGAATTGAAAAACGCACCAAACGGAGAATACGCGGACGGACTAGGCGGCCTCGGCAGCGTGACGATTCGCGATGGCATGTATGCCGTGACACTGCCCGCGCGTTCGGCATCGGTGCTGATGAAAAAAGGACCTAAATGAACAAGCCTCGCTTGAGTTTCTGGCAAATCTGGAACATGAATTTTGGATTCCTCGGGATCCAGTTCGGCTGGGGCTTGCAGATGGCCAACATGAGCGCCATTTACGAATACCTGGGCGCGAAGCCGGAGGGCATTCCTCTGCTGTGGCTGGCCGCGCCACTCACCGGGTTGATTGTGCAGCCGATTATCGGCCACATGAGCGACCGGACGTGGAACTCGTTCGGCCGCCGCAGGCCGTACTTTCTGACCGGCGCGATTCTGTCCACGCTGGCGCTGATCGCCATGCCGAATTCGAGCAAGCTGTGGATGGCGGCGGGGCTGCTTTGGATTCTCGACGCGTCGATCAATATTTCGATGGAACCATTTCGCGCCTTCGTGGCCGATATGCTGCCCGAACAACAGCGGTCGCGCGGTTTCGCGATGCAGAGTTTTTTCATCGGCGCGGGCGCGGTGGTTGCATCGGCTCTGCCTTGGATGCTGACGAATTGGATGGGCGTCGCGGCTGGTCCGCGCGCCGCAGGGACAATCCCGCTGGCGGTGAAGATCAGTTTTTATGTCGGCGCGGTGGCGTTCTTCTCGGCAGTGATGTACACGATTTTCACGACCGAGGAGTATCCGCCGGAGGATCTGGAAAAGCTGGCCGCCGCGAAAAAAGACAATGCGGTGTCTGAAATTATAAAGGACATCAAAGCGATGCCGGTGACCATGCGAGGCCTGGCTCTGGTGCAGGTGTGCACGTGGCTGGGTCTGTTCTGCATGTGGCTCTATTTCCCGGTCGCGGTGGCGCACAACGTGTTCGGCGCGGCGGACGAGACGTCGCCTCTGTATCAGAAAGGCGTCGAATGGGCGGGCTTGTGCTTCAGCATGTACTCCGCCGTGACGTTTGCGTTTTCGCTGATGCTGCCGAAGCTCGCCGAGACGATCGGGCGCAAAGCGACCCACGCCGTGTGTCTGGTCTGCGGGGGTCTGGGACTGTTGAGTGTCGCCGTGATTCATGAGCCGATGCTGCTGCTTTTGTCGATGGCGGGCGTCGGCATCGCTTGGGCGTCCACGATTTCGATGCCATACGCCATGCTGGCGGGTGCGCTTCCGGAATCGAAAATCGGCGTCTATATGGGTATTTTCAACTTCTTCATCGTGCTGCCGGAGATCTGCGCGTCGCTGTTTTTCGGCAAGGTGATGCAGGTGTTCCTGCACAACAACCGGCTCGCGGCGGTGCTGGCCGGAGGATGTTTTCTACTACTCGCGGCGTTGCTTGTGATGCGCGTGAAGATCGTCGGCGGATCGGATTCCAAGGCGGTCCCGGCGGGGGCGCATTGATTACAGTAACGATTTGATATCGGAAAGCGCGATCATCAATGTCATCGGCTCCTGGGAGCTTGAGGTGAAGCCCAGACCGAGGTAGAAAGTTCGCGCCGACTCTGAGATCGCATGAACAACGATGCCTCGAATGCCGATGGCGCTGGCTGCGTGCGCCACCCGGAGGGCTGCATCGCGAAAAAGGGCGCGGCCGAGACCGCGGCCTTGCCTTTCCCAGTCGACGGTACGCGATCGATAAGGCCGCGCAACTCCGGCTGAATACGAAGATTGAGTGCGTCGCGTTACGGCGCACCCGTTTCGCCCGCCGCGCCTGTGTCCTTTTTGATCTTCTTCAACTCATTCTCCCGGTCGATCACCGACTGGCCTTTGGTGATCCAATCTGGCGCGGGCTCGCCCTTCAGATAATGCGCGAACCAGTCGAGAATCCTGTGGTGATAATCCACCTGGTTGGCCTTGATCGCGAGGGAATGATTCTCGCCCGGATACATCAGCATTACAACCTGTTTGCCCGCGCGGCGGGCGATGTTGTAAAACTCCAGCGTCTGATGCCAGTCCGATGCGCCGTCCTTGTCTGCGGTGGACATCAACAGCGGCCCCCGCATCTTATTCACGCTGTAAACGGCAGAGTTGCGAATATACGCCTGCGGGTCCTCCCACAGAGGCACTTGCATGCGCTCTTGCCCTACTTCCATGTGACCCGTTTCTGGGACGCCATTATTCCAATACACCTCGCCGAAGTTTGCCGTGAGGTCGGTGAGCGAACCACCGACCGCACCGGCGGCGAACATATCCGTCTGCGTCATGATGAACGTGGAGCCATATCCACCCCACGAATGGCCCGTGATGCCGAGCCGCTTAGGGTCCACCATACCCGTGGCGATCACCGCCTTGGTCGCGGCCACCGTGCATTCCAGGATCGACATGCCCGGATCACGCGGACGGAATACGATATCAGGCATCAGTACGAAATATCCTTGCGCTGTCCATACCGCTTCGCTGTAAGGCGACCGCTCCGACACCGGAAAATAGCGATGCAGATAATTACTCTCGCGTTCATAGATGTGAACCAGCATCGGATACTGTTTGCCGGGCTGGTAATTCGCCGGATAGAATAGCGCCCCCTGCAGCCGCTCACCCTTGGGAGATTTGTAGTCGATCAACTGCGACTTGCCCCACGCGTAGTCTTTCTGGAACGCGTTGGTGTCGCTGATCTGCTTGGCAGCCTTTAAATCCGGGCCCGCGGCGAAATAATTGGGTGACGCATCGAACGCCTCGGCGACGTACGCATACACCGGAGCGTCCTTGGCCTTAACCAGCCGGCTAACCCCTTTATCGAGCCACACCGGCCGATCCACCTTGCCTTGGTTGAGGATCGCGTAGCCTGTTTTCTTGGTCCAGATGCCGTAGAGGCTCAGGTACACGGGCGACTCCAGGTCGATCGCCTCGTCGCTGTTACCTCCGCCGCGGCCTCCGCGCCCGCCGCCCGCGCTGTCGAGCGAAACATGGCGATGGCGCACCTGCTCCGCGCCGCCGTTGGTCAGCTTGCGGCCGTAGCTTCCGTCGCTCGCCAGCTCATAAAGGTCGGTGTCGTCGTACACGATCACGGATTTGTCGCCGACGGTCCACCCGGCGACGCCCCAGGCGGGTTTGTGCAGCGCGGTGTGATCGTCCTCTTTATCGGTGAACGTCACGCCCGGAGCTTGCTTGCTCAGGTTCCGCACCGCGCCGGTTTCCAGATCGTACAGCGTGTATTCGTTGTCCCTGAACGTCAGCGCGTAATGGCCCGAAGGGCTGTGCCAGACCGGAGGGATCACGCGGCGCACGACGGTGGTGCGGGCACCTGTTGCCAGATCGACCTTATAGATGTCGGCGAAGCGGCGTCCGAACATGGCTTCGTTTTCGTAGGGCGATTCATCTACGGCCAGAGCGATCTTCGCGTGGCGCGGAAGTTCCATGGTTTCTTTGGGATTGGTGCCGAGAGGCACGATCTTACCCGAATCGATGTTCCACGCGGTAACCACGTGCCGGTCGCGATCGCGGGTGGCGCGCAGCGTCTGCTCCGCCCACACATTGACGTCTTTGGAATGCCAAATCTGCACGTTCGCCGGATCGCCCGCCACCTGCTCGGCGTGCTTTTCCCAATCGGCGACGCCAAAAAATACGGTCTTGCCGTCCTCCGACCATTGCGGCGCGCGCGAACCGACAATGCGTTGCGGAGCGGACACTTCGGCCGATTTTCTTGCGCCGAGATTGGTCCAGGCGAGGACGGTTTGCGAGTCTCCTTCGTACGCTTTGTCGCGCCTGGAGCGAAGCGCGGCCAGATCGGCCGCGTCCTTACGCCAGACCAGGTTTGAAAACACCGCGTCGCCCGAATCCAGGACCTTCAGCGCGCCGGTCGCGACGTCGAAAAGCTGGATGCCGTTGCCCACGCGTCCCTCCGCACCGATGGTCATGGCGATATTCGTGCCTTTGTCCTGAAACTTGAAATCGGTCACGTTGCCGAAGGTTGTGTCGATGCCGGTCGCCAGATCACGGATAAGCAGCGTTGTGCCGACAGGATCGTTCGCGCCTCCGCGCCCGCCGCGTCCCCCACGACCTGTTGCTGGAGCGGCGGCTGGCGGCGCTGCGGCATTGGTTCGCGGAGCATAACGGCGCATGGCTAAGAAAGCTCCGCGCGAGGAGAAGGCGAATTGCGTGATGTCGTCCACAGAGGACGTCTTGCCGGTCGCCAATTCCATCAGGCCAAGCTTGTTTTGCGGCTTGCGATTCGCCGGAGCCTTTTCCGCATCGGCCTCGGACACGCCGATCGAATAGGCGAGCCATCGCGAATCGGCGGAAAAGGCCGGGTCGGCGCCGAAATCCGCGACGGTGGTCTTCCCACCGGCAGTGGGCGTGACGCGAAGCTCAAACGTCCCGTCGGCGCGGCGGATCGGATGCGCCAGCCATTTGCCGTCGGGCGAGAGGACCCCGTTGCCAAGGGTTTCCCATTTGCCGTAGTCGGCGGGTGCAATCGGTTTTGGCTGCGCGGCCACAGGAAGGGCGAAAGCAAGGGCGAGGAGGTATCGCATCTACAGATTGTAGGCGATTCCTCCCTGAGCCGCATGAAATGCTGCTGCCGGCTGAAAGCCGACCCCACAAAAGCTCCATTACTTCTCCACCGCCAGCTCGTTCTGGACCTTGAACACGCCCGGTGCGCCGTTGGCTGCGATGCCGGCGATGTTTTTGTCGCCCTCGTTCGACACCACCCCCACGAGCGTGACGTTGCCGTTCTTGACGATGATGTGAATCGGCGGCACTGCGCCCAACTGGTAGCGCTGCAGCGGGGGCTTGGAAAAAATCGCCCGGTAGACGGCGCGACGGATGCGGTCGTCGTTGGGCGACAGCGGCAGCACCTCAATTTCGTTATCGACCAGATCCACGCCCTCAATGCGTTTCACCGCCCGTTCGGCGTCGGATTTGAGCACCGGCTGGGTGACCTGGCCGAACAAAGTGACCTTGGCGCCGTCTACGCGATAGGCTAGGTTGTCGAAAATCCCATAATACGGCAGCATCACTAGTTCATGATGCACTTCGCGGGAAATTTTTTCCTGGCTGGGCTGCGCCAGCGCGACAGCTGCAAGTGCAAGCAAAAGGAAGCTTTTCATGGATTCCCTCCTGTCCTGTTAGACGAACGGCGGCCTGGAATGCTTCATAAATTTATTTACCGTTTTTCTGGAATGTGATACGCTTAGGGTGCCCGAGAGAGTATTGTGCTCCGGGCAATCCCCGCCAATGGAGTCGAAGACAACCGCCGAATGAGTTTTACGGTCTTTTTGGGCAATCTGCCCGTTTGGGTTACCGCGGACGATATTAAGGGCTGGCTCTCAGCCGAAAATCTGGTTGCCGACGCAATCAAGGTTATCCGCAATCCGGAAACACAGGAGTCCAAGGGTTTTGCGTTCATCGAAGCGCCGAACACCGAGGAAATGAACTCCATAATCCGCCGTTTCGATCGCGCCCCTTTAGAGGACCGTTTACTGCGAGCGAATCCTGCGCAACCGCCGAAGCCGAAGGGCGCAGGCGGCAGACCGGGCGACCGGCCGGAGCGAAGCGCCCATGCGCCCGCGCCCAGCCATCACGCTCCGGTGCACGCGACCGCGCACAACCCGGCAAATCCGCCGGCGGCGACAGCAGCGGCAGGCGCTCCTCCGGTGGACCAGCGTCCTCCGCGGCGCGGCAAGCGCAGCGCGGCCGGCGCAAAGCGCTCGGGTGGTCCGCAGAGCGCGTTTGCGGAAGAACTGGCAAAAGCGCTCTAATATCCGGATAATACAGGCTCCCTGCGGTCGCGGCTTCGGTCGGCGGCGGCAGGGATTTTATTTGCCCGGCCCTTAAAACTTGATATCGATGCGGATGAAGTGCGTTGCCTTCGTTCCCACATTCTTCACGTCATGGACCAGCGTCTCATTCCACGTCGCCGTACCCTTCGTGGAATGCCTGCGCTGCGGTTGGCCGTCCGGATACAAGCGCGTTTCCGTGTCGCCGTCCTCCAGGCTGACTACCACGCCGTGCGGATGCCTATGCTTCGGTTCTGAAACACCCGGCAGGATAACATCATCGATCACTCGTACGAACGTATTTTCAAAGATCAGCTTCTGAGTGTCATGGCATGCGATGAGCGAATCCAACGGGTCCTGCGCCTGCCCGCGGCGAACCACGGCCACCAGAGCCAGCAACGCTCCCGCGACAATGAGAAACCAGCGTTTCATTGCGCCGACGCCTTAACTGCGTGAATTTCTTGCAGGCTCCAGACGCGGATGGGGTCGCGGCGGCGGGAGACGATGGCTTCCACGGCCGCTTTCGCGCCGCTCATCGTGGTGATGCACGGCACGCGGTAGGTCACGGCGTTGCGGCGGATCGATTTTTCGTCCGAAAACGCATGCGCGCCGCTGGTTGCCGTGTAGATGATCAGGTTCAGCTCGCCGGCTTTCAGCAAATCGACCGCGTTCGGACGGCCTTCGTTCACCTTGAATACCGTCTTGGACGGGACACCGGCGGCGCGAAATGCCGCTGCGGTCCCGCGGGTGGCAGTGATCTCAAAACCGAGCTCATGAAGGCGCTTCGCCAGAGGGACCGCGACCAGTTTGTCGCGATCGTTCACGCTGATGAACACGCGGCCCTTATCGGGCAGAGGCTGGCCAGCGGCTAACTGAGCCTTGGCGAACGCCTCGCCGAAGTTCTCGCCGACGCCCATCACTTCGCCCGTCGACCGCATCTCCGGACCCAGCGTGGGATCGACGCCCGGGAACTTATTGAATGGGAACACGGGCGATTTGACGAAGAACTGGGGCACTTTGAGCACGCCGGTCTGATCGGTGAACTCGCTGATTTTCTTGCCCAGCATCAGCCCCACCGCGATCTTCGGCAGAGGCACGCCCGTCGCCTTGCTGACGTAGGGAGCCGTTCTCGACGCGCGCGGGTTGACTTCCAGCACATAGACTTTGCCATCCTTGACCGCGTATTGCACGTTCATCAACCCGACGACGTTCAGGGCGCGCGCCAGGCTTTCCGTGTAGGAGCGAATCGTCGCGATGACTTCCGGCGCAAGCGACGTTGCGGGCAGCACGCAGCTCGAATCGCCTGAGTGGATGCCCGCTTCCTCGATATGTTCCATGATGCCGGCGATCAGCACGTCTCCGTGCATGTCGGCGAGCGCGTCCACGTCCACCTCGGTCGCGTCTTCCAAGAAGCGGTCGATCAGCACTGGTCGGTCCTGCGAAAAAACTACCGCTTCGCGCATGTATCGGTCTACCGTTTCTTCGTCATAGGCGATCACCATGGCGCGTCCACCCAGCACGTAGCTGGGGCGCACCAGAACCGGGAACCCGATACTGCGGGCCACCCGGCAGGCTTCTTCCGCGCTGGTGGCCGAGCCATTTTCAGGCGACGGAATCTTCAAGTCGTCCAGCAATTTGCCGAAGCGCTTGCGATCCTCGGCGAGGTCGATATTTTCCGGGTCGGTCCCGATGATCGGCACGCCCTGAGCCTTCAGCGGCAGGGCGAGCGTCAAAGGCGTCTGCCCTCCGAACTGCACGATCACGCCGTCCGGCTTCTCGGTATCGACAATATTCAGCACTTCTTCCAGCGTGAGCGGCTCAAAGTACAGGCGGTCGCTGGTGTCGTAATCGGTCGAAACCGTTTCGGGATTGCAGTTCACCATGATCGATTCGATGCCGAACTCCTGCAGCGCGAAACTCGCATGGCAGCAGCAGTAATCGAACTCGATTCCCTGGCCGATGCGATTGGGGCCGCTGCCCAGAATCATCACCTTCTTGCGATCGGTAGGTGAAGACTCGCATTCGTGCTCGTAGCTCGAATACATGTAGGGGGTGAAGCTTTCAAACTCCGCCGCGCAGGTATCCACGCGATTGAACACCGCAGTGACGCCCAGCTCTTTGCGCCGCGCGCGCACTTCCAACGGCTTCGCACCGAACGCGCGTGCCAGCGTGGAATCGGAAAGCCCGTCGCGCTTGGCTTCCAGCATCTGCTCTTTGGTGACGGTCTCCAGCGTCAGCGACGCCATCTGCTTTTCCAGGTCAACCTGCTCCCGAACGTTGCGCAGGAACCATGGGTCAATGGACGTCAGCGCCTGGACCTGCTCTTCGGTGTAGCCTTTTTCGAAAGCGAAGCGGATGTAGCCCAGGCGGTCCGGATTAGGCGTGATCAGGCGCGGCTCTATCAGCTCTTCCACGTACTTCGTTGCGCCGTCGGCCTTGCCGGTTTCCAGGCTGCGCATGCCCTTGCCCAGTGCCTGCTTGAACGTGCGCCCGATGGCCATCACTTCGCCGACGCTCTTCATCTGCGTGCCCAGCACAGGTTCCGCGCCGGGGAATTTCTCGAACTGCCAGCGAGGGATCTTGCAGACCACGTAGTCGATGGTCGGCTCAAAACACGCCGGAGTTTTGCGCGTAATATCGTTGCGGATTTCGTGGAGATGATAGCCGACGGCCAGCTTCGCGGCGATCTTCGCGATGGGGAATCCGGTGGCCTTGGACGCCAGCGCGGAGCTGCGCGACACGCGCGGGTTCATCTCGACGATGACCATACGTCCGGTGGCGGGATCGATGGCGAACTGCACGTTGG